>Ga0224495_10003270_pt1 | contig 10049 bp, 10 predicted proteins | sample SF_Jul11_sed_USG_FD_168128 | JGI IMG/M metagenome (GOLD analysis project Ga0224495, IMG submission 168128) | Sediment microbial communities from San Francisco Bay, California, United States - SF_Jul11_sed_USGS_4_1 | ecosystem: Environmental > Aquatic > Marine > Sediment | place: USA: California...
AATCAGCCATTATTTCTGTTTTCGGCTCGTTTATTTTTAAATCATCAAGAACAATCAGTTCTTTATCATTGACTTTAGAGCTCAAAACCATAAAAAGCGCTTTTCTTTTAGCTCTCTTGTTGATTTTCCCCTCAAAATTTCTTTCTTTTCTCGGCCCGAAAGTAACGCCTCCACCTCTCCATAAAGGAGAACGGATGGAACCGTGCCTGGCTCTGCCGGTTCCCTTCTGGCGCCACGGCTTCCTTCCTCCGCCTCTTACTTCGCTCCTGTCCTTGGCATGGGCTAAATGGTAGCGGCTGTTTGCCATTTGGACATTTGCGGACTGGTAAATCAAATCGTCATTTTTTTTCACGCCAAAAATTCGCTTGGGTAAATCGATTTTTCCGGTTTTTTCTCCTTTTAAATTCAAAACTGGAACAGAAATCATAAAATTAATCAACTGTTATTTCTACTAATCCGCTTTTTGGACCGGGCACTGCTCCGGAAACGGCTATCAGATTGTTGTCTGCATCAACAGCAACAACTTTCAAATTTCCAATTGAAACCCTGCTAACGCCCATCTGTCCAGCCATCCGCATTCCTTTTAATACTCTCTCAGGAAAGCTGGAGCCGATTGAACCCGGCTTTCGCTGACTGTGAGGATGACCATGAGAAGCTGGACCGCCTTTAAATCCGTGCCTTTTTATTACTCCCTGAAAACCTCTTCCCTTGGAAATCCCTGTTAATTTCACCGTATCTCCTTCAACAAATTTAGAAACATCAATCTTGTCCCCTGTTTTATAATCATCTGTTTTTCCGCGCCATTCCCTCAGATACCGGTATTCTTTCCCGCTCTGGGTTTTTTTGATTTTTTTCGGCTTTAAACTTTCAAATCCGATTTGAACTGCTTCGTAGCCATCTTTTCCCCTGGTCTTGATTTGAGTAACAAAACAAGGACCAGCTTCAATCAGCGTAACTGGCACTACTTTTCCGTCTTTGTCGTATATCTGCGTCATTCCGATTTTCTTTCCGATTATGAATTTCATATTTTTTCTTTAACAAAAGCCAGGACTAAGCCCGGCTTTTGAATACAGACCTATGTCCAATATCTTTAAATTGGATTTGAAATTTTTATTCGCATACGAAATGCTACATTTTAATCTCTATATCCACGCCGGCCGGCAAATTTAAATTCATCAATGCATCAATAATCTTCGGCGCTGGATTAAATATATCAATCACGCGCTTGTGGGTTCTCATTTCAAACTGTTCTCTTGCGTTTTTGTGAACGAAAGTTGAACGATTAACCGTGTATTTCTGTGTGTGGGTTGGGAGTGGAATCGGACCGACTACTTCGGCTCCGTATCTCTCGGCTGTTTCAATAATCTGCTTAGCTGATTGGTCGACAATTTTATGGTCAAACGCCTTAATCTTAATTCTAAGACGCTGTTTTGCCTCTTCTTCGATTCCGTTTTCTTTCTTTTTTACCGCCATAACAATAATATCTTAATCAATTCAACTAGATTTAATTATTTGATGATTTTGGTAACAACTCCCGCCCCCACTGTTTTTCCTCCTTCTCTGATTGCAAATCTTTGCTTTTCTTCAAGCGCCACCGGACTGATAAGCTTTATGGACAATTTGACAGTATCGCCCGGCATAACCATCTCGGTTCCTTCTGGCAGAGAAACAACATCGCCGGTAACGTCAGTGGTTCGGATATAAAACTGAGGCTTATATCCTTTAAAGAATGGGGTGTGTCGACCGCCTTCTTCTTTTGACAAGACATAAACCTCTCCTTCAAATTCGCTATGAGGGGTAACGCTTCCCGGCTTGGCAATAACCTGTCCTCTTTCCACGTCCTCTTTTTTAAGGCCTCGCAGAAGAATTCCGGCATTGTCGCCTGCCATGCCCACATCTAATGACTTGTTGAACATTTCGATGCCGGTGATAACCGTCTTCTGGGTTGGTTTGATTCCGATAATCTCGACTTCTTCGTTTAATTTGATAATTCCTCTTTCGATTTTGCCGGTAACAACCGTTCCACGGCCTTCGATTGAAAAAATATCTTCAATAGGCATCAAAAACGGCTTGTCGGTTTCTCTTTTGGGCTCTGGGATATATTCATCCAGAGCTTTGACCAGCTCAAAAACGCATTTTGCCTCTTCTAAATCAGGCGAGCCGGCTTCCAGCGCTTTCAGGGCAGAACCTTTGATAAACGGAATTTTGTCCCCAGGGAATTCATACTTAGTCAAAAGCTCTCTTACTTCTGCCTCAACCAAATCAATAAGTTCCGGGTCATCTACCTGGTCAACCTTGTTTAAGAAAACGACAATTGCCGGCACACCAACCTGGCGGGCCAATAAAATATGCTCTCTGGTTTGGGGCATGGGACCATCGGCTGCTGACACAACTAAAATAGCGCCGTCCATTTGAGCGGCACCGGTAATCATGTTCTTAATATAGTCAGCGTGCCCAGGAGCGTCGATGTGAGCGTAGTGCCTTTTTTCGGTCTCATACTCAACATGAGCCAAGGCAATAGTAATACCGCGCTCTCTTTCTTCCGGAGCATTATCGATTTCATTTACTCCTTTTTTAGATGCAACAAAACCCTTTGCATCTAATTGCTTAAGAATAGCAGCAGTTAAAGTGGTCTTCCCATGGTCAACATGACCAATTGTTCCCACGTTAACGTGCGGCTTTGTTCGTTCGAATTTTCCTGCCATAATTTTTATTTGAGTAACAAGCAACAGAAAACAGGAAACAGTAAATGTACAAAAACACCGCCACCTGAATACTGGTACTTGAATACTGTTAATTATTTTTTCAATTAGAGTTTAATTTATTTAAAATAATCAGTCAAGAGCTTATTTCTTTTTCCCCTCGATAATCTCCTGGGCTATATTCCTGGGTACTTCCTCGTATTGGCTGAATTCCATGGTGAAGCTGCCTCGGCCCTGAGTCATTGAACGTAAACTGGTTGCATAACCGAACATCTCGGATAAAGGAACTTTGGCGTCGATAATCTTCATATTCGCTCTGTCGCCCAAGTTCTCTATCCTCGCCCTCTTGCTGTTCAAGTCGCCGGTAATATCCCCCAAGAAATCCTGGGGAATAATAACTTCAACCTTCATAATCGGCTCAAGCAAAACCAAATCGGCTTTTTTGCTCGCTGATTGAAGAGCCATAGAGCCGGCAATTTTAAATGCCGCCTCAGAGGAATCAACTTCGTGATAAGAACCATCGTATAAAGTGGCTTGGACATCAACCAGCGGGTAGCCGGCTAAAACTCCTCTGTCCATCGCTTCTTTGATTCCCTTTTTAACAGCTGGAATATATTCAGCCGGGATAATCCCGCCTTTAATTTCATTAATAAATTCAAATCCTTTGCTGCGTTCGAGCGGTTCAACTTTAATCCAAACATGCCCATACTGGCCCCGACCGCCGCTTTGACGAATGTATTTGCCTTCGGCTTCGGCAAATTTTTTGATAGTTTCCTTATAAGCAACCTGTGGCCGACCGACATTCGCCTCTACCTTAAATTCTCTTTTCATTCTGTCAACAATGATTTCCAAATGAAGCTCGCCCATTCCGGAAATAATTGTCTGACCCGTTTCTTCGTCGCTTCTGATTTTAAATGTCGGGTCTTCTTCGGCCAATCTTTTTAAAGCCAATCCCATTTTTTCCTGGTCAGCTTTGGTTTTCGGCTCAATGGCAATATAAATAACCGGGTCGGGAAACAATATTTTTTCCAATATCACCGGATTTTCCGGGTCGCATAAAGTATCGCCCGTGGTCGTGCCTTTTAATCCCACTGCTGCCCCGATTTCGCCGCTGAAGATCTCTTTTACCTCTTCTCTTTGATTGGCATGCATTCTTAAAATGCGTCCAATTCTTTCTTTATTTCCGGTTGAGGAGTTTAAAATATAAGAACCGGCCTCAAGTCTGCCCGAATAAACCCTGAAAAAAGTTAAAGAGCCGACAAAGGGATCGGAGGCTATTTTAAAAGCCAAAGCTGAAAACGGCTCTTCATCCGATGCTCTTCTGACTAATTTTTTTTCTTCATTCCCCGGGTCAATGCCGACGATATCGAAAAGATCGATCGGGCTGGGCAGATAATTAACGATGGTATCCAATAAAGTTTCAACAATGACTCCCCGGCCGTCTCCGCTCAGTATCGGGTAAAATTTTCCGCTCAAAGTGCTTTTTCTGATTGCGGAAATAAATTCTTCTTCGCTGATTTCTTTGCCTTCCAAGTACTTTTCCATCAATTCGTCGTCGATTTCTGAAACTTTTTCCAATAATTCCTTTCTATGTTTTAGGCAGTCCGCTTTCATTTTTTCTGGAATTTCGCCCTCAACCAATTCTTTGTCATGAAAATCTTTATAGGTATAAGATTTCATTTTGACCAAGTCAACCACTCCGCAAACATCTTTTTCAAAACCGATCGGCAGCTGAACTGGAAATGAATTCGGCGACAATCTTTCTCTGATGGAATTCAGGCTCATATAAAAATCGCCTCCAATTTGATTTATTTTATTCACAAAACAAATTCTCGGCACGCCGTATTTGTCAGCCTGGTGCCAAACTGTTTCCGATTGGGGCTCTACCCCCATCTTTCCGTCAAAAATAACAACAGCGCCGTCCAAAACCCGGAGAGAACGCTGGACTTCCACGGTAAAATCAATATGACCGGGAGTATCTATAATGTTGATTTGGTACTCTTCGCCTTTATAATGTTTCGGCTTCCAAAAACAAGTGGTGGCAGCGGCGGTAATGGTGATTCCCCTTTCTCTTTCCTGCTCCATCCAATCCAATTGTGTGTCCCCTTTGTCGATATTGCCGATTTTATGGGTTTTCCCGGTTAAAAACAAAATACCCTCACTGACAGTGGTCTTGCCTGCGTCAATATGGGCAATGATTCCTATGTTTCTGGTTTTTTCAATTGGGTATTTTCTGGGCATATATTTATCTTACCAGGCGAAATGGGCAAAAGCGCGGTTGGCTTCGGCAATTCTGTGGGTTTCGTCCTTTTTCTTTACCGCTTCGCCCGTATTGTTGAAAGCGTCCATCAGCTCCTTGGCTAATTTTTCCGACATCGGCTTGCCCTTGCCTTTCCTGGCGGCGCCGATAATCCAGCGTATTGCCAATGCTTCTTTTCTTTTTCCTTTTACTTCGTAAGGAACCTGATAATTGGCGCCTCCGACCCGCCTTGACTTGACTTCCAAAAGCGGTGAGGTGTTTTTTATAGACTGTTCCAAGATTTCTAATGTGTTTTCTCTTTTCAAGTTTTTGGCTGCTTTTTCCAGGGCAGAATAAAAAATTTTCTGGGCAACAGATTTTTTTCCCTCTTCCATTAAATTATTGATAAATTTAGCCGCCAATACGCTATTGTATATCGGGTCTGGATTTAATTCTAATTTTGTTGTCTTTTTTCGTCTCATTTTTTCTCTGTATCAGTATTATTTTTTGAAGGCGCTTTTTCTTCAGCAGCCGCTTCGCGCTTTTTACCTGCTTCTCCTTTTTTTGCGCCATACTTTGACCTTTGCTGTTTCCTTCCTTCCACTCCGGAAGTATCAAGCATGCCTCTTACAATATGGTATCTGATTCCCGGCAAATCCTTGACCCTTCCCCCGCGGATAATAACAACCGCATGTTCTTGAAGATTATGACCCTCGCCAGGGATATAAGCGGTGACTTCCATTCCATTTGTTAAACGGATTCTGGCGACTTTTCGCAAGGCTGAATTGGGTTTTTTGGGAGTAGTGGTAAAAACCTTTAAACAAACTCCTCTCTTAAACGGCGAAAAACTTTTTATCGGCCGGTTTTTTTTTACATTGAAACCGCGCCTTAAAGCCGGCGTTGTTGTTTTTGACTTCAACGCTTTTCTCGGTCTCTTAATTAATTGATGAATAGTCGGCATATATTTATTTCGGATACAAAAATAACTCGCTCTTGTTGAGTTATTTTTAATAATAACCGTTTAAAAAGTTTTTGTCAATTAAAAGCCTCGGCCGACGAAAAAAATGAAGATAAAATTGGCAATATAAGGCAGAAATACCATACCGATTATCAGGGCGACAAAAAGCCAGATATTCGACTTGGCAAAAGCCGCTTCGGCGCGGGGAAAAGCATCAAATAACAATTTCGAGCCGTCTAACGGCGGAATGGGAATCAGGTTAAATAAAGCGAGAAAAATATTTATATAAACAATGACGCCGAAGGGGTCGTGCAAGAATGTAAAAATCGAAAATCTGACCAACATCCCGAAGATTAAAGCGACAAAAAGATTGGATGCCGGCCCGGCTAAAGCCACAATCGTCCTTCCCCATTTTTGATTCTTCAAATTATACGGATTAAAAGGCACTGGTTTTGCCCAGCCGATAAAACTATTTGCAAAAAACAATAAAAACAAAGGAATAATTACTGTTCCAATCATATCTAAATGGGGAATCGGGTTTAGAGTCAGCCTTCCTTCGTCTTTGGCAGTGGAATCTCCCTGTAAGTAGGCGGCCCAGGCATGACAGTATTCATGGATAATTGCGGAAAAAACAATCACCGCGTAAATAAAAATTTTTAATTCAATTGACGACATATTTGCTAAGTTTCAAATTCTGTGATAAATTATAAACACTATGGCAAAATCTTGTTTTATCTGCGGAAAAAAATCTATTATGACTGTAACACGGAAAAAGTTAAGAAGCAAATACAACCCGACGGACAAAAAAAGGAAATATCCGAATTTGCAGTGGGTGGTTTTGGCTAATGGCAGAAGAGTGAAAGCCTGCACAAAATGTATCAAAGGAATCGCCAAAACTTAATTTACGGGGTGTAGTACAGCGGCAGTATACATGCATGGGGTGCATGCGACCCGGGTTCAACTCCCGGCACCCCGACTAAAAACGGACCAGCGAGTCCGTTTTTCCGTTTTTATTGATTAATATTTTTCTTTTTGCCGAAAACGAAAATATATAGAATTTCCAGGATTGCCAGGGTGTTTAAAATCAATAATACTATAAACCATATCTTGTGACTGTTTTTTGCCGCCTTCCACAAAGCAACTCCCTTCCAAGGCAGTGTCCATAAGGCAATCAAAGATATAACCCACGGATTTGCTGTCAAAAATTGGCTTAAATCAAACATATTTTATTAATTAATTCTTATTGATTGAATTATAACACGATTACTATTTTATAAAAATATTTTTGCCATCAGTTAAAATTTTTATGTCGCCGCTGTCCCCCGTTGTCAAAACTAATGCGTCCTTTAATCGCTCCAAAACATCAGAGTGGGGATGTCCGTATCTATTATTTTTCCCCATCTGGATTACTGCTACCGAGGCGCTGACTGCTTTTAAAAAATCTTCTCCTGTCGAGGTTTTGCTGCCGTGATGAGCAACTTTTAAAATATCTGACTTCAAATCAACGCTGGCTTTAATCAATTTATTTTCAATAGATTTCTCGATATCGCCGGTGAAAAGAGTTTCAAAATTTTCATAAATTAATCTTGCCACAATGGAGGTATTGTTGCTGTCAGAAAAAGTTTTTCCTTTTAAACTCTCAAATGGATATAGAATATCCATTTTTATATTATTGCCGAAATCGATTTCTCCGTTTAATTCTACAAGATAAATTGAAATTTTCTTGTTTTCAATAATATCTAAAAATTTCCTGTATTGGGTGGTATTGCGGAAAACGCCGGTCATAATAATTGCGCCAACATTATAACGCTTAACCACTTCAACTAATCCGTTTAAATGGTCGGCTTCCGGATGGCTCAAAATTATCACGTCAATATATCTGTCATAAAACAGCATTGCTCGGCCGATTTTTTCCAAAATACTCAAATCCGGGCCGCCATCAATTAAAATTTGTTTTTTGTCTGGCGTTTCAATAAAAATGCTGTCTCCCTGGCCCACATCAAAAAACTTAACTTTCAAAAATTTCTTGTTTTGTTCTGTAAAAACAAAAACCCAGACAATTGCGGTTATAATAAACAAGATAATTAATAAGATAATTTTGTTTTTCGTTGATAAAACCATATAAATACAATTATTAAAATATAATATCCTGCCAGCCACAACCAGTGAATATTGGAAATTTCTTTGGCTGACCAGGGAACTTTGGCAAGCCAATTGATTGCGCGCAAAATGTAGGCACTTCCCAGATAGGCCGGCCAAAGTAAAATCTTTCCTAAAAAAGACCAGATAAACGCCCCGCCGATAAAAATCAAACCGACGGCCGTAATAAGGGGAATGGCCGGTATAATCAGAATATTGGCGACTGGCGAAATAAAAGAAATCCTGCCGAAATTATAAACCAGAATTCCTAAAACCGCGATTTGCGCGGCAACAGTCGTGGTAATTATTTCCAAAAGCCAGCCGATTTCTTCGCACTTGCGCAGCTTTCCCAGCCAGTTGTCTAAAATCGGCTTAATATAAATCAATCCCAGCACTGCCAGAAAAGACAACTGGAAACCGACATCATAACGCAACAACAAAGGATTTAAGACCAGCATAATCGCCCCTGCAAAAACCATAATTCGCGCAGCATTGCTCAACCGCCCGATTTTCTGCGCATAAAGCAGAATCGCGCCCATAATTCCCGCGCGCACTGCGGAAGCAGGTGCACCGACCATCAAAATAAAAAGAAAAATCAAAACCAGAACAAACCAGAATGCCTGCTTGCGCCACATCCCCAAGCCGATTAAAACAAACATTAAAATATTGGAAATTATCACAATATTCATTCCTGAAATCGCGGTAATATGGCTTGTGCCGGTAATGCTTAATTCATTTTTTATTTTCTCGGAAAATATCTGCTTGTTGCCCAGAATTATCCCCTCTAAAATTGAAACTTCGGGAAACGGCATGATGTTTTCGATTTTTTGCGTCAAATTGTTTTTGAATTTCAAAATCGCGGAAAAAATCTGATTGCCTTTATCTTTTTCCAATAATTCAATTTTCGGATAATACATTACATAATAAATTTTATCTTTGGCTAAATAATTTTTGTAGTTGAAATCTTCGAATACAATCGGGATTTGCAGTTTGCCGTCAATTTTTAAAACATCGCCATAATTGTATTCCGGATAATTATTCGTGGTAATTAAAATTTTCCCAATGTCAGTTTTGATGGTTAACTGCACGCTATTGCTTTTTATAATCGGCTCTTTGATAACTTTACCAACAAAAACTCCCCCGCTTTCAGGAAGCTGGGGGCTTTTTATCAATCTCGGCGACACAAAAAACACCACCGCAATAAATATCAAACAAACCACCAAAAACATATTTGAAACCTTCATCAATTTAATTCTAACACCCGCAACAAAAGTCGACAATTAAAATCAAAAAGAGGAAATCCCTTATGGAATTTCCTCTGAAATTTGTTCGATTTTCATGGGTTTTTCAACTTTTTTTTATTCGACTCGCTCTCCATCCCCTGATAAAATATTCGATTCCTTCGATGCCAGAAAAATGCATATCCTCAAATACCAGATAAGGCTCGTTGGGCACGTTGGAATCTCTGGAAAAATTTGTATAAGGAATGTGTGCTGCTTTTAATCGACGAGAGACCTCCTCTTGCTCGTCGGGTCCATTCGTGTACACCCGTATTTCTGGACATTCTTGCTTGTTCTTTTTTTGCCTTTTTATTCCTTTCCTAAATTTTCTTATAAACCGCCATTCGCTCATTTTGAGATGACCCGCGAGAACAAGAATCATAACAATCAATCCGAGCACACAAAAAACTACTAAGTATTTTAGGAAATCAATTAAATTCATTCTGTCCTCCTTTTTCTCAAATTCAAGAACTAAAAACAGAATAGCGCAATACTGCTATCCTGTCAATTTTACCAGGGTCGGCAAGTGGACGCTGTTAGAACCTGTTTAATCTTAACGTAAAATAAAAACCCGCTGTTCGCTTTCGCTATACAGCGGGCTTGATTTCACTTTCCGGAAACCCAGAAAATAATTCTGGTCCAGAATTTTTGTGAGAATAATAATTTGAGGCCAGCGAACAGGCCAACGCCCAGGCCAGCGCCCAGGCCAAAGACCAGGCCAGCGAACAGGC
>Ga0224495_10003271_pt1 | contig 10048 bp, 9 predicted proteins | sample SF_Jul11_sed_USG_FD_168128 | JGI IMG/M metagenome (GOLD analysis project Ga0224495, IMG submission 168128) | Sediment microbial communities from San Francisco Bay, California, United States - SF_Jul11_sed_USGS_4_1 | ecosystem: Environmental > Aquatic > Marine > Sediment | place: USA: California...
TCTTGCCACATTCAAGCCGCATCCTTGCCGACGAACAATTCGTTCAAACAGCCATCACGCTTACAAGTGCTGCGGATCATTATCGATCCGCTGTGCGTGATGCTGTTTAACTCTAACGTTGGGCATAAACGAAAGGGAATGAGATGGATATTAACTGGAGTGATGTCGCAAAACTTGCAGTCCCTTTCATTACAGCCATCCTAATGGTTTGGATCAAAGCGTGGATAGAAAATCGCCAAGCACGTAGAAACAAGCAGCACGCATTGTCTCGATTACTCAGTGAAGAAAATCAAACTTTATTGGCAACAGTTCAGGTATTCAAACGGATTGCCGAATCTGCAACTAAGGGGAAACTTCGCTTGGTATCGGTTGATGTTCCGAGCTTAATTTCAAAATTTTCCTGTGATCTTGCAGACTTGGATTCGAAGCACGCCTATTGTTATGCCGACCTTGCATCAACACATGAATTGGTAAACAAAGGTATTGCTCGTCTCTCTGCCTTGGTACTTAGTCGAGCCAGTGCGTCCTCGAAGGAAGTTATTCAACAGCTTGATAGGGCAATAATTGGTCAATCTAAAATTACTGCTGGAGATTGCATTGCAATGAGCAAAACTTCACTTAAGGTAATAAAGTTGATCCCACAGGAAATTCGTTATTCGTCTGACTCGCAGGCAATGGATGCGCTTGAACAACAAATTCAGTTGGCTGAAAAAGACAAGGAAGTGTGGCCGAGCATTTCGCCTCCATCTGCCCCACAACAAACCAGTTAAAGCTTGGATGCCAAGAACGCCCAACCCATCAGTCGAGAGGGACTGCGCAAAAGCGCGCAGCCCCTCACTTTTACGTTGAACGCCCGCTCTCTGGAATCTTGTTTGGCTGGTATGTGTCGGTTGTAATTTTTCTTGATCGGCAACTTTATGGCTGATCAAATTGCTTCTAGCCAGTGACCGGTTTACGGCAGACTTTTAGCAAGGGCGATGGATAACTCCGTGCCAATTGCAGAACTTCAACTTGATAATCTATTTGATTAACGGCACGATTCGAGTATGAATATACTTTTTCTACAGCTTCGTTAGGCGTCTCCACATGCCTCGGCGCACAAAACCCTATCTTCTCCACGCATCGTTTCGCCCGGACGTCGAGCCGAACTACGACGAGTACCCGTTCAGTGTTCCCGCGGTTCGCGAAATTGGGAACATCGAATTCCATCCCAACGTAACTTTCTTCGTCGGCGAGAATGGTTCAGGCAAGTCCACGGTGCTCGAGGCGCTTGCCGTTGCTCTTGGGTTCGGTGCAGAGGGTGGCACCAAGAATGTCCAGTTCCGTACAGTCGATTCTGTGTCCCCGCTGCACAACGCCTTGCGCCTCGCCCGTGGTGTGCCTCAGCCTCGTGACGGGTATTTCCTTCGAGCAGAGAGCTTTTTCAACGTTGCCTCCTATATGGATGAAGTCGGCTACACGGACAGCTATGGTGGATCACTGCACGCGCGCTCGCACGGCGAGTCCTTCATGGCCGTTCTGGTCAACAAACTCAAGGGCAATGGGATCTATCTCTTCGACGAGCCCGAGGCGGCACTGTCACCGAGCCGGCAGATGGCAGCGCTTTCGGCCATCCATCAGTTGGTCGAAGACTCTTCCCAGTTCGTCATCGCAACGCACTCACCCATTCTGCTTTCATACCCGCACGCCAAGATCATTCAGTTCGACGGCTTTGGCCTTAGCGAGGTCGCGTATGAGGACACCGAGCACTATGCCATCACGCGCGACTTCTTGAACAACTACGCCCGCAGGCTAGAGCAACTTCTCAGCGATGACGAAGACGCCTAACCCGTCGCTGCAGCCGACGCCCTACGGCCTTCGGCCTCCGCGCGCGGCTGAGCTCACACGTTGAACTTCCGCTTCGGAGAATTTTTAAGGCCTGCAACGTGTCGGGTGTAATTTTTCGTGACCGGCGGTTTCATGGCTGATCAAATTGCTTCTGGCTAGTGACCGGTTTACGGCAGACTTTTAGCAAGGGCGATGGATAACTCCGTGCCAATTGCTGTCATTTTAGAGTGTTCTAAAAAGCAGCCCTTCGCAAAAATATACCGTTCGACTTGTTGACCTTACTATAATGGGAGAGTAGTCTGTTGATGTACTGATGTTTCTTTACTTCCTCTACAACATGAACAAATGGGGAATGCATCATGAAACTTTCCAACTTTCTCCACCACGAAATCCATTTCAGTATCTGCCTGATAGTCTGCTTCACCTCATTACTCAGCGGATGCGGTGGCGGCGGGGGAACTACGGGGCCCGTGACCTCAACACTGTCATTCCCTCTTCAAAGCGGAATGAGAGCTTCGGTTGCACATGCATCTTCAATAAACTACACCATTTCCGGTACCTGTAGCGGTACAGCTAGCATTGTTAGCTCAACACCTGCTTCTGCAACCTTTGAGGGGGTGCCTGGGATATCGGCTACATCCACAACAACTTTCAATTTTATCGACTGTTCCCCGGCGTCCATTACTGACACCTCAACAGATTATTACGACACCAACTACGTCCCTTTGGGAATAGTCGTTGCAGGTGGTGATTATAGTGTGTTCTTGATGCCTGCCAGCATACCGGTCTCGGTTATGGTTGGAGATACAGGTACGATAGGAACTCTGAAGAATTATACGGATAGTACGAAAAACGTAGCTACTGGTCAGGACATAATTAGCTATGTGATAGAAGCGGATACTGCCAATACCGCAATCGTCAACATGATTCATAAATCTTATGATAGTGGGAGCGTTTTGACATCTACAGAGCAAGACAGGTATAGGATCTCGTCCGATGGCACCCTGACTCTTGTTTCAACAGATATTCAATTTGCTGACGGTTCTACATTCCATCTGTTATTTACAGTAGTACCCACACCAGCACCTGGTGCCAACTGGAAAGTGTTAACAAATGGAAATTTGATCCATGGAATAACATGGTCAGGCAACAAATTCGTTGTCGTCGGGTCGAGAGGTCTTGTAATGACTTCGCCAGACGGAATTTCGTGGACAAATCACAAATCGCCAACAACGTTATCCCTGAACGGGATCGCATTTTCAGGCACAACCTTTGTGACAGTGGTTGGCGACAAATTGGGGGATGGCTTCGGTTCAGTATTTACCTCGCCAGACGGTGTTTCCTGGACTTCCAGAAGTGCTGCTACCAACCATAACCTGACAAGCGTAATTTGGAACGGAACTCAGTTTGTGGCGGTCGGGTGGGGCGGTGCAATAACCACATCACCTGATGGCATCAATTGGACTTTGCGCAATTCTGGCTCTAGTACATTTCTGAATAGCATTACCTGGTCAGGTACTCAGTTCGTTGTGGTAGGTAGTGCGAACGAGATTCTTACCTCGCCTGATGGTATAACCTGGACTGCACAAAACTCGGGTGTCTACTGTGATTTCTTCGGTGTCACATGGTCTGGGTCTCAGTTCGTTGCGGTGGGAAATGCAGGGACGATCCTTACATCTCCAGATGGTATTGGCTGGACCTTGCAGACTCCGCCGCCGTTGACTCCTCCCTATTTCATGGGAAGTGAAACCTTCAGTAGCATCACATGGTCAGGTAGTCTATTTGCTATGGCGGGTGAAGGGAGAATTTTCACTTCGCCAGATGCTATTAATTGGACACACCGACCTGCTTTTACTTCAGGGGGAACAAATACTATCTACTGGTCTGGATCACAATTTGTTGGGGCTGGAGGTCCAATAGTTACGTCTTCCGATGGAATAACATGGAATAGACAGGTTGCACCACCGACCAATACTCTTCGCGGTTCCGTCTGGTCGGGAACCCAGTTTGTGGCGGTTGGAGATTGGGGAACGATCCTCACTTCTACAGACGGGATTGCGTGGACATCCAGAGTTTCTGGAACAAACAAATGGCTGAAAAATGTGTCTTGGTCTGGAACGCAGTTTGTAGTCGTCGGTACAGGTTGGGATGGGGTAAATCAAACCACATCAATGATTCTTACCTCCACCGACGGGATTGCGTGGACAGCTCAAAATTCTGGCGTCAACGATCCACTAAATGATGTGGCTTGGTCTGGGACACTCTCCCTGTTTGTGGGTGTTGGGGGGAATGGTACCGTTCTGACTTCTCCAAATGGAGTTATCTGGACTGCGAGAACATCTGGAGTGACTACGTCGTTAAGTAGCGTTACATGGTCTGGAACACAATTCGTAGCTGTTGGATATGGCAATACCGTACTTACCTCGCCTGATGGAGTTAATTGGACAGCTCTTAACCCTGGTAGTTCTGGTGATGCATACCTTAGCGTTACGTGGTCAGGAAATCTGTTTGTTGCAGTGGGTTATGACACTGGGACTGTAGGCAATATCCCTGTGCTCACATCTCCAGATGGAATTACATGGACACGACGGAATCTGGTGACAACCAACACATCCATCAATACTGTTTGGCTCAACGATATTGCATGGTTGGGTAACCAATTTGTTGCAGTAGGATGGGGCGGTTGGATTCTCACGTCGCCGGATGGGCTGATCTGGACGAATCGTTACTGTTATGACGGCGGGTATTATGTCAACCCTGAACTATATGACATCTCCGGCAATGCAGATCGGCTTGTCGCTTTAGGATGGAATGGCGCTATCCTGACCTCTCCTTGAGTACATAAATCCAGATGCCGGATCAATCCAATCCCGCTTGTAGAAATACCGTTGAAAATAATCGAAAGCCCAACAACCGCTTCCAGCCGACCGGCTACATCGGCGACTGAAGCGGGTGCGTTGAGTGGCCGCTTCCGCCAAATTAAACGTCACGTATGTGTCGGGTGTAATTTTTCGTGACCGGCGGTTTCATGGCTGATCAAATTGCTTCTGGCTAGTGACCGGTTTACGGCAGACTTTTAGCAAGGGCGATGGATAACTCCGTGCCAGAATCGGACACTCCATCAAATCTTCAACATAAGATTCTCCATTTCCATTCGCGGATACGAACGGTAATTCCCTGTGACAAGAAATAGGATTTAGGCTAAATTGCGTGAACTGACTCTGTCCGTACTATTAATGCATATGCTGACAGAATAAAACTGGGGGCCCTAATGAATCAAAAAGTTAGAGAAATTACGCACGCCTCAATATTTTCAATAGTACGGACCGGTGGGTCCGCATAATTAACAGTTAGGCATTTAATTCGTTCAGAAAACAAAGGAGGTTTGTAATGAATGCAAATCGCCGTTCCATCTGCCTTGACTACTTCTTGGATATATCCATTCCATGCCATGATTTATTCTCCCTTGCTTTTCATTAAAGTTAAGACATGTTCGACGACATTCTTGCACGCAGAACCGTCTTGATTTTCTAATACAATCCCGCTCAATAGTCCGGTATCCCAATTTCTCGCAGTTAGCCATATCACGGCATTCCGCGGAATTGACCTTATGGATGTTTGAATTAGATCAGCCCCTTCCTGGCTTTTTATGAGGCACAGTGCATAGCCAAAGTACAAGTCAACCGAGGGTTTTAGTACTTCCCCATCCACATTCTCTGACAAGATGCTCAGCAATTCACTCTTGGACTGTGCTGCTCTTGGTACATCGTTGTTTACGGCAACTTCATGAATGAATCTTTCCACATAAAATCCCAGCTTGTCCTCCAGTTGTGGGTTCTCCAATTTTTGATATGCAATCTCCATGTTGCGGAATTTCTCATTGGCCTCGGATTGCCTGCCGACCTTGGCAAGAAAATATATTCCTCGATGCATCAGGGTAACTTGCTCAAGCAACCTTCTGTATTCGAGTTGTGGATATTGGGACAAGTCGTGTTTCTGGGCATGGCCATTCAGCAACGCTAAAGATTCATTTAGTCTTGCCAGTAAACCACTTAAGGATATGTCTCCTTGCTGGTGCAGAATAGCGTTGGATAGCTTGAATGTCCTCTCAAGATGGAGCTCTTCTGAAGCTGGCCATGGCATTGAATAGGATGCTTTCAAAGCAGAAATTTTCCAGGCTGGCATAGGTGATATTGGAAGCTCCTCCATATCTATCCAGTAATGCTGTGCAAACCAAAGTCCAACTGTGCTAATTCCCAGCAGAGCTAAAACAAGGCCGCCGATAATCTTTTTCATCCTACTCTCCTCATCTCAAACACCGCATCATTCGCTACTTGCTTTTGGTACTGCCCGCCCTCCCCGGCAAACCGGTGTGCCCCGGTGCGCACGCCCTGCGCTTCGACGTTGACGAAGGTCAGGCCGTTGAATTTCTCAAGATAGCCGAGGATTTCGGTGATGCGTATCTGTTGCGCCTTGAGCGCTTCGAGCTGGGCGATCTGTTCTGCGCTGGGCGGGGCGTTGCCGGTGCCCGAGCTGCCGCCGTTCGACACGCCAAAGCCTCCGAGCACGTCGTAGCGGGTCAGCCCCGGCACCAGGAACAGCAGCCGGTCGCCCTGTGCGGCGGCTTTTTCGATGCTGGTCTGGAAGCTGCTGGTCGCAGCCCACTGGCTGATGACCGCGTCTACCCGCGCCAGTTGCCCGGCCTTGGTGTCGGCGGCGGCGTAATTGGCGAGTGCGTTGCCCAAGGTGGGAGACAGGCTCACCGCTTCGCTCAGGTCGCGCACCATGCCGCTGCCTTGCATGTCCGGCAGGGACTGGGCTTGCGGCGTGAGCGGGATGGTGTCGGGGAAGCTGCGGTAGAAGGGGTTGGCGGCCAGGTCGATGTCGGCCATGCCGCCGGTGATTTGTCCGACGGTGCCTTGGGTGCCGTCATTGCGGACGTAGCTGCCGAGGTCGGCGATCTGGTTGCCGTTGGCAAGGCGGGTGGAGTTTTCTGTTTTGGCGACGTTGAACGAGACGATGCCGAGTTCTTCGAGGGTCTTGAGTTCGCCTTCCTGGCTGATACCGTCGCTGTTGAGGTCCTGCCAGACGCGCAGTTCAGCCCAGTTGGCATCTTTGGCATCGACCAGGCCGTCGTGGTTGCTGTCTTCCTGCGCCAGCGCGGCAAAGCCGTCGGCGGTCTGGCCGCCGGCATAGGCGGGAGTGGAGTCGCCGAACAGTTCGGTGCCGTTGTCGATGGTGCCGTTGCCATTCCGGTCCAGCACCAGGAAGCCGTCGTCGGGCTTGATCCAGCCGGTGGCGTTCTTGATGCCGTCGCCGTCGTGGTCGAACAGGATGGGGTTGAGGGGGTCGATGCCGACGGTCTCCAGCCCGTCGCCGTCGAGGTCCAGGGTGAGGGGGTCTTTGCGCAGGATCCAGTTGCGGGCGAAGTTGTACCAGTCGTTGGTGGTGGGGTTGATTTCGGAGCCGTGTGCGGAGGGGATGAGTAAACCAAGCGCCTCTGCTCCGATAAATTTTAGAATATCCAGACCGTAATCCAATACGGCCTCCATTCCGTGTACTAATAAAGCGCGTCTTAATTCATAAAGACCAATAATTCCATCACGATTCCAAACGTCAATAAGTGTCTTTGCAAAATCTGTCGCGAGTATCTCTCTTGCTTGTTCTGGCGTAAGCCCGTTGTTTGAATCCGAGGTCGTAATCCGGCTCACATCCATCGCAAGCATCGCACCCCAACTACTCCCGCCACCCGCAACTGCCCATGCACCATCGAAGGCGGCGGATTTGTCTACGCCATTTTGAGACAATGCATCTTCATAGCTCTTGATAATGTTTTGGGTGCTGGGAATAGAACCATTATTTAATTCAGTCAAATAATTATCCAAATGTGCGCGTGCGACATCGTTGAATTTTTGCGCATAGACATCTGCACCCACCGTAGCATTCCAATGGTTCTGAACCAAGTCGTGAAAGAACGGACCCGCCGCATCGTTACCTCCTCCCAAAGCCATCGCTGCATTATCAGCGTAACGATCTCCAGCTTGAGCTAAAGTGCTCCAAGCACCCGCATAATTTCCAGCAGCCCACTGATCACGGGCGGCTTGTACGACGGATTGAGGAATATTACTTCGAATTACATCAACAGGTTGGTAAGCCATTTTGTTGCTCCTTTGTGAATGTGCATAGAGACTATGCTGCATTGCGAACGAATTGGTCGATCAGTGCTTTGAGCTTTTTGTCAATCTCGCGCCAGTGTTGAAGATACTGGCTAGGCAGTTGGTACTCTAGTCGGAAAATTGCGCCCTCTATACCTTTGGAGGTGATTAGGTCTGGCGCAGGACGGTACGCAGTTTCAATCTTGCAAGCAGGTGAAACATCATGCCAAAAGTTAAGGTCATGACACGTTATACGTGTCAATTCATTTGTGGCATGGTCGTGACTAAAATACAAATCAACTTTGCTTACTGTGTCATAGTAATGCAGCATCCCTCGCACCTCAGGTGCTTCAGGACGTGGTTGTAGCTGATGAAAGCTGTTGTTGAAATAGTAATCCCATGACCTCATGTGGGTGAGCGATGCCGTCACTTTTTTTCCGTAGCCTGCCACCTGAAACTCCGCCAGGTTCTCCTCGTTCATTGGTGCAAGGTCTGGCAACAATGCGTAAATATGAATGAAGTCCACTGCCGGTCTTTCCGTACCATCGATCTGCCCTTGCGATACGTCTGGCCAGCCCTTCGCATTTTTGTTGTAACCGCGAAAGTGGTAAGTCAGCGGCACGTCGAAATGCACTCCGTCAACGCTGGAATGAATATTGATTTTCTTGGCTTCAGCCAGCGTGGTAATCGGCTCTTTCGGTTTCATAGTTTGCATGGCAACCATTCCTTTGTAGTAAACAAATGCGGCCCAAGAGGGAAGCTGCTTCCAAGATATAATGACAAATAGCAGAATACTTGCCCCACCCCACAGCCACGGATTCTTACCGTATTTTCTCGCCACATCCCCTATAACAAACCCAAATAGAAGGAAAACTAGAATGATTGGAAGTAAGCCGATTATGAACATCAAATTATTCATCCCACCCTCCCCGCCCGGTTGTTTTTTTGCATGCCCTGTTGATACGTCCGCCTGTTGTTTAGCTACCCTTTCGCCTTCTCCAACTCCTCCACCCGCTTCGCCAGCCCGGCGATCTGCGCCTGTTGCCTGGCATAGACGCTGACCAGTTGTTTGGCGGTGTCGGCCAGCGCTTTCACGGCGATGGTGAGTTCGTCTTTTCTGGAATTGACCTGGTCGATGCGCATCATTGACCGGCGTTAATAAACTGATCCAATCTGAGTGAGAGAAAATATCCATTTTCAAACTCTACAGAAGGATCGCAACATGAGCAAACGACCACGTTTAAAACCCGAGCAAATTGTAGCCAAGCTACGAGAAATTGAAGTCAAGTTATCTCAGGGAAAAGAAGTCAAGGCTGCCTGCCGGGAGGCGGGCACGACAGACAAGAGCTATTACCGCTGGCGGCGTGAATTTGGCGGGATGAAGGTGGACCAGGCCAAGAGACTTAAGCAACTGGAACTGGAGAATGCCCGTCTCAAGCGCCTGGTTGGTGAATTGCATCTGGAAAAAGCTGTCTTGACGGATGATCAGCACATGCACAACCAAGGGCATGTTATTCCACAATTCAAGACCGCGCCTGCATTTTTCTTCCGTAGTCAATATGGCCGCTTCTGTTTGCATAACAGCCATTGATCTCAATGCAGCGTGACGGGCAACCGTCGTCGTAGCCTCAAGGATGCGCCCCGAGACCCGCACGCAACGGACCATTTGCAAATAATTTTAAGCGCCTAGCAATTTCTTGGTGTACCCATGGAAGAGTAAAAATAAAAATGGGTTAGACCGTTTCTGATCTAACCCACTGTATTCTTTAGGGCACGATTGGACTCGAACCAACGACCCCTTGGATGTCGACTGATTTTTTTCATTGCAACTTATTGATTTTATTAATATTAAATGTGCCGCTCGTTCCCCATTTTGCACTGTTTTGGCATGTTTTTTCCCTTAAGTCACCGAAAAGTCACCACAGTCTAGCACAGCAAGTCTGTGACAAGACCTTGCACAAGAGCATCGCTGTTGTGTTAATTACTGATATGATTTTGCCCGTCTGCTTTTCGGCAAGCAGTTAATCCTTGTGTGCAGCCGGTCAGTGCCAAAACCGGACGGCCGC
>Ga0224495_10003272_pt1 | contig 10048 bp, 3 predicted proteins | sample SF_Jul11_sed_USG_FD_168128 | JGI IMG/M metagenome (GOLD analysis project Ga0224495, IMG submission 168128) | Sediment microbial communities from San Francisco Bay, California, United States - SF_Jul11_sed_USGS_4_1 | ecosystem: Environmental > Aquatic > Marine > Sediment | place: USA: California...
ACTGCCCGCCGAAAGGCCGTAATGCCCTACCTTGATGGCTTAAAGGAAATTTTACAGTATGATATTCCCGAGATAAAGCCGGATATTCCCGCTGTTGACAGGTTTTCGCCCGATGGACCTACCAATACAGATGAATATCGTAATATGATTCGCAAACATCAGGAGCAAGTAGAAGCAAGGAAAAAAGCCAAATTCCAGAGGGCGATGATTCAACACAGAGATGTCTTGACGAGCCAGGTTTCGACTATGTACTCGCGATTCCCTTTTGCCTCGAATGAAATAGAGAAACTGGCCAATGAGATCCTTGAGGATAAGGTGGCTGTTGACCGATTAATGTCGGCCGTTAATGCGGCGGTAAAACAGCGTATAAAGGAACTCGGATGGGAACCACCACTTCCGGATCCAACTCTTATTGGGCAATTGAGCGACAACGACGAAGCAACCCCTAAAGTTACCGCACAGGACACCGTTGCAGAAAAGTATATATCCAAAGATAAGGAGATTTTTATTCCTAAAGCCGGCATTGCCTTGATTTTGGAAAGAGGTTTTGTCTTGGATTTTGCAAGCGGCAAGTTACTAAATCCCGCTGCGAATGTGGATTCCGAGCAGGCGCACAAAGACCTTCTAAAACTCGGCAAAGGTGATATTGCATGGGATGGTTCCTTGTTGTCGGTGCGTAAAGCCAAGGTGTTGACTGTTCGTCAGGAGTCACATCGGCCCTTGAAAAGCACTCTTGGAAGATGGTGCAACTCGGACAGGCTCCCGGACAAGGTTGATTTGCCATATTCACTGCTTGTAGTTACCAACGAAGATGTGTATTATCTAATCAGTATTCTTGAGATTAAGTACGTCGGAATAAAGATAAAGTACAAAAAGCTCACCGCTGAGGAATCTAAAAGCTACTATCCTGTCCGGAAAAACGGCAAATAGTTTCTTGCCTACACCGCCCAGGCCGTGAATGTCGGCCGGTTGTGTGATGGCGGCAGTCTGGGCTGCGGCAAGCTGCTTGTGTAGTCTCTTCAGGTGCTTTTGGGTCCCTTCCCCCCCAAACAGGTAGGGGCAAGCAACGACATGCAGGGACTCGAACTGGCGGATTGACCCCTGCCTACTGGGTCCCTGCCCCCAGCCTCTTGGGTCCCTGTTTACAACATACAGGGATTCGGGCAAGCTACGACTTACAGGGACTGCCGCTGGGTCCCTGCCCCCCCAATCAGGTAGGGGCAAGCAACAACATGCAGGGATTCGGATTCGGACTGGCGGCCTGGTGGTTTGACGGTATGGGCGAGCGTTGTAGAAAGAGAATTTGTGTAATACGAATGCTTTCGTGAGTGGTTAGTGTATCTCTGTCAGCCAGTTGGCGCAAAGTATCGCCATATCATGCCAATCAATATAATTGTCGACAGGACTGCTAATGTCACAGAGGTGATCCCATTCTGCATAGGTCGGTTCCGTCATCCAAGCCAATCCCAGTATGGCAAAATCATCAAAATCTACTTCACAATTATAATCCAAATCGCCCATATAGGCGTAATTAAACTCATAGGCGCCCATATCCACGACTTCGATATCGTCACAATCACCGTCAGCAAACCTGTAGTGCCCATCGAGGTCCCACAGGAGCAACTCTGTTTTGTTATTGTCACCATCAAGGTCGTCAATGTCGCATGGTACAGAGTTGTTATCGCCGACATCAATACATGGAGAGCCGAGGTGTAGACGATAATCCCGCAGTTCCGGGTCGGGATTGGCCGCATCAACAAAGTTCGGGTTGATATAGATGTTATTGCCTCCGGGACCGGCCCATCCGCCCTGGATATCGCTGTTGGTAATCATAATTGTCGAATTGTCGTTGGTTTGTATCTGGCCAGGGCCATCCCAGAAGATGCAGTTTGCCGCCCAAAGGCAGCTCGGATTCGCTTGATAAGGGGAGTAGCAGACGAGCGTGTTTGCGATGAGTGCTGAATTTCCGGCAAAGGTGCAGTTGTTCAGCGCTGCATTTGTATAATCACAGCAGTACATCCCCCCTCCATAACCGTCTGTCGTCGAGTTTCCGGTGAATATGCAATTAATTAGGGTGGAGTAACCCCCTTTAGTGTATATCCCGCCGCCGCCGCCGTAACTGTCTGACAGATTCCGATTAAAGGTGCAGTTAGTCAGCGTGACATTGCTTACAAAATTCAGCATTCCCCCCCCGCCTTCGTGAACCCGGTTCCTGCTAAATGTGCATTTGGTTAGTGTCGAATTGCTGTAGTAGTTGTACATCCCGCCTCCAAGACTGCAAGAGTTCTCAATGAAGGCACAGTTAGTTAGAATCGGATAGCTGTAGTAGTTGTACATCCCGCCACCCAAAGTATCGTAATAAGAATACCCTGAGTTCCGGGTGAAAGTGCAGTTTATAAGTGTCGGGTTACTGTAGTGATTAGACATTCCGCCGCCCATTGAGTACAAATCGCTCGTGACCAGATTTCCCCTAAACGTGCAGTTTTTCAGTGTGGGACTGCTGTTGGTGTTATGCATTCCGCCGCCATAGTTCAATGCCGAATTCCGGCTGAAAATGCAATTTTCAATCGTTGGGCTGCTGTCGATACATTTTATGGCCCCGCCTTCACTGCCAGGCGCATATCCATTCGTGATAGTAAAGCCTTTAACGACAGAATTAGCATCTTCTCCACTGTGGAAATAGAAACCACGATATCGTTCTTCCATTTTACCCTTACAGTCGATAATGCAGTTTTCGGGGCCATATTGACTGCGGACTGTTATTGCTTTACCCTTCAAGTCGATATCCCGGTTACCGGGACCACTGTAGTTACCTGCGGCAACAATGACAGTATCGCCATCCCATGCCTGGTTAATCGCCGCCTGGATCGTGGGAAAGTCGCCAGGCACGTATACCGCTTCGTGTTCAGCAGTGGTAAAGGAATAACATATATTATTGTTGTCGTCGGTTGTCTGGTTACCCGCGGCATCGAAGGCATCTACTATGAAGTAGTAGGACGTTCCACGCGACAAACCGGAGATGTTGATAGTGTGAGTCATTGCCAAGACCTCGTCTTCGCCTACGAACGCATACGGTTCACCGCAGGCAGGGTCGCATCTGACTTGTCCTATGGCCGGCTCGTCGGTCTCGAATACTATCTTCGTCCCAACAGTGCCTACCTTTTCAACCAGGACGTTGAAAATCACCGGCGCCTCGCAGTCAACGACGGCGGTATCCTCCACAGTCGCGGTATTACCCGTACCGTCGTTGGCATCCTCATATGTAGCGGTTATAATCTGGTCATGGCGCACTTGCAGTGTCCCGTCTTCAATCTTCACGTGATTTTCGGAGATTGATATAGTGCCCGTAAAAATCCCGGTCCGCTGTACATCTTTGGTCAGAAGCAGTGTTTCTAAATCTCCCCCGGCTGTAGTGATATTCACTGCCTGCGTATCCTGTCCACGAAGATCGTAATCGATCAGGAAGACAGAAACAACGTCGGAGCACATATAATAATCACGGTCGAGATTTATGTATCCTTTCGAAGGTATTGCACTATTAAGATTTAGCCGTCCATCTGCAATGCAAATACCCGGCGAAATCGGATCAACCGTCTCAATAAGAAAGTCGTATACATCATCACATGTTAGTAAGGGATTAGTTGACAATAAGAGTGCGCAGGCACCTGCGATATGCGGGCAGGCCATCGAGGTGCCCGAGAGAACTGTTGTGTAATCGTCATAGACTGTGCCACGAGAGGTGCCCCCTGCTCTTAATGATAGAATGTCAACTCCGGGCGCCGCTATATCAACCCAGTCGCCATAATTAGAAAAAGGGGCTTTTTCATCGTTGGAATTGGTAGCAGCCACAGAAATCATATGTTCGTAATAGGCTGGGTACTCAGGATAGTAGCTGTAGTCGTTACCTGCCGAGGCCACCATAATCACGCCCTGGCTGTGGGCATAATCAATCGCATCTTTCATGGCATAGGAATAGCTACCTCCGCCCCAACTGTTAGATATGACATCGGCACCGTTTTCCACCGCATAGTAAAAAGCGGTAACTGCGTCTGATGTGCTACCGTATCCGTCATAGCCTAAAAACTTCAGTGCCATTATCCTGGCATTCCAACAAATTCCTACAATATCCAACCCGTTATCGCCTTCAGAGGCAATTGTGCCTGCACAATGTGTCCCGTGTCCGTAGTCGTCACATGGGTCGCAATCATTATTGATGAAGTCGTAGCCGTATATATCATCTACGTAACCATTTCCGTCGTCGTCGACGCCATTGCCAGCAATCTCTCCGATGTTAATCCACATGTTATCGTCAAGGTCTCTGTGTCGGTAGTCAACGCCTGTGTCAACAACTGCCACTATTGTATCTGGCCCACCGGTGAAAATATCCCACGCCTCGGGAGCATCTATATCGCAATCTGGTGTTCCGGGCGGATGATTATAACGCCCGCTTTCCGGATACATCTGCCCCGTATTGTTCAAAGACCATTGCAAGGGATAAAGAGGGTCGTTAGGTGTGACATTTATAGAAACAATGTAATTTAGCTCGGCGTATTCCACATCCGGATCTTTGTTATACGCCGCCACTGCCTCTTTCAGCGATTGGCCCTGCTCAAGCTTAATTCGAAGTTTGTATATCCTGTCCAGATTAGGCACTTTTGCGTCCTTAGGCGCACGTCTGAGCCTTCTCATAATCCTTTTTTCTCTTAAATTAAGAAGTGCTTCGTTCTTATTCTGAATTGCTCTTAGCTGTTGGCATCTCTGCTGAAAGTTCTTAAAAAGGGTCTTAATCTCTCTGAGTTTGTAACTTGCATTGAGTTCATCCAAGTCCCTGGACAGCTTTAGCTTACGAGCCGGGATTTTCACATTCAGTTGCTCTTCAAGGTCAGCCGCAACCGTCTGGCGGAATTTAATGATTATCTCATTTGGAACATATTCATCCGCTACAGGGCGGATTTCCGCCGGAACAGCATCAATAGTAAAAAGCAGCACAGCAAGATGTATAAGGATTCTGCTATTGATTTCCCTGTCCTCATTAACGTATAGATAGAAATTATGCTCACAAACAGTTTCTCGTAGCAATTATTGTGACGTAGCTCTGTCCTGTATCTTCACGTTATTTATAAATAATATTATCACAAAGAGGGGACTTTTCCAAGAGATTTTTGGGGATTTTTCGTCTAATAAGACGATAGGTACTTGTTTATAACGCCAAGATAATAATGCACTTGACTGTTTCTGAGAGAGTGGTTAAACTATCCAGTTGTGGGCAAGGTTGTGAAAAGACCGATAATAGGCATTTTGGGCGGTATGTGCTCCGGCAAAAGCACAGTCGCTGGTGAGTTTGTCAAATTGGGCTGCAAGGTAATCGACGCCGACAAGATAGCCCGCGAGCTGCTTGAAAAAAAAACTATAAGGGAACAAATAGTTGTTCTTTTTGGCCGGACTGTCTTAGACTCCGAAGGAAAGATTGACAGTAAGAAATTAGCCGGGGTCGTTTTTGGAAATGCAGATAAGCTGTCGTCACTTAACAAGATAATTCATCCTTTTGTTTTAGAACGAGCCGAGGAGCTAATAGAGAAGTATAATCGCCAAAATCAGGTCAAGGCCATCGTGCTGGATATGCCGTATTGGCGGAAGTCGGGTGGGACAAACGATGCGATAAACTCATTTTTGTCGATTGTAAGCGGGAATTGAGGATTAAGAGGGCGAAAAAAAAGGGTATTTTTGACGAAAATCAGCTAAAAATTAGAGAAAATTTTCAGATTTCTCTGGACAATAAGGTTGCCATCACCGATAATACGATAGATAACAATTCCGGCTTCTCGGCATTGGCCAAACAAATTACTGAAATATTCTCTTGTATAATTGACAAGTGGGGCTTATCGTAGAACACTTGTATTAGTGTTAGGCGTTCCTGATATAGAAAAATTTATTTTTTGTTTTACTGCTCAAAGCTCAAATCCTGCTGAATTCCCACGGGATCGTTTCACAGTGGAATCACAGAGTATCGCAAGAAAAAGGAGTAATAATGGCTAAAGAGACTGCAAAATCTCAGAAGAAGGCAACGAAAAAACGCAAATCCTCCAAAAAGAAGACAACTGTCGCAGAACAGCCGGAACCGGTTGAACAGACGGAACAGGCAGAGGAACAGACTGACACTGCAACAGCTACAGTTGAGGAGACCGCCAGTGTCGAGACCGAGGACGAAACCCAGCAAGATGCGCTAACTGAAGAAGAATCCACCCACGCTAAATACGAGCGTATCAAAAAAGGTAACTTGTATTTGACGGATTTGCAAAGACTAACCGTGGCCGAGCTCCATGATCTTGCCAAGAAAGAGGGCATCACAGAATACAGCGCCCTTAAAAAGCAGGATTTGATTTTCAGGATTCTCAAAGAGCGAATTCGGCAAAACGGTCTAATGTACGGTGAAGGTGTGCTGGAAGTGCTGCCGGACGGCTACGGATTTCTGCGAAATCCGGATTACAATTATCTTTCGTCGTCGGACGATATCTATGTCTCACCGTCTCAAATCAGGCGTTTTGGCCTGCGAACGGGCAACATAGTATCGGGTCAAATAAGGCCCCCGAAAGAATCGGAGAAGTATTTCGCTCTCCTTCGTGTTGAAGCGATTAACTATGAGCCCCCCGACAACCTTGCCGAAAAGGTGGTATTCAGCGATTTGACACCTTTGCATCCGGACGAACGTTTTATCCTCGAGACCACATCGGAAGAACTGAATATGCGAATATTTGACTTGGTAACGCCGGTTGGGAAAGGTCAGCGTGGTCTTATCGTCGCTTCACCGCGCACCGGCAAGACAATTCTATTACAAAAAATGGCAAACGCGATCAGTACAAATCATCCCGAAGTGAAACTGATAGTTCTTTTGATTGACGAACGTCCGGAGGAAGTTACGGAAATGCAGCGAAAAACCGCAGAGGACGTTGAGGTCATAAGTTCGACTTTCGACGAACCGGCCGCACGGCACTGTCAGGTGGCAGAGGTTGTAATCGAAAAGGCAAAGCGACTTGTCGAGTACGGAGAACATGTTGTTATTTTGCTGGATTCGATAACCCGACTTGCCCGTGCCTATAATTCCGAGGTGCCGCATTCGGGTAGAATCCTGACCGGCGGTGTCGACGCCAGCGCAATGCAAATGCCGAAGAAATTTTTCGGCGCAGCAAGAAATATAGAAGAGGGAGGCTCGCTGAGCATCTTCGCTACTGCGTTAATTGAAACCGGCTCGAAGATGGACGAAGTGATTTTCGAAGAGTTTAAGGCGACTGGAAACATGGAATTGCACCTCGACAAGAAGCTCGTTGACAGACGGACCTGGCCGGCTATCGACATCAGCCGAAGCGGAACCAGAAGGGAAGAATTGCTGCTCGATCCAAAGGAGCTTCAGCTTGTATATCGGCTGCGAAGGGTGCTTAGCGAATTGAACCAGATTGAAGCAGTCGAATTACTCAAGAACAGGCTTGCCAAGTGCCGCACCAACGCCGAGTTCCTGATGACAATGAACCTGGACTAAGTAACTGCGAATAGTAAAAACCAGACACCATAGGCTGGCCGGACATCTGTAAACTAAATGGTTTGCTTTACGGGACTGCCAGTCCTTGCTAAAATAATATTCCGGCTGTCGTCTTCTGCCGGAATTTTTTATATGCAGATGTTTAAAATCGGGTAAGTTATGAGTGAGCAACTTTCGAAAGCGTATGAGCCAAAGACGACGGAGGAGCAGGCAAACGAAATTTGGTTTTCGCAGCCCTATTTTCACGCTGAAGGCCAACCGGATGATAGCAAACCTGCCCATCAACCTTATACAATCGTGATTCCTCCGCCTAACGTGACGGCCCCCCTGCACCTCGGCCATGCACTGAATAACACGCTGCAGGATGTACTGATTCGTTTCCGTCGTATGCAGCAATACAGGACACTATGGATGCCTGGAACCGACCACGCCGGCATCGCTACACAAACGGTCGTTGAAAAGCGAATTCTTTCAGAGGAAGGGAAGCGACGAACGGATTTCGCACGCGAGGAATTTGTCGGCCGCGTGCAGGCATGGAAAGACGAATACGAAGTTAGGATTATCGAACAGCTTCGGGCAATGGGCTGCTCGTGCGACTGGGAGCGGACCCGGTTTACTATGGACGAGGTTTGTGCGAAAGCCGTGCGTGCCGCCTTTTTTAAGCTCTTTAAAGACGGGCTGATTTATCGAGGCAAAAGGCTGGTCAACTGGGACCCGGCCACGCAGACGGTGCTGGCCGATGACGAGGTAGAGCATGAGACAGTAAAGGGCCATTTCTGGTACCTGCGTTACCCGCTTGTCGAACCGGTCGAGATTGACGGAAAAGAAACAGAGCACGTTACTGTGGCAACAACCAGACCCGAGACGATGCTTGGCGATACGGCCGTTGCAATGAATCCCGCTGACCCGAGGGCCGGCGCTTTGCTTGGTAAAAAAGTTCGGCTTCCAATCGTGGGCCGGATTATTCCCATCCTTGCGGATGAGCATGTTGTTTTGCCGAATCCTGAAAGTGAGGATGAAAAAGCGAAGTTTTCTACAGGCTTTCTAAAAGTCACACCCGCCCACGACCCGGACGACTGGGAAATCGGCCAGCGGCATGGCCTGGACATAGTAAACGTAATGGCGCCGGACGGCTCAATCAGCGATAAATACGGCTGGGAAGATGCAAATGCTCCCGAAGCACAGGCCCTGCTCGGCATGGACCGGTTCGAGGCACGGGAGGCTATCGTGGAGTGGTTTCGACAGGAAGACCTTCTTGAAGACGTTCGCGAATATGTCCACGAGGTGGGACACAGCTATCGCAGCCACGTTCCCATCGAGCCGTATCTTTCCGACCAGTGGTATATTGCCGTTAAAAAGCCCATAAAGTGGCATGGGCTTCCAGCCCGTGAAGACACGGCCAAGATGGCCGTGCCACCATTAATTGAAGGAACTGATGTGCCGGTGAATTCTTTAGCGGGCCTGGCCCTGAAACCATTGCTTGACGGCCGGCTGCGTTTTATCCCGGAGCGTTATGCCAGGACCTATCAAAGCTGGCTTGAGAACCTCCGAGACTGGCCGATAAGCAGACAACTCTGGTGGGGACACAGAATACCAATCTGGTCATCCAAAAACAAACCGAAAGCTATTTCCCAGATAGCCGTGCAGAAGGGTACAGATGAAAATGGCGAAACCGTATATTATGTCTGTGTACAACCTGATTGCCAGGCAATTGAGAAACAACTCGAAACGGAGGGCTGGACACAGGATAATGATGTGCTCGACACGTGGTTTAGCTCTGCGTTGTGGCCTTTTAGCACGATGGGGTGGCCTGATGCTACGCCGGAGCTAAAGACATTCTATCCCGGCAACGTCCTTTGTACGGCCCGTGAAATCATTACATTGTGGGTATCTCGAATGGTGATGATGGGCCAGTATTGTGTTGGCGATATACCGTTCAGCGACGTGTACATTCACGCGATGATACAGGACGGCGAAGGACGCAAGATGTCCAAGAGTCTGGGCAATGGAATAGACCCATTGGTAGCCATTAACAGCCATGGAGCGGACGCTATGCGGTTTACTCTTGCCAGTATGACCACGGACACGCAGGATATTCGGATGCCGGTGCAGAAAATGAAGCTGCCCGACGGGCGCCAGGAGAATACGTCCCCGAAATTTGATACAGGCCGAAACTTCTGTAATAAGCTCTGGAACGCCTCGCGTTTCGCCCTGATGAATCTTGAAGGCGTCGATCCCGATAAATTTGACGAAGCCAAAATGACAATCACCGACAGATGGATTCTTTCCCGTCTGGCCAAAACCATCACTGAGACAACGGAATCTTTGGAAGTGTTCAAATACAGCGAGCCTTTGTCGCAACTTTACAGGTTTTTCTGGAACGATTTTTGCGACTGGTATCTGGAGTGGATAAAACCGAGAATGCAGGACGAGCAGCAAAAACCGACCGCTCAAAATGTTTTGGCCTTTGTGCTGGACCAGGTTTTGCGCCTTCTGCATCCATTTATACCCTTT
>Ga0224495_10003273_pt1 | contig 10044 bp, 8 predicted proteins | sample SF_Jul11_sed_USG_FD_168128 | JGI IMG/M metagenome (GOLD analysis project Ga0224495, IMG submission 168128) | Sediment microbial communities from San Francisco Bay, California, United States - SF_Jul11_sed_USGS_4_1 | ecosystem: Environmental > Aquatic > Marine > Sediment | place: USA: California...
TAAATTAAGGGAGAAGCCGATCCGGTACGTCCTTGAGATCGTTCGTGTTTTTGTCGTGGCCGATCCCCCCAACCGTTCGCGGATCACCCCCCAACCGTTCGCGGATCACCCCCCAACCGTTCGCGGCACCCCCGGCTACGAGCCGGGGCGGCGGGGGCGGCGGCGTGCCGGCGGGAGCTTCCGGCGCACCGCGGCCTCGTGCTCGACGGACTCCGTCTTGGCCCGCGCCCGCTCCCGGGCCTCGTGCAGGCGCACGTAGGCCGACTCCAGCTCGGGCGAGGGGGTCAGGGTGCACGGGGCGTCCGGACCGGGGTCGGCTCCCCCGACGTGTAGGGCCCCGAAGCCCCCGTCCCTGACGATGCGGGCGAGCTCGCTGGCGAGGTCCAGCCAGTAAGCGCGCCCGCGCTTGCGCGCCTCGTTGGCCGAGAAGCAGCCGATCTCGGTGGCCAGCTCCCGGAGGGTGCCCTGCCACTCCGCCGCCGCACCCCGGCGCCAGAAGGCCGATAGCCCGTAGATGGCAGCGCCATCGCGGGCGCCGAGCCGAAGCGCCCGGACAGGGACCTGCGCGAACCCGCCGGGCTCCTGCCTGCCCGCCTGGGCCAGGATGGTGTCGACCAGGATCGGGGCGTGGCGGTAGTACGTGCTCCCCGATCTGTGCTCGTAGAACTGGATCAGCGGCTCCGCCGACCGAGCTTTGATCTCCGATGTGGCCTTGATCCCGTACCCTTCGAGGGTCCTGACGTGGCCCCGGAACTCCGTCATGGGTCTCCCGTAGGTGGTTCCGCCTGCGCCGGCACGCCCGCCCGAGAGGCGCGGCCAACCTCGAAGTTCCGCGATCTCTCCGGTCGACACGAGGAACCGCCCGGCCGCGTCGGGGTGCATGCCCCAAAGCGCCCACGTCGTGAGGTAGGACATGAGCAGCCCGCCGCTCAAGACCATGTGCGCCCGCCCCTGGACGGTGGCCACTGTCACGCCGGAGGCGTCCTCGAACGGGAGCAACAGGGCCGTGCCTTCGCTCGGGATCACGGTCCAGAGAGCCATGTCTGGATCGATCGGGAAGGTGCCCTTGGAGGGGAACGCCCGCTCGACCGCTTCGATCCGGCCGCTGCGCACGCTCGTCGTGGCCACGAGCAAGCCCTGGGGAACGCGCATGATGTCGGGCACCGGCTCGCCGCCTCCGGTTTGCACGATCCGCGCGTTGTCGCGGAGGTCCCACGCCACCGCGATGGCGATCCCTCCGATCGCGTCGGGGTGGCGGATGCCCGAGGCCGTGATGTGGCACCGCCCGCGGTCCGCCTCCTCGAGCGGGTCGCGCTCGGGGGGCGTGGCTTCGCCGATCGGGATGGGGCCGGGGTGGTGGGCGACCACTGGGCCGCGCGCGTGCTCCGTGCCGTCGCGCATCCGGGTGCGCTGAAAGGCGTGCCAGGATCCTCTCTCGTTCCGGCAAGAGAGGGAGATCCGGACCTCGACCGGGACTCCGGCCTCAAAAAACACCTGCCCCGATCGGAAGATGACCTCCTCGGAAGGGAACGAGAGCCCGATCTTCCTCGCCATGTGGAGGATCGAGCCGATGTAGTGCCGCATCGCGCCGTCGCCTACCGAGGCGTCGATGACCATCGTCCCCACCGAGACGCCGATCTTGATCGGGTTGCCGTGCTCGTCGATGGCGTCATCGCCGCTGCTAGTGTTGATGGCGTCCAGCGCGATCCCGGTGAGGAGGATGTTGCTCATGCGCCTCGGGCCTTCTCGCGCCGAGCGCCCCTCGGCCGCATGATCACGGCGGACGGGTCGTCGTTGATCCCGCTCTCGTCGCCTCCGCCTTCGACGAAGGCGCACGCCCCGCGCACGAACCCGAGCACGAGATCGCCCGCATCCGCCTGCCGATTCCCCGAGCAGTCGACGGCGATGGGTCGCGGCCCGAAGCGTCGCGCCTCGTCGGTGGCCGCCCAGCGCTCCCACCAGGCCGGCATCGCTCGGAGGATAGCGTCGGCGCGCCCCTCGTCGTCGCCGGTGAGCGCAAGCGCGGCGCTCCGTGGATCGCTCGGGTTTGCCGGCCTCCGCGTGTGCAGCCCCAGGATCGTCGTCGCGAGGTGGTTGAGCTGATAGTTACCGCGGAGGTCCGTCACGACCTGCGGGCCGGCCGCCGCACCGCTCTTGGTGCCGTCCGAGGGGAAGACGATCGCCACCCCCTCGCAGTCGGCGAGCACCTTGAGCTGTTGCGCCACCTGCCCCATGCGCGAGACCTCGTCCGCGTTGATCCGCTCCAGAGCCGCTCCCGTGAGCGACCCGGAAGGTGCCGCGAACAGCCGCTGGATCGGGTCGATCACCAGCACGCAGAGCGGCCTCTCCGCACCTGGGTGCGCGACCCACCAGGCATCGCGCGCGCGGCGCACCAGCGCGCGCAGGTGCGTGGGCGTCGAGCCCGGCGCGATGCTCTCCACGTACAGGTTCGTCCGCGAGGCGGCGAGCGCAGCCGCCTCGTTCAGCCGCGCCAGCCGCGCGACGTCCTCCGCGCGTGCGTCGGCCGCGCGCCCGCGTCGGTAGGCGGTCCCGTGGTAGACGTCGGCGAAGGTGAGGAGGTGCCCCGAGGGGCCTCGTCCGTCGTTGTCGGCGAGCGACAACCGGAACGCCTCCAAGGTGATGAAGCGCGCCCACACCTCGGCGCGTGGCATCTCGACGGAGGCGTAGATCCCGATCACATGGGGGCAGGTAGCGTCGTAGAGGATCTGCCCCGCGAGCGCGCTCTTGCCGGCCTTCGCCGCGCCGGCGAGCCCGAGCACGTTGCCGGCGCGCAGCCCGCCGGAGAGCATCTGGTCGAGCCCCGCGATCCCCGTCGGCGCATACGGCGCGGGCCGCTCCCACGACGTCACCAGCTCGCGCACCACTTCCACCGGTGAGGCGAGCGGCGCGCGCGTGGGCGCGGAATCGACCGCGGTGCGCAGGGCCGTGAGGCTGCCTTCCATCCACGCCTCGGCATCGGGCCCGACGTCGCCGTAACCGGTGGCGGCGATGCGCTGGCAGGTGGCGATCACGCTACGCAGGCGCCATTTGTCGATGACGATCGCCGCGTGCGCCTCAACGTGCGCGACGGCGGGTGTCGCGTCGGCGAGCTGCGCGAGGTAGGTCGGCCCGCCGACCACCGCGAGCCGCCCCCGATCGCGCAGCCACGAGGCGACCGAGACGATGTCCACGGTCATCTGGGCGCGCGCCAGCTCGGCGACGGCCTCGAAGATGCGCCCATTGGCATCGGAGTAGAAGTGCTCGGGCGCGAGCGGGCCTGCGACGATGAGGCGCACGACGTCGGTGGAGAGCAGCAGGGCGGAGAGCACCGCGGCCTCGGCGTCGAGGTCGTGAGGCGGTACGCGACCCTCGACGGGCGGCGCTGCCTGATGGTCGAGTGCGCTGGGCCGGTGGCCTCCTCCGGTCCGGATTCGGCTCACGTGGGGTGCTCCAGGATCACGGCGTTCTGCCTTCGGCCGCGTGCTTCGCGAAGAGGTCCTCGATAGCTTCCTCTAGGAGGGCCTGGTGTGACTTGTCGAGGGACGCGGCGAGCACCGCGAACCTGCGCACCGTCACGATCGGCAGGTGCGCTCCGAGAAGCCGCGTTCCCTCGCGACCTTGCCCGCGCGTCGCGGGACGAGTCGGGCCAGGTTCTGGGGGTGGTGGCGCGACGGGTCGCAGATCGATCTTTGCTCGTTTCGCCATGGCTATACCAGTATACAGGTATACGCGTATAAATCTATAGCTTGGCGAGCCAAGCGTAGAGCGCCCGGACTTCAGTGGCGGCCTTGCCTCGGGGCTCGAGTTCTTCCACGGACCGTCCGTCGTTGAGCGCGTCGGAGAACGCGACGAGCTGGTGCAGGCCGACCGGGGCGACCGGCAGGAGCCGTTCGAGCGCCGCGCGGGTCTCCTCGTGGCGTGTGCCTCGCGGGGGGATCGCGTTCAGTACGAACGCGGCGTGCTTCACCCCGGAGCGCTTCACCTCGGCGGCCGTCTCGACGCTGGCGTCGACGTCATAGACTCCGACGCGGCAGGGAACGAGAGCGATGTCGGCGAGCGACATGACCCGCGCGGCCGTGATGTCGGCGCGGCCGGGCGTGTCGAGGATGATGACGTCGACCTTCTGCTCTCGTGCCCGAGCGAGGATGCCAGGAACCTCTTGCGACCGCGCACCGATCACCGTGATGTCGTCGCGGCCCCTGCGCTTGGCCCAACCAAGAACGCTCGCCTGCGGATCGAGATCCACCAGGGCGACCGTCTTGCGCCGACGGGCGGCGCACACCGCAAGGTGCACGGCGATGCTGGACTTACCGGAGCCTCCCTTCTGGGAGACCAGTGCGAGGGTGCGCATGTATAGGTGTATACACATACACGAGTTTACGTGTCAACACGTAATGTAGCGGCGAGCCGGGACATGCTCAGGGCGCGGGCGAGCATCGTGAGGGATCCTCCGCAAGATCGCCGAGCTCGTGGCTGCGCGTTTCGCTCATCGTGAACACCCATCTCGGGCCATCGTGAACACCTCGATCGGCGCGACGTGATCGGAGCGAAGCGACGTCTCTCTGGTCTGGGTGTTCTTGTGCTCTTCGTTACGGTTCTGCTCCCGGCGGTCCTCCTCGTGGTTCCGGAAAGCGTACCGATCTCCCGTCTCGATCTTCAACTGAACACCCCGGGGTCGTCGCCGACGCGCCGATCACCACGGCGGGCGTGGCGCTCGGGCTTGAGCGCCCCCCGCGCGAAGCGCGCTCCCCGGTCGCGAGGCCGTCGCAGTCCCGCTACTCGGCCTTCTCCTTCTCCGGCTTCCGGCGCGACGGCCCCTTCAGCGCGATCCGGTGCGCGTCGTGCAGCACGCGATCGCAGATCGCATCCGCGACCGTGGGGTCGCCGAGGTAGTCGTGCCACCGGTCCGGCGGCAACTGGCTCGAGATCACCGTGGACCGCACGCCGTAGCGGTCCTCGAGCACCTCGAGCAGATCCCGGCGCTCGAGGTCGGTGACGGGCGCGATCGCGAAGTCGTCGAGGACGAGGACGTCGACGCGCGCGAGGCGCGCGAGCAGGCGCGGATAGCTGCCGTCGGCGCGCGCGAGCCGGAGCTCGTCGAAGAAGCGCGGGACGCGCCGGTACATCGCGCGGAAGCCCTTGCGGCAGGCTTGCTGCGCGAGCGCGCACGAGACGTACGTCTTGCCCGTGCCGGTCGCGCCGCTGACGAGCACCCGCTGGTGCTCGTGCACCCACTTGCCCGACGCGAGGTGCCGGACGAGCGCGCGGTCCAGCTCGCGCACGGGCGAGTAGTCGATGCCCTCGACGACGGCGCCGGCGATGCGGAGCTTGGCCTCCTTGAGCGCGCGCCCGACGCGATCGTTCTCGCGGGCCATCCACTCGGCGTCGACGAGCAGCGCGAGCCGCTCGTCGAACGACATCGCGACGACATCGGGGTTCTTCTGTTGCTCTTCCCACGCTGCAGCCATCGTGCGCAAGCGAAGCGCGTGGAGCTTTTCGAGGGTCGGTTCTTTCAGCATCTCTTGCTCTCCTCCTTTAACCTGATCAGCTTTCAATGATAATAATCGCTCCCACGCACGTTCTCGTGGACGAAACCAGTGCTCGTCCCCGACTCCGTGTCGAGTGCAGGCGCCCGATCGAATCCATTCTTGAGGATCGATTCGACGTGTCGATAAGAGCGCGCGGAGACGGTGAGCGCGAGGGCACACGCGGCCTCGACACGCTCGTTGTCGTAGCGCTTCGCGAGCCGGAGCAACCCGAGACACGATCGGTATCCGTGCTCGGGGTGACGGCGCTCGGCGAGGATCGCCTCGGCGAGCGCCGAGGTCATCGGACCGACGGTGCGCGCCCATCCGAGGATGCGCGTCGGCGTCCACTCGGCGTGCTTCTGGTGCGCGTCCGGCATGTGCGCCGGCGTCGTCGTGTGCTCGAACTTCACGTAGCTCCGCGCGTACGATCCGACACGCAGACTTCGGTGGAAGATCTCGATGCTCGTCGTCGTCGCGCGCACCCAGAGCTCCTCTTGACTGAGCGTGTGTGGAGCCGAGTAAAAGTGGTCGTCGAACGCGACGTGGTAATCGACGTTGAGTCTCACCTTCTTCCACTCCGCGTACTCGAACGCATCGGTGGGGAGCGGCGAGAGAGCTTGTCTCTCGATGCGGCTAAACAGCTCCGTCCTACTCATCTTGTAGAGCCTCATGATACGTGCGTTGAGGTCCACTACGAGCTCACGAATGCGCGCGTTGAGCTCGCCCAGCGTGTGAAAGACGTGATTGCGAATCTTGGCCAGGACCCATCGTTGTACGATCTGTACGCCGACCTCGACCTTGGCCTTGTCGCGGGGCGAGCGCGGCCTCGCGGGCAGGACGGTCGTGCGGTAGTGACGACCGAGCTCGGCGAACGATCGCTGGACGCCGGGCTCGTACCGGCACGACCGCGTGACCGCGCTCTTCAACTGGTCGGGGACGATCGCGCGCGTCGCGCCCCCGAAGAACGAGATCGCGCGCACCGTGCTCGCGACGAAGTCCGGCACCCGCTGCGTGAACGTCGCCTCCGCGTAGGTGTAGTTCGACGCCCCGAGCACCGCGACGTAGAGCTCGACCTCCGTGACCTCGCCGGTCACTCGGTCGACGATCCGGGGCCTCTTGCCGGAGTAGTCCACGAACATCTTGTCGCCCGCGATGTGCGTCTGCCGCATCGTCGGCGATCGCTTCGCGAGCCACGCGCGGTACGCGTCGCAGTACGTCGTGTACCGATAGCCGTCGGGGTGGCGCTCGAGGTACTCGAGGTGCAGGAGCTGGAGCGTCACGCCCGCGCGCTTCAGCTCCACGTGCATCTCGGCCGGGTCCGGCAACGGCCGGCTCGCCCGCTTCGCCGCGCGCTGCCCGTAGAACCTCTCCTCGAGCTCCGCCTCGTCGAGCGCGTCGACGTCCTCGGCGACGAGCTGCAGGACCGTCGCGCGGCTCATGATCCCGCTCACGAGCCCCACGCTCACGCCGACGGCCTTCGCCACTTTTCGATGGCTCCGCCGCAGCACGAGCTTCTGCCGCAAGATCTCTTTCAGGTGATGCATCGCCAGCCTCTCCGTTGCCATCGCGCTCCTTGCGGGGCGGTTGGCGGTTGGGGACCAGCGAGACGTCGCGACGCCGTGCCCGGCGAGCAGGCTCATAACCTGAACGCTCGCTCAGCGGCCGGTGTTCACGATGGAGCGATTTGGGTGTTCACGATGCGGCGATTTCGGTGTTCACGATGGAACGATTTGGGTGTTCACGATGGCCCGACGCGCGCACTCGTGGCCGAGGACGCAAGCTCGCCGGGAGCCGCTTCAGCGAACGAGAGCCAGGCCCGTGGTGTCAGTCGCCCGCGCAACGATCTGGTGCGCGGCGTCGGCGAGGCCGAGCCGCACGAGAACAGGATGATGACCTCGCCCCCGCTCCCAGGCCCGCCGCCTTACGTGTATACGTGTATATAAGTCTACGCGCGTGTAACGTGGCGGCCGGCCCGGACGAGCGCGCGTTCGGGAGCATGCTCAAGGCGCGGCAGAGCGGCGCTCTCGTTCGCTGGGCACGCTGAAGCGACTCCCCGGCTCCCCCCAAGGCTCGTGGTGTCCGTCGCCATGGCGGCGATCTCGTGCGCGGCGTCGGTGAGGTCTCCAACACGGCGCGGGCGATGACCACGGGCTCGACCGCGTTCACGATCGAGCCGCACGAGAGCAGGAAGACCTTGCCCCCGCTCCCAGGCCGCGGTTCAACCACTTCAGGGCCGCCGCTTGATATGTATACTTGTATACGAGTGTACGTGTAATGTGGTGACCGCTCGGACGAGCGCCGCGTTCGGGGAGTCGCTTCAGCGTGCCCAGCGAACGAGAGCCAGGCTCGCGGTGTCCGTCGCGAGGGCGACGAGCTGGTGCGCAGCGTCGGTGAGGTTGGCGGTCTCGAGCACGGCGCGGGCGATGACCTTGGGCTCGACCGCATTCACGGTCGAGCCGCACGAGAGCAGGAGGACGTCCCCTCGTTCCCAATCTGCGGTGAACGCCTGCCCCGCGCCGTCGGGGGCAAGCCCAAGGGCCGCGCCGGGCGCTGATGTTGTCGGGGGCACGAGCTCGGTGAGGCTACGCCGGTCGAGCCGGCGCACGTGGGCGGAGCCGGCTCGGGCGAGGCAGAGCATGGAGCCTCGGATCGCGACGCCGACGAAGGACACCCCCGCGGGCACCTCGGACCGCCGGTTCTTGTGCAACACGCTGTTGGCCGCGAGGGTACCCGCGAAGAGCGTCGCGAGCGCGTCGGGGCGAGCGCGGGCATCGTCGATGTGCGGGGCTGCCCGCTCGTCCTTGAATCCCAGGTGCACGGTATCGAGCGCCGTTCGCGCTGCCGCATCCGTCATCGGGGCTTCCCCAGCGCCATGGGCGAGCAGATAGGCGCTCGCGCTCTTGATTGGCATGAACGCGCCGCCCCGGGACACGGCGGCGGCGACATCGAGGCGCATCATTCGATCCTCCCTTTCGTGAGTCCGCGCCATAGACGCGGCCCGTCATCGCCCGCTTGCTTCTTCCCATCGCGCGAGCACGACCGTGATGTTGTCGGGCCCGCCGCACGCGTTCGCGCAGGTGACGAGCTGCTCGGCCGCGGCGTCGAGCTCGCGGTGCCCGGCGAGGATGCTCGCGATCACGCGGTCGTCGAGCACGCCGGTCAGCCCGTCTGAGCACAGAAGTAGGACGTCGCCGGCGAGTGGCTCGAACATCCGGACGTCGACGTCGACATGCTCGTCCGTGCCGAGGGCGCGCGTGAGCGAGTGCGCGCGCGCCTCGAGCGCGGGGAGGTGTGTGGTGTCGATGCCCAGGAGGCGGCATTGGTTCGCGACCGTGTGATCCTCGGTCAACTGCTCGATGTGGCGGCCGCGCAGGAGATACGCGCGACTGTCGCCGACGTGCGCGATCGCGACGCGATCACCGACGGAGAGCGCGGCCACGATCGTGGTGCCCATGCCGCTCGTCGCCGGATCTTGCTGGGCGGCGGCGAAGATGTGCCCGTTGGCCTTCTGGATCTCCGCGATGAGCAGCGCGCTGGGCGAGCACGGCGTCATCCGCGCCTCGGCGATCGCGTCGCTCACCGAGGTCACCGCCATCCACGACGCGACCTCGCCGGCCGCGTGCCCGCCCATGCCGTCGGCGACGATCAGCAGGCCGCGGTCGTTGTTGATCGCGTAAGCGTCCTCGTTCTGCGGGCGCACCTGGCCTGGGTGGGAACGAGCTGTGGCTTCGAGGCGCAGCGGTTGTGCGGTGCGACGGGCGTATGACGATGGCAGCGACAGAGACACGTATCCCTCCAGGTCCGCGACGGCGTGGGCCATCGGCGTGAAGCCTCCCCCTCACAAATGGATGAACCGCCCCGCGCCCCCGGTGTCCACAAAACGACCGCAGCCGTCGCGCTTGCCGCTCAGGCTTCCGCGCCCCCGAGCTCGAGCGCGCGGTCATGGGTGAGCGTGGCGCTGACCAGCGCGCGCACGATCTTGCGGTAGTCGTCGAGCGCGGCATCCTGACTCAACCCCGTCGCCGTTGCGTAGGCCGAGAGGGGGAGGCCATCGACGTAGTGCAGCGTCCACAGCGGGCGCAGCTCCGAGGGCAGCTCATCGGCGACCCTTGCAGCGCACGTCGCGAGTCTCATCCGCTCGGCCGTCGCGCGGCTCGGGTGCTCGCGCACGGCCCGCTGGGCGGCGCCGGTGGCTGCTCCGAACAGGCTCGCGGCGCATTGGCCGGCCACGTCCTCGCCGGGGTGGCCGTCGTACATCGACACGAGCAGCGACGAGAAGTGCAGTCCCTCCGCGTCGATCGCTTCCGCGAGAACGTCGTCACAGTCCGTGTTTCGCCGCTTTCCGCTCATCGTTCGATCTCCTTCCGCGTAACCAGTTCCTCGCCGAGCGCACGCACGTGCTCCGCCAGCCGCACGAGCCCGCTCCGCGACATCGGCCCCGGCGCTACATGCAGACCCTGTTCGAGCACGTGCCGCTCTTGCAGTCGGTGCCGACCACGCACGCGAGCCCGGAGAT
>Ga0224495_10003274_pt1 | contig 10044 bp, 8 predicted proteins | sample SF_Jul11_sed_USG_FD_168128 | JGI IMG/M metagenome (GOLD analysis project Ga0224495, IMG submission 168128) | Sediment microbial communities from San Francisco Bay, California, United States - SF_Jul11_sed_USGS_4_1 | ecosystem: Environmental > Aquatic > Marine > Sediment | place: USA: California...
AGCAGCAGGGAGCAGGCGCCGCTCGCAATCAAACATGCAAAGATATCCGCGGTCATCGCGCGGTCCTTTGCAAGAATATTCTTCAGGAATTCGATAAACACAGGTCTTCCGCTTATCGTCTGTCCTGATGCGGACAGAATCAGCGCAGGAGACGAGATCGAGTTGGATATATCGACCGGCATCATAAAAGATACAACTAAGAATATCGAGCTGAAGGCCGAGCCGCTTCCGCCGATAATGATAAAGATACTCCAGGACGGCGGTCTGGCCGAACATATAATCAAGCACGGAGGATTCGATCTCTGAGATTTGGAGGGCTCAAATGACAACCTACAGAATTACTCTTCTTCCAGGAGACGGCGTTGGTCCAGAGGTCACCGCCGCCGCTGTTACGGTCCTCGAAGCAACCGGCATTGACTTCGAGTGGGATACTCTCGAAATCGGTGAGTCTGCGATAGAAAAGCACGATACTCCTCTCCCAGAAGCCGTGCTCGAGAGCCTCAGGAAAAATAAGATCGGATTGAAGGGACCGGTCACTACTCCGATAGGCTCGGGTTTCAGAAGCGTTAATGTTGCGCTAAGACAAAAGTTGGATCTATATGCATGCGTCCGCCCAGCAAGATCGATAGCTGGGGAAGGCACTCGATATGAAAACATCGATCTTGTCGTGATTAGGGAAGCAACTGAAGGATTGTATTCCGGCGTCGAGCACTGGGTGGATAGAAATCACGATGCTGCAGAGACCATCAATATAATCACACGTAAGAACTCGGAGAGAATAGTCAGATACGCTTTTGAATATGCCCGGAGAGAAGGCAGGAAGAAGGTCACAGGCGTGCACAAGGCAAACATAATGAAGCTCACTGGAGGATTGTTCCAAGAGGTCTTCAGGAATGTCGCAAAGAATTATCCCGACATCGTCTCTGAGGAACGCCTGATAGATAACATGTGCATGCAGCTTGTCAAGAAACCGGAAGAGTACGACATCATTGTCACGACAAATCTCTTCGGGGACATCATCTCCGATCTCACATCAGGGCTTGCCGGAGGACTTGGAATCGCTCCCGGAGGAAACATCGGAGACGAGATTGCATTGTTCGAGCCGGTGCACGGTTCTGCTCCCAAATATGCGGGTCAAGACAAGGTCAACCCTGTCGCAGAGATACTTTCTGGGGAGCTAATGTTGAAGCATCTTGGAAAAAGAGAAGCCGCTGAGAAAATCTGGAATGCAGTCCGTGAGGTCATCAAGGAAAAGAAAGTCGTTACGTACGATTTGGCATTGCCGGGCTACACTCTCAGACCCGTTTCTCCTTCGAAGACTTCCGAGATGGCAGCAGAGATCGCAAGGAAAGTCGAAAAAATGTAATCCCTCAGAGTAAGCCTCTTGAGACGTACCTCGATGGGATATCTGAGAGCTTTAACGCGAGCAGTCTGTCCGATTCGTATATCATGAATTTCCCTTTGACTCCGATCAATTTTCCCGTATGATTACCCCAGATGTCCGTCTGTTTAGGGACACAAGTCAATGGTTCTTCGAGGGGATATGAATCGAGGAATTCCAGATCATCAGGATGCAAAGAGAATTTCTCCTCTAGGTTGGAGGCTATCCATCGCCATCCCTCCTCTATCTGCGTCCTTCTTCGGGGCATTCTCAGTGATTCAAGGATAGTCTTGTTCGCAGGCCTCTCGGTGATTCTGAGCTTTTCGCCAATCATCTTCTCATTTGTTCTTGCGGCTTTTCTCGTAGGGTATGTGCTTGCGACGAAATACGCGTCGGCTCCCTGTTCTATCAATCTGCTTCTTATTCTACCTCTTGTCGTCATCCCCACCTTAGGCTTGTCCCCGAAAAATGCGATGTATACTGCGTGCTCCTTTCTGCAGAGTGGGGAATCGCATAGATCTCCTTCGCATTTCGGCTCAAAAATGCATTCCTGGACAGGTATGAATTTCTCCCCGCATTCCGGACATTGTGAGAATTTTGTGACCGGGGCGTCTCTTGGACAGGGCACATATTCATCCTCGATGAATGATCCGACGCAGACCCGTTTCTTGCTTATTGAGAAATCAACATCGTCAAGACCCAGGACTTTGAGTTGGCCGTCATCGAGATCGAATATCACAAGTTGCGGGTCGAAATCTTCCCATGAATAATATATCGCATGAAGCCGAAAGCTGTTCTCCATATCCTCTATCCTGAGTTGGTCGGCCCTGGCAAACATTTGAGAATAGAGCCGCATGCTGCGTATAAAATCCTTTTTGACGGATAGGAAAAACTTCTTTCGCTTTGCGCTAGTCTTTGCCTTCGTTTTCGGGCAGGACCTCGGATTCCTCGACGGTCTGTATCTCTGGCTCCGGAGCCTTCGAGATGAATTCCGCTGGTATCGATTCCACGATGTATACCGTTTTCCCGGCTTTTTGTATAGTAATACCCGAGGCCTGCGCCTTTTTTGTGTCGATTTCCAAGATGACCGGCGTCGGAGTTCTTACCTTGCCTGCATTTGTCGCGTCCTGGTAGGTCTTGCTCAGATGCACCTTTTTCCTGTCAGAGGGTTTCAGGCCCGTCTCGAGTACTATGTCGACCTCCTCCTGGGTCGTCGGATAGTAAAGTGCGTCCGGTATACCGGAGGTCGGAAGATCGAGATCGACATCAATCGAATGCCCGTATGTCGCCCTGATTCTTCCTTCCCGATACTCGTATCTGCCTTTAGGGTCCGTCTCGATGATTGCGATGATGTGATGCGGCCTGAGCCATCTGAGCCTTCTCTTCTTTCTTTGGAGGGCGCCGATGAATTCCTTCAGGTCCACAAATCCCTGAGGATCCATATTGAGCTCGAATTTCTCTGGGAAATGTCTGAGCGTGCCTGCCATAGTTCTGCCGATGGATTCCAGCTCATCGGTATCCATCAGGAACCTTCCCTCCTCACCGCAGAGGGGGCAGATGCTTTCTCTGAAATAACCGTGATCCTTGCATTCTCTTAGCATGAGCTTTACCTTTCCGAGGTTATGTGTGTGAGTCTTAAAAGCTTTCTTACAGATAAAATTGATAAATGCCAATGCACTGGATGTCACTGGCAATCATAACGAGAACCCCACTTCGACCACTTGATAGCTTGTATCAGTTTTTCAAAAACATTTTTATTATTGTTCTTCCTCAGTTGGGACAAGAAATCGGCTGAGAGACTCGATACGCACAAACGCTCTGACGCACTTGCTCCGACACTGTATGTCGTGTTCGAGTTTCAACGGTTTAATTGCGATAGACCATCGGGGTCACAGGTGGGGGCTATAAATGGGCAGCAGGGTAGTAGTAGTCGGTGGAGGGATAGCTGGAATACAGGCAGCTCTGGACCTCGGGGACATGGGCTTCGAGGTGCATCTTGTGGAGAAGACCCCCTCTATCGGAGGTCACATGGCGCAGCTCGACAAGACCTTTCCGACGAATGATTGCTCGATGTGCATTCTCTCACCGAAGATGATCATGTGCGCGGACCATCCGAATATCACGCTTCATACTTATTCAGAACTCGAGGGCGTCGAAGGCGACTTTCCCAAGTTCAAGGTGAAGATTCGCGAAAAGGCCAGATATATCGATGTCAGCAAGTGTACAGGTTGCGGCGATTGCATCGCGAAATGCCCGGTGAAAGTCCCCAACGAGTTCGAGGAGGAGCTCAACCAGAGAAAGGCGATCTATCTCCCGTTCCCGCAGGCCGTACCCAGGAAGGTCACGATTGACGCATCCAACTGCCGCATGATTACTAATAAAAAGTGCGGCGTCTGCAAGAAGGTTTGCAAGGCGGGAGCTGTGGATTTCGATCAGAAGGACAAGGTCATCGAGCTCGACGCGGCCGCGGTCATCATCGCGACCGGATACGAGATGATGGATGTCTCGACTCTCCCCCAGTTCGGATACGGAATCTGCAAAGATGTTGTCACATCAATGCAATTCGAGAGGATTTTATGCGCATCCGGTCCGACCGGAGGGCACCTCACAAGGCCTTCGGACGATGCCGAGCCGAAGACGGTCGCCTTCATACAATGCGTCGGTTCTAGAGATACAAAGACCCACCCGTATTGCAGCAGCGTATGCTGCATGTACGCGACGAAGGAAGCGATTCTCGCCGCCGAGCATTGCCCGGGTATCAAGAGCACGATTTTCTACATGGACATGCGAGCGGTCGGAAAAGGGTTCCAGGAATTCGTTATTCGGGCGAAAAAATCGCATGGGGTAAGATATGTCCATTCAAGACCGGCAAAGTTGCAGCCAGGAAAAGATGGAAACGGGGTTCTTGTCACCTACGAGAAATGGGGGGATAAGGGCGAGACCGTCGCTGAGGAATACGATATGGCCGTATTGTGTCCCGCACTCGAACCGAGAAGCAACCTGGGTATTTCCGAGAAGCTCGATATGAAACTCGATTCAGACGGATTCTTTTTGACGCCTGAGATGCGCCATCCGACCGATTCCACGAAGAAAGGTATCGTGGTGTGCGGATTCGCCTGCTCGCCTATGGATATCCCCGATTCTGTGACACAGGCATCCTCCGTCGCAGCAAGGGTCGCCGAGCTGATCGCGGGAGGTGAATGCTGATGGCCAGAATAGGCGTGTTCATCTGCCATTGCGGTCACAACATTGCCTCAGTCGTCGATGTCGAGAAGGTCACCGAATTCGCAAAGACTCTCCCGGGAGTCGTCTTCGCATCTCATAACATGTACTCATGTTCCGAGGAAGGGCTCGGGTCTATCAGAGACAGCATCGAGGAGAACAAGCTGGACAGGATCGTCGTTGCCGCTTGCACCCCGAGAACACATGAACCGCTGTTCAGAAGGAATTGCGAGCGGGCGGGCGTTAACAAGTACCTTTTCGAGTTCGTCAACATCCGAGAGCACTGTTCATGGATTCATGCAAAAGAACCTGAGGACGCGACCAGGAAAGCGATGAACCTGGTAGCAATGGGCGTCGCCAAAGCCGCGCTGCTCGAACCTCAAACCGAAGGAGAATCAAATGTCGTGCCCGTTGCCTTGGTGATCGGAGGAGGGATATCCGGACTCGCGGCCGCCTCCGCATTGGTGTCACAGGGCATCGAGACGCATCTCGTCGAGAAGGAAGCAAGCCTCGGAGGCATCCTGAGGGATATCGAGGTCATCGGACCGGAGATGACCGAATCAAAGAAGCTCATTGAAGAATTGAAGAGAAGCATCGAATGTTCTCCGAAGGCGCACATACATCTTTCATCCAGAGTGACTGGGTTGACTGGATTCATAGGCAATTTCGAGGCCACCATTAGTAGCGAAAAATGCGACGAGAAAGTGAAGGTCGGCGCGATAATCGTCGCCACCGGTGGCCGCGAGTTCATCCCGAAGGGCGAATACGGATACGGATCACTGCCCGGAGTCATCACTCAACTCGAGCTGGAAAAGATGCTCGCGAAGAAAGAATTCCCCGAGAAGACTGTTTTCATACAGTGTGTCGGTAGCAGGCAGCCCGGAAGGGACTTCTGCTCGAGGATGTGCTGCAACACGAGCATCAAGAATGCCATCAGGATAAAGGAAGCGAAGCCGGATGCGCGGGTCTCCGTACTCCATAGAGATATCATGAGCTACGGCACACTGGCCGAACGCGTGTACATGGAGGCCGCGGAGAAAGGTGTGCGCTTCATGCGCTATAGTCTCGAAAGGATTCCGATGATCAAGAAAAAAGATAGTGGATTGTCGGTCGAGGTATACGACGAGACTCTTGATGAGGTGATCCAGCTAGATGCCGACAACGTCGTCCTCGCGACCCCGATGGTTCCGATAGACGATGTCAAGGACGTTGCGATGCTTCTCAAGGTGCCTGTAGACAAATACGGGTTCTTCCTCGAGGCGCATGTCAAGCTTAGGCCTGTTGAATTCGCCACCGAAGGAGTGTTCATCTGCGGCACTGCAAGATGGCCGAGCCAGGTGTCGGAATGCATCGCACAGGGACTGGCTGCCGCGGCAAAAGCGTCTGTCCCGATCAGGGAGGGCAAAGTGGTTATCGAGCCCATCACTGCATTTTCCGATTCCGAGAAGTGCATCGCGTGCGGCAATTGTGTCATCGCCTGTCCCTATGAGGCTATCGAGATAGTCGAGATAGATAGCAAGAAACAGGCAAAGGTCAACGAGGCACAATGCAAGGGATGCGGCAACTGCGTGGCTGCATGTCACAATGACGCGATGCAGCAGAAAGGCTTTGGGACAAGGCAGCTCGGGGCGATGATCGACGCGCTCATCAAGAACGCGCTGGAGGTGTCGGAATGAGCGAGTTCAATCCGACCATTCTCGCATTCTGTTGCAACTGGTGTTCGTATGCGGGTGCGGACCTCGCGGGCGTCAGCAGGCTACAGATGCCGCCGAATGTTCATGTCATAAGAGTCATGTGTAGTGCCGCCGTTAAGCCTGAATACGTTTTCAAGGCACTTTCTCAGGGGATAGACGGTGTCCTTGTTCTCGGCTGTCATATTGGCGATTGTCATTATATGACAGGCAATCACAGGACAGCCAAGAGATTCCCTCTCGCTCAGAAAATATTGAACGATGTAGGGATTGATGAAACACGCCTCAAGCTGGACTGGGTAAGCGCGGCCGAGGGCGAGAAGTTCCAGCAGGTCATAACTGAGTTCGTCGGAGTTATCAAGAAGCTCGGCCCCAACCCGCTTAGGGAGGTGAAATTTTGAACGAACTCGGAAAGAAGCTGTGCGATATCGCCTTCGACAAGCAGAAGGCGGATTATCTGCTCGCCATGAGAGAAGAGAGCGGCAATGTCGCACCGGTGTTCATCTCGAAGGGCGAGGACATAGGCGAGGCGAACATAGATTATCCATATCAGCTCGTCACGATCCTCAGCAGGATATATCCCTGGCTGAATAAGGGCAAGATTGCGATTGTCGCGCGCAGATGCGACGAGAAAGCCTTGAACGAAACCATCAAGCGCGGACTGTTCGATGGAAACCGTATCGCCGTCATCGGGCTTGCTTGCAGTAAAGAACAGATCAAGAAATGCAGATGCAACGACCCCGTTCCAACTAAAGTGGATATCGGCGAGCCGAACAACGGCGTCAATACCGACGAGCTCATGAATAAATTGCAGAGGATATCACCTGAAGAACGAATGGATTTCTGGGTAAGGCAGTTCAAGAAGTGCAACAAGTGCTTCGCCTGCACGACGAACTGTCCGGTCTGCTTCTGCGAAGATTGCGTCTTGGAGGAGCGGACTTTCGTCGCGGAAAAGGGCATCCCGCCAGGACTATCCTTCCACATGATCCGCACGTTCCATCTCGCGGACAAGTGCATCGAGTGTGGCGAGTGCGAAAGGTCCTGCCCGGTAGATATTCCGCTTCTTACCCTGAGGAAGATGGCGCTTAAGGACATCAAGGATCTTTACAATTTCAAGCCTGGAGACAGAGAGACTGCCAGTCCGATGCTCACGACTCTTGAGGGCGAACTGCTGGAGGATGATACGCATGTCTGTTAAGCATGTTCTTACGACCTGCCCTTATTGCGGTTGCGGTTGCAATTTCTATCTGCAGGTCGTCGACAACAGGCTTGTCGGCGTCGTTCCGTGCAAGACGGACGAGATTGGTCAGGGAAGGCTTTGCATCAAAGGATACAATGCCTACGCTTTCGTGCAGAACCCCGACAGGCTGACGCATCCGATGGTAAGGGACGGCCACCAGCTGAGAAAGGCGACATGGGATGAGGCACTGGACAGGATTGTGAGCGAGATCAAGAAAATCGTGTCAAAGCACGGTCCCGACTCCGTCGTGGTCTTCGCCTCCGCGAGATGCACGAATGAGGAGAACTATCTGATGCAGAAATTCGCGAGAGCGGCGATCGGGACGAACAACGTTGACCATTGCGCTCGACTTTGCCATGCGTCAACGGTCGCAGGACTCGTTTACTCGTTCGGCAGCGGCGCGATGACGAACTCGATACCCGAATTCGAAAATGCCGACTGCATCCTTGTCACGGGATCGAACACTCTTGAGACTCATCCTCTGATCGGTGCAAGAATAGTCAAAGCTCTGTACAGCGGCGCGAAGGTGATAGTCGTCGATCCAAGGGAGACGCCGCTTTCCCGGCTCGCACAACTGAGCCTTCACCAGAAACCTGGAACTGACATCGCTTGGATACACGGGATCGCGAATGTCATAATCAGCGAGGATCTCGTCGACAAGGAGTTCGTTGCGACGAAGACGAAGCATTTCGAGGAGCTGAAGAAGGTCGTGGCCGAATACACTCCCGAGAAAGTCGAAAAACTCACCGGTATTCCGAAAGAAAAACTCATGGAAGTCGCGAGAGTGTACGCGAAATCGAAGAAGTCGATGATCGCGTACGCCATGGGTATCACACAGCACAGCAACGGCACGGCAATCGTGAAATCGTTGGCGAACCTTTCGATGCTCACGGGTCATATCGGAAAGGAATCGACCGGTGTGAATCCTCTCAGAGGGCAGAACAACGTCCAGGGAGCCTGCGACGCGGGTTCTCTTCCGAATTTCTATCCCGGATACCAGCTTGTCGCGAATGGGGACATGAAGGCCAAATTCGAGAAAGCATGGGGGCAGACCTTATCCGACAAGCCAGGTCTGACGATAACGGAGGCCATTGAGAAAGCGGCCACAGGAGAGATCAAGGCTGTAATAACGTTCGGAGAGAACATGATGATATCAGACCCGGACATCACGCATGTGGAAAAAGCCCTGAGCAATCTGGAATTCTTCGCTGTGGCTGATATATTCCCGACGGAGACATCGAAATTCGCCCATGTCGTATTGCCCGCCGCGTGCTATGCCGAAAAAGATGGGACATTCACTAACACCGATCGGAAAGTCAGACGCGTGAGAAAAGCTGTCGATGGTCCCGGGGAAGCATTGCCCGATTGGGAGATTGTGTGCGAACTCGGACGGAGATACGGTGCACAAGGTTTCGATTTCAACTCGGTATCAGATATTATGGACGAGTTCGCATCCGTCGCCCCGGCATACGGTGGCATCAGCTTCGATCGTTTAGAGAAGGAGATGCTCACCTGGCCCTGCCCTTCAAAGGATCACGCCGGGACGAGGATACTGCATGTAGGCGGATTCAAGATCGGTAAGGGGCAGTTCGCGCCCGTGAGTCACGAACCGCCCGCGGAAGAGCCCTCAGAAGATTATCCGATGATACTCACGACCGGCAGGAACCTGTTCCAATATCATACGGGGACCATGACGCGGCGCACTCCGAAGCTCGAGCGAGAATCCCCGGAGCCTTATGTCGAAATCCACAAAGCGGACGCGAAACCGCTCGGAGTCGAAGATGGCGACAGGGTGAGAATCTCATCGAGAAGAGGGAGCATCACATTGGCGGCACGCGTGACGGACCGCATAACAGAGGGAGTGATTTTCGTACCGTTCCACTATGCCGAGGCCGCAGCAAATATGCTCACGAATCCTGTATTAGACCCAATCGCGAAGATCCCTGAGCTGAAAGTCTGCGCAGCAAGAGTCGAAAAAGCCTGATGCTCCTTGAAAGATAATTATTGGCCAGGAAGAATCCATCGACGGATATCGACTCCCTGGACGTGTCAGTTCATTCCTTTTTCTCTTCGGGCTTGCATTGCTCCGGGCTGCAGTATCCGGCCGCGCCGACGGCTATCGTCCAAAAGACGAGCCAACAGGACAACATCAGGCTCAGACCCGCGTTCTCGCTCAATCCCGCGTTGGCGAGCCTTGTCTCCATGACTCCGCTCCCGATGCTCTCGTTTGTAATGACCTGCATCACATAGAACCCGACAATGGTCAGCATCGTGAGAACAAGCATCAAGACGATGCCCAACTTCCTCTTGCCGAGTTTCCAGTCGCTCGGGAATGTCCCGAAGTGCGCGATGAAAATCACACCCCAGATCAGCCAGACCGACGCATCGACCGCGACTTCCGGTATCGCCGCGCCTGCAAATTGGAATACAATCTCTATTATTGCCGTGACGACTAGGATCGTCATAAGGCCGTAGAATTTCTTGTAGAAGTTCTTGTTCGCCTTGTCGCA
>Ga0224495_10003275_pt1 | contig 10043 bp, 6 predicted proteins | sample SF_Jul11_sed_USG_FD_168128 | JGI IMG/M metagenome (GOLD analysis project Ga0224495, IMG submission 168128) | Sediment microbial communities from San Francisco Bay, California, United States - SF_Jul11_sed_USGS_4_1 | ecosystem: Environmental > Aquatic > Marine > Sediment | place: USA: California...
CTTCTACAAACTTTAGCTCTCAGCACCCTCTTACGATGAAGCCTCGGCCGGAGCGTCCGTCATCACGAGCACTTTTGACTCAAGCCCTGCCTTGGCAAGCACAAAATACAGCACCGCACCAACAATGAATGCCACCAGGGGCGCTGCAGGAATATTGACTTTGCCAACCAAAGGCAATATCCCAACCACAAACCCGGCCGCCCAGGATATCCACCCGGCAAGGTTCCAGCCCGCACGAGGACCGGCCCACTTCTTACCCGCCATCAGATAGTCGACCATCATCGCACCACAAACCGGACCAAACGAAGCACCGATCACCGTAAAGACATCACCGGCTTTGCCTGCCCAGCCGGTTACCGCCAGAATGATGCTAACAGCAGCACCAACACCTACCGATAGGAAAGGATTGACCTTCGGCAAAGTCGTCTTGAAACTATTGGCTGCAATGAAAGAGGAGAAACACGCCGGCGGAAAAGCTGCAACAGCAAGCAAAAGTGCCATTGTCTTACCGGCACCCGAAGAACCCATAAGATCTCCCATAAAACCGGCATCCGCCGGGTTCATGGCATACTTGCCGGTGGCACCGAAAGCTCCCGCTGCAATAAGGATAGCAGCTCCGGCAGCCACGATCGTGGCCAGAGCAATCCCGAACAAGCCACCCATCTGAACGTCCTTCTCGTCTTTGTTGTTCAATCCGAAATCAACACCGGCCGCTCCCGCCGTGGCGAAAAACCCAACCACAAAAGATATGCTCAACGCCATCACACCAAAAAAGCTTAAACCGCCGGCACCGCCACTGCCTGCAGCTCCTACTTTAACCAAAGTATCCGCATTGAAATCACTTATACCGCCCAGGGTCTTGCCCAACATAATCAAAAGGATAACCAAAGGAATCAGAGGCAGGAACGTGGCAACTTTGGCAACGTACTGAATGCCCTTGAGCCCCACGAATGCCGCCACGGCGACCCAAACTATCGCAATAATCTTCTGGGCTACAATACTACCGCCGAAAAGAGAAGCTAAGGCCGAAGAGGCAAAATAAGCATTGACCCCAAGCCAGCCGAACTGCAAAACGCCCATAAGAAAACCGGGCATTAGGAATCCGCCCTGGGCACCATACGTCGATGTACCCACAACGTAAAGAGGTAAACCCGTCTTCATACCGAGCAGGCCAGGAACCAGATAGAAAAGAAAGTGACATAAAAGCGCCGCTACAACCAGGCCCAGAAGCGCCACGCCAATGCCTTGACCAAGCACTCCACCGGCCGCACCGGCTCCGCCGCCGCTCGGCGCCTGGCTCCAGAACACAAACCAAAGGAAAATACCCGCATACGTTGGTGCCGTGTTCTTGTACCAGGGAGCTCGGTTTTCCGCCGGATTGGGCTTGGCCATACTCACATAATCTGGTAGCATTCCATTACTCATAATCCGTTCTCCTAACTAAATACTGTAAATTATCTTTGCCCGGCACCTTGCCGAGTTTCCATCCAGTATAACATCCCCGCTTAAAATGTCGATTCAATAAAAAATTAGTCCGCCCGAGGAATTTCGATTCTCTTGCCGCCGTTCATCGCCGATTCGTGGGCGCATATCCCGGCCATTGTCCAGTTTGCCGCGGTCTTTGCATCGGCCGCAGACTCCCGGCTTTCAACAATTGCACGAATAAATTCGTGAGTCAGATGGGGATGTGAGCCGCCGTGGCCCGAGCCCTGGATAAAAGAAGTGTGCTCGTGTTCTTCGTCATAGACACCATGGCCCGTAAATCCAGCTATCTCCTTTGGCAGCAGGTGTCCAAAATCCGGGACCTCTATCCTTTTTGCATCTTCATAGCCTGAGTAAATCACCGGGCCTTCACCGGCAACCTGCTCCCATTCGAATGAAAGTTCCGTACCGTACACATCAAAGCTTTCTCTGTATTGTCGGATGGTATTAAAAAGCGACCTTGTCACCTCGCAGGCAAGCTCGGAATCAGCCAGTTTCAGGATAGCGGTTTCAATTGCAAACGGCGAATTGTATTTTTCGATATAGTCCTCCTGAATTACTCCTGAGCCATAACAAACAACCGACTCCACCGGCTTTTTCGCAAGGCAGAGCAGCGGGCTGACTGCATGAGTTGCATAGTGCATTGGCGGGAAGCCGTACCAGTAATCCGGCCAACCGGGCAATCCCATATTCTGCTGATGCGAACCTCTTAAAAACTGAATCTTGCCCAGCTTACCCGTTTCAACCAGCTCCTTGGCATAGAGAAATTCCCGCGTGTACACCGCGGTTTCCATCATCATATAAACTTTGCCGCTTTTTTTCCGCGCCTTTGCAATTTCGAGGCAGTCTTCTTTAGTTGTAGCCATTGGGACCGTGCAGGCGGTATGTTTGCCTGCGTTTAACGAGGCCAGTGACATCCAAGCATGGTCGGCTATGGGCGAAACGACATGGATGGCGTCCAGCTCGTCGATGCTTAAAAGATCTTCGAACTTGGTGAATCGTCTTTCGATTCCAAATTGCTCGCCTATCTCGTTGAGGTGGTCTTCGCTTCTTTGGCAAATAGCGTAACATTCGGCATCAGGATGCCTTTGATAAATAGGGATAAACTCGGCTCCAAAACCAAGCCCGACTACAGCGACTTTTACCTTTTCCATAGCGTTTCTCCTTTCCGGCTCGTTCCGGTTCCCATTTATAAAAAATCCCCCTATCCAGTCCGGAAAAATGTATAAAAACAGCTCACTTGCCCATTATTCCTTCATTTGAATACGGATCATTAAGTAGGTATGCACAATCGCAGCCAGCGCCAACAGCAACGCACTGTAACGATGTGCATCCAAAAGTAATTCCTGGCCATGCGTCCCGAAAAGCGGAAACATGCTCGAAACAATCGACAGGATTAACGGTAAAGCCAATACGATAATGAGCCAGAACGTTATCTTCTGTCCAAGATTAAAGCCTTCGATAGCAGGTTCGGCGGCATCGGCCTCCAACCGAATAACACGCCGAATCAAACCCTCCAGCCGGGGCCAATCTCCCCAACGGAAAACACATCGCGGCGCCCACATTAAGGCCAGAAGCGCCAGACAAATCGCAAAAACCGGAGCACAGGTTGCATGAAGCATCAACCAATAACCGCTAATAGCCTCACCTAACAACAGACGCTGGGCAAATCCCGTAACTAACAGCAGGAAAAAGCAAATTAACGCCACCCAGTAAACGAGTTTTTTTAAGATCCCGAGCAGGCTTAAACGCCATTTTATGAAAGGCAACAAGAAAAGACACATCAGCCTTCCCAAAATCTGGCCGCCCCCCCATCCGCATCCCTTGCATGGGCGTACTAAACAGCATGCTCCGATTCCTGCAAAGCAAACTATAAAACCGATTATAGAAACTATACGAAACATATTATATTCTCAATGAGGTTTTCTAATTTCCCTGAGACAGTGCCTTAACAACACAGGCCAGGGCCTTAAGCCCATACAACAACAAAACCACACCAATAAGTGCACAAGAGCCAAGAGCAACAACTTTCAGCCAGGGACGAAATACAAATGAAAAAGCAAACGCCCGGGCGTAAAAAGAATTTATGTCCTGGAATTCAACCATCTCCTTGGCGGCATCCTGCCCGGAGGCAAGAGGAGAGTCGACGTCAACTGCACCGAAGAAGAAAGGTGCATCGGTGGCATGGCAATCCGTGCAGTAGTGAGCGCCCAGTGACTGGGCTGCCGGCCTGACATTGTGAGCAATGGGCCAAATATACGGCTGCGCAGCCGGGTGCTCCTGAGGCTCGCCAAGCTTGCCAGACTCATCAAGACCGTAGAGTTTGCCGCCGCAAATGTAAACGGCTTCGCCTTCGACTGACTCATCGGACGACAATAAAGTCAACGCTTTAGTAATATGTTCTGCTGTCAGCGCCGGCCAATCCCCGGTAGGCAGAAGCATCCTTCGGCCAATGACTTTACCCGCAGCCCGCTTGGCGAGGTTAAGTGGAATCGGAGTTACATTTTCATCTTTCAGGCTGGCCCAAAAGGCAGGCCAGATGAGCTTATGGGGTGCAATCTTGCCGCCGCTCTGCTGAGCAAAGACAGGATACAAAATATGCGGGAGCGCATCTGCTGATTTATTGGAGTTATGTGTGCCCAGGGCATGTGCCCGCGAGGTCTTGCCGCGATATGTCATTTGCTCAGGCCAGGGGCCAGAATGGCAGGCCGTGCAGGTGAGTTTCTCAAAGTGGACCGGTGGAATGCCGGGATGCTGCGGTACAGGTGCACCCAACCGCCCTTGCGTGTGGCAGCCTTTACAGGATGTAGAAGCTGCCAATGGATTTTGTGATGCTGCATCCTCGCCTTCATATCCACGGACAATGTTATGGTCAAGACCGTTGCGGTGGCAATCGACACAGGTCAGTCCTGCAGCTAAATGCACGTCCTCATCCGCCTCCCACTCTTCCGGGCCGTGCCCACCAACCTCTATGTTGGAATGACAGAAATAACACCTTTGGTCAGGCACCTTCCTGGTAATGTTAAAGGACACCTTTTTCTCGTGGTCGAATGTGTTTTCGCGATACGTTGTAGCTATCGCATCGCCCATTAATGGGTCGTAAGTGTCGGGCTGGGTAACCGCAGCACCCTTAACAGAAGCAATTTCACAGGCCGCAGCGGCAGCCCAGCGGAAATTTTGACGCGCCACCTGGCCGGCGTATTCAGCCTGGTCCTGGCCCGGGGCAGCATTATGACAGCCGAGACAATTGTTTTCCAGCATACCCGACACATCCTGGCGGACCAAATCGTCCGGGTCATCACTTTCAAGTTCTCCGGGCCCGCCGCCGGGCATTTGCCGGCCGAAAAGCTGAGTAAACTTAAAAGTTGTTATCCCAAGCTTCTCAGGATGAAAAGCTCCCGCCCAGGGACGGTAAGACAGAGGAATCTGCGTGCATGTGCCGGGGTCCACAAAAATCCACGGCTGGCCCTTGCGTCCCGGAACAGCATTGACATCGGCTGCATTAAAATGCCAGCCCTGACTGATTACCTCGTAGCTGTGACATGCGCTGCAGGTCTGGCGCGTTGAAAACGGCAGGACGGGTTCAATGTCAGGTGAAATCTTGTCACCTTCGCCATCAAGCAATCCAATAACATGAACGGGAACGGCCAGGCTGCCGTCACTTACGTCGCCAATCTTGTTCTGCCCGTCACTGGCAACGGCCGACAAAGCCAAAACCAACCAGCAGCAAACGCCTTTTATGATCAATCCCTTTTTCAACGTACGGTCAATCCTTTTCTTAACGCTCATAGTTCATAGCTCGACGTTCAACTCAAAAGTCACAAATACAATCTAAACCTCAAATTCGTCCGGCTTGAATTCCAGCTTACGGGCGGCTTCCACAGCCTCATTGACCTTCAACACTGTGACAGCCGTTTCGTATCCGATTTCAGCAGGGCAATTCAGTTTGCCCTTGCCGCGAACAGCGTCGAAGAAATTCTCAAGGTGAGGCTGATGATACGGCTTGTCCATTGTCAACGGTATCTTGTACTGCGCAACCGGCACCGTCTCGCGCACATCCAGAACCGCACCGGTTTCAGCCTTCTCTTCCTTCTTGGGCGGTTCGCTGATATATTCCATCTTGACCCATTTGTCCCAGTCAGGCGCTCCCGGTTCCCGGTAGACACTGCCTCTCGATGCAGATTCCGATATAGAAAGAGTACCCTCGTCGCCCATAAAGCTTTCATAATATCCCTGGCTGCTGTTGGTGGTTATCGTCTGGTAAAATGCCCTGACAACACCCTCCTTGGTTTCATACTCATAAATGACCATCACAGAGTCATACCACTCGTGTCCCTTCCAATAGTCGACACCACCGCTTGCTATAACCGATTTCGGATTTGCTCCAAGGAACCAGCTATAAATATCAATCTGGTGCGAGCCAAGGTCAACGATGGGACCGCCTCCCAGACCTTTATACCACCGCCAGTTTCTGAACTGCTCCATCGACTTGAAACCGTACTTGTCCAGTGCTGCCGGCTCCAACGGATATTTTTTAGGCCAGCCCAGGTCCTCACATGCCGCCTTGCTGCGGTTCCACTGTCCGTTTATCGTTGTGATTCGGCCCAATATCTTCGCACTCTTAATCAGCTTCTCATAACAATGCAGGTAGCGGGGATTGCTCCGACGCTGATGGCCAATCTGCAGCAGCTTGCCGGTTTCCTTCGCGGCTTCTACCATCCGCTTGGCTCCCTCCAGCGTATTGGACATCTCTTTTTCGCAGTAGACATTCAGGCTGGCCTTCAGACAGGCAACGGTGTGTTCGGCGTGCCAAAAGTCGGGCGTGGCAACTATTACCGCATCAAGGTCCTTTTCCTTATCGAGCATCTCCTTGTAGTCAACATAAGTGTTGTGCTCGTGGCCATACCTTTTCAACAACCTGGAAACTCGTGTTTGATTATAAGCCGTCCAGATATCGCAGACCGCCTTAAAGCGAACGCCGGGTATGTTTCGACAGGCATTCATCAAGACCTGTCCCTGTGCTCCGCAACCGAGCAGGGCTATGTTGATATCATCTCCTTTTGCAGCACCTTCTGACCGGCCTACAATCATTGGCGAAAGTACCAACCCCGCCCCGACAGTAGCCGAGGAACGAAGAAAGCTGCGCCTGTCTATTTGCTTTTTTGTCTTCTGATCATTCATTTTTCTTGTATCAACTCCATAAATTTAACAAACTAATCATTAATTGTACATCTGAATTATTATCCCATCATTTTCGATGGCTGTCAAGGCAGTCTCAAAGTTTTCTTATCTGAGTTAACCAATAAAACTTATGCTCAATATACGGCTATTTTAGCAAGGGTTTTATCTTGATATTGCGATACGCTACCGGTCCGTGGTTGCCCTGGAACATAAGCGGGCCCGTAGGTGCCTCCCTGCCGTAAACACCGCCGGGCGTCTGGCTCTTCATTTCAAGGGGTTTGTGCAGCGACAGCCCGTTAAGTTCCACCCTGACGAGTTCGGCGTTCTTAATCTTTTTGCCACTTGCATCGAATTTCGGAGCGAGAAAGTCTATCACATATTTCTGCCATTCGCCGGGTTTCTTGCAGGCATTGACCGTTGGCGGAGACGCACCATAAACCGCGCCCATATCGCCGCTGCCCATCTCGTCCCTGCCCCAACTGTCCAGCACCTGTATTTCGTATTCACCCATCACATAGATGCCCGAATTGGAACCCTGTGGCACCATTACTTCCAATTCGATACGGCAATCGCCACATTTGGCCTTTGAGTAAATATCGAGACTGCTCCCGTGGTCACCGGCAAGATTGATCATTTCATTACCGCCGTCTTTGGCCACAAGCAATTTCGGGTTCTCGGATGATATCGCGGCGGTGCCGACGACCCATTTGCTCTTGTCCTTGTCACCCTTGACTTCCCAGTCGTTGAGGTCCTTGCCGTTAAAAAGCACGGCGGTGTCACCGTATTTCGGCTTCAGGGTTTTTATCCTTATGTCCTTGAACTCGACTACCATCGGCGGCCCGGCGTGAATCTGCAGCGACAGGTTACCTTCCCTGGCGGCACCATTGCGGTCCTTTGGATCATCAGGGTTGGTCACCCGGTCGTTGTCTACAAGCTCTATCATCGGATAGCCGTTAAGGTAATGCTTCAAATGATTACCCTCGGCGATGATGGTGTATTCGTTCCAGTCCTGCATCTTGTAGTAACCGGCCTCTTTGAGGGCCTCGACATCGGAGACCTTGCCGATAACGTGTTTCTCTCCGTCTTTATCAATCAACATAGAATCACCGACGTTGACCAGCCAGCCCCGGCCGGCCTCGTGGTATAGAAATCCCACTTTACCGGGATTATTTTCAACCTCCGCCTGGTAGCCGGTGATGCGCCACTTGTCCATCTCTTTGCTGCGATACTGGATACCTGAATTGCCGTTCTGGATGCGGAACTTAATCTTGAGAACAAAGTCCTTTAATTTGCCGCCGCGCCAGACAATAAACGTATTGCCACGCGCCGGGTTTTCTTTCGTAGTCTCGCCGCGGATAACCCCATCCTTGACCGACCACAGGCGCGGGTCACCATCCCAGCCTGTAAGGTCTTTTCCGTTGAATATCCACTGCCAATCGCTCTGGCCCAGCTCAGCAGCGGTCCGCTCGAAGTATGGAACGCATTCAGCGATTTCAGGCATGGAATTCAGCCAGTTGTGCTCATACTCGATTGAGAACGAACCCTTGAAGTTCTGCCGGCTCAATTCTGTCAGCATCGCCTTTACATCGCATTTTCCTGTCCCCCATATCACATCGTGTCCCTGGTCGAGGTCCTTAAAATGCAGGCTGATAATACGGCCTTCGAGCTTCTTCAACTGCTCAACAGGATTCAGCCCCGACCGGAACCAGTGGCCGGTATCCGCACAGGCACCGATTCGCTTGCTGCGATCTTTGCAGACTTTAAGCACGGTCTCGGAATCCCAGTAATGCGAGGGTTTCGGATGATTGTGGATGGCGACGTTAATCTTGTATTCGTCGCATAATTTGTCCAACAAACCAAACGCATCCTCCGGGGGCTCCGAAACAATCGTCTCAATCCCCATATCACGGGCAAAATTAAACACCTTTCGGCATTCGGCCTCGTTATTTGACAATCCGACCACGCCATAATTCACCAGCTTAATGCCCGATTCCTGGAGCTTCTGCTTGACTTCCCTTTTGATGTCGGAGGACATATTATGATCGAAGCTTACATCGGGCTTTTCCTTGCTGAGTCGCTGGCCGGGATAGGCCTCGATGTAGCGCATGCCGAGCGCTTTGGTCTTGTCCACCGCCTCATAGAACGTAAAGCGGTTGAACGAGTACGCCTGCATTCCCAGCCGCCAGTTTTCCTGACCACCATTAGCTGCGCATACATTTGGTAACCAGCAGCCGCAACAAACCGCTGCGAGCACAGCAACAATAAATTTCTCTTTGCAATTCATTTCTTTGTCTCCAGTAAAAATTTTTTAATCTAATACCACAATCTCTATGATTGAATAATTAATTACAAGGTCCATCCCTGGCGGTACTTACGTTTTAGATATTGGTTGGCCTCTGGCACATTAGTGGCTTTGAGTTTCGGCCCGTCCCAGAGTAATTTCTTTCCGGCCCGCGCTGCAATATTGCCCAACAGGATAGTTTCCGTCAACGGCCCGGAGTAGTCGAAGTTTGTCGAGGGCTTTGGACCGCCCTTACATGCCCTGATCCATTCCTGGTAATGGTTGATGCCCCGAGGCAGGGACGGTTCGGGAAACTCGAAGCCCTTCATACTCGAATCCGGTATCAGTCTTGGTGTTCCCATGTGTGGGGCGAGCAGAGTGCCTTTTTCGCCATAGTACACTCCCCCCTGACCGGGCAAGTTCCGACCTTCATCAAGCTCTTTAGGTCGTGGAGGATTGTTGGCACCGTCATACCAGGTAAGTGTAACCGGAGGCAAACCGCCTCGTTCACCAAACTCCCATTTCACGATTGTCTTCTGCGGGTAAGTTTCATTATTAAACTCGCCGGGCTCTGCTTCCACGCTCAGAGGATAATGCAAGTCAAGGGCCCAACAAACGGGATCGATTATGTGACAGCCCATGTCCCCTAACGTGCCCGTTCCAAAATCCCACCATCGCCGCCAGTTACCCGGCAAATAAGTTGGATGGTAAGGCCGCCACGCTGCCGGCCCAAGCCACAAATCCCAGTCCAAAGTCTCAGGCACAGGCGGGGTATCTGTCGGCCGGGTGCCGCCCCCCCAGTTCTTGTTGCTAAAGATATCCACCTTTCGAACCTCGCCTATAATCCCGGATTTTATAACTTCGACCACGCGCTTGACCTCATTTTCGGCGTGAATCTGAATGCCCATCTGTGTCATTACCTTGTGCTTTCGGGCCTCCTCGGTGAGTTTGCGCACCTCGAAAACATCGTGGCCTAAGGGCTTCTGGCAATACACGTGCTTGCCCATCTTGATAGCCATCATGGCCGCCACCGCATGGAGATTGTCCGGTGTCGATACTGTTACAGCATCGATATTTTTACCCTCTTTTCCCAACATCC
>Ga0224495_10003276_pt1 | contig 10042 bp, 10 predicted proteins | sample SF_Jul11_sed_USG_FD_168128 | JGI IMG/M metagenome (GOLD analysis project Ga0224495, IMG submission 168128) | Sediment microbial communities from San Francisco Bay, California, United States - SF_Jul11_sed_USGS_4_1 | ecosystem: Environmental > Aquatic > Marine > Sediment | place: USA: California...
ATCGTCGTCGCGGTGGGCGGCGGCTGAATTTACATCCCCCAAACTGCGATTCCAGCCAACCCCGGAATTGCAGCCTAGAAAAGTTTAAGGAAATAACCATGAATGAGAAATTAATCATCGCAGGCAAGAGCTACTCATCCCGTCTTCTGGTCGGCACCGGCAAGTACAAGGACTTCACCGAGACGCGCGCGGCGCTGGACGCCAGCGGCACGGAGATCGTCACGGTGGCAATCCGTCGCACCAACCTCGGTCAAAAGGCCGACGAGCCGAACCTGCTCGACGCGGTGCCGCCGTCGAAATTCACCTATCTGCCCAATACCGCCGGTTGTTACAGCGCCGACGACGCGGTGCGCACACTACGCCTGGCGCGCGAACTGCTGGACGGCCACTCGCTATGTAAGCTCGAAGTACTGGGCGATCCACAATCGCTGTATCCGAACGTGATCGAGACCCTTGCCGCAGCGAAGACACTTGTGGCCGAAGGCTTTCAGGTGATGGTTTACACCTCGGACGACCCGATCATCGCAAAGCAGCTGGAGGACATCGGCTGCGTCGCGATCATGCCGCTGGCTTCGCTGATCGGCTCGGGTATGGGCATTCTGAATCCGTGGAACCTGCAACTGATCATGGACCGTGTCAGCGTACCGGTAATCGTGGATGCGGGTGTAGGCACGGCTTCCGATGCCGCGATTGCAATGGAACTCGGTTGCGCGGGAGTACTGATGAACACCGCGATCGCCGGCGCGCAGGATCCGGTGCTGATGGCCTCGGCAATGAAGAAAGCCACCGAAGCAGGACGTGAAGCTTTCCTCGCCGGTCGCATGCCGAAGAAACTTTACAGCGCCAGCCCAAGCTCGCCGACAGCGGGCATCATCAGCTCGGTCCGCAGCTAAATTCCACCCTCTTCCGACCTGACGGTCACCCTTTCCCGTATGCGGGAGAGGGAATGGGGAGAGGGTCTTTCAACACACAGCACGATGACCGACACTACCGATCTATCCAAACGACATATACGCAGCTTTGTCTTACGGCAGGGCCGCGTCTCGCCGGCCCAGCAACGGGCTGTGGACACGCTGCTGCCGCGCTTCGGCATTCCTTATGTTGCACAGCCACTCGACCTGAACCTTGCTTTTGGACGTAGCACACCGAAGATACTCGAGATCGGTTTCGGCATGGGCGACAGCACGGCAACCATCGCACTGGCGCACCCGGAGAACGACTACCTTGCGCTGGAGGTGCATACGCCTGGCGTGGGCAACCTGCTCAAGCTGATCGACGCGCAGCAGATTGCCAATATCCGCGTCATGCAGCACGATGCGGTGGAGGTGTTGCGCGACATGATAGTCGACGCCACGCTGGACGGCGTGCACATCTTCTTCCCCGACCCGTGGCACAAGGCGCGCCACAACAAGCGGCGGCTGATCCAGGCGCAGTTCATCGCGAAACTTGTACAGAAGATCAAGCCCGGTGGCTATATCCACGTCGCCACCGACTGGCAGGATTATGCGGAACAGGTGCTACGTGTATTAAGCGAGGAGCCGTTGCTGGAAAATACTGCGGCCGATTATGCACCACGACCCGAGTATCGTCCGCTGACGAAGTTCGAGCAACGCGGATTACGGTTGGGGCACGGGGTCTGGGATCTGGTGTTTCGGCGAAAATAATCAGGGATTAAAGCAATCTGCATTGCGAAGGCACAGTTAATTTAAGCAGCGATCAACTGTCGGTAAATTCCTGGTTCGGCGCTCGATTAAGCAATTCTGTCACCATCTTGGCAGCGGGTATGTTTTCGTAAAGTATCCGGTATACCGCATCACTGATAGGCATTTCAATTTTCAGTTTTTGTGCCAGTTGATGTACTTCGCGTACCGTGTAGACACCTTCTGCAACATGGCCAAGCCGGCGCAATATCTCCGGCAAGTCATGCTGCTGTGCCAGCATCAAGCCAACCTGCCGGTTGCGTGACAAATCCCCGGTACAGGTCAGGATCAGATCTCCCAGCCCCGACAAACCGCCCAGCGTTTCGGGACGGCCGCCAAGCTTCAAGCCCAGCCTTGTAATTTCGGCCAACCCCCTGGTAAGCAAGGCGGCACGAGCGTTATGCCCCAGCCCCATGCCATCGCATATACCGGATGCAATCGCCATTACGTTCTTGACGGCGCCACCGACTTCAACGCCGATTACATCAGTGCTGGCATAAATACGTAAGCGTGCATGATGCAAAGCCTGGGCGGTGCTGCGGCAAAATTCTTCATCAGAAGAAGCAAGGGTCAAAGCTGTGGGCATGCCGTGTGCCACTTCCAGCGCAAAACTTGGACCTGACAAAACACCCCGCGAAAACCGCTCTGGCAGCACTTCTGCAACAACCTGATGGGGCAATTTCGAAGTTTCAGCCTCAAATCCTTTGCACACCCAGAGCACACCGAAATTGCGCGGTGACTGAGACAGCATTTTCAGCGTGGTGCGCAACGCACCAACTGGAACAGCCAGAATCGCCAGCTCGGCAGACGCCAACGATGCCTCCAGTTCTGAACTCAGCTCCAGTCTCGCTGGTAAAGAGATTTCCGGCAGATAACGCTGGTTGCAGCGTTCGGAACGCATATCTTCGACTTGCGCGGGATTGCGCGCCCACAATGTGACGTGATGCTTGTCAGCCAGACTGATGGCCAGTGCAGTTCCCCATGCGCCCGCGCCGATGACCGTAATATTCATATCTTCAGTCGCCCCAGACCTCGGTACTTCTAACATAGCCAACATTACCATCCTGGTGGCGCACCTTGATCCAGCCAGTCCCGGTTGAGTCGATCATTTCCAAGGCTACCTGCTGACGCACCTGAAACGAACGAGCTGCGGAAGTATCGGGAGCGGTACGCACATCAATCAGGGGTTGCAAGGCAAAAACATAACGTTCATTACTCAACGAGCGTTTCTCAATCCAGTATAAACCTCCGGAACGATCCCTGACCTTGACCCAGCTGTTCAGTGTGACCACCTGCTCAAACGGCATGTAGCGATTAACCACAAACAATTTTTTTGCCTCGATAGACGGTGCGTCGTAAAGAATCGCACTGGTGTCGCGAACCGACACAAAATCGACCGCATTCGCCAAGCTTCCGCTGCAAAGCAGAATAAACGGAAACACCCAACCAAGTCGGTTGATCAATGTGTAGTAGCTGCCTGATTTTGTTGTTTCTGCTGCTGGTAAATCGATTCGAAACTCACAACACTCAGCAGCACCGGCGCAAAACCAGCTCGTGAGGAAATATCGGAAATCGCCTCACGTAAATACGGATACAGGATATTGGGGCACATTACCGCCAGAATCGGTTCCATGTTTTCTGCAGGTATATTGCGCACATTGAAGATTCCTGCCTGTTTGACTTCTATCAGGAAAAGCACCTTATCACCCACTTTTGCGGTGACTGTTCCCATGACAACCACCTCGAAAACGCCTTCGCTTACCTGTGAAGACTGGCTATTCAACTGCATGTCTACTTTCGGGTTTTCACGCTGAAGGAACACTTGAGGGGCACCGGGAATTTCAAGTGAAATGTCTTTTACGTATATCTTGTCAAGACCTATAGATACTTGGATCTGTTTTTGTTCCTCGTCGCTCATTCTACTTACTCCTTAATTTAATAATTATTTTCCCAATAGCACCTCGAGCCGGCCTTCCTGATCGAGCATAGCAAGATCATCGAAACCGCCTACATGTTCGCCGTTGATAAAAATCTGCGGAACAGAGCGCCGCCCTGTTTTATTTATCATCTCATCCCGTAACTCAGGCTGGGTATCGACGCGGATCTTGTCTATCTCCAGCACCCCTTTGCGCTTCAGCAACTGCTCTGCTCGGACACAATAAGGGCATACTGCCGTGCAATACATCAATACTTTTGCCATGTTATTTTTCCAGCGGCAATTTACGCTTCTGCCAATCCACCACACCGCCGGCCAAGTTATACGCCTGCAGAAAGCCTTCCTTGCCCAATATCGAACAAGCAGTTCCAGAACGATTGCCACTACGACACACCACTACAACAGGTTGATCACGATACTTCTCCAGTTCGCCGATCCGATCCTTGAGCTTGCCGAGCGGTATCCACTTTGAGTTTAGCAAGTGCCCTGCCTTGAACTCCGAATCTTCCCGCACATCCAGCACAATTGCGTTCTTGTGGTTGATAAGCTGCAAAGCGCCCGTGCTATCGACTTCCCGGATGCCTCGAATCCGATTCCCCAAAAAGGACCACACCAGCATGGAGCCGCTGAGGATGGCGATAACAATCGGGAAAAAATTAGTACTTATGAACTGCACTTTGATACTCCTGTTCTTTCTGGACTGCGAATTCTAACAGAGCCGAAAAGTGAACGGGATCCTTCTTCGCCAATTCCACAAGTTGCCATCTCGCCTTGCCATAATCCTTGGGGAAGGATCGCATCGCGCGCTCCAGTACATTTTCAGCCAGATCCAACTGCCCGTCCTGCGCCAATAAGTAAGCATGTTTGTAAGTCACCCATCCGGACGGGAGGAATTTCATCAGGCGTGTACTCATTGCAAGCTTTTCCTTGAGCCGCTCCCCGGTCACCTCAATGTTTATGATCATATAAAATTCCGCATAGGGCGTCATCAGCAGACTGTCGTGCACGTAAAGCAGCTTGGCACTAAGGATTTTGAATTTTTCTGCATCAAGATTTGGGCTGTACTGGATGACTCGAACATCCTCTATAGCCCGATAATTATTCCTCAATTGAATCAGCGTGGTCAGACCAAAAAGTAATATCAGAACCATCCCTGCCTGGCCCGTCTTACCTATATTCATCCGATAACTGGTCTGATCCATTGCACCGAGAAGCAGCGCAAATATTGACAGGAAAAATGTATGCCACAACGGGAGCTCAAGCATGCTGTGAATCGCAATAACACCGAGTATCCCCGAAGCCCACCAATAGTGAGCGGTAAAGGCTAATCTTCGCAGGCCAGCCAACCAAATCACCAAAGGCACAACCAGCACTATCAACCCTGCCAGCCCGGCTTCAGCCGCCACTTGAAAAATCAGGTTGTGCGCATTGTGAAAATACCCGGAGATACCATCCGCCTGCATCTCCGGCATCAGTTGAAAATGATTAAGCGCAAACTGACCGAACCCCACTCCGAACAAAGGTGAATTGATAAACATCAAACCAGCTGCTTGCCACAGGTGAACGCGTATGCTGACCAGCGGACGGCTATCCAGCATCCGGGCTACTGTATTGGTGCTACCACCTCCACCCCATGTTGCATTTGCACCCAGAAGCAGAAAATGGATCAAAACAAATGCAGCGATTGCAAAAAGACTTAATAAAAATAGCCGACGGTTAGCAACATCACGCCTTGCCCACCACCACGACAGAGCCGCAAAGAAGAAAAGATATAACCATGAGCTTCGCGACCCGCTCAAAGCCAGCACAAACAAAAGCGTGATTCCCAAAAATATCGCGGAAATATGCCGAACTTTGCCCTGATGAAAGAGGTAAGACAAAGAAATCAAACCGAGAAAAATATAATTCGCCAAATGATTTGGCTGGGAAAGATTGCCGGCAACTGAGCTTGAAGTTTTAGGGTTAATCAATGCGCCCAAAGGGGTATCTATACGAAAATGCTGCAGCAACCCGATAACTGCACTAATTTCAGCTCCGAGCAAAAGAAATATGGCTAAACCTATCGCCAACTTTTCCATGCCGATTCGATTTCGAAGCCGTGCGCCCAACAGCATCATCAGGGCAGCAAACAACAGATACAGGATGTACAGCAATCCCTGTTCAGGGTATGCCATCTTGCCTAGCAAAACCTGAACAAACACGACTGCAATCAGAAGAATCGGCATCTGTACGACTCGTGGAATATCAGATTTTAACCAGCACTCCCGAGTGGTCAGGGGAATCATCGCAAACACCCCGAGCAGGGCACACAACCATTCCTGATAAAACGTGGTCAGCGGGTACCAATGATAGTAATAGATGAATGGCAGAAACCACATGAGCCCGACCATCGTCAAACTGAAGTAATCAAGATTGATCGTCCGAAACTTCTGCATATTCAAGTTACCGTATTAATAAATCCCTGTGCAATCAGGAGAGATTTGCATGCCGCCAATCCGCATATATCTGCCGGGCAAAATTCAACAGCGCCGGGTATCGCTCCGGATCACTATCCATCCGGGCCAAATTCTCAAGCTGTTTTGCAAACCCCGGAAAATCTCTGGGGTAAGTCCAGATCACTCGCTCCAATTGAATGCGAGCCTCAGCTTGCCTGCCCTCGCGCATCAGCAACCAGACCTCGCGGAACACTGCCTCGCTGGCAGGCGCATTATGCATCACCCTACCGTTCAACGCTCTTCCGTCGGACAGATGATCCCACCCCGTTCCGGCGAGCAAAGTCTCGACATATGGCTTCAACAGGGTGTTACCGGCCTGCATCCCAATCAGTTCGTTCCTTATCTGAAAATATTGATCGCTGCCAACCAGCAATACCCTGCTGGATCTTGCCTCATGGAGATGAATCAGTTTGCGATAATCCATCAATGTTTGCGACAGCACGAGTAAACCGGACAGCAGCACAGTCAAAATCACCAACTGAGCAATCCAACCTTTTTTCACGGCTCTTTCCAATTGGTATGACGTGTCATCCAGCATCCCCAATACCACTGAAGCAACACCCAAAAAAAACGTATACCACAGCGGATATTCCAGCATGCTGTGTATCAGCAGTATCCCCAACATCGCACCGCCCCACCAGTGATATTCAGAACGGCTCGCTCGATAAAACTGTTTAACCCACCTGGTGAGCGGTACAAGCAGGGCCAGCAGGCCTGTGAGCCCCATGACTGCCGCAAAATGAAAAATCAGATTATGTGCATGCTCAACATAATCATTGAGCTGCGTCATTGTGCCATCGCGAAGAACCGGCCCCAACAGGAAATGCTGCCATGGATATTGATCGAACCCCGCGCCGAGTATTGGATTTTGTTTAAATATCAGCCAAGCTTCCCGCCATATCGATAAGCGGATGCTGCCTTGGGTAGCCGCGGCTTTGACTGCTTCGCCCACCTGAGGCGCCCCCACCTCTTCGGCCATTCGATGAGCCGCAGTCACGTTGCCGTGTGTTCCTGCCAACCAGGGGAACTGCGCCACATAATGCATCGCCGCGAAGCCAATCAGAACGGCCATGCAATATTTCAGCAAATGAATTTTTGCCTTATCACTGCGTTGCCATAAATACGCGATTGCAGTAATCCCCAACATAAACAGCCACGGGCTGCGCGAACCGGTCAGCACCAGGACAAACAACAAAGGTACCGCGAGCGTAGTCGTTTTCCACCAGTACAGCTTCCAGCGATTATGCAGCAACCCCAACGACACCAATCCCAATGTCAGGTAATTTGCAAGGTGATTGGGCTGTGCAATGTTTCCTGCAATCACAGCTGAGTTCTTCTTCATCACCAAGTCGCCGAAAACTGCGCCCCAGGAATAATGCTGCATCAATCCAATCAGTGCGCTCAACTCGGCACCAGCCAGCACAAATCCCGCCAGCACAGTAGTCACCGTTTGCAGGCCCAGTTCGTCTCGCAGATTCCTCGCAAGCACCATCAGCAACGCGGACCACAGCAGGTACAGCACAAACAGCACAACTCGCTCCTGATAAACAGCATAGCCAAGCACATACTGAAACATCGCAATCAGTGCCAGAGCAAGCGGTAATAGAACGATGCGGGGGAGTACAAGTGACTTCGATATGTCGCGCCTGCCCAGAAAAAACATCGCGACGACACCCAACACGACAGCTATCCACTCTGAATAAAAAGCCGGGGCTGGCAGTGGATGATCGGAATACAGGAAAGGCAAAACCCACATCAACCCGAGCATGCTCAGGCTGATGTGGGCGGGTTTTATTTCAGATAGCCGAATCGGCAACTGAATTTTTTTTAGCACGAACCTTTGACGCCAAACTTGGCAAGAATGTTATTCAGCGGACAAATCTGTGTAAACCCGCTCTGGAACAGGTTCAATCCCACAAACGCCGTGAAAAACAGGAAGTATTGGTGCACAAACAAGGGACTAGCTTCTACACCCAGTGTTAGCGACAACAAAACAAAGAAACCGGCAACAATACGGACGATACGTTCAGCACTCATATGATTCTCCTTAAAGTTCAAAGTTAACGATTAATTTTACTGGAATTTCTTGTACAACGTGGCGTAATACAACACCGGGATCACTACCAAGGTCAACACGGTAGATACCAGGATACCGAAGATCAGGGACAACGCCAGTCCGTTGAATATCGGGTCATCCAGAATGAATACCGCGCCCAGCATGGCAGCCAGACCGGTAAGGATGATCGGTTTGGCGCGCGCGCCCGCAGCGGCGATCACCGCATGCTGCGGGTCAACGCCATCGCGTATCTGCAGGTTGATAAAATCAACCAGCAGGATTGAATTGCGCACAATGATGCCGGCCAGCGCGATCATTCCTATCATCGATGTCGCGGTAAATTGCGAACCGAACAGGGCGTGCCCCGGCATCACACCGATGATGGTCAGCGGGATCGGTGCCATGATCACCAGTGGCACAACGTATGACTTGAACTGTGCCACCACCAGCAGGTAGATCAGCAACAACCCGACGCCATAGGCGATGCCCATGTCACGGAAAGTCTCGAACGTCACCTGCCATTCACCATCCCACTTCAGCGCATAACCAGCATAGGGATCGTCAGGCTGATTGAAGTAGTAAGCCTCCAATTCGCCGCCCTGTTCCAGCTTCATGCCTCCCACATCCGAGTTGATGCCAAACATTCCATACAGCGGACTATCCAGCTTGCCTGCCATATCGCCGAACACATAGACCACCGGCAACAGATCCTTGTGGAAAATCGGGTAATCGCGCTCCACCGGAATGACGCGCACCACTTCCGACAATGAAACCATCACGCCGTCACGTGCGCGCACCTTCAACTTCAATATCTCGTCGATATTGCTGCGGCGCTCGGAAGGCAGACCGATACGCAATGGCGGAGCATACTTTGCGTTTTCGTCATGCAGCGATGCTACATCCTGTCCCGACAGCGCAACACCGATCACATCGACGATGTCAGTCGGCGCAACTCCGAGCAGCGCGGCCTTGCTTTGCAGCACCTGCACCTGCACCTTGGGTGCGACTTCCGTGACGGTATCGTCTATCGAAACGATGCCCTCAGTCTTGCCGAAATACTCGCGTACCTTGCCGGCCACCTTCCGCGCACCCTCATAATCCGGGCCGTAGATTTCAGCAACGATAGGTGACATCACCGGTGGCCCGGGAGGCACTTCGACAATCTTTATCTTGGCCCCCCATTTGGCTTCGATCTTCTGCATCGGCTCCAGGGCTGCTGTCGCGATCTCATGACTGCTGCGGCTACGGTTATGCTTGTCGCGCAAATTGACTTGTATGTCGCCCTGCTCGGACGCGCTGCGCAGATAATACTGGCGTACCAAACCATTGAAATTGATCGGCGAAGCCGCGCCCGCATAGGCTTCATAATCCGTCACTTCAGGGACAGTCGCGAGGTATCCGCCGATATCCCCCAGCACTGCACTGGTCTGTTCCAGTGCCGTACCGGTCGGCATGTCCACGATGATCTGGAATTCGGACTTGTTGTCGAACGGTAGCATCTTCAAAATCACCAGCTTCACCACACCCAGCGATACTGCCATTAACAATCCGCCCAGTATCGCCAGCCAAAGCTTGCGACGCGCCGATTTACCATGCTCGCCGTTCAGGAACGGGCCGAGGCGATTGCGGAAGAACCGCATCGTTTTGGTATCGCTCTCGTCATGCACTTCCTCGTGCTGTGGTCCCGCAAATTTCAATACCAGCCAGGGCGTAATGATGAAAGCCACGGCAAGCGAGATCAGCATCCCCATGCTCGCATTGATCGGGATCGGGCTCATGTATGGCCCCATCAGCCCGCTGACGAATGCCATCGGCAGCAATGCCGCAATTACGGTAAAGGTCGCCAATATCGTCG
>Ga0224495_10003277_pt1 | contig 10042 bp, 8 predicted proteins | sample SF_Jul11_sed_USG_FD_168128 | JGI IMG/M metagenome (GOLD analysis project Ga0224495, IMG submission 168128) | Sediment microbial communities from San Francisco Bay, California, United States - SF_Jul11_sed_USGS_4_1 | ecosystem: Environmental > Aquatic > Marine > Sediment | place: USA: California...
CCTGTTGATCTTCGTATCCCTCCCGATGACAACCGCGCCCGCCATGTATGTACCGCTTGTGGCGAGGTGCACTACCAGAATCCAAAAATGATCGTAGGCGCCATCCCCGAGTGGCAGGGAAATATTCTGCTTTGCCGTCGCGCCATCGAACCGCGCCAAGGACTGTGGACACTGCCCGCCGGCTTCATGGAAAACGGCGAAACCATTGCCGAAGCCGCAGCGCGCGAAACGCTGGAAGAAGCCAATGCACAAGTAACGATAGGCGATCTGTACACGCTATACAATGTACCCCACATTAACCAGGTGCATCTGTTGTTCCGCGCCACACTGCAAAACCCGGACTTCTTTCCAGGCACGGAAAGTCTGGAGGTGCGGTTGTTCACCGAGCAAGACATCCCCTGGGAGTCGCTGGCATTTCGCGCGGTGCGTTTCACGCTGCAACACTACTTTGCCGACCGCAAAAACGGCTCGTTCCAGTTCCGCATCGGCGACATCCAGCCGCTCCAGGTACCTCAGTCCGTTTCCAGCGTCAAACCCTAAAACCGGTCAGAAGCTTTGCGACCGGCGACAATCTGCCTATAATCCAGCACGTAGCTCCTGATTGCACTTAACCTCATGAAAGAAATTCGCCCCGCTTTACCAGCCACAGTCTTGCTGATAGCCCTGCTGCTTCTCACCGGTTGCGCCGGAGGGCGAAACCCTGCAGACCCGCTCGAGCCTCTCAATCGCGGAATTTACAAGTTCAATGACAGCTTAGACAAGGCCGTTATCAAACCTGTCGCGCAAGGCTATAAGAAAGTGATGCCTTTAACCGGCCAGATCATGGTGATGAATTTCTTTTCTAACCTGGACGATGTCATCGTCACAGCAAATGATCTTCTGCAATTCAAGCTGGTTCAGGGATTTTCTGATGGCATGCGTGTCGTGGTGAATTCCACAGTCGGTGTTTTAGGTTTGATTGATGTTGCATCAGCAGGCGGTCTGAAAAAACATAATGAAGATTTTGGCCAGACCCTCGGCAAGTGGGGAGTTGGCAACGGTCCCTACCTTGTTTTGCCAATCCTGGGTCCCAGTTCAGTACGGGACGGTGTTGGGATTTATACCGATCTATATCTTGACCCGATGTACCAGATCGATGACATGAGGACGCGCAACCAAACTTACTTGGCCAGACTTTTCTCCCGTCGAGCTGATCTGCTGGACCAGGAAAAGGTTTTGGACGAAGCGATGATAGACCCATACGAATTCAAACGGGACACTTATTTGCTCTATCGCAAAAACCTGGTGTATGACGGAAACCTGCCGCGAGAGCGTTACGATTTTGATGAATAAGTTGCTGCTACCATACCAAAGCTCAACTGCAGGAACCGGGTTGTGTTACTCGGCATAGATGTCGGGTTAGTTGATCCAGTTACCTGTAGTGAAACCTGATCAAATAATAAAGCCTGCAGCAGCAGGCTTTTTCTCATCCGTCGTCAGCGCTTATACAACAGAGCGCAACGCAGCGATGCGTTCATCTAATGGCGGATGCGTCATGAACATACGCGCAAAGCTCTTGCCGCCTGAAATACCAAATGCGGCGATCTTCTCGGGCAAGACTGTTTGTTCGTGATTGATCTTCAGGCGCTCCAAAGCTGCGATCATCTTGTTGCGTCCGGCCAGACTGGCACCTCCCGCATCAGCTCGGAACTCACGCTGGCGAGAGAACCACATCACGATGATGCTGGCCAGTACTCCCAGTACCAATTGGGCGGCGATTTCCGCGACGAATGCGCCGATGCCTATACCCTGCCGGTCTTCATTCTTGAGTAGCACGCGATCGACAAAATACCCGAACAGCTTGGCGAAAAATATGACAAAGGTATTCACCACGCCCTGAATCAGGGCCAGCGTCACCATATCACCATTCGCGACATGGCTGACTTCATGCGCCAGCACAGCTTCCGCTTCGTCGCGGCTCATGTTTTGCAGCAGGCCGGTGCTCACCGCGACCAGCGCATCATTGCGATTCCATCCGGTGGCAAACGCATTCACATCGGGCGCATCGTAAATGGCCACTTCCGGCATCCCGATACCAGCCGCTTGCGCCTGCTTGCGCACGGTTTCCACCAGCCAGCGTTCGGTCGGGTCGACAGGATTCTCAATGACTTGCGCGCCGACCATGCGCTTGGCCGACCATTTTGACATCGCCAGCGAGATCAGCGAACCGGCAAACCCGATTACGGCAGACAGCACCAGCAACGCCGAAAAGTTGATCCCTCCTGTTTCGTCCAGCCAGCGATCCACTCCGAGCAGGCGCAACGTGATGTTGATCACGAACACTACCGCCAGGTTGGTCAATATGAACAAGAAAATCCTTTTCATGCTTTCATCTCCATAGATCTAAAATATACGCGGCAGATTCCGCCTTTACTCCCATCCCCAATCCGGGAACTAAAGTGGGGTACATGTCGCCGGATTTCAAGAGTTGTTATGGCAATGTTAAACTCGCTGCAATCCGATACCCTGAAGGAGCATTAGTTGCAGGAGCTACTCAATCATCCAGCCGTGCAGGCCGGCTTGGCGCCTTTCCTGGCCGCACTGGTCGCAGCCGAACTGTTCCAGCGTCCCAGATTGAGCGGTTTGGCGATCATCGCAGGCTTTGCCGCAACGGTGTATCTGGTCAGTGATTTCAACTTCGAACCTCTTACCTCCTCGCGCAAAATTGTGCTGTCCGGATTGATCGGCACACTCCTCGCCTTGCTGATCGATATATTGAGGATACGCTGGTTTGGATCGTTGCTTCCAGTGATCGGCGGCGCTGCCGCCATCTGGACCGCGCAACGCATACTCCAGCAACAGGAACCGCCGCTGGTATTGCAGTGGGGTGCGGCATGTGCGGCTTATGCCGGATTACTGATATGGGGCATGGACAAGCTGCTCGAAAAGGAACCGATCCGTGCTCCCATCGCTGCGATTGCGCTGGGTTTTGGCACGGGCGCCGCAGCTCTGGTCGGCGCATCCGCGTTACTCGGCCAATTTGGACTTGCCCTCGGGTCAGCCGCGGCAGCGCACCTGCTGATTCAGATGTTCACCAAACAGACGTTATCTACAGGACGCGTGTTTACCTTTCCGCTGGCGCTGATAGCCGGGCTGACCGGCTGCATAGCAGTGCTCAGTGCCAGGCTACCCTGGTATGTGCTGTTCATCCTGGTCGCCATACCGCCGGCGACGCGGTTGGTACCTTTGCCCGGCAACTCCATCCGAATCAAGAGTCTTATGGTCTTGATGCTGACCTTAACCTTCGCAGCAGGGTCGGTCTACTTGACGTGGCGCTCGGCGGGTGACGTTCCGTTCTGACGTCAATTTCACTCTTAAGTACTCCATTCCGGCGAATTTTTCAAGCAAAGCTGCATCTCAAGCAGTCCGAAACATCAAAATAAAAATTATAAGGTTTACAGATGCAGCGGCGGTTGCTACGATGCCTCTTCAAACGCTCGTTTGATTTGTTATCTCCAAGAAAGGAACAACTATGCTCAAGAACGTTTTCGCTGTCCTCGCCTTCAGTATCACGCTGCCGCTATCCGCCCTGGCTGCAGACAACTACACGATAGATCCGGCCCACACCTACCCCAACTTCGCCATCAGCCATCTGGGTTTTTCGACCATGCACGGCAGGTTTGACAGGACCAGCGGCAAAGTGACCCTGGATCGTGCGGCAAAAACCGGTTCGGTTGAAGTTGCCATCGAGACTGCCTCTATAAGTACCGGATTTGCCAAACGGGACGAGCATCTGCGCGGACCGGACTTTTTCAACGCTGCGGAATTTCCAAATATCAGTTACAAATCTACCGCAATCCGTTTCAAGGGTGACACTCCCGTCAGCATGGACGGCAACCTGACGATATCGGGTGTCAGCAAGCCAGTCACGCTGAACATTGATGCGTTCAATTGCGGAACGAATCCGATGAGCAAAAAGGACACCTGCGGTGCAGCGGCCAGTGCACAGATCAAACGTTCAGACTTTGGCATCAATTACGGCCTGCCCAATGTAGGCGATGACGTAAAATTGGAATTCGAGATCGAAGCCATCAGGGACTGATTCGAAATCCTGGTTGAAGAAAGGCAGTCTTTACAGACTGCCTTTCTTATCTGCGGGGTGTCAGCGCAGTGATACCCATGGCAACTTACTTTTCGGTGTAATGCCATGAATAGTTCAACCTGCTGCAGTTTGTAATTTCAAAGGAGCTACAAAATGGACAAGATCGAAGAAATAGAATTGAAAGCCCATCGCAATCAAATAATTGCCGACATGAAAGGTCTGGTTGATAAATATCGTGCGATTTTCGGCTGGGATATTCCGGATATCGATCAAAAGGCAGCTGACAAGCTTATCTTCGCGGCGATCCGCAAAGAGCTGGATAACATCGAAAAAGAATTACAGGGCAAATGATCCGTCAGCGACATATCTTTAACATTGCAAGTGCGCTTGATTCAGGGAGTCTCGGATTTTATTGCAACAACGAAAATTCTTTTCCCCATCCAGAAACCAAACATGGGATTGCTTGCCGTTAGCTATCCTCTGTTCAAGATATTTTCATTCCCCTAAGCAGTGCCATACATTCCGCTCACGACACAAAGTAGTCATTGCGGGCCATGCACCAATAGCCGATAAAAATCGAAAGGATTTCGTGAGCAACGCCTACATCGCTTGTGAAAGATAAGAACCCAATCTCATATCTGCAGTGAGTATATGCTCAGTTAACCAATGCTCCAGAAACTCGATATCTTCATCCGACACAGGTTTATCTGCCTGAAGGATTTCCTGCTGCAGCTTCCTGGCGCTATTAATTAATTCCTGGTGCTCAGCCTTGTGTTCTTCAATTCCCTCATAACCGTACTTCAGCATCAATCGCTCCTCATGACTGAAGTGCCAGACCGTACAATTGATTAGCTCTTCCAACACCGCCGCCAGATAATCAGGAGATTCCCCTTCTGCTACAGAATGATTGAGAATATTAAAAATGTTCACCAGTTTACGGTGATCTTCATCAATCTCATCTACTGCGACACTTAATACGTCACTCCACACTATACCTTTCACAAGAATTCTCCTGTTTTGAAAATCAAACCCCTAGAGGGCATGAACATTTTTAGAATGATAACTTCTCCTGTTCACTTAGAATTTTCTTTGGAATTCTTAAGTGCAGGAATAATTATGAAACAATCAACTAAATATTATCAGATTTGGAAAGTCTTGAATCATTCAATTCTTATCCACCTTCCGGTATTGGCACGCTATTGAATTTCAATATTCACAACTTCATTTCCGCTAGCAGGCAACTGTTTCGTGACAATATAGTCTTGAACAGTAGCTACGCTGCCATAAGGCAGAACTTGGTGACGTTCCGCTTCCGACACAAACAAGAACTTCGCGCACCGCCCTTCAGGAAGGAAAAACGGGAGCCTAAGCCCCCGTTCCGTATTGCAGATTCAGTTTGTTCAAGCCATTTTGCCTGTTACACGCCAAGTAAGATAGCGGTCCAGGTAGCAAAGAGGGCTTGCATAACCACACTCCATTTACATCAAGGCTGGGCAGCCTCGCCGTTTGTTGCAAACTTCATCAGCATGATGCCGGTTAGTGAGCCATCAGTAAACGTACCTGCACTCACCAGACCGCCGCTGCCCTGGTAACTGCCGATATTCGGCGTATACAAACAGGTTTCCCCGCTTTCGCATAAGCCGTTGTCGTTGCCTATGCCATCGCCTGAAATTTCCACCGCATGACGCAGGAAGGTGGTGGCAGACGCGTTCAACCAGGTGTGTGTGAGCGTGTCGCTGCCTGTGGGCAGGGTGAGAACACCGCGCAATATCGTATCGTTCGCTGTAACACTCCAGTCCCAGATGCGGCCGGCACCTCCCGGGGTGGATATGGTCCACCGACCCCGCTGGTCCGCGTACGGGAAGGCAGAGCCGTCGATACCCCAGTCGCGGTAGGAATTATCGAAATGTGTCCAGTCGAAGCTCGTCGGGTCAGCGGGGTAGCTTGCCGCACCAATGGTATCGCTTATGTTCTGTAAATCATCAACGTTCACCTTTCCGACGAAACTGTTCGTCAGCGTGATGCCAGTTGTCAGTGTGCTGACATCCGAGCTGCCGTTGTTAGCACACGTGCCACTCACCAGCCCCGAATTTGCTGCAGATGCAATGCAGTCGTAAGGTAGGTTGTTGTAAATATTGTTGCCAACTTTCAGCAGCCCGGTAAACCTGTTGTTCGAGGAGACGGAAAGGTAGACGCCAAAGCTATTGCTGCTTGCCACCACATCCGAAAAAGTGTTGTTGGACGAGTTGCCAAGGAATACACCATAGTAGCCATTGTTGCTAACCGTCACGCCCGACAGCAAGTTGTAATTCGAGGTAATCGAGGCATTGTAAAGGGTGACACCACTATATAAATTGTTGGTGGACGTAACCTCCGACAGCACGTTACTCGAAGCGTCGTCGAGGTATATGCCGTCTAGATTGCTGCTGGTCGTGACGTTCGACAGCGTGTTGTTATTCGAAGCGTTGATGAGGTAGACGCCCATGCCTCCATATGTGTTGTAGAAGCTGCCTGTGGTTCCATTGTTGCTGGCGGTGACGCCTGACAACGCGTTGTCTGAAGCGGTAGCGAGTTTGACGCCATTGGCGCCGTTGTTGCTGGCTGTGATACCCGACACCCTGTTGTACCAGGAGTTTGCGATGTAGATGCCGTCTGTCGAGGCGTTGTACGCAGCGACATTGCGCAGGGCGGAGAATCGCATAGAGCGAAGATCGACAGCTATTGCATCATAGTTTGCATTTACGGTTCCCTCGAGCCAGAGATGGTCGTGGCCAAGCGAGTAAATCACGCTTGAACTTATACCCGGGCCGGTGAGGGCGAGCCCCGGTTGGATCACGAGAGCAATCTTGTTGGCATTGATTTTGTAGCTGACTGCCGGGTTACTGGTAACCAGATAAATAGTCGACGCGGTATTGAGGTTGATGCCGGTGTTGTTAACGGCTACTGGATTGGACCACCAGGCAGTACTTGGAGTAACGCCCCACACATTCCCGTTTTCATACACGGTGACCTTGTTGAGCTTGAAACCCGGGGTGCCGAAGTCGATCAGATCAGAAAGGTTCTTACCATCGGCTAGTCCGGTAGAGACGAACCGCACCGGATTGGCACTGCCTTCGCATACCCAATTGAACGCTCCGAGATCGTCGCTAGCAGTCAGTCCGGTACACGAGGTTTTGCCGGTGGCCACCGCCACGCGACGTTCGCCGCCATGTACGCAGGCGGTGTCGGTGGCTGCATCGCAGGCGGTGTCGGTGGCAGTTGAAGCATTGCCCACCACGTAGTCATTCCAGTTGGCACCGTTGGCGGGGAACAGTTCCGAGACCGGATCGAGTGCGAGTGGCGCGACGGTAAGGACAGCTGTGGGTGCAGTGATGCCACTAAATACGGCTGATACCGATGTGCTGCCCAGCACAACCCCGGTGGCAATTCCGGTGGAAGTATTGATCGTTGCAACAGCCGTGTCGGCAGATGACCACGTAACTTGACTAGTCAGGTCTGCAGTAGTCGCATCGGAGTATGTGGCGGTGGCAGTGAAGGCTGCATTCTGACCTATCGCAACCGTGGCGGTGGGCGGCGTGATGGCAATACCGGTAAGTGTCGCATTAACATCAAAGGGAATCGACGGATGGAGTTCACCCAGATCATGATGCTCACCCTTCTCATTCGCGGTAAAGTCCTTATCCAGAAAGACACGCCCTTCTTTTTCAGCCCTGATGTGATGTTTACCGTGACGAATCTTGCATGAAAAATGGCCATTCTTATCGGTATGGACAATTACCGGGTCACTGTGAACCGTCACCATGGCGTTTGGCACCGGTACGCCATTGGAATCGAGCACTGTTCCCGATAGCGACAGCATGTCATCGCCTCCGCCACAGGCGGTCAGGATGAAGGCCAGGCAAACCACGATGAGCGGATATTTATTGAAACTAAAGAATTCAGTGTTTGTAGTCATGCTGCCTCCTACTTCAGTATTGTCCAATCAAGCAAGGGGTGGTTAGCACCCAACGCGATATTATGTGATCACACCGTGATGCTGTTCACCATCATGATGGGCGACGCATTTGCAGTTTAATCACAAATATAGTGAAATAAATAAGAAGCAGACCAAGGGAGATGAGTAACCGACAAATGGCAATTAATTAGCAAAGAATTAGCAAAGAATTAGCGAAGAATTAGGATCAAAACAGCGTAAAAAAGATTTTATCGACTCTCAATAGTTGGCTATCAAAGAGATTACTCGTGTTAATAAACTTCAGCTTCGTGGCGAATTCATGTACTTCCGCTATATGCATTGAGCAGAATTTCAAACCCAATAATAACCTACCAAAAAGCGGACATTCGGATTCCGTTCAAGATCAGTACCGCGTTGCTCACAATTCAAGACTTTATTGTTCTATTTAAGATTTTATTGTCACTAAACATCGACCACAAGTATCACCAGCCTGATTCGCGCTCCGGTGTAGCAGTGATGTTATGCACGCTCAGATCAGTGCCGTTGAACTCCTCCTCGGGATTCAAGCGTATGCCAACCATTATCTTCAGCGCGCCGTAAACAACATATCCGCCAATAAAAGCGATCGTCACGCCGAGCAGAGTGCCGCACAGTTGTGACAGGAAAGTCACCCCACCTATACCGCCGAACGTCTTGAGTCCGAATATCCCCGCTGCTATTCCGCCCCATGCTCCACACAGGCCATGCAGCGGCCACACGCCGAGCACATCGTCGATCTTCCAGCGGTTTTGCGTCAATGTGAACATCAGCACGAATAAAGCGCCCGCCACACCGCCGACCAGCAATGCGCCGATGGGATGCATCAAATCGGATCCGGCACAGACCGCCACCAATCCTGCCAATGGACCGTTATGCACGAATCCAGGGTCGTTTTTCCCGATCCACAAAGCGGTCAGTGTGCCGCCCACCATCGCCATCAGCGAGTTCACCGCAACCAATCCGCTGATCTTGGTGATCTCCTGCGCCGACATCACGTTAAAACCGAACCAGCCCACGGTAAGTATCCACGCGCCCAACGCAAGGAACGGGATGCTGGAAGGAGGATGTGCAGAGATGCGCCCTTCCTTGCTGTAACGGCCGCGTCGCGCTCCGAGCAGGAGCACCGCCGCCAATGCGATCCAGCCGCCCACTGCATGCACCACCACCGATCCGGCGAAATCGTGGAACGCCGCGCCAAATGTGGAAGTCAACCACTCTTGCACGCCGAAGTGGCCGTTCCAGGCGATGCCCTCGAAAAACGGATAAACGAATCCGACCAGTATGAATGTTGCAGCCATCTGCGGGTTGAACCTGGCGCGCTCGGCGATGCCGCCAGACACGATCGCCGGGATTGCCGCTGCGAAAGTCAGCAGGAAGAAAAACTTCACCAGTTCGTATCCGCTCTTTTGCGCAAGCTGCTCGGCGTCGGTAAAGAAGTTCGCCCCGTAAGCAATCATGTAGCCGATGAAGAAATATGCCAGGGTAGACACCGCGAAGTCAGTCAGTATCTTGACCAGCGCGTTCACCTGGTTCTTCTTGCGCACCGTGCCCAGCTCCAAGAAGGCGAAACCGGCATGCATCGCCAGCACCATGATAGCGCCAAGTAAAATGAACAATGCATCGTTACTGACTTTCAGATCTTCCACAATTCTCTCCCTTTGTCCGAGCCGTTACTTGTAAACAATATTCGTTTTTCGGACAGTTGTCCGGCATTCATTTAAAGCAATGTTATTTGGAAAAGCCAAGTCTTTATTTCCATCCTTTGAGGTACTTTTCCAGCCAGAACAAACCGACTATGGTTTTGCTTTCGTTGATCTTGCCGAGCCGTATCCACTCGATCGCTTCCGACAGAGACAGCTCGAACACTTCCAGAAATTCACCAACATCAAGATTGTTGCCCCGATGGGTCAGGCCGCGCGCCAGAAAATACTCCATGCGCTCGTCTGCGTAACCGATGCACGGCCACG
>Ga0224495_10003278_pt1 | contig 10041 bp, 7 predicted proteins | sample SF_Jul11_sed_USG_FD_168128 | JGI IMG/M metagenome (GOLD analysis project Ga0224495, IMG submission 168128) | Sediment microbial communities from San Francisco Bay, California, United States - SF_Jul11_sed_USGS_4_1 | ecosystem: Environmental > Aquatic > Marine > Sediment | place: USA: California...
CGTCTCTATTTGTTTTTTAATTATCACGTAATAAAATATGGATAAAATTTTTAAATTGAACCTTAAAATCGCTTTTTTAATTTACGTTTTCCTTGATTTGATCTGTGTGGGGATGGGAATGGGTGTCCCAGTCTTCTGTATATTGTTCGGGTTTGTAGTCGGGTGGTATATTGCCAGAAGAGTAACTCCACTTAAAGAAATTCCAAGGGATATTCTAAGAAAAGTTTTGGATTATGCCATTACCACTTCGTTATTTACTTTTATAGTGATGGCTGTTCTCTGGGGACCTACGATAAAATTGCTTTTTACCCCAGCGTATGATTTCAAGAATTTCGGGATCCCCTTAATTCTTTATAATCCCAGGATGAGCTTTATCGGCTGGCTGGTTCTGATGGTATTTATATCCCCGTTTTTGCAGTTGTTGACCACGATTTTTGCGGCTTATTTGACTTTAATAAAAGTGTTAACAATCAAGAAACAACATTAAACTAAAAATAAAATCTTAAAGACGGCAAATATGTAGTAGCGGAAGGCTTTAGCCTTCCATTTTTTTATGGAAACCTGAAGGGTTGCCCTACTTCTAAAAAAATAGAGATGCGTAACAATGCATCTTAACTTGTCTGATAAAAATAATAGTAAGGGCAGAACCCGCCTCAGGAGAGCTCTGTCCCTAAAAAAAAGGAACTACAGAACAGGCAAGATGCCTGTTCTACCGAAAATTGATCTCACCTTACTCTCAACAAGGTAGGGTCATTTCTTCCCGGTGATTTTCAGAGATTTTTCCAGAAGCTCTTCTATCCTCTCCAGCTTGTTCTCCTGTCTTTCCCTGGTTTTCTCATCCAGCTTATAACCCAAAGCCTCTTTACAGATCTGCATACATTCTGAGAAATCTCCAAAATTAAAATAGCATTCTGCAATATGATATTTGCATTCTATGAGATTATAATACTGTTCTTCTGTATTGCGCTCTAACTTTTTGATAACCAGATTATAATATTCTATAGCTTTTTCCCAGTTGTAAGTCTCGTAGCAAGCCATAGCTGAAGCCCAGAGGAAAATTTTACCATCCGGATACTCTTTTTGTAACATATCAGCCAGTGCTATTGCTTTGGAATAATCTTTTTCTTTTATATAAATCCAGATCAGGGCGTTTAAAGCTGTTACCCTCGAGAAAATACTTTTTTCTACAGTTGTTTTTAACTCTTCTATTCCCCTTTCCCTTTCATCTGTAAAAAAAGGAAGCCAGGCAAAAGTTTTGGTGAAGTAACTAGTCCAGTAATGATACGAACCCAAGCCTAAATAGGCATCGTAAAGGGTTGAATCGAGTTCAACTGCTTTTTTAAAGGCGGATTTTGCCTCCATGGCATTTTTTAAGGCAGACCACCAGCTTCCCTTGCGGGCTTTATACACCCCCAAGTAACCATAGGAATTACCCAGATAAAAATAATCCCAGGGGCTTTCATCTACGGAACGAATTTTTTTCTGGGCTAATTTAATAGCAGTTTCAAGAGTGGAGTAAAACTCCTTCTCTCTAAAATCGCTCTCATAATCCATCATCTCTGCCTGGTATAAAGCGCCTAAGAAAAAATAACCAGCAGGATTTTGTGAATCGGAGCTTATAACCTGCCTGAACCTTTCCTCGGCGAAAAGATAGTTCTCATTTAAAGTGGCTTGTATACCCTCTAAGGATAGACTGGTATAGGGCGGTGGTTCTATTGAATTAGAAGAGGAATAAAACGTAAGGAGCAGTAAAACAAAAGTTGAGACGATGCAAAACGTATTTTTCATCTGGATTTCAATCCCCCGGAGATTTTCTTTTGCAGATCCTTAATTTTATCCACAAAGGGTTCAGCATAATCATTCCCCTTTGTCTTTGGCTCCAGCTTTAAAGCCTGGCTTAACTCCTCCTCAGCGGATTCCAAATCCCCCAAATTGTAATTTACGTACGCCAGCCAGTATCTGCACTCGTATTCACCTGCTGGGTCATAATAAGGCGAAGATTTCAGGACATTCAATAACTCAAGAAAAATACCCTTAGCCTCCACCCAGTTGTCCAGCCCGATATAAGCAAAGCCGGTCATCCACAGACGAAAAGGGTCATTTTCATTAATCCTTTTTACCTCCTGGCTCCATTTCAAAACAGCAGGGTAATCTTTTTCCTCCAGGTAGATGCGCAAAAGGGAATAGGCGGCTTCATCTTTAGCGTACTTCCCTTTCTGGATAGCAATCATCGTCTCCTGAATCCCCTTTTTCCTTTCATCCCCGAAAAAGGGCAGCCACCAGAAAAGCTTCGATTTCACGCTTCTCCAGTAATGGTAGGCGCCCAGTCCGAAATAGGCATCGTAAAGAGTGGAATCCAGTTCCACGGCTTGTTTTAGATTGGAGTTAGCCTTCCCCCCATCCCGGAATGCGCCCCACCAGCTTCCCCTGAAAGAGCGGTAGATGCCCCGGTAACCCAGAGAGCCTCCCAAATAAAAATGGTCTATGGCTGAATCGGGGTCCTTCTCTACTTTTTTAGTACCTTTCTCGATTGCCAGGTCAATATTTTTTTCAAAATCCGCTTGGTATTTCTCGTTTCTATAATCATCAATCAGAGTCTGTAAAGCTGCTGCGATGAAAAAATACCCAGCCGGGTCATCGGGGTATTTCTTCACTATTTTTTCAAACTCTGAAATTCCCTGCTTGAAGCTATCCCGATGGATGTATTCTATACCCCTGAAGATGATGGAATCCAAATCCATAACCGTTTGCTCAGCAGTAGCTTCTATGGGGAAAAAAGAGAAAGCGAATAATAGACAAAGCAGTAACTTAGCAATATTTTTAATAATATACCTGATCGGAAAGCAAGCTTGAGGTAATTTTATATATTTTAGCATTTTATGTCCTTGCTCATAAATTCTTTTAGATACCATAAAGGTATTTCCCAAAAGAAATATTTTGTTTTTCTTTTTTACTCAAGAATCATGTCAAAATTTTATGTAATCTCTCCCAGGTTTTTTGCAGTAGATTGTTTTTCCAGTATCTTTTAATCTTTTTATAATTTCTCATTCCTATTTTAGATTCCCTCATCCAGGTTTTTGCAAAATCGCCATTTTTTATCTTGGATAAAATATTTTTCATCATTTTTTCGTTTATCACTTTCTTACCCGAGATATAGGAGCCGAATTCCGCTGTCTGACTGATTTTATCGAACATACCGGCGATTCCGAATTTTTTTATTAGCTCAACGATCAGGTCGATCTGGTGAACACACTCAAGATAAGCATTTTCTGGAGATAACCCAGATTTCACCAGCGTCTTAAATCCTGTACTCAAAAGCTCAGACAATCCCCCGCATAAAACTGCTTGTTCTCCAAACAGGTCTCCTATAGCTTCGTCTTTGAAAGTAGTCGAGATTGCCCCAGCTTTAGTTGAGCCGATTCCCCTGGCATACGCAAGGGCTTTATCCAGAGCCTTTCCGGAATAATCATGTTCCATCGCAATAAAGGATGTGACGCCTTTTCCTTCTAAGAAAAGTTTTCGAACCATTTCTCCGGGTCCGTGGGGTGCTACGAGGATGACGTCTGTATATTCAGGAGGTTTTATCAGCTTGAAATGGATACTGTAAGCATGGGCAAAAACTAATGACTTTCCCGGGATCAGATTATTATGTATGCTTTTTTCATAAAGCTCTTGATGTTTATGGTCCGGTGCTAAGACTGAGATTATATCTCCGATTTTGACTGCTTTTTCCGGAGTATAGACTATAAAACCATCTTTCAGCGCAGCTTTTCTATCCTTATTATTTCGGGGAAGCCCGATTATTACCTCTAAGCCAGAATCCCTTAAATTCAAAGCCTGTGCTCTTCCCTGACTTCCATATCCCAGGATGGAAATAGTTTTATCATTTAAATATTCGAGGGAGGCGTCCTTATCTTTATAGAGTTTAAAAGAATTTTTTCTCATAGCTTTAATATAAATAAATCCGTTCTGATTTAAAAACACTTTTTGAACAAACCGTCATCGTATAACATCATATTGCTTGCCGAGCTGAGGTTCTGGCAGATATAATTTTCATTTAAAATTAAAAAAATTCTTGACAAATAAATAATATAAGGTAAAATTAGTTTAAATAGTTCTTTGATATTGAATATGCGATCTGGTAAATGGGAAGGCGGTGAGATTCCGCCACAGCCCCGCTACTGTAAATGGCTACGAAAGCTTTGATTAAACCACTGTCGTTAGAGGGAAACCTCTTGGATGATGGGAAGGTAAAGCCAGTAGGCTTGAAGCCAGCAAGTCAGTAAACCTGCCAGGTTGTTTAAGTACTAAATTTTCCTTGCGCGGGTAGGGAATAAGGTTTGAAACCAATTTAGCCAGTTTACCTTTTTCGCAAGCTGGCTTTTTGTTTCTCAGGTAAAAATCTTTCAGCCCTTCCTCTACCCGGCAGGATAGCTTGAGAAACAAAATATGAAAAGACTTTTAATTCCTCTTCTGTCTGTAATCTCAAGTTCATTATTTTTACTACCTCTTGTATTCGCACAATCCACTATAAAAATTCAGGGTAAGATACACGACGAAGATAATCTACATCCTATAGCTGAAGCCACAATCAAGATTTTGAATACCAGCTATGAATCCCTTTCGGATACCAGAGGATTTTTCTATTTTGAGAATATTCCTGCAGGTACATATACTCTGGAGGTTTCAGCTTGTGCATATGAGGGTGAAAAAATCTTGGCCGTGGTGGTGAATGAGGATATCACCGCAGAAGTTGATATCCGCCTGAAAAAAAGAGTTTACTTCCTGCCAGGGATTGAAATTTCCAGTAAAAAACCTCCTTCTGGAATCATCAGCATTGAAACTATAGACAGAGAAGATATCGAGAAGATGCAGGCAAGAAGTCTTTCTGAGGTCATCGAGTCGGCAAACGGTGTTTACCTGCAGAAAAGCGGAACAGTGGCTGGGTCTCACCAGGTGAGCATCCGGGGAAGCTCACCCGAGCATGTTCTGGTGCTCCTCGACGGACAGAAGCTAAACCCCTCCGGAAATGGCATAGCTGACCTGAATACAATCCCCCTGGAAATGGTGGAGAAGATCGAGATTTTAAAAGGAGGGCAATCTGCCAGCTATGGTGCAGATGCCCTGGGAGGAGTTATCAATATAATCTCTCTTCCCACAAGAAAAAAAGAACCATCCAGGTTAAAACTGGAAAATCATTGGGGGAAGTGGAAGACCGAGATATTGAATACCTCAATTTCTCATCAATTTCTTGATAAGTTATTTTTAAAGTTTGCCTATACCCATGAATATTCCAAAAGCGATTTCAAAATATGGGTTTATGATGACCCGGAGAAGCGGGAGCTTTTGAACCAGCAGGGCAAAAATGGGGACAGCACCACTACCAGGGGAAATGCTTATCATAAAGCTACCAATATATTCTTTTCCGGAAATTACATCTTTAATCCGAAAACCGAGCTGAGCTTTTCCGGGCAGGCTTATCAGGCAAAAAGGGGGATTCCGGGGAGCTATGGCTGGATGGTAGCATATCAAAATGCCCGGGCAGAGGATGAACGCAGGCTTTTGAGCCTGAAACTGACCAGGCGTTTTTCCGCAAGCTTTTTTCTGGAAAGCAGTTCAGGGTATTCCCGCTTCAAACAGCATTTCCAGAATGATACTATCTCTGTTTTCGATTCCAAATATGTGGATGAGATAATAGATTTTTCTCTGCTTGCCCATATGCAGCCCCTTCAAACTAACACGCTAAAAGCCGGGACCCAGTTTCAGGAAGACGTTTTAAATCAGAATGATTTTCTTAATCCGGAGAAAAGCCTGGGTAAGATAAAAAGGTCGGCCTTCAGTCTCTTCTTCTCGGATCAACAGGAGTTTACCCTGCCTGAAGCTTTGTTCTTCAAGAACCTGACTTTGAATTTTGCCCTGAGATGGGATGATTCAAAATTTCTAAGGGATTTCCTTTCCCCACAGACGGGTCTGGTGCTCTCGAAAGGCGAAAGATACCGCTTAGCCTTAAGAGCCAGTTACGGGAAATCTTATCGCCAGCCCTCCAATAATGCCCTGTTCTGGAAAGGGGATGTTTTCGCTGAAGGGAACCCCAATCTTCTGCCGGAAAAATCAGAAGATTCAGAAGCAGGGGGTGAAATTCATCTTCCCTGGCTGGGGGAGCTTTCTGCTGGAATAACCTATTTTCATAGCGTAGTGACAGATCTTATCGAATGGCAGAGAAGTTTTAATGGCAGATATTATCCGGTCAATGTCTCAAAGGTGAAAATCTATGGGCATGAGGATTTCATAACCTGGAAAAGCCCAAAGGAGTTTTTTGAGATTAGCTATAACAATACGGTCTCTATTGCTAAGAACAAAAGCGGGGACAGGCTGGAAGATGGTAAGTTCATTCCTTTCAGACCCCGATATTTAACCAACTTGAGTTTCAGGTTTGAATATAAGCTGCTTGAAATCCTGTATAAAGTCCGCTGGGTTTCAGAGCGATTTACCGGACCAGCTAACACCAAAAAAGAGGAGCCTTATCACTTAGAGGACCTGATGATAGATTTGAAAAAGAAATTCGGGAATATGGAGACAAGACTCAAATTAGAATGGAATAATCTTAGGGATGAGGAATATAAGCTTATCTACCGCCATCCAATGCCTGGAAGAGAATGGGGAATAAGCTTATCCCTGAGCTGGGAATTGAATCGGAATTAAATTTTTAATTCATCAGACAATGTTTAAAAAATAATTACAATGGAGGTTTTATCATGTTAAAAAATTTTTGTTTAACTCTTTTCCTGAGCACAGCTTTGTCTTTTTCTACAGCCCGGGCAGATATCATTGCTTATGTGGTCAACAGTTATCCCGGGGATGAAACCTTATCTAAAATCAATCTGACTACCGGTGAGGTGGTCAACAATATCCTGAACTTAGGGGTATCTCCCAACCAGATAGTTATATGGGGTGATTCTGCCTATGTGGTCAACTCCCTGGACCACGATATCCAGGTTATAAATCTTAAAACAGAGTCCACAGCCGGGTATATAAATATCGGGGAGCCAAGAAGTCCATACCATATGGCTTTTGCGGATTCCCAGTATGCCTATGTTACCAACTGGGCAACTAACACCATCTCTAAGGTCGATATAAAAAATCAAACTGTAGTGGGGGAGTATGGAGTGGGAAGGGCACCGGAAGGGATTCTTGCTGTGGGGAATAAGCTTTACATCTGCTGTTCTGGTTTTTCCTGGCCCAAAATAAGTGGTTTTTACAGACAGGATTTGATTTTCGATTCAGCCAAGAGGACAAAAGCACTTAAAGCCCTTAGCTATATTCCGGGAAGGGTGTATGTGTTCGACTTAGACACAGAAACAGTTGTGGACAGTATCCTGGTGGGGCTAAATCCCCAATATCTGGATTTAGACCCTGAAGGTGAGTTGAATGTGGTCTGCACTGGTGATTACTCCTCCGTAACCGGGAAAGTTTATAGGATAGATACCAGGACTAATACGGTTATTGACAGCATAAGCACAGGAGGAACTCCGGGTGTAATTTCCATCGGTGCAGATGGAATTGGATATTTAACAGCAGTGGGATGGACTCCAGACCCAGGTTTGATATACTCTTTTAACAGCATTGCGGATAGTATGATATACGGACAGGGAAATCCCATCACCACGGATTCTGGAGTGATATCAGTCACAACTCTTTTTCATTCGAAAGTTCTAAGCTGTAACTACCAGAGCGATAATGTTACTTTACTGGATTCATCCGGGACTCTTATTCAAAGGTATCTGGTAGGGAACGGACCGATTTCTCTGGCTTTATATCCTCCCTGGATTGAAGGGGATTGTAATGGAGATGGAGAATTAACTGTTTCAGATGTGGTTTTTCTGATTAACTATCTTTTCAAAGGTGGATATCTACCTAAATTTTTATCCTCTGCAGATGCGAATTGTGATGGAAATGTTAGTGTAAGCGATGTGGTTTATTTGATTAATTACCTTTTCAAGGGCGGACCAGCGCCGGGGTGTTAGAAATATGTGGAGTAGCAATAGGGGGTGCAGAGTCAGACGTTGTTCTTACATCATTACATCACCGTGACAGGTAAATGTGAGTTATTAGTCAAAGTCTTCGTATACCTCTCCAAGCTTTACTCCGCCAATAGTTCTACCTGTGTATTTCTCTTTCAATGAGAATTTCGCTTCTTCGAATTCCTTGCTTCTTATACCATTCTCTAATACCAAGTAGGCTTCAACAAATGCAGCTAGATGGTCAGCTGATTTAACTAATTCCCCATCTCTAGGCTCATATTTATCTTCATTGAAACTTTCGGTGATTTTATCTGAAGTTATCACTTCCCTTTTGTCTTCCTTAGTTATTATGTTTAAAAAAGGTTCACAAGTGAAAAGCTTCATATCTGAATGCCATGTTGACGGAATCAATGGATATATCCTCTCATCCATTTCCTCAGTCTCATATTGAGCAATCAAATCCTCAATACCAGATTTTTTTACGGGGTCAGTTATGTCTCTAGTAAGAATTTCTGGCATATCATGAAATAAAGCAGTGAAATAGTTATTAATAAGTCTTTTTTTGCACGCATTTATCTCTAAGGAAAACAGATAAGTTAATATTGCAGTAATTAGCATATGACCAAGAACAGAAGTTCTGGGAACCCTGTGTAAATGGCTCCATCTTACCTGAAAGCGAAGTTGGCCACACAAATCAACAAGGTTCTTTAAGTCGGAATACAATTCTAATCTTTGGATCGATGCTAAATTTTTGAGATAATATTTTTCTTGTTGAGCCTGCAATTCTCTCCTTATGTCTTGAATTTGATACCCATTTGGATTGGCCTGCTGAATTACATTAAATTCCCATCTAGAAGCATAAAGATGCGCAGCACCCAAAATCGTTCTGTTCAGACTTTCATCCATCTCTGAAAAATAAGTTTTGAATTTACTGCAAAAATTATTGCCAAGAGGACTGATTACTGGTTCAATTTCCTTATACACCCATTTATTAAGCTCTTTGTACTTATCATTATCAGCCTTTATCCTATTGAACAATGGCGGTTTCAGGTCAGTAACAATAATGCGTTGAAGGAGTTCAAAGATTCCTCCTTCTATAATCTCTATCCAGTCAAACCCTATGCTATTGTTTTCTTCTTCAATTTTACCAAGAACCCATGCTATTATCATTTTGTGTGCTTGCTTGTCCAACTCTCTTAACTCCACGGGTCGTATTTTATCATTCCACCTTTGCATGTTGGCAGCGTCAAAAATTTTCAATATAAAGGATTTTCTTATCATGGGATCTTACCTCCTTTTTGACTTAAGTACATTTATACTTAATATCTGTTAAAACTTTTTGGATGTAAATTCACTCACCCCTTATTTTCCCTCCTATGGGATTTTTATTTATCATAATATATAAACTATGATTTTTAATTTCAAGGGATGATTTGCAATTTGTCAAGAAATGATACCCAGTAATCATATCAACAGGATAAGATTTTTTGTAGGGGTATTTCTAAAACTGCTTCCTAATTCCATTACATTTATCTTGACTTTCTTTTTTCATAGGGTAATATTTGATTGATTTCACTATAACAAATCTAAGCAAGAGATAGCACAATGCAGATTTTCTTAGTTCCAAGGTCTAATGAAACATCATATAAAAGCTTCCTAAGTACTATTGAGAATGGAGTCGATTTTTCAATTGTAGAGCCTTATCTTGATGAGAGAGGCAATAAAATCCTTAAACCATTTAAAAACTTATATGCTTGGGGAAGCAAGGAGACCAAAAAAAGCTCCTGGGATAAGATGGAACCTGATGATCTAGTACTTTTCTATAAAGGAAAGGATGAAGCAGAAAAGGAAGGAAAGTTCATGTTTGCAGGTAGACTATTGTACAAACAGCATAGCCAGGACCTTGGAATAGCATTATGGCCTCCCAAACTTAAACAGGAGCCGTGGGTGTGTGTATTCTTTTTAAAGGATTTAAAGTCGATTTATATCCCATCCTCGGTTATAGCAGATTACGGTGAGT
>Ga0224495_10003279_pt1 | contig 10038 bp, 12 predicted proteins | sample SF_Jul11_sed_USG_FD_168128 | JGI IMG/M metagenome (GOLD analysis project Ga0224495, IMG submission 168128) | Sediment microbial communities from San Francisco Bay, California, United States - SF_Jul11_sed_USGS_4_1 | ecosystem: Environmental > Aquatic > Marine > Sediment | place: USA: California...
TGCGAAGACCGGTTGCGCAAACAAAGAGGGGGCACGCAGCCCCCGACCCTATACCAAACTTCCGCTCACGCGGAGAAAGACGATCCGCAACCGCAGGTCGTGGTGGCGTTCGGGTTCTTGATGACGAACTGCGCGCCCTCGACCCCTTCTTGGTAGTCGATTTCTGCACCGACAAGATACTGAAAGCTCATTGAGTCGATCAGTAAAGTTACACCATTCTTCTGCAACACGGTGTCATCGTCGTTCTGCGTCTCGTCGAAGGTGAACCCGTATTGAAACCCAGAGCAACCGCCACCAGAAACAAATACGCGCAGCTTCAGGTCGGGATTGCTTTCTTCCTCGATCAACTGCTGCACTTTGAAAGCCGCGCTATCGGTAAACAGCAGCGGAGTCGGGTTTTCGGTAGCTGCTTCGGAAATCGCGTTCATGTACTTTGCTCCAAGAGGATCCTGACGGAATTGTCGGGCAGCCGATTCCTTACAGTCAACCCGGGTTATCCGAACGGCATCAACCGCCGGACGCCAGCTTCAATTCTACCGACTTCACCTCGGATCCACCGCTATGTACCAACCGGCCCTCAACCACGGCACCCTGGTGCATCTCGATGCTCTTGTAACTGACATCGCCCTTGACGCGCGAACCCACTTGGAGTTCAAGCGTCTCGGAGGCATGGACCGGGCCGTTGATGGTTCCGTTGACCACGACATGTGCCGCCTGAACCTCGCCGTCAATACGCGCATTGGCAGACACGACCAATGTCGCCATCTCGTCAGGCAGCGCCGCCACATTTCCGCGCACCTCGCCATCCACGCGCAGACCGCCGCTGAAGTACACATTGCCTTCGATACGAGTTGTCACGCCAATCAGGCTATCGATCCGGTTCTGCGGTTTACTTTTTGTCTTTCCGAACATGGGAGTCGCCTCTCAATATCTCTAAAGGATTACCGTATGCATTGCCTTCGCCTCAGTTGATCCGGACTCGTAGACCCGGACCTGCACGCTCTCCACTCTTGCTTTCGGTGCAATGCGGAAGGTGCCCTCGACACGCTGAAAATACTTGAATGCGAGTTTGAACGCCGCGGCGCTGGCCTGGCCGGACTCGGGAAATATCATCATAGCACTCCTGCCATCCTCAGTCAGCTTCACCACTAGTTCCATGCGGCCCTGGAATTCGCGGTCGCGCCGCAATCCCGAAGTAAGCAAGAGCAATCGGTAACGGTATTCACCTGGCAAGACCTCTGGTTCAATCTTGAACCGATATATTGACAGTCCCTGCTTCTGGCGCGCCTCCGAAGAGAGCATGCTTTCGAAGGTTGCCAGTTCCTCGCGCAAGCGCGCGTTTTCCTGTTCCAATCCCTGAAATTGCTGCGCCAGTCTTTGCTGGGCTGTCCGCTCAATCGACAGACGGTTGTCTGCAGCATTTGCCACGGCACGCAACCGCGCGAGCTCGCTTTCCGCGGTATCCAGACTCCGCTTGGTATCGGAAAGTTCCTGCTGCAGGGTATCCCGATCGAAGCCCGCATAGCGCCGTCCCGCGTCGTAGATCCAGAATGCGAAAGTACCGCATGCCGTCAATAACAGTGCCGACGCGAGCCATCGCCAATACCATGGTATTTCGGCGCGCACCGACACCTGTGCTCCGGAGAAGCCTAGGCGTCGAAGCAGTCTCTTTAGTCGGAGCGACATTGGATCCAGTTCATGGGACGACCGGAAGATGCCCGAGTCCGGTGGACTCCGGGATTCCGAACATGATGTTCATGTTCTGTACTGCCTGACCCGACGCGCCTTTGACCAAGTTGTCAATGACGGAGAGCACGACCGCGGTGCTCCCCTTCGTGGTCCCATCCACCGGACGATGTACTGCGATGCGACAAATGTTGGAAGCCCGCACCGAGCGCGTGTCCGGATGGCTGCCCGCGGGCAGGATATCGACAAAGGGTTCGCCCGCGTATCGCTCTTCGAAAAGGGTCTGCAAATCGATATCACGCGTCAGTCGTGCGTAAAGCGTGGCGTGAATGCCGCGAAGCATGGGCACAAGATGCGGCGTAAACACCAAACCCACGTCGCGCCCCGCCAGCTGCGCAAGGCCCTGTCGTATCTCAGGCCAATGACGGTGTCCGGGGACTGCGTAGGCCGAAAAATTGTCGGCAGCCTCGCAAAACATCAGATGCTGCTCACTCTTGCGTCCGGCGCCGCTGACCCCCGACTTAGTATCCGCGATCAGGGAATCGAGGTCCACAACACCGGCTTCAATAAGCGGCAGGAATCCCAGCTGGGTGGCCGTAGGATAGCAGCCAGGATTGGCCACCAAACGCGCGTCGCGAATTCTGTCGCGATTGATTTCACACAATCCGTAAATCGCCCCCTCGATCAGTTCGGGGGCCAAGTGTTTCATCCTGTACCAGTGTTCCCACAGTGCAACATCCTGAATCCGGAAGTCCGCCGAAAGATCGACTATGCGCACGCCTCGTTCCAGCAAGGCACGTACCTCGCCCATCGCCACCCCATTCGGCGTAGCGAAGAACACCACGTCGCAATCGCCCAGTCTCGCCTTGTCGGGTTCTGAGAATGCCAGAGACACTTGTCCGCGCAGGCTTGGAAACATCGTCTCCACCGGCGTGCCTGCGTCCTTGCGCGAAGTGATGGCGGTGACCTGTGCCTGCGGATGCTGCACGAGCAGGCGCAGCAGTTCCACGCCCGTATAGCCCGTTCCGCCGACAATCCCCGCCTTGATCATGTCGCGCTCCCTGCCCAAGTGTCCTGATCCTCCAGGAAAGGGTTGTTACGCGAAAAAGCCGCCCGGAGGCGGCTTTTTCTGTATCGACCGAATGTCCAGTCGGTTAACGCTTCGAGAACTGTTTGCGCCGCCGCGCCTTGTGCAGTCCCACCTTCTTGCGCTCCACCTCGCGGGCGTCGCGAGTCATCAAACCCGCCGCGCTAAGCGTTGACTTGAGCGAGGCATCAAATTCCACAAGCGCCCGTGAAATGCCGTGCCGAACCGCACCCGCCTGGCCACTCTCACCGCCACCATGCACATTCACCATGATATCGAAGGAAGAGGAACTCTTCGTCAAGTCTAACGGCTGGCGCACAACCATACGACCTGTCTCGCGAGCGAAGAATACGTCCACCGGCTTGCCGTTGACGACAATCTGCCCGCTGCCCTGCTTTAGAAACACGCGCGCCACGGAACTCTTGCGACGTCCGGTGCCGTAGTAGTAATCGCCGACCATACCTGTTACCGCCTTTCCTTCGCTGGGTCATGCATCGCCGACCGAGCGGCCCGACGCACCATCATTACTTGTTCTGCTTCTCGCATCCTACAGTTCGAGTACCTTGGGTTGTTGCGCAACATGCGGATGGTCGCCGCGTGCATAGACCTTGAGTTTCTTCAGCATCGCGTAGCCGAGCGGGCCCTTGGGCAGCATTCCCTTGACCGCTTTCTGGAGTACCCGCTCCGGACGCTCCGCGCGCATCTTCGCGAGACTGGTTTCGCGAATTCCCCCGGGAAATCCGGTATGGCGGTAATAGCGCTTGTCGGTTTCTTTCGCCCCGGTGACGCGCAACTTGCCCGCATTGACCACGACGATGTAGTCGCCGGTATCCACGTGCGGCGTGAACTCTGGTTTATGCTTGCCTCGCAGGCGCACGGCGATTTGCGTCGCCAAGCGGCCGAGAACCTTATCTTGCGCGTCCACCAAATACCAGCCCTGGAGAACACTGCCCGCCTTTGCTGAGAACGTCTTCATGGAACAACCATTTGCGAAAAGCTTGCGATTCTATTAAAGATAAGGCTGGGCGTCAAAGGGTTACTTCCTTCCCTTGTGGATGTTTGACGACAGGAAATAGGCAAAAAAAAAGCGCAACCCTATGAGGGGTTGCGCTCAATCCACCAAAGGAGGAGGGTGGAGGAGACAAATCTGCACAGTTGACTCCCCAGGAATGTGCTGCCGGGGACGCCAAGACGGTCCGAAGTATGCCAAGGCTTTTGCTGCATTGCAACGCCCGTTTGCCAACTTTTTTTCATTCTTGCGAATTTTTTCAAATTAAGATCAATAATTTTGCAACTCTTTGTTATTGCAATTTATTAACACTAATCAACCGGCACGAGACGGGGTCGGTGTGAAGTATTCGGACTCTTGCCCCCCTTTAGCGGATGCTGCTCCGCACCAATTCGTAGAACGGAGAGGGAACCTGTAATGGATTGCACAGTTCGATGGTCAGGGGAAGGCATGAGTTTCCTCGCCGAAACAGGCAGCAACCACGCTGTGGTGATGGACGGAGCGCCGGAAGGCGGAGGTCGCAATCTGGCGCCGCGCCCGATGGAAATGGTTTTGGTCGGAACAGGGGGCTGCACAGCCTACGACGTGGTGGTAATCCTCAAGAAAAGTGGCCAGGAAGTGACCGGCTGCGAGGTCAAGCTGACTTCCGAGCGAGCCGATGCGGACCCCAAGGTATTTACCCGGATTCACATGCACTTTAGGGTGCGCGGCAGGAACCTCAAGCCCAACATGGTCGAGCACGCCATCCGACTCTCTCACGAGAAGTATTGTTCGGCCTCCATCATGCTCGCCAAGACCGCTGAGATCACCAGGGACTACGAGATCGTGCAGGACTGACCTTCCCCAACCAAGCTAGCCTTGCGCGAGCCTGCCCGACGAGTCCAGAGCGAAGGCACAACCGCCCCGACCGCTTTGCAGCATGAGAGCGCAGTACCATTGCTTCACGGCACTAGACGCGATAAGAAATTCTCGTCATCGCCTTCGCAAGCAGGCGCATCGCGGCTCTTGCCGGCGCCGGCAACTCTGCAGCGCCGAGTGCGATCGCCGTTGCGCGGTGTTTTGCCTCGTCGGCGCGCATCGCCTCCACAACGGCCCCGGTACGCCGGTCCTGAGGATCAAGCTGCGCGAGATGGCCAGCGAGATGCTCTTCCACCTGCCGCTCGGTCTCGGCGAGAAACGCGAGATTCCAGCGATCGCCCATCGCGCCCGCCGCCACCCCCATCGCGAGCGAGCCTGCATACCAGAGCGGATTCAGCAGGCTCATACGCCCTCCCAACTCGCGAATACGGTCACTGCTCCATGCCAGATGATCCTCTTCTTCGCGCGCCGCCTTCCCGAGAGCCTCTTTCGCATGCGCGTCACGCGCCGTCAGCGCCTGGCCCTGGTAGAGCGCCTGCGCGCACACTTCGCCAACGTGATTAACACGCATGAGCGCTGCGGTATGGGCTCGCATAACCGGATCCAGTTCGACCTCGTGATGCGGTTCCGCTGGCGACGGTCGACCCGCCCGATGCACTCCGGTCACGGTACGCAAGGCGAGATCGAACTCGCCGATCAGGTGATCGATACACCGCGGTGAACGACCCGCCGAAGAATTCTCCGCAGTCCTTGCCATCGTTCTAACTCCCAGCAAAACCTTCGCACCTGCGCTATTTCGCGCTTACTCTACCCCGAATAGCTGCTGCAAAGCGGTTCCCGGGTCCGCCGCACGCATAAACGCCTCGCCGACGAGAAACGCACCGACGCCCGCGGCCCGCATCATCGCCACATCTTGCGCCGCCCGGATACCGCTTTCGGTAATCACGATGCGTCCCTCGGGAATTCTGGGCAGCAGATCCAGCGTTGTTTCGAGACGTGTCGCGAAACTGCGCAAGTCGCGATTGTTGACACCGATGAGGGGTGTTCCGAGCGCGAGCGCGCGCTCAAGTTCGGCCGCGTCGTGCACCTCGACCAGCACCGCCATTCCGAGCCCCTGTGCAAGCGCTTCCAGTTCGCGCATCGCACCCGAGTCGAGCACCGCCGCGATGAGCAGGACACAGTCGGCACCCATCGCACGCGCCTCCAACACCTGATAGGGATCGATGATGAAGTCCTTACGCAATGCCGGAAGCGAGCACGCAGCGCGCGCGGCAATCAGGTATTCGGGGGCACCCTTGAAATATTCGCGGTCGGTGAGGACCGACAGGCAGGCCGCGCCGCCAGCTTCATAGCTTATTGCGATCGCCGCCGGATCGAAGTCGGCGCGCAACATTCCCTTGGACGGGCTCGCGCGCTTGACTTCAGCGATAACCGCAGGGCGACCCGTGGCCACTTTAGAGCGAATCGCGGCGACAAAATCTCGCGCCGGAGCCCCGGCACGCGCCAGACCTTCTAGCTTGGTCAACGGAACCTCGATCTGCGCGGCAAGAAGTTCCGTGCGCTTGGTTTCAATGATGCGCCGCAAGATATCCGACACGCTCAGGCCTTCCCTTGCGCCCGTGTCCACGCAACGAACTGCTCGAGTTTCCGCCTTGCCGCGCCACGCGCAATCACCTCCCTTGCCCGTTCGACCCCGGCCTCGATCGTTGGCGCGAGCCCTGCGACGTAGATGGCCGCCCCGGCATTCAACAGCACCACGTTGAGCGCCGGTCCCGGTTGATTCTCCATGACCGCAAGAATCATCGCCTTGGAGTCCCCCACCGTATTGACCTGTATTGCGCGCCGATCACAGGGTTCAATGCCGAAGCGGCTCGGATTCACGACATACTCGATCACCTCGCCATTCAAGAGTTCGCCGACAAGGGTATCGCCCGACAGAGAGATCTCGTCCATCCCATCCACCCCGTGCACAACCATCACGTGGCGACTGCCCAGGCGCTGAAGCACGCGCGCATGGATGCCCACCAGGTCGGGATGGAACACCCCGAGCAATTGTCGTTTCGCTCCCGCCGGATTGGTAAGCGGTCCGAGAATATTGAAGATCGTCCGGACACCCAGTTCCTTGCGCACCACCGCCGCATGCTTGAGCGCCGAGTGATGCGCAGGCGCGAACATGAAACCAATACCGGTTTCGTTGATCGACAGCGCAATCTGTTCAGGCGATAGCGCGAGATTGGCACCGAGCGCCTCCAGCACGTCGGCGCTTCCGGTCGATCCTGAGACCGCGCGGTTGCCGTGCTTGGCGACGCTGGCGCCGGCGGCCGCGCAAACGAAAATACTGGCGGTCGAAATGTTGAACGTCCGCGCTCCGTCTCCGCCGGTACCCACGACATCCACGATGCTCTCGACATCCGTCACCGGCACACGGGTCGCAAACTCGCGCATTACCTGCGCGGCCGCGGTGATCTCACCGATCGTTTCCTTCTTGACCCGTAGGCCGATCACGAAACCTCCGATCTGCGCCGGCGTCAAATCGCCACGCATGATCTGGCGCATGATATGCAGCATTTCATCGTGAAACAGCTCGCGGTGCTCGACTGTGCGCTGAATCGCCTCGGCGATAGTGATTTCCTTCATTCTTACTCTCCTTGCAGGAAATTCTTGAGCATTGCGTGACCATGCTCGGTGAGCAAGGCCTCGGGATGAAACTGCACGCCCTCGACCCCAAGCGTGCGATGACGCAACCCCATGATCTCACCGTCCTCCGACTCCGCACTTATCTCTAGACATGTCGGAAGCGAAGCGCGCTCGACAACAAGAGAATGGTAGCGTGTCGCGACGAAGTTATCGGGCACGCCGGCAAATACGCCACGGCCGTCGTGGCGGATGCGCGAAATCTTGCCGTGCATCACCTGCTTGGCGCGTAACACCTTGCCACCAAATGTCTGGCCAATCGCTTGGTGGCCCAGACAGACTCCGAGGAGCGGAATCTTGCCGGCCAAGCGCGCGATCAAAGCGAGCGTGATCCCCGCGTCATTGGGAGTGCCAGGTCCGGGAGAAATTACGACTCGCGCGGGCCGCTCGGACTCGATCTCGTCGACGGTCTTCTCGTCGTTGCGATACACCTCGACCGCCTCGCCCAGTTCGCCGAAATACTGCACCAAGTTGTAGGTGAAGGAGTCGTAGTTGTCGATCATTATGAGCATCGTGGCCACCTCAGGCGCGCGAACCCGATCCGCCACGGACCGCTGTGATGGCACGGGCGTGTTCTGCCGACGCGACTTCCGCCGCGCGCAGGATAGCGCGCGTCTTGTGCAAGGTTTCGTTCCATTCGGACAGTGGCACCGAATCGGCGACGATTCCAGCCGCCGCCTGGACATGCAGGCGGCCGTCCTTTAGCACCGCCGTACGAATCGCGATCGCGACGTCCATGTCTCCATTGAACCCAAAGTAGCCCACCGACCCGCTGTAGACGCCGCGTTTCACCGGCTCCAACTCGTCGATGATCTCCATTGCGCGTACCTTGGGCGCACCGCTCACGGTGCCTGCCGGAAAACTCGCCTTGAAGACATCGACCGCGTCGAATCCCGGAGCAACGCGGCCCTCCACGTTGGAGACGATGTGCATCACGTGGGAGTAGCGCTCGACGACCATCTTCTCGGTAACCTTGACGCTACCGATGTCTGCGACTCGCCCGACGTCGTTCCGTCCCAGATCGATCAACATCACATGCTCGGCGCGTTCCTTCGGGTCGGCGAGGAGTTCTTCCGCGATACGCGAATCGTCCTCGGGCGTTGCGCCACGCGGCCGCGTACCGGCTATCGGACGCAGGGTGATCTGGTCGCCCGCGAGGCGTACCATGATTTCTGGCGAGGCGCCAACCACATGATGATCGTCGAAATCGAAGTAGAACATGTAGGGGGACGGATTGACGCCGCGCAGAGCTCGATAGAGCGCGAGTGGCGGCGCCTCGAACGCCCGTGACGTGCGCTGCGAGATTTGCACCTGCATCATGTCGCCAGCGTGGATGTACTCCTTCGACCGATGTACCGCCGCAATGAATTCTTCCTCCGTAAACGTTCGTTCGAGCGGCGACGCCAATGCCGGTTCATCCGATTCGCAGGCCAGTACCATGCTCTCGGGAAGCGGCGTGGCAAGCCGCAGGCGCAGACACTCGAGCCGCTCGCGTGCCTGACGCCAGGCATTGGGTTCTCGCGGGTCGGCGTACACCACCAAGTAGAGTTTGCCTAGCACGTTGTCGACCACCGCGAGTTCGTCGGACACGAGCAGCAGCATATCGGGCGTGCCGAGCGGGTCGCGCTTGTCGCGCTTTAGAGCGCGCGGCTCGACATGCCGTACCATCTCGTACCCGAAATACCCGACGAGCCCTCCCCCGAAACGCAGCGTCGCGGGAACCGGCGCCATGCGCTGGCGCTTCAGGTACTGTCGCAAGTATTCGAACGGGTCCGCGTCCTCGATGCGCTCCAGGCACACGTCCGCGCCGCGCGCATCTCGCAGCAGGCGGCGTACGGTGGAACCGCGTGCCTCGATACGCTCGGTACAGGCAAGGCCGATGAAAGAATAGCGCCCGAAACGCTCGCCGCCCACCACCGATTCGAGCAAGTACGAGAATGGCGCATTGGCGAGCTTTACATACACTGCCAGTGGTGTGTAGAGATCTGCGCGTGCCTCGGCGACGACCGGTACGCGCGTAAAACCATCTTGGGCGAGCTTCCGGAATTCAAGCTCTGTCATGAGACTTCTCCACTGCGTATTTGAACGAAGACCTGCGGCCCGGCAACTCCGCGCCCCCTTGCCGCGCGGGGACGCACGTCGGTTTAGCGGCGCCAGGGGCGCCAGCTATGCCAAGTCGAAAACCAAGTCTTCAAGTGGATGTCATTCACGACTGTTCGCCTGATGCAGTCCCCGCAGACCATCGCGCGGCGAGCCCCGGGACAAGCAATACTGCCGCATCGAGCAGCGTTGGGACTATACCATCGGCGTCGATGTCACGCACGTCCCGGCCCTCGCGGTAGCCGTAGGGCACGAGCAGAAACCGGCAGCCCGCGGCACGCGCGCCCTGGGCGTCGTTGTCGGAGTCTCCGATCACACAGCCTTCGCTGGCGCCCACCCCGAGCATCGCGCAGGCATGTAAGAAAATCGCTGGATCGGGCTTGCGCCGCCCCACCGCATCGCTTGTCACCACCGCCGCGAAGTATTCGTCGAGTCCGGTGGCCGCAAGCAGCGGTCCGGTAAAACGCGCCGCCTTGTTGGTCACGCAGGCGAGCTGCAATCCGGCCGCGCGCATCGCCGCAAGGCCTTCGCGCGCCCCGGGGAACACCACGGAGGACCGACCATTGCAGCGCTCATAATGGCCGGAAAATTTCTCGAGCGCGCG
>Ga0224495_10003280_pt1 | contig 10038 bp, 6 predicted proteins | sample SF_Jul11_sed_USG_FD_168128 | JGI IMG/M metagenome (GOLD analysis project Ga0224495, IMG submission 168128) | Sediment microbial communities from San Francisco Bay, California, United States - SF_Jul11_sed_USGS_4_1 | ecosystem: Environmental > Aquatic > Marine > Sediment | place: USA: California...
TGTGGTGAACATCATGCTGGGGCTGATCACGCCGCCCTACGGGGTGCTGCTGTTCGTCACCAACAGCGTCACCGGGATTCCCCTGCCGGAGATTATCGGTGAAATCTGGCCGTTCATTCTGGTGCTTGTGCTGGCTCTGCTGGTGATGGTGCTGCTGCCACAGACGGTGCTGTTTGTTCCCCTTCTTTTCGGCTACAGGGCGCTCTAAGGGGCCGCCTGTCCCCGGAGACCGGCTGGCCCAGTCCCGCGGGGTCCGCGTCCGCCAACAGCGCCGTGCGGTGAAGCAAGCGAGCCGGAGGAGTGTTCCAGGGGCCGAGTTCCAGGACAACCGCGCCTATTTAAACACCGCAATCGAAACCACGCCCGCCACAATGAGAAACACGGCGCTTAGGACCCGGAGGGTGAAGCGCTCCTGCCGGTAGAACAGCGCGCTGAAGATCAGGGTAAAGAGGGGTGAGGTGGCCACCACGGGGGAGACCATCACCAGGTCGCCCACCTGGAGTCCGGAGTTGAGGGAGAAGATGGCCGCCCCGTTGGAGAGGCCGGCGGCGGCGAACCAGACGACTCCCAGGCGGTGCGGCCACCGGAAGCCGGTGAGAACACGGAGGTCTCTCTGGGAAGTGGCCGCGCCCCCCTGCCGACGCTGGTGCAGCATCCACCCCCCCAGGGCGAACGCGAAGGAGACCGTGTACGCGCTCAGTCCGGCCATGAAGGGACTGGGGAGTGTGACCAACCCCAATTTGGTGAGCATTTGCGCCAGGGAGCGCAGCGCGGCGGCGCCCATGGGGAGCAGCAGCGCCCAGCGGGGCCAGTCCATAGGCGTCCGGCCCCGCCAAGACAGCACCCCCACCCCCAGGACGATGCCCCCCGCCCCCAGCAGGAGCGGCGGGGTGAGCGGCTCCCCCAGCACAAACACCCCGGCGGCGATGCCGAAAAAGGGACCCGTGGAAGCCACCGTGGAGGACAGGGTCGGCCCAAGCCGCCCGGTGCCTGCTGCGGAAAGATTCGCCGACAACAGGGGGCGGAACAATCCGCTCAATGCAAAGATCAGCACCGCCACGGCGGGGCCCTCCGCCCACTGAAAAAACCAGGGCGCCGCCAGCCAGTAATAGACCGTGGTGCTGCCGATGGAGACCAGCGTGCCTGTGACGCTGTCGGTATAATAGAGTCCCTGGCGGATGCATAAAATACCCACGGCGAACAGGCTTGACGCCAGCAGAGCCAGCAGAATGGCGGGTTGGAAAAGTGTCAGGCTCATGGATCCGCCAGGGGGTCGGGGGTGGGGTGAAAGGCTGGGCCGGTTATAGCACCCTCTGCTGCCGGGTGCCAGGGGACGCCAGATGGGGTCCCCGCGGGGATAGAAGCTAAGGGTGCTTCAAGAGTTCCGGCCGCGCCGCGTGCCGCCCCGGACTCCGTGCGGGGTCGCCGAGAGCAGAGGCGGGCGGCGGACAAGAGACCGACCCCGCTCCACCCGGCGCTTTGTCCGGCGCCGAAGCAGGGTGGCTCCAGGCGCACCCCGTCCGGGCCTCAAATGGCGCGCAGGCGCGCCAGGCCAACGGTTGTATCCGAAGGGTTTGAAGGCTATGATCAACAGGACCTTATCCTTGCCGGAAAACGGGGATCTGATCATCCCTTTCACTTTTGAGAGCACCCATGAGGATATTGATACTTGGGGGCGATGGCTATCTGGGGTGGCCAACCGGGATGCACTTATCCGCGCAAGGCCATGAGGTGCTGTGCGTGGATAACTACCTGCGCCGGAATCTGGCCCGGGAGGAGGATTCCGAGGCGCTGTTCGAGGTGCCCAACCTGCACCAACGGGCCGCCCTTTGGCAGGCGGTTTCGGGCAAGGAACTCCAGGTTCGAATCGGCGATCTTTGCGAGTGGGATTTTATCGCCGCGGTTTTTCAGGAATTTCAGCCTGAGGCGCTGATTCACTATGCCGAGCAACCCTCGGCGCCCTATTCCATGAAAAGCCGCCATGCGGCTGGGGAGACGCTGCGGAACAATCTCACGGTAACGTTCAACGTGATTCAAGCCGTGGAGGCCTATGCCCAGGGCTGCCATATCATCAAACTCGGCACGATGGGGGAATACGGCACGCCCAATATCGATATCGAGGAGGGCTGGCTGGAGGTGAGCCATAAAGGCCGTCAGCAACGCTTTCTATACCCGCGTCAGGCCGGGAGTTTATACCACACCACCAAGGTGATGGACACGGACCTGCTCTGGTTTTATGTGCGCATGTGGGGGCTGCGCGTGACGGACCTGATGCAGGGGCCGGTCTACGGCGTGGAGACCCATGAAAATAAGGGCCACGAGGAACTCTATCCCTTTTTCAATTATGACGAGTTGTTCGGTACGGTGATCAACCGGTTCATGGTGCAGGCTGTGGCGGGCTATCCCCTGACCGTCTATGGCAAGGGAGGGCAAACCCGGGGATACTTGAATATCAAGGACACCCTGCAATGTTTGCGGCTCTCCGTGGAAAAACCCGCCAAGGAGGGGGAGTTGCGGATTTTCAACCAGTTTGTGGAAACCTTCAGCGTGAATCAAATCGCGGAGAAGGTTCAGGCCTCGGGGGCCCGGTTGGGATTAAAGGTGGAGGTTAAACATCTTCCCAATCCCCGCAAAGAGATGGAGGAGCACTATTACAATCCCGTCCATTCCGGATTGCTGGAACTGGGTCTGAAAGCCCACCCCCTCACCGATTCGGTTCTGGATGAGATGATGCGCCTGATCATCCGCTACAAGGACAACATCAACAGGGATGCCATTTTCCGCGGAGTAAAGTGGAAAAAATAAGAGCCGCTGGCGCACCCCAGCCCATCGGATAGTCCACCCCGGCACTCCGGAGGGGAAAGGACGCCTCGGGAGCCGTTGACGCCCGGAGCGCAGGAGCGCAACACCCCGCGTGGTGGGTCCGCTGAGGCACAACGCGCTCTTCCAGGAAGAAGGACTCCTTGGCGATGCAAGTCTTAACCAGGATACGGGAACACATCTCTGACCGGGAGATTTCCAGGGAAAAGCGTTTGAGCCTTCATGATCGTTTCCGCAGTGATCCGCAATTTTGACCCATGTTCCCGAATACAAAATGAAAAAGTTCCTCCAATTTTTGCTGTCATACCCGATCTTCCGGTACCGCACACACCGAATGTCGCTCCTGCCCCTGAATGAGGTGAAGGTGGAAGGGGAGAGATTTGTGGGGGTGGGGGAAACTCCGCAGTTTCTGCTGGTGAGTCATCGGAATCAAAGCCCTAGACGCTGGGCCTTTATTTCCTACCGCATCAAGGACCCCGAATTCATATTGAATCCGAGGCTCCATTTTGACCGGGGAGAGGGCTTTTCCACAGTGGGGGCGCGATCCTTGCCCGTGAAAGACCTGGCGCCAGGAGAGGCCATCGTCAGAATCCCGTACAATACAAACCGGATCCGATTGGATCCGTCCCACCAGCCCGGCTCCTTTGGTATTGAAGCGGTGCGGATAGATGAGGTGGGCTCCTGGTTGATGATTCTGATGCTGGGCTGGAGGACCGTATCCAAGGTGTGGAGGAATGGGGAATCGTTGAGCGGTGCTGTTTTCGGTGGGATGAGGTTCCTGCTGCGTAACGGGTTTAAGGTGTCCCTCAAAAAGTTGGTGAACCCGTGGACGGTAGATGAAATGGCGCGGGAGCAGAATATTTCGTACTCCCGCTGGATCGTCCGGTATGACACTCCCGGTCCGTCCATACGCGAAGCCATGGCGGCCCATTTGGCCGCCATGAAGTGGAAACCGCTGATTTCAGTGATCATGCCGGTGTATAACACGCCCGAGCGCTATCTCCGTCTGGCCATCGAGTCGGTACAAAAACAGAACTACCCAAATTGGGAGCTCTGTATTGCCAATGACAAATCCACCCAGAACCACATCAAGCGAATCCTGGAGGAATACCAGGGGGGGGATGCCCGAATAAAAGTGGTGCATAGGGAAAAGAATGGCCATATCTCCGCCGCCTCCAACTCCGCCCTGGAGCTGGCGTCGGGAGAGTTTGTGGCCCTGCTGGACCACGATGATGAGTTGTCCCGGTATGCCCTGTACCACGTGGCCATGGAGTTGAACGCGCACCCGGAGGCGAGCCTTATCTACAGCGATGAGGATAAAATCAATGAAAGTGGAGCCCGGTTCGATCCCCATTTCAAAAGCGACTGGAATGTGGAACTGTTTCACTCTCAAAACTATGTGTCCCACCTCGGGGTGTACCGCACCGCCCTGGTCCGATCGCTGGGCGGCTTCCGGGAAGGGTATGAGGGCAGCCAGGATTATGACTTGGCGCTGCGTTGCGTGGCCGAAATCAAACCGGGGCACATTCGGCACATCCCCCGGGTTTTGTACCACTGGCGGGCCATTGCAGGCTCCACGGCGGTCAGTGTGGATGAAAAATCCTACGCCGCGCAAACGGCCATCAAGGCGTTACGAGACTATTTTCAGAAGCGCAATGCCAAGGTGGAGGTGGTGCCGGGGAAGTTTCCCACCACCTACCGGATAAAATATCCCGTGCCCGCAAAAAAGCCTTTGGTGTCGCTGATTATTCCCACACGGGATCGATTGAATATGTTGCGGGTGGCCCTGGAAAGCCTCCTGGAAAAAACCACCTATCCCAATTATGAAATTATCATCATGGACAATCAGTCCCAATACCGGGAGACCCACGCATATTTCGCCTCCTTAAAGCGCAACCCCAAGATCCGGGTGATTCCCTACGATGCGCCGTTCAACTTTTCCGCGATTAACAATGAGGGGGTAAAACAAGCCGCTGGGGAATTGGTGGGCTTACTCAACAATGATGTGGAGGTGATCACTCCCGATTGGCTGGATGAAATGGTATCCCATGGCGTTCGCACCGGGGTGGGGGCCGTGGGGGCCAAGCTGATTTATCCCGATGGGCGGATTCAGCACGGGGGGGTGATTTTAGGGATGGGGGGTGTGGCGGGGCATGCGCATCTCTTTTCCCCGCGGGAGTCGCCGGGGTATTTTGGGCGCTTGGCGGTCGTCCAAAATTTTTCCGCCGTAACGGCGGCCTGTCTGCTGGTTCGCAAGAAAATTTACCAGGAGGTGGGTGGGTTCAATGAAACCGACCTGACGGTGGCCTTTAACGATGTGGATTTTTGCATCAAAGTGCGGGAGGCGGGGTATCGCAATGTGTGGACCCCCTACGCGGAATTGTATCATCACGAATCCGCCAGCCGGGGCCGTGAGAATACTCCGCAAAAAGAGGCGCGGTTTAAAAAAGAATCCGATTACATGTATAAAACATGGGGTGAGGTGCTTAACAACGATCCTTACTACAGTCCCAACTTGGCCAAGAACGTATTTGGTTTTGAAATTCAGGAATAATGACCTGTCTATGGTCCCTTTTTTTATCGGGTTGCCCAGGGTTGGCAACACTCGTTGGTGCCGGAATTTTTTTTAACATCGCATAGAATGAATGCTGCAGCGTTATAGGGTGTGGACGCCATGAACGTACTTGTAATGGGGTTGTCAAAAACAGGAACTACCGTCATTTCAAAAACAATCGCCAACTCCATACCCAATTCCGATTATGTGGTGGAACCCAAGGAGATAATTTTTTTTGAAAAATTGAAATATGAGCAGTCCAGCAAGCCCGTTGTTGTAAAGGTCATATTCGAACATTGGAATTCCAAACCCAGAATGCGCAATGCCGTTCTATACAATGAGGCACGGTTAAAATTCGATAAAAGGATTTGTATTATCCGTGATCCCAGAGATGAAATGATCAGTCGGCTGTACTATTTGATAAAGCCCTATTTTGATTCAAAGGTGGAGTATTACAAGGAGAATCAGGCAGAGAAAGAACAGGCTATTGAAAAATGGATTTCAATTTTTAGAGAAAAAGAAGCGGACCCCAGGAAAATTTCCATCCTCAGCATGTGCAAACGGCTGATGGAGGAGTTTAAAGTTGTGGTATTGCCTAAAAACATTCTAAACACGGAATATTCAGATTTTATATCCAATCACACTGTATTATTTAGGCTAAGCTATGAAGATTTTATCCAAGGCAACACACAGGAATTGGAAAAATATTTGGGAATTCCCCTTCGAACAGTAAAAAACATGGGAACCCATGAATACACCCGGCGATCCGAAGGAATGAACAACTGGAAAAAATATTTTACAGAGGAGGATGTCATCTATTTTAAACAGTACTTTTCGAATTTGGCAGGCGTATATTCTTTGAATGACTGGGAGTTGTCGTCGGACAAGCAGATAGACCCGAAGCACGGATCGGAATATTTGCAGCGCCTGATGGCCAATCCAGTGGCCGAAAAAAAGAGCAAGCTCCGATTTTGGTAGATTGAAACCAGTCGGCAACTTTTCGAATGATTGCCAGCAGCGCGACCTTCCACCTTCCGATGGTTCCAAATCATACATTTGAGTTCAGGCGGGCTGGGATTTGCCCCCTGCTTTGGCCCAGGGTCCGGGCCTCTGATCCGGCTCCCCGATCCTCTATCTTCTAGGCCCCTGAGCGGTCTTCACGGGGGGGGGGCAGATTACCCTGTGCGCCGTGCGGTCTCTGCTCGTTGTATTCGTTTCACCCTTCTTCCAAATGAACTCTGCCATCCGCCATGGATAGAAACCCATCCGGGTGGAGACCTGCGGCTCTTATGCGACTGTTGCGGGCCTCGCTGAACGCGTTGCCCGGAGGCTGTCCGGGACGCGGGGAAGTCCAGCACGACCTTAATGGAGTAGCCCCCAGGTCTCGTTCTCTGCATTCGGACTCCGGGCCGGTGTCCACACGGAGGGTCTAAGCGTCCGTGACGCCTCACTCACTGAGCCTGCCACCGCCGCCCCCGCCCCCACCAATGCCGCCAATGCCGCCAATGCCGCGGTCGTCTTTGGAACGCCCCCTATCCGCCTGCCGGAAAACGCCGGGGTGAGTACGCCTGTGGGATGCAGGCCGCACCTTTACAGTTGCCATGGCTCGTGTAATAGATCATGTTCTATTTGGAGCATGATCGACCAATGGAGTCTGTCGCGGCTTTAGCCTCCTGAGGCGCCGCCGGGAAGACCGTGTGATGAGTTCAGACGGGCGTACAGGAGAAGAACCCATGAGCAGTGAAAAACGCGTAGCGCTGGTAACGGGAGCCTCAACCGGCATTGGCCGCAGCGCGGCCATATGGCTGGCCCGGGCCGGATTTGATGTCGCGATCAATTATGCCCAGAGCGAGTCGGAAGCCCGCGAAACCGCACGGCTGTCCGAAGCCGAAGGCGCCGCCACGCTGCTCTGCCGCGCCGATGTGAGCCATGAGGAGTCCGTGCGGGCCATGACCCAGGCGATCCAGGACCGGTTCGGAAGGCTGGACGTGCTGGTGAACAATGCGGGCACCACCACCAACGTCCCCGGAAACGACTTGGAGGGCTTGTCCCTGGAAGAATGGGACCGGGTGTTTGCCGTGAATGTCCGCGGAATATTCCAGGTGACCCGTGCGGCGCTGCCGCTGCTGCGGAATGCCGAGGCGCCCTGCATTGTGAACACGGCCAGCATTGTGGGCCTGCGGCCCGGTCCGCAACCGCTGCCCTATGCCGCCAGCAAGGCCGCCGTGGTCAATCTGACCCGCACGCTGGCGCTGCAACTGGGGCCGAAAATCCGCGTCAATGCGGTCGCCCCGGGATGGATGGAGGGCGGGTGGATGAAACGCATGCTCAAGGATCGTTATGAAGACCTGATGGCGCGGCGGGCCAAGATGACCCCGCTCAAACGCTGCGTCACGGCGGACGATGTCGCGGAATCCATTCTGTCGCTGGTGGAAAGCCATCGCTTCGTCACCGGTGAAATCGTTGTGGTGGATGGCGGATATTCCAATTCTAACTGATCGGATACAAAACCATGCTCGAAGGTGTCGTGCCCTTTCCCCCGGAGTATGCCCAGCGTTATCGGGAAAAGGGCTATTGGAGGGACAAATCGCTGGCAGAGGAATTCGCCGAAGTGTTTAAGCGATTCGCGCAACGGGTGGCGCTGATTGATGGCGAACGGCAGTTCACTTACGCCGATATCGACCGCATCAGCGACCGGCTGGCGCTGAATCTGCACGCCTTGGGCTTGCGCTCTTTGGACCGGGTGGTGGTGCAACTTCCCAATGTGGCTGAATTTGTGCTGCTGTATTTCGCCCTGCAAAAGCTGGGGTGCATCCCCATCGCGGCCCTGGCCACCCACCGGTATCTGGAAATCAGTCAGTTCGTTCAGCTTTCCAAAGCCCGGGCGTGCGTGTATCCGGACAGTCAGGGCTCCTACCGGTTTGCTCCCACCCTGAAAGATATTGCGGCGGAAAATCCCTGCCTGGAGTTTCGGATTGTGCTGGGCAGCCCGGAGGCGGGGGAAATCGCTTTGACCGAATTGATCGAAGCGCCCGCGAAAGCCTCCCCGGAAGTGCTGCGGCAGGTTTCGATTGATCCCGTGGACCCCTGTATTTTTCAGCTTTCGGGGGGGACCACAGGCGTGCCCAAGCTGATTCCCCGCACGCACAATGATTATTTCTACAATTCCCGCCTCGCTTCGGAGGTCTGCCTGGTCGGGCCGGAGTCGATTCTGCTGCTGGCCCTGCCCATCGCCCACAATCTGCCGCTGGCCTGTCCCGGGATTCAGGGATTTCTGCTGAAGGGCGGACGCGTGGTGCTGTGTCCCAGCACCCGGCCCGAGGCCATGTTGCCCCTCGTGGCGCGGCACCGTGTCACCCACATCAAGGTGGTGCCCGCGTTGTTGATTCGCCTTATCAACAGCCCGGAGATCACACAGCACGACATGAGTTCGGTGTTGGTGGTGCAGAGTGGCGGCCAACGGATGCATCCCGAGGTGCGCCTGCGCACCCGACAATTGATCCCCAACTGTTTTGTCCAGGAAAATTTTGGCATGTCCGAAGGCATGCTGCTGTTTGTCCATAAGGACGACCCGGAGGAGGTCCGTCTGGAAACCGTGGGGCGTCCCATTTCCCCGGATGACGAAGTGCTGCTGCTGGACGAGAACGACGAGAAGGTCGCCCTGGGGGAAGTGGGGGAGTTCTGTGCCCGCGGGCCCTACACCCTGCGCGGATACTACGGGACGCCGGAATACAACACCAAGGCGTTTACACCCGATGGGTTCTACCGCTCCGGGGATCTGATGCGCCAGCACCCCTCGGGCAATTACATTGTGGAGGGGCGCAAGAAAGACCTCATCAACCGCGGCGGAGAAAAAATCAGCGCGGAGGAGGTGGAAAACCTGATCCTGGGCCACCCCGCCGTCCAGAATGTGGCCTGCGTGCCTGTTTCCGATCCCCTGATGGGAGAAAAAATGTGCGCCTGTGTCATATTGCAACCCGGTCAGACGCTCACCCTGGAGACCCTGCTGGCCTTTTTGGGTGAGAAGGGAATTGCCCGGTATAAACTGCCGGAACGGCTGGAAATAATGGAGGAGTTTCCGCTCTCCAAATTCGGCAAGGTCTCCAAAAAAGTGCTCAGTGAGCGCGTCACCGGTGTGGCGCACCCCGCCTCGGCACCGGAAAAACCCAAACCCTGAGTCCAGGATTTCCCCCCATGCGCATTATTGACCTCCATTGCTACCCCAATACCGAGCCCTGGATTCGTTGCCAGGGGCCTTATGTGGAAGCCCTCGCCAAGTATTGGAATCGCACTTGGACCTGGAAAGAAGAGGCGGAGGTGGTGCAGGAGTTCACGGAAGCCCGCGTGGAAGCGGTGCTGGTGGCCTTGGATCTGGAGACCACCATCGGCACGCCGCCCTGCACCAATGAGTACGTGAAGGGCATGCAATCGCGTCACCCGGAGCGGATCATCCAATCCTGGGCGGCGGTGGATCCGTTCAAGGGCGAGATCGCCCTTCAGCAGGCGCGCAAGGCGATAACCGAATTGGGCATGCTGGGGTTTCACTTTCATCCCATCATGGGGCATTTCTCCGTGGATGACCGCCGGCTGTATCCCTTGTTCGAGGAGATCAACGCGCTCAAGGTGCCGGTGATGATCGATGTGGGCACCACCGGCATGGGGGC
>Ga0224495_10003281_pt1 | contig 10036 bp, 8 predicted proteins | sample SF_Jul11_sed_USG_FD_168128 | JGI IMG/M metagenome (GOLD analysis project Ga0224495, IMG submission 168128) | Sediment microbial communities from San Francisco Bay, California, United States - SF_Jul11_sed_USGS_4_1 | ecosystem: Environmental > Aquatic > Marine > Sediment | place: USA: California...
TCGACCACATCCACCCCGGCGACCGGGACCGGATCCAGGAAGGCCTGCAAACGCTTTCCGAGAAGGGTCTTCACAGCCACGAATACCGGTTCCGGCACAAGGACGGCACCTACCGGTGGATGCTCGACCGCGTCCGCGTGGTGCGCAACAAAGAGGGCAGGCCCGTCGAGTGCGTGGGTTCGTGGATGGACATCACCGAGCGCAAAAAGGCGGAAGAGCTGCTCACCCGGTACCGGATACAGCTCGAGGAGATGGTGTCCGGCAGGACCCGGGAACTGCAGGACACCATCATGAAGCTCCATGAGGAGATCGACGAGCGGAAAAAGCTGACCGAGGAGCTCCACAGGAGCAAGCTGTTCCTGACCAACATCCTGAACAGCATCCAGGACGGCATCTGCGTCCTGGATGCTCACCGCAAAATCATGCTCGTGAACAATGCCGTGGCGAAGTGGGTGCCCGAGGCCGCGCAGATCGGGTTCCGGACCCATACCTGCGCAGACCTGTTCCACAAGCTCGGGAAATGCGACGACTGCATCGCCGATTCCCTGCTCGAAACCGGCCGGATGCGGACCCTGGTGTTCCCCGGCGGTGATGAGAAGGATAAGAAGTGGTTCGAGGTCCATTCCTATCCCCTGAATACCGAGGACGGAAGGAACGTCGGGCGCGTCGATTACATCCGCGACGTGACCGCCGCGAAGATCCTGGAAGAGCGCATCACGCACTACCAGGAACAGCTCCGCGCCCTCAACTACGAAATGGCCGCGCTCGAGAACCGTCAGCAGCGTCGTATTGCCCAGGAGCTGCACGACAGCATCCCTCAGACCCTTGCCTTCTGCAAAATGCGTCTGGAGTCCCTTGAGCAGGGGTGCGCCCCGCTTTCGTCCTGTGCAGACAGATCCACCGGCTTCAAGGAGATCTACGGTCTCCTGGACACCAGCATAGCGGAGGCGCGGAGCCTGATCTTCAAGCTCGCGCCCCCGGTGTTGTATGAGCTGGGGCTCGAACCCGCGGTCCAGCAGCTCCTGTACCAGTTCGGAAAGGTCCACCCCGTCGAATTCCACTTTGACGGCGCGGGACGCAGCGCGCCGATACAGGGTGAAGGCGCGGCGATCATGTACGGCATGGTCCGGGAATTGATCACCAACTGCATCAAGCACTCGGGTGCAAGCAGCATCGGCGTAACCGTCGGCAGGCGCGGCGGGGACCTGGTCCTCCAGGTCCGGGACAACGGGAAAGGTGTCGATCCGGCGTGCATCGGGCAGCGAATGCAGGCGGAGGGGGGCGGATTCGGCCTGTTCAGCATCCGTGAGCGCGTGCGCCACATGGAAGGCGTATTTGCCATTGAATGCAACGAAGGGGGCGGCGCGTGCGCAACCATCCGCATTCCCCTGAGGCAGCTGCAATAGACGGAATATCCTGAGCCATAGCCACGGGAGGAACCATGATCGACCTGATCATCGCAGACGACCACGCCATCTTTCGGCACGGGCTCAAAAACCTTCTTGCCCAGGAGCCCGACTTCCGGATCCTGGCGGAAGCGGACAATGGGCAGAAAGCGCTCCAGGACATTCGCGACCTGCGGCCCCACGTCGCGGTCCTCGACCTGTCCATGCCGTGCATGAACGGAATCGAAGTCGTCGCGGAAGTACGGCGCAACAAGCTGGCCACCCGCTGCATCCTGCTCACTGTGCATGACGACGCGGAAATCGCGGCAACGGCGATCCAGACAGGAACTGCCGGCTATCTCCTCAAGAATCATACGTTCCAGGAAATAAATCAGGCCATCAGAACCGTGGCCGGCGGCAGGAACTACCTCTCCCCGGAACTCATAACCCTTCTGGCGGATCAGACGCGCCTCGCTCAAGCGTCTCAACGCCTGACCCGTCGTGAGCAAGAGGTCCTGCGGCTCGTCGCGCAAGGCCTGTCGGCCAAGGAGATCGCCTCGAAGCTCGTTATCAGCGAGAGGACCGTTGATACCCACAAAACCCATATCATGAGCAAGCTGGACATCCACTCGACCCCCGCACTTATCAGCTATGCCCTCAGGAACAAGCTCGTGACCAGCGGCTAGCAACTCTTCGCGCTTGGGATCCTTCTGCCATCACGCTCCGCGCCGCGTCGGAAATGACACAGCACGTTGCCGCGCTTTACGCTGAATTGCGCTTTTCTGCAGATAATTCCTCCGGCCTGCGTCAAAGCGATGTTCGCATCACATCTTCCCACTGTTCTGTGTACAACTACGTAATTTACCTGACCGAAACCTACGGTATTGCAACGATGCAGCCGGCATGCATCTTTGCTATGTTCACTTGAGACCGGAACAGCATGACACCATGCTGTCAGTCATCAGGAGATTTATCATGAGAAAGATGAATTGCTGGGAATTTCACAAGTGCGGACGGGAATTGGGGGGGCATAACCGCGCGCAGGGCGTGTGCCCCACCGCGGTTCAGACAGCCTTGAACGGCGTGCATGGAGGCCTCCATGGCGGTCGGTCATGCTGGATCGTTTCGGGAACCTTGTGCGACGGAGAGCAGCAGGGTTCCTTTGGCGACAAGTTTCAGCGATGCGGACAGTGCAAGTTCTACCGGTTGGTGATGCAAGAGGAGGGCGCCCAATTCAACCTGTCGGCGGTCCTGCTGGGAAAACTCAAGGCCGGGCTGAAAAGAAGGACCGCTGATGCACGGGGCCCGGAGAACGGCGCCCTATGACGGAGCACACCGGCTCCTCGGCCGTGCAGCTGCGTTCGGCAGAACAGTATGCGCCGCACTCTGCCTCCGCGGACCCGCCGCAATTTCGCGGCCCATGGCCGGGCGCGGGGGCCGGGACCGATCCCGCGGTACTGCTCTCGACCCTCACGACCGTGCTGGACAACCTGGACGCGGCCGTGTACGCGTCGGACATGGAAACCCACGAGCTCCTGTACGTGAATCCCTATGTGCGAAAGGCAGTCGGATCGGGCATCAAGCCGGGAGCACGGTGCTGGCAGGTGCTCCAGAGCGGGCTGACCGGACCCTGCTCCTTTTGCACGAACAGCCGCCTGATCAACGCCAACGGGAAACCCGCGGGCGTTCACACCTGGGAATTCCAGAACACCGTCAACAGCCGCTGGTACTTCATCAGCGATCAGGCCATCCCCTGGATCGACGGAAGATTGGTGCGGCTGGAGATCGCGACGGACATCACGGCGCGGAAGCTCGCGGAGCAGGATGATGCCGTCACGCGCGACCTCCTGGAGCAAGGCATTCAAGAGCGGACTCGCGACCTGAAAGAGGAGATCGCGGAGAGAAAAAAAACGGAGGAGACGCTCCGCCGGAGCGAGGAAAACTACCGGACGCTCGTAGACACCATGCATGAGACCATGACGGTGCTCGCGGCCGACGGGACCGTTCTGTTCGCCAATGCGCGGACCGCGCTCAATTTCTGCAACGGCACGCCTGGTGACGTGATCAACAGGAACATCACGGAGTTCATTCCCCCGGAATCTGCGAAAAACCATATACGGGACTACAACGCGGTTCTCAGGGAGAGCCGCCCGTTGACGCGGGAAGTGCAGACAGTACTGCAGGGGCGGCGGCGCTGGTTTCTCAATACGCTGACGCCGGTCCGTTTCGGGGAATCGGGACAACCTGCGGTCCTTTCGATGTCCGTGGATATCACGGACCGCGTAGCCGCGGAGAAGTCGCTTCGGGAAAGCTGGCTAAGGTTCCGGCAGCTCGCCGAGAACGTCAACGAGGTCTTCTGGGTCCGGGACGCGGTCACGCGGGAAATCCTCTATATCAACCCGGCCTACGAAGCGATCTGGGGCAGAACATGCCAGAGCATGTACGAACATCCCGAGTCGTTCTCCAATAGCGTGCATCCCGATGACGCAAAGCGCGTCGCTGCAGCGGTGCGGAAGCAGCAGGACGGATGCCCGTTTAATGAGGAGTACCGCATCATCCGGCCGGATAACACAGTACGCTGGATCTGGGCGCGCACCTTTCCGGTGCGCGATGAGTCCGGCGCCACGGTCCGCTACGCCGGAATTGCCGAGGACATCACCGAACGTCATTCGGCGAAGGAAAAGCTGCGGGACTATGCAAGCCGGCTCAAATCGCTCTCCCGCCGCCTCGTCGAGGCGCAGGAGACGGAGCGGCGCCGGATCGCGCAGGAGTTGCATGACGAGATCGGCCAGTCCCTGACCATGCTGAAGTTCGGCATCGCGAAACTCGACGATCTTGTTCCGGAAAAGGACCGGAGCGAGGTGGAGGGGCTGCGCGCCCTGGCAGGGGATCTCATGGAAAAAGTGCGCGCACTGTCGCTCAACCTGCGGCCGTCGATGCTGGACGACCTCGGCTTGCTGCCCGCGCTTCTGTGGCAGACCGAAACATTCTCGCAGAAGACCGGCGTGCAGGTGAAATTCCAGCATTCAGGGCTTGACCGGAGGTTCCCCCAGGACGTGGAGACAACGGCGTACCGCATTGCGCAGGAAGCGCTGACCAATGTCGCCCGCCACTCAGGCGCGCGCGAGGCGGCATTGACCGTCCTTGTGCGCGACAACGAGCTTCTGCTCAGGATCAAGGACGGTGGCCGCGGTTTCGATCCTGCGGCGCTCCCGGCCGGCGGAGTCGGGGCCGGCCTTTCTGGGATCCGCGAGCGGCTGGAGATGGTGGGGGGGCGCTTGACGATCGATACGGCCCCGGAAAACGGCGCGTTGCTCACAGCAGCGATCCCCCTCGGGAAACAGCTCATGCTAAAGGCGGAACACCATGAACACTCTATCTCTCGTGCTGGCCGATGACCATTACGTTGTCAGGCAGGGACTTCGGTCGCTGCTTGAAAAGGACCCCTTCTGCGAAGTTATCGGCGAGGCTGGTGACGGCGTGGAAACCCTCAGAAAAGTAACGGCGCTCAGGCCGGAAATGCTGATTCTCGACCTTATGATGCCGCTCATGAACGGCATCGAGGTGCTGAAGAGGATCAAACGCGCTTCGCTCCCGACGCAGGTGGTCGTTCTCTCCATGTACAATACCGCGGCATACGCCGCGGAAGCTTTGAAACAGGGCGCGCTGGGCTACGTTCTGAAGGACGCGCTCGGGCCTGATCTGCTGAATGCCCTGCGGGAGGTCCGTGCAGGCCGCCGGTACCTCAGTCCGCCCCTCTCGGAAAGCACTGTCGAATTTTATCTCGAAAAGACCGCATCAACAGGCATCGACCCCGGCGAGACCCTGACCGCCCGGGAGCGGGAGATTCTGCGCCTCGTGGGCGAAGGGCTGAAAAGCAAGGAGATCGCCGCGCGGCTTTTGATCAGCCTCCGCACCGTGGAAACCCACCGGTCCAATATCATGCGAAAGCTCGCCATCACCAGCCAGGCCGGCCTGGTACGCTGTGCCCTGGAGCGCGACCTCTCCCCGCTGACCTGATTCCCGCCTCCAGCATCGTACGCGTAATGTCGTGAGCGATCCGGAGGGATCACAAAGAGCATCTTCCTGGAGAAGGACCTGGGGGAGCTGCTGACGCTGGAAAATAAAATGAGCGCGGATTCCTACCAGCACTCGATGAAGGTCTATTCCCGGGTCATTGTGATCATGCTGGCGGTATTTGCCGTAGCGATCGCCGTGAGCATACTGTCAAGCCTGGCCATTTCCCGGAGCATCATCAGGTTCCTTGGCGGCGAACCTGCCGTCATTGCCAGGATCGCGAACGAGGTCTCGAAAGGCGACCTTTCTGTTGCCGTGAACGTGCGGAACGGCGACACCGCCAGCGTCATGGCGGCCATGAAAAAAATGGTGGAAAACCTGCGCGGCGTGGGAACGACCGCGGAACAGATCGCCGGCGGGGACCTGACCGTCACTGCAACCCTTCTTTCCGACAAGGACACGCTCGGGAAATCGCTCAAGACCATGATCGAGAAGCTGCGCACCGTGGTTTCGGACGTGAAGAACGCGGCGGACAACGTGGCGAGCGGCTCCCAGCAGCTGTCCTCGGGCGCCGAGCAGATGTCCCAGGGGACCACGGAACAGGCGTCGTCCACCGAGGAAGCATCGTCGTCGGTGGAGGAGATGAATGCCACGATCCGCCAGAACGCGGACAATGCTGCCCAGACCGAGAAAATCGCGAGGAAAGCCGCGAACGACGCGCAGGAGAGCGGCAAGTCAGTGACCGAAACCGTGTCCGCGATGAAGCAGATCGCCGAAAAGATCGGGATCATCGAGGAGATCGCGCGCCAGACGAACCTTTTGGCCCTGAACGCGGCCATCGAGGCGGCCCGGGCCGGAGAACACGGCAAGGGCTTTGCCGTGGTTGCGTCGGAAGTGCGGAAGCTGGCTGAGCGGAGCCAGTCGGCGGCAGCGGAGATCACCCAACTCTCGGGATCGAGCGTGGAGGTTGCGCAGCGGGCAGGCGATATGCTGGCCAAGCTGGTGCCGGACATCCAAAAGACCGCGGAGCTGGTGCAGGAGATCAACGCCGCGTCCAAGGAGCAGGCCGGCGGCGCTGACCAGATCAACGGCGCGATCCAGCAGCTGAATACGGTGGTGCAGCAGAACGCGGGCGCGGCCGAGGAAATGTCGTCGACCGCCGAGGAGTTGAGCTCTCAGGCCGAGCAGTTGCAAGAGACCATCGCCTTCTTCAAGATCGACGGCGCGGACCGCGAGGCTGTGCGGAAGATCGCGGGCAAGAAGGAAAAAGCCGCCAAGGCGACGCATCAGGTCCATGTGGCGCACCTGGCCCAGGCCGCGGCAAAGGCCAAGCAGCCGCTCCAGCCGGCGGGCGTTGCTCTCAACCTCGGCCACAACGGCCATGGCAAGGGCGATGGCAAAGATGAGGAGTTTGAGAAATTCTATCGTGACAGGAGCCAGAGGCTCTCGCAAAAAACGCGGCCTTGCGGAACTGCACGGGGCGTGCTGTTGTGAATGCACGATGACGTCTTAAACGAGAGAGATGGAGGAATAGATCATGATCAAAAGAGCGCTGGTAGTCGTTCTGCTGGGGGCGCTGACGGGGTATGCCTATCTGCCCGCCCATGCCGCCCATCCCCTGATCACCGACGATACGGGCACCCAAGGGAAGGGCAAGTTTCAGTTTGAGCTCAATGCAGCCTACGGCATGGACAGGGAATCCGCGGCTGGCATAACCGTGGAGAGCAGAGAGCTGGAATTCGAAGCAGTGCTCGCCTTCGGCATCGCGGACCCGGTGGACGTCTTTGTTGCAGCGCCATACGCACGCGTCCGCGAGACGGCCGGCGGCGTCACGTCGAAGGAGAACGGACCGCTCGACGCGGCCGTGGGCCTGAAATGGCGCTTCTACGAAAATGCGGCCGGATTGAGCCTGGGCGTGAAACCGGCGGTCATCCTGCCAACAGGCGACGAGGAGAAAGGACTCGGCGCCGGGAAGACAGGCTATGAGCTCTTTTTCGTCGCCACGCAGGAGGCTGAGCCCTGGGCGTTCCATCTGAACCTGGGCTACCTGCGGAACAACAATGATTTCGACGAGCGAAAGGACCTGTACCACGCGTCGCTCGCAACGGAGCATAAGATCGGGAGCATTCGCCTGGCGGGAAACGTGGGCATTGAGCGGAATTCCGATAAAACAGCGGACGACGATCCTGCATTCGGCATCGTGGGGATCATCTATGGCATTCGGGAGAACCTGGATATCGACGCCGGATACAAGATCGGGCTTACGAAGTCCGAGACGGACGGAACGCTGCTGGCGGGGCTGGCGTATCGGTTCTGATCCGGGCTGGGTGCGGACGGCTGTCCGGGGATGAAGGCGGATAAAAACAGCGCCTTCGGTTACGGCGCCGAAGCGTCGAACGTCACGGTAAAGGAGGAAAGAAGCAGATCGCCTCCCTGATTGGGGGTGAGCCTGCTTATGTCACCGAGATCGCGAACCAGGTATCGCGAGGCGACCTGTCCGTGGATATTGCCCTCGGGAAAAACGACGACAGCGTGATGGCCGCGATGGGCCGCATGGTGGAAAACCTTCGCGGCGTGGGAAAATCTGCGGAGCGGAGCCAGTCGGCTGCGGCCGAGATCACCCAGCTTTCGGGTTCGAGCGTGGAAGTTGCGCAGCGGGCTGGAGAGATGCTTGCCAAGCTGGTGCCGGACATCCAGAAGACCGCTGAGCTGGTGCAGGAGATCAATGCCGCGTCCAAGGAACAGTCGTCGGGAGCCGACCAGATCAACGGCGCGATCCAGCAGCTGAACACGGTGGTGCAGCAGAACGCGGGAGCTGCGGAAGAAATGTCGTCGACTGCCGAGGAGTTGTCCTCCCAGGCCGAGCAGCTGCAGGAGACGATCTCGTTCTTCAAGGTGGACGGCGCGGACCGCGAAGCGGTAAGAAAGCTCGCGGGAAAGAAAGAAAAAGCTGCGAAGGCCACGCACCAGGTCCATGTGGCGCATTTGGCGCAGGCAGCGGCAAAGGCGAAGCAGGCGCTCCAGCCTGTGGGCGTGGCGCTTAATCTCGGTCACAACGGCCACGGCAAGGGCGACGGGAAAGATGAGGAGTTTGAAAAATACTAGGAAGACAGAGACGAGTGACAAGTGACGAGCGACAAGGAGCGGCGGGACAAGTTCTTACTCGTCTCTCGTCAAGCGAAGCGATCGTCACTCGTCACTTTCTTCACGAGGAGGTCATCATGAACGTGGCTGAAATGACCCAAACAACGCAATATCTGACCTACAAGCTCGGCGACGAGGTGTTCGCCCTGGACATCGGCAAGGTCCGGGAGGTGCTGGACTTCACCGAGGTGACGAAGGTGCCGAACATGCCGGATTTCATGCTCGGTGTGATCAACCTTCGCGGAAGCGTGGTGCCGGTGGTTGACCTGCGGACGCGGTTCCACATGCCCAGGAGCGAGCAGACGGTGAATACCTGTATTATTATCACCGAGGTGCAGGTGGACGATGCCGTCACGGTGCTGGGCTGCCTGGCTGACTCGGTGCAGGAGGTGCTGGACCTGGAGCCGCACCAGATCGAGCCTGCGCCGAAGATCGGGACGAAGCTCCGGACCGACTTCATCCGGGGCATGGGGAAGCACAACAACCGGTTTATCATTATCCTGGACATCGACAAGGTCTTTTCTGTGGAAGAAGTGTCGATAGCAGCGGCGCTCGGCGCGACCGCCGGATGTCCGGTGGCGCACCAGGCGCCGGCGCAGGGAAAGTGAGGCGCAGGTTCTTCTCAGCTGACGGATGAGTGCTGGCGACCATTTGTTTATCATATGGTCGCTTTTTTTATTGCTCAAAATAGAAGCAAAGTGAAGTAAACAGCAACTAATCAAACCTTCCTGCATACTAATATTCGCAGCATACAATCAATTATCCTAAAAATGGCAGTTGAAACCACAGATTAACACAGAAGAAAAACAAATTCGGACACTTACTTCTCTCCAGACATACACCAAAAGGGTGAATCCTGTTTTCGTTTGGAGGTCTTGAATTATCGGGGTTTATTTGTGTTCATATTTGGTTAACAGCTTTTATCTAGGATTAAATATAATGCTTTTTTACATAAGATGGTCTCGTAAGAAGTCACACGGTACAAAGAGCCGCAAGCCGTGAATCAGATGTCCAGAAGCGGCCTGATCGCCTGATTGCCGCTGAAATTCGCAGCATGTGGTCTTTGACAGCACAAGCTAGCGAGGAATAAGTGCCAAAGGGAGACGGTTTTCCATCTGTTTCTCGATTTCGGAATGCCGCCGCCCGGATGATGTTGATCGACGCTGCTTTTAGGTAAGCGGCGAAGCTCACTGCGGACATACCTCGGACGCGAAGGTCCTTGATTCCGGTCAAGCGATCAAGCTGGGACATGGTCCCTTCGATTCCCGCGCGGGATCGGTACCGATCCCGAAACTCGGGGGATGCTTCGTACACGCGCCGCCATGCCAGACGGATCGCTTTATCGTCGTACCTGAGTGAGCGTCCTTTTTTGACCGGCTTCGTCGGGCACGTTATCTTTCGAGAACAGCCGCGACAGGTTCTTTTTGAGAAGAACGCGATGTACCTGTCATTCTGGTGTTCAGTGTGTTCAGGCGTGCATCCCTCCGGGC
>Ga0224495_10003282_pt1 | contig 10036 bp, 8 predicted proteins | sample SF_Jul11_sed_USG_FD_168128 | JGI IMG/M metagenome (GOLD analysis project Ga0224495, IMG submission 168128) | Sediment microbial communities from San Francisco Bay, California, United States - SF_Jul11_sed_USGS_4_1 | ecosystem: Environmental > Aquatic > Marine > Sediment | place: USA: California...
TGACTGTTGATTGTTGATTGTTGATTGTTGATTGTGCTTACCTCACTTGGAAATTATCCAGCTGGCCGTTGTATCTACTGCTAAAATAACCGCTTGCTTGTATGAAATTTGCATGTTCCATTTGTTTGGATCAATTTGATTATAACTATTGTATGGAGTGACTATGAGTTTGCATAAAGTAGCTTTAATAAGTGGGATTACCGGACAAGACGGTGCATACCTTGCTGAGTTTCTGCTTAAAAAAGGCTATGTGGTACATGGTATAAAGCGCCGCGCTTCACTGTTTAATACTGATCGTATCGATCATTTGTATCAGGATCCTCATGTCTCAAATCGTAACTTCGTGCTGCACTACGGTGATTTGACCGATTCTACCAACCTGATTCGTATTATTCAGCAGGTGCAACCTGATGAAATATACAATCTTGCGGCGATGAGTCACGTGGCAGTATCGTTCGATACTCCTGAATACACCGCTAATGCTGATGGTATTGGCACGTTGCGTATTTTAGAAGCGATACGTATTCTCGGTTTAGAAAAGAAAACTCGTTTCTATCAGGCATCCACCTCCGAGCTTTACGGTTTAGTTCAGGAAATCCCGCAAAAGGAAACAACGCCGTTCTATCCGCGCAGCCCTTATGCTGTTGCCAAGATGTACGCTTACTGGATCACAGTGAATTATCGTGAAGCGTATGGCATTTATGCTTGCAATGGCATTCTATTCAACCACGAGTCACCTCTACGCGGCGAAACCTTTGTTACCCGCAAAATTACCCGTGCTTTATCACGTATCAAGCTGGGTCTGCAAAGCTGCCTTTATTTAGGTAATATCGATGCCCTGCGCGACTGGGGGCATGCCAAGGACTACGTCGAAATGCAATGGCTGATGTTGCAACAGGAACAGGCTGAGGATTTCGTTATCGCCACAGGCGTGCAGTACAGTGTGCGTCAGTTTGTCGAGATTGCTGCCGGTGAACTTGGCATCAGTATTACCTGGAAAGGCAAGGGTGTTGAGGAAAAGGGCTATGACGAACAGGGCAACTGCATCGTGCAAGTGGACCCTCGTTACTTCCGCCCTACCGAAGTTGAAACCCTGCTTGGCGATCCGACCAAGGCCAAGCAAAAACTCGGTTGGACGCCCAAAATTACTTTCCACGAGTTAGTCTCCGAAATGGTGCGAGAAGACCTGAAGAGTGCCGAGCGTGACGAACTGGTCAAGAAGCACGGTTATGCCACCTATGACTATCATGAGTAATAGTGAATTGAACAAGAGTGCCAAAATCTACGTTGCCGGCCACAGGGGCTTAGTCGGATCGGCTATCGTACGTCGGCTATCCTTGGCGGGTTATACCAACCTGCTAATGCGTACTCATGGGGAACTTGATCTGGCCAATCAAGCGGCCGTGAATCAGTTTCTCGAACAGGAAAAGCCGGATTATATTTTTATGGCAGCCGCCAAAGTGGGCGGTATTCAAGCAAACAATAACTTCCGAGCAGAGTTTATCTATCAAAACTTGATAGTTGAGGCGAATGTTGTACATGCGGCATGGATGGCGGGTGTGCAGCGACTACTGTTTCTGGGTTCAAGTTGTATTTATCCGCGTGATTGTCCGCAACCGATGAAAGAGGAATACTTGCTAACGGGCCCACTTGAACAGACCAATGAACCTTATGCAATTGCCAAGATTGCGGGGATCAAGTTGTGCGAGAGCTATAACCGCCAGTATGGCACACGCTATGTGTCGGTAATGCCGACGAATCTGTATGGCCCCAATGATAACTACGACTTGAATAACAGTCATGTATTGCCTGCGCTTGTTCGCAAGGCTCACGAGGCCAAGGTTCGTGGTGATAAGGCCTTGGTAGTGTGGGGTTCCGGTAAACCGATGAGGGAATTTTTGTATGTAGACGATATGGCTGATGCTTGCGTGTTCTTGATGGAGCATGACATCGGAGACGGTATATTTAATGTGGGCACTGGCGAGGACGTGACTATTCGTGAGCTGGCGGAGACGGTTATGAATGTTGTCGGTTTTAAGGGGGAAATCGTGTTTGATTCCAGTAAACCTGATGGTACACCGCGAAAGTTATTGAACGTTGATAGGATGAAGAAACTGGGTTGGCAGGCAAAAACCTCGCTTTTCGAAGGCATTGGCTTGTGCTATGCAGATTTCTTGAATAAAGTAACCAAGTGATCCATGTTTTATTCATAGTAAACAAATAGCTCACTCTTGGCCAACTTACTTGTAACTTGGCGCATTTCTATCTATCTACTTCCCGAGTTCCCAATAATCAGGCTGCAATGTGTTGATAAACTTTCGTATGACATTTTTTTCGATGTAATTGTGCTTCCTTTCTAGATTAAGGTGGTTGCTAATCCGTAATCACGCGAAATGATTTTTACGTCTATAAAAATGATTGACCGAATAATGCAATTGGCTCGTCCTTTCACAGATTTCTGATTATATGATGAGGATATAGATGCAGTTCCAACTCATTGTTAAAAGCATCCTTCGCCAAGGGGTGTCCTTCGTTCAATCCCACCCTAGATTGGGGCAATTTGTAATTGCAATTATTCAGCGATTGGGGCTTTTCACGGTTGTACGTGACCTATATTCGAGATTGAAGGGGACTACAAATCGATCAAGAAAGAGAAGATCAGATGGTGTTTTATCAACAGATCTTCCGCCGCGTGCACGTCAGATATATGCCGATCTAAAGATCGCCATTGAACACAGGCAGGGGGAAAACGGCTAATGCGTATCGTCATTGACATGCAAGGTGCTCAAAGCCAAAGCAAAACCCGCGGTATCGGACGTTATTCGTTATCTTTTGCGTTGGCAATTGCCAAGAATGCGGGGGAGCATGAAATATGGTTGGCTTTAAATGGGGCGTTACCTGAAAGTATCCTTAGCATTCGACACGCGTTTGAGGGCCTGATCCCACAAGAACGAATCCGTGTGTTTGAAATACCAGTTCCTGTGATCCAAGTCGAACCAGCCAATATTTGGCGTGTATGCGCTGCCGAAAAAATTCGTGAGCATTTTTTACACCAACTAAAACCAGATGTAATCCACGTCACCAGTATTTTTGAAGGCTATGAGGATAATGCTGTTACCTCGGTTGGTATGTTTACTTCGGGCTTGATTTCAGCAACCTTGTACGATTTGATACCGCTTATTGATGAACAGTACTATCTTACCAATGAAACACACCGTGACTATTATTTAAAAAAGGTGAAGTCTCTAAAAAATATCAACTTGCTATTAGCAATTTCTGAATCATCACGAAAAGAGGCAATTGAGATACTACAATTTCCGCAAAACAAAATTGTTAATGTTTCAGCTGCAGCAGAGGATAAATTCCGTCCCATCACGTTGACATTAGAGCGCACTCATCAGTTGAAGTGCCATTATGGGGTGGAGCGGAACATAGTCATGTACGTTCCGGGTGGTTTTGATCAGCGTAAGAACTTTGAAGGTTTGATTCAAGCATATTCCATGCTTTCTTCTTCGTTGCGAGCCAATTACCAACTTGTCATTGTTGGCAACATAGGTGCATATAAACGTAGAAATTTGCAGAAATTAGCGAAGAAAGCCGGGTTTGCAAATGATGAACTGGTCGTTACAGGTTTTATGCCGGATGAAGATCTGATTGATTTTTATAATTTGGCAAGTTTATTTGTTTTCCCATCAAAGCATGAGGGATTCGGACTTACAGTGTTGGAGGCCATGTCGTGCGGCACGCCGGTTATTGGATCAAATTGCACCAGTATTCCGGAGGTGATTGGTTTATCTGAGGCGCTTTTTGATCCATTCTCTCCGGAGAACTTCGCACATAAACTTTCTGAAGGGCTGAGCGATGAAGCATTTCGTGAGCGATTGAGTGTTCACGGGTTGGATCAAGCAAATAATTTTTCTTGGGATAAGTGTGCCATACGGGCTATCAGTGCACTTGAGCAACTGGTGCAAGCAAACAATTTGACTTCAGGGGACGAACTTGAAACTATTCCAGCGCTTATTCAGTCAATTGCAGATATTAATTATGTGCACAACCCCTCCGATTCAGACTTGGCTTTAGTTGCAGATTGTATTGCCTTTAACGCTGGGCATGAATCAGGCAAACAATTACTGCTCGATATTTCGGAGATTGTGCAGCATGATGCTAAGTCTGGTATTCAGCGGGTTGTACGTAGTTTGTTGCGAGAATTTATCGAAACCCCTCCGACAGCTACTGACGTTCGCCCGATATATTTTGATGGCACCTGTTATAGACACGCAAGTAGATATACTGCGTTGTTTACTGGTATACCCACTCAAGAGATAGTCGATGAGATCGTGGATTTCTGTCAGGATGATATTTATTTGGCACTTGATCTGAATACGGGAGCGGCTAAATCAGTGCATGACTTGCATATGGACTTACAGTGTCGTGGCGTCAAACTATATTTCATCGTTTTCGATATTCTACTGGTACAACATCCAGAGTGGTGGCCAGCTTGGACTAATATAATCTTCGAAGCTTGGTTGCAAAGTATTTCAAAAGTTGCAACGGGTTTGATTTGTATCTCCGAAGCAGTTGCTGAAGAGGTTCGAGTGTGGATTAAAAAAAACCCGCCACAACGATTATCCGGCCCACTTATCAGCAGCTTTCACTTAGGTGCGGACGTGGAAAATAGTCTGCCAAGCAAAGGGCTTCCTGAAAATGCGCACATGTTGCTTGACATGTTTAATGAGAAAACTAGCTTCCTGATGGTGGGGACAATCGAACCTCGTAAGGCGCATGCCCAAACCCTTGGTGCTTTTGAGATTCTTTGGGAGCAAGGCATGGATATCAATCTGGTCATCGTGGGTAAACAGGGTTGGTTAGTTGAGCAAGTGGTCGATAGGCTGAAAGGGCATCCAGAATTGAACAAGCGGTTATTTTGGCTCGAACAGATAAGTGATGAATTTCTTGAAAAAGTTTACGCTGCCAGTACCTGCCTGATCGCTGCATCGGAGGGTGAAGGTTTTGGTTTGCCGTTGATAGAGGCTGCGCAGCATAATATGCCCATTATTGCGCGTGACATCCCAGTGCTACGCGAGGTGGCGGGAGTGCATGCCTTCTACTTCAAAGGTCGCGCGCCCAAAGATTTAGCTGATACCATAACCTCTTGGATGGTGCTTAGTCGAAACGATGAACATCCAAAATCAGAAGGTATGTACTTTCTCACTTGGCATGAAAGCGCCATGCAATTAAAAGCACGATTAGGTTTGGATTAGTTTGTTAAGGATGAGTATGCTGATAAAAAGAGTGATTCGCCGCATTCGCAGGGGGCTTTCTGCGTCACCAGAAAAAATATTACCTCTTCGTCCAGAGCTACCTGTTCCTCAAGGCATTAGCGAGGAGAGATTGTTTGAATTCATTACCTCTGTCCGGGTGGTCGGTGCTCCTGAGCATGAGATGCGCAATTACTGTCATCAGGATTTCAGAAGATTTGTATACACCTACGGGCTAGTGAACGGCTTGGAAGGGAGGTGTCTTGAGCTTGGAGCAAACCCGTATTTTACTACCATGTTGCTTGAGCACTTTACTAAATTGGAGTTGATTTTAGCCAACTATTTTGGTCCTCTTTCAAAGGACATGCATACTCAGGATGTATATTATATCGACCCTGACGATGGCACCAAGAATACTAAAACCTATAGTTACTTAAACTTTAACGTAGAGAATGAACTGTTCCCATATGCTGATGGTGAATTTGACGTTGTTATTTTTGCCGAAATTATCGAGCACCTGTTAAGTGATCCGTGCAAGGTACTTAGCGAAGTCAAGAGGGTGCTTAAGCTTGGCGGTACCTTGATTATTACTACTCCAAATGCTGTACGACTAGAAAATGTTGCCCGTTTATTTTCCGGCGAAAATACTAATGATCAATACAGTGGTTACGGACCTTATGGGCGGCACAACCGAGAATATACTCGGCAGGAATTAGTAACACTACTCCAGTTTGTAGGTTTTGATGTCAAGGAGAATTTCACTGCTGATGTGCATAAAAACCATGCGGCAGCTTATGCCGATTTGACTTTTCTCAAGGAACGTCTGGAGTTTCGTAAGGAAGATTTGGGACAATATATATTTATTAAAGCGACCAGTACTTCGCGTACTACCAATAAAGTACCTTCTTGGTTATATAGAAGTCTGCCCGCAGATCGGCTTGTATAAGCTGCCGGGTGATGAAGGTAAAAATTAATTGGTGTAACTTCACGATGGGCTATGAACCCTGTTAAAGCAATATAAATATTTTGCCATGAACCTAATCATTGCTTTCTCACGGCATCGTTATGGATGTTATGTGATGGAAGCAAAATTTTAAATTTCGATTATTTTCGGCGCGACTCGATAATGAATATTGGATTTGGTATAAGCGCACTTCAGAAAGGCATCGCTTCTGGCCGAATTGATGGCATAGGTGTTTATGCAAGAAGTTTGCTGGAGGAACTGGGCAAGCTGGATTTTGAAAAAACAATAGTTAGCTTTGGGCAATGCAAGGCATTTTCGGCTTTAAATCCGTTTCCCAACAACTCGAGTATTTGCCTGCCATTGCCTTATCAGGCGGCAACGGCAATCGCACTTTTAACATCATTACCTTTTCTAGGATCTAAGCAACTCGTTGGTAAAATTAAGCTCTTTCACGCACCTGACCACTACATCCCGCGTTTAGGTAAGATACCCGTCGTGGCAACGGTGATGGATGCAATCCCGCTTGTTCATCCAGAGTGGATGACCGACGGTCTGAGAGCTATGAAAGCCAACGCCTTTCGGCAGATGGCGCGTTCTGCCCAGCAAATAATCACTATATCGGAGTATAGCAAGGCTGATATTGTGCATTATTTTGGGATTCCGCCTGAACGGATCAGTGTCACGCATCTGGGGGTGAATCCGGCCTACTCTCAACCCGTGGCCAAGGAAACACGTCTGGCTGTATTGCGGAAATATGGGCTAAATCCTGGGTACTTTATATTTGTAGGTTCGATTTTGCCGCGCAAAAATATAGCGCGCATTATTGAGGCGCACAGCATGCTACCTATAAGCATACAAAAGGACTGTCCAATGGTGATTGTGGGACGTAAAGGCGGAGGGGCGGAAGAAGTGCTGCCGAAAATACAGGCTTTGCAAGCGCGAGGATGTGGTTGTTGGCTGGATAATGTGACGGATATTGAATTACATGCCTTGTTGCAGTCGGCCAAGGCGCTGGTTTATCCGTCACTATATGAGGGGTTCGGCTTACCGGTTCTTGAGGGGTTTGCGGCAGGAATTCCTGTAATCAGCGCTAACACCACTTCAATACCGGAGGTGGCAGAAAATGCGGCCATGCTGGTGAATCCGGAGAGTTGTGAAGCGATTTCAGATGCCATGATGAGATTGGTCGATAATGATACTTTGGTTGAAAGTATGATAGAACTTGGACGAGAACGGGTAAGTGAATTTTCGTGGGCCGCGTGCGCTCAACAGACAATGGATATATATCGAAACTTGGCAGATTGAAAATGCCGGTGCTTTTTCTGATTTGGGGCATCTAAGGTAGAATTAAACAAATTGCTGGTCACGTTAAACAAAACAGGAAATTCATGTTATGAATTGTGGAGGCAGCACTATTACAAAATGTTATTGGCAAATCTATTTCTCCGTTGAAATGGAAGTTGTCTTTCAATTTTCCCCCGTGTATGACACCGCTTGTGACGTGAAGAAGATTGTAAATTGAAAGCTAATCTTAGGGCGTTGCAGGTTTACCGAACCTATTTTCCTGATCCTCCGGGGGGGGTGGCTGAAGCAATTCGACAGATTGCCAATTCAACTTCCAGTTTTGGTGTCCAAACAAAAGTATTTGCTTTATCGCCCTCTCCTGTGCCCAGCGTAATCGCCAGACCGGAGGGCGAGGTGTTGAGGGCGCGATCCTGGGCCGCTCCAGCTTCATGCGACTTGGGAGGCGTGACTGCATTCAAGCGGTTTGCTGAAGCATGTGCGCAGTCCGATGTTGTTAACTATCAATTCCCCTGGCCATTTGAAGACGTTCTCCATGCTGTCGTTAGGCCACAAATCCCGGCGGTACTGACTTATCAGTCGGATGTCATACGGCAAAAATTTCTTGGCGTGATGTATGCACCGTTAATGTGGCGTACTTTAAAAGCAATGAGGTTTATTGTTGCGGCTTCGCCAGCATATGCGCGTACCAGCCCGGTTCTCTCTCATCCGTCTATTTGTGGAAAAGTACGTGTGATTCCGAATGGAGTGGTCGAGGAGTCGTATTCGAAGGAAGCTGATCATGCGGTGTTCGATCGCATCAAAGTAGAGCCAACGGAGGCTTATTTTTTGTTTATTGGTGTGCTGCGTTATTACAAAGGGTTGCACACGCTTGTACAGGCAGCCAACTGCATTAATGCGAAAATTGTTATCGCCGGATCAGGTCCGGAGGGCCGGAATTTAAAGCAACTCGCCAGTCAATTGGGCACAAAGAATATTGTTTTTGCGGGGCAAGTTACAGAAGCAGAGAAAGTCGCTTTATTGCAATCCTGTAAGGCACTGATTCTACCTTCACATTTGCGCTCTGAAGCATTTGGCATGGTGTTGGTAGAAGCGGCTATGTTAGGGCGACCTATGATTTCCTGCGAAATCGGTACGGGCACTTCCTATGTGAATGCCCATGAGGAAAGCGGAATCGTTATTCCTCCAGAGAGGCCAGATATGCTCGCACAGGCCATGTCCCAGCTTTTAAATGAAACTGCATTAGCAGAAGCAATGGGGCTGGCGGCGCGAGCGCGCTACGAACGACTGTTCTCAGGAGCAGCGTTGGGTAAAGCTTATGCTAATTTATACCGCGAGGCTATAGAAAATCCTTGATTGAAAGTGGTTACAACAATAATTTCTTAGGGGACTTGAGCCATCCGTGTGTGATGATCACCGGAGCCAATGGTTTTGTAGGTCAAGCGTTATGTTCAGAGTCCATCCGGCGTGGATTTCGCATTAAATGTGCGACACGGTCGATCGTTAAACTTCCCTCAAATATCGAAGCTATGGTCGTTGGTATCATTGATGGAGGAACCGAGTGGTCTGATTCACTTCTCGGCGTGGATGTGGTGATTCATTTAGCGGCACGGGTGCATGTAATGAATGAAGCTGCCGCAGATCCGCTGGCGGAATTTTCCCGCATCAATCTGCATGGCACGGCGAATCTGGCGCGTCAGGCAGCGCATGCAGGCGTTAAACGATTCGTGTATGTCAGTTCGATAGGCGTGAATGGTAACCGGACAGACGGAATGCAGGCTTTTTCCGAACGGGATACACCACACCCTCATAATGCATATGCATTGTCAAAGTGGCTGGCGGAGCAGGCGTTATGGGAGATTGCGCTTGAAACCGGTTTGGAGATAGTCATTATGCGTCCGCCATTGATTTATGGACCGGCAGTAAAGGGGAATTTTTTGAAGTTATTGGCGGCGATAGATAAAGGATTCCCACTGCCACTGAGAGGTGCTGTTAGTAAGCGCAGCTTAGTGTACCTTGGCAATCTTGTGGATGCCTTGATCACCTGTGCAACACATCCAGCAGCAGCGGGGCAAACTTACCTGATCTGTGACGGAGAAGATATTTCTTCAGCCGCATTGACAGGGAAAATTGCGCGCGAACTCGGGAGGAATAATCACTCGTTTTATTTGCCACTTTTCTTGCTGAGAGTTGCCGCTATTATGCTGAAGCGCTCATCCCAAATTGACCAGCTATTTGGTTCATTGCGCATAAACGATGAAAAAATTCGCCGCGAGTTATTCTGGACGCCACCCTTCACAATTGATCAAGGTCTGCATGAAACAATCGATTGGTATCGAAAATCAAAGGTTGCTTAGTAGCCTACCTGTAAGAGTTTTAAAATGTACATGCACTTAAAACAATGCTGAGTTACCGACACGCCTTCCACGCAGGCAACCACGCCGATGTACTGAAACACTTCATCGAGGTGCAGTTGCTGCGTTATTTGGCGCAGAAGGACAAGCCGTTCTGG
>Ga0224495_10003283_pt1 | contig 10035 bp, 6 predicted proteins | sample SF_Jul11_sed_USG_FD_168128 | JGI IMG/M metagenome (GOLD analysis project Ga0224495, IMG submission 168128) | Sediment microbial communities from San Francisco Bay, California, United States - SF_Jul11_sed_USGS_4_1 | ecosystem: Environmental > Aquatic > Marine > Sediment | place: USA: California...
AAAGCACGAAAGCGACGATCACGCTAAGCGTCCCGATTCCCTTGCCATGCAGAAAATCGGAGCGCACATGCAGCTCCTCGTTCTCCTCGTAGAAACGCGCGCTCGCCTCGATGTCGCGCAAATGTTCTGGGTGCGGCAGGGTAATCGCAAAGGTCTTGGTCACCCAGGCGCGTTCTTCCTCGCTGGGCGCAACGATGTCCACCCAGATCGGTTTCCGGATGGCGATTTCATCTGGCTGGATACCGACCAATCGACCGTGATCCAGCGTAAAGATTTTCAGCATGTGCTCGCTCCTGTTGCGGAAGTCTGATGAGCGGCATTATCCATAAAACAGCAGGTTTACACCACGAAATGCAACGGACATCCGGCAAATATCGCTCTGGCCAGGCAACCGAGCCTGGTTCAAATGCTTACGCATCTGAGCTACCCGGCCAATCTCCTGCTGCCTCCCCCAACGGGAATCGCGCCAGCACCCGGTAATCAACCGACCCGTTCTGCTGCTCGGATTGCAGCAGGGCAAAATCGCTGGCCTGCCAGCAAACCTGCCGCATCGCAGGCAAAGGCGCACCGGTCCAACGGGCATTGCGCAATAATGTGACATGCGGCTGGTATGCCCGGCGATCGAATCCGAAGCGATGCCTGGCCAGGCTTTGCTCCAGCGTACCGACAAGTTGCGTCAGCTGGGGCGGAAAATGTCCGGGGGCTGCATACACAATGTGATTATGTCCCCAGTAACGCGCGCTATCGAAGCACAACTCGAAGCGCTCCCCGCTCACTTCCTGCGCAGCCAATTGCAATGCCTCCAGCCTGGTGCGTTCGACCTCGCCGATGAATACCAGCGTGTTATGCAATGTTTCGCCGCGCATCGCGCGTCCGCCGCACAATTGCAGCAGCGGCGCCTGCCATGCAGCGAGATGAATACGCTCCGCTGCAGCCGGCCACAAAGCAAAGAATACTTTTACGGATGGGGGCCCGGAGGGATCACCCATGAAATGGCGATTCATCGCAAAGAATGCTATTGGTTCGCGAACAACACGAAAGGCGCGAAAAATCCATGTCCGGGTTGCGATCTGGCGCCCGGTATCCCTTGCGCTTCTTTTGCGCTCCTGGTGGACAATCGCCGTATACGAAAATGCGCCGCATTACCACTATGCCTTGAGCAAGGCCTCAAATTCCTCGGGAGAAACCGGCCTGGAAAGCAAATATCCTTGCGCATAGTCGCAGCGGGCATTCCTTAACAGTTTCCGCTGCGCTTCAGTTTCCACTCCTTCCGCTATCACCTTCAGGCCCAGCTTGTGCGCCATCACGATGATCGCCTCGGACAGCACCATGTCATCGCTATCCGTCTCGAGGTTATCCACAAATGACTTGTCGATCTTCAGATAGTCAATATCGAATTTTTTAAGGTAAGCAAGAGAAGAGTAGCCCGTCCCGAAATCGTCGATCGCCACCTGTATACCCGAATCGCGGAATTTAAGCAGCTTGTCAGTAACGCCAGCCGAAGCTTTCAGCAGCAGGCCTTCGGTGATCTCGATGACCATGTTATGCCCGGCCAGTCCGATACTCTTCAGATATGCATCCCAGGTATCGAAAGAGTGATCCCCGGACAAAAACTGGATGGGCGACACATTCACGCTGACTTGAAAATCATTCGAAAATTGATCGTTCCAGCGCTTTGCCCAACGGGCCGACTCCTTGAATATCCAGTCGCCGATTTCATTGATGAGTCCGGTTTCTTCTGCTAGCAGAATAAACTCGTCCGGTTCAATCAGGCCACGCTCCGGATGATGCCAGCGAATCAGGGCTTCGGCTTTGTGAATGCGGCCTGTCGCCAAATCAATGATGGGCTGAAAGTAAACCACGAATTGACCGGCCGCCATAGCTTCACGCAAGTCCTGAATCAGCCGTCGCCGCTGCTGTGCGGCTTGCTGAAGCGCAGCGGTGTAGTAATTGGACTGATTACGCCCCTGACTCTTGGAAACATACATCGCCTGATCGGCGTTCTTGAGCAAATCTTCAACACCGGTGGCATCATTCGGATACAAGGTAATGCCGATGCTGGCTGATATATAGACCAGCTCATCTCCGAGCTGGAAAGGTTCGGCCAATGTCTTGAGAATGCACTGGGCGACCCGCTCTATGCTTTTAGTGTCTTCAACTTCCAGCAAAATGACGGTGAACTCATCTCCGCCCAAACGTGCTACCGTATCAGACTCCCTGATGCAGACGCTGATCCGGCGCGCCGTTTCAACCAGCAGAGTATCGCCGACATCATGGCCCAATGTGTCGTTGACCTCCTTGAAGTGATCAAGATCGATGAACAGCAACGCCATGCTCAGGCCATTACGGCTCGCCTTCTTTATTTCCTGTTCCAGCCGGTCATGGAACATGTGGCGATTTGGCAAGCCGGTCACCTTGTCAAAGTTGGCCTGCTTCCAGATGAGGTCTTCCGATTCTTTTTTGTGGGTGATATCGCGTATAAAAGCGCTAAACTCGTATTGGCCATCCACCCGGATTGGAGTGATTGCCAATTCGACGGGAAATTCATGTCCGTCACGATGCAGACTCGCCATCTCAATCCGGGAATTCAGGATGCGGCCTTCTCCGGAGACCCGATAACGCTGCATGCCCCGGAGATGATCATCGCGATAGCGGGGCGGGATAATCATTTCGTGCAGCAAGCTCCCCACTGCTTCTTCGCGCGACCAGCCAAAAATATTTGCCGCCTGATCATTCCAGCCGATCACAACCCCTTCGGAGTTCATCTGCACCACGGCATCCAGCGCGTTATCGATCGTGGCCCGAAGGCGCATTTCGGCTTCACGATGTGCTTTAGCCCCGCTTTCCAGCCGGGCAGCCATGCGATTGAAGTCGCCCGCCAGAATACCGATCTCGTCCTGGGTGTGCAATTCCAGCCGCTTGGACAGGTCATCAGTACCGGTGATTTCCGTGACAAACAGCGTCAACTGGCGCAGCGGTGCGGTCAAGCGGCTGGCCAACCAGCGGATCGCGAACATCAATGGCAGGGTCAGGATGAAACCCAGAATGGTCAGTTTCAAGGTCACCATGCGAACGGTTTGGTACAGCGCTTCCGGCTCGCGCAACATCACCACCTCCCACCCTGTAAGCAGGCCGGTATTTTCCAGAGCGTTGTTGACCAGATACGAGTTATTGCCAACCTGCACCCATCCAACACGATGCGCCAGATCTGCCAATGCCGCATCGGGCACGGTAATACCCTGCGCAGAACCGATCAGGACAATGGATTCATGATGGGGCGCCGGATCGTTCGGCAATCTTGCCGGTTTCAGAATGTTGGGAGCGTCTTCGGGTGGATCGGGAAAATCCAGATGATACAGAAGCAGAGCCTTATCGGTCAGTGTGGCGTTTACCTCGCCCCAATGATAAGCCATCACAATGGTGCCAAGCTGATAGTTGGCCGAAAATTCCGCCATTACCGGAGCGACCAGGGCCACGACTTCCTCGCCATCGAGCGGATCGGCGTGCTTGTTGACAAAGCTTATCGGGCCGTGCGCTTTCCATTCATCCGGCAACGTGATTGCCTCCTGCCGAAAGTCGCGCCGGTCGCTGGAAGCAACCAAGCGCCCGGCAGCGTCAAAAACGTAGATATCGCCATTAAGCGCATAGTCATTCTTCAGGTTTGCCAGGGTATTTTCCACCCGTTTGTCAACGTCGCCGGAGGCGAGATCATTCATCACGTCCAGCTTGGCCCAAGCTTTCAGGCTGATAGCCATTTGCTCGAATTTTGTGTTCAGGCTGCCAAGCATGAGATGCGCCAGCTGTGACAATGTGTCCAGCTCCGAATCGGTCTCTGCAGACCGGACAGCGTTCTGTACCACCAGCGCGGTGACCAGATAGGTGATGATGAATATGGAAAAAAACGCCAGCAGCAATTTGCGGGCGATGGTCCTCCTTGGCCATTTGATCAGCATGCAGCGCCAGCCCCGAGATAGGCCCGTATCATGGAAGCCTCAACAGAATCTTGACTCCTGTCAGCTTCTGGTTGGCGTTGATGTAGCCGATCGCGCCGGGAACCTTGCGCACGAAACCCAGTACCGCCTGGTCTGAAGCCTGGATGACGGGAGGAAGCTTGCCCTCGTATCTCAGCCTGTTCCAGTAATCCCCTACTTCTTTGGGAGAAAGGTTGAAGACGACCTTGGAAAACCTTTTGCGTTCCTCGCTGGCCACCTTGTGATTAATCGGCACCACGCGGATATTGTTTTTCCAGAATACCTTTTTCATCGTGTAAATATTGGCTAATTGCTCGAGTGAAATTTTGTTATCCGGCACCTTGTTGGACACGACAATCAATAGCCCCCCCGCCTGAACCAGCGAAGCCGATAGAACCCCGATAATAAGCAGCAGTATCCGCATCAGAACAATAGGGAAAACGATCCTTTCAAACCGGTATCGACGAGCGCGAAGGATGCCGGCACACCCGCCTGATATATGTATTCCAGCTTCCACACCATGGGCAGGCTGGGTTTATAGTTGACGGCAAGCGAAATGATCCTGGAGGAACCATCCACCATGTGATCCTGATAGTACTCGCCCGCAAGAATACCATGCCATTCCGGTGTAACGGTGTAATCGGCCAGCGCAAAAAACCCGGTTTCCGTGCTGCGAACCTGTGCCGTTCCAGGCAATACCGCGCCGGAAAAGTGCGCCCTGATTGCCTCTCCTTCCAGCTTGAGATTGCCGAACGATAGGTTGGCATTGAAACCATACAGCGTGTATCTCTCTCCGCTCTCTACAAGCTTGCCATGCTGAAATGACGCCCCGATCTTGTCTACCAGACCCAGAGGCAGGTTGAGGTGCACGCCAATGACATTGCGGAAATTCCTCACCGTCTGGCTTGCCGGGCGCTTGAACCACTCGGTGTCAGGCTGCCAATAGAGCTGAAAATCCGGGGATGAGCCATCCTCCAGATCATGCATCCAGCTGATGCCACTCGCATAAGTTTCGAATCCCCGTGCTGCCGTGTAAGGGCGGGTCACCAAGGGAACCAGCGGGGCAGCATGTACCTGGTTCCAATCACCCAAAGGAGTCAGAATCTTGCCGACCCGAAGGGTGTCATGCTCGGACAATATCATGTCATTGTAAAACCGCTCGACAATCCAGTCCCCATGGACGATGCCGCCGCCTTGCCGGATCAGGGTTTGCCTGGAAAATTCGACTTCCATAAAAGGGTTGGCCCACTGGCTGATGCGGCCGCCAGCAAACAGGCTCAAATCGCCCAGATCGAGCCTGGCCGGAGCGCCAAAACGGTCTACCGCTTCGATGCTTGCATATCCGGACAGATAGTAATTGCCGGAATGCCAGCCTTGTCCAATTTCATAATCTTCCGCCTGACAGGGGGAGGGGAACATCAAGCCGAATTGGGCAAGCACTACCAGAAGCAGCGTATTGCGCATAATGATCTCATTGGAATAATACTTGTTACCCGCTTTGGACGCGGGACCATCCCTTATATTTAAAAGGCCGCTAATCAAGCATGCCGTAATCTAGCAGCAAAAATCTCAATGCGCCATATACCAGGCTTGGCAAACCATCTTTTACCGGCTGAAGCCGCATTGTGCAGATAGCGGTTTCTGTCAACCTGCTGGCTGCATTCAGGTAGAATGCGCGCCTTGTCAAAACAGAGCACGCCATGACCGCACGCTTGCGCGAGATTCCCTACAATTACACCTCGTTTTCCGACCGCGAAATCGTGTTGCGCATACTCGGCAGCGAGGCTTGGGACATCATCAACACGCTGCGCGAGGAGCGCCGCACCGGTCGTTCCGCGCGTATGCTGTACGAAGTGCTGGGCGATATCTGGGTAGTGTCACGCAACCCCTATCTGCAGGATGATCTGTTGGGCAACCGCAAACGGCGCGAGGCTTTGATCGGCGCACTGCACCACCGGTTGAATGCTATCGATGCACGCCGCCAGGCGAATGAAACCGTTGAGCGTCTGCTGGCGCTAGCCCGGCAGGCAGTCGATCAGTTCGCCGCCGAATTCGAACAGACCTTGCAATTGCGCAAACGTACCCTGCGCGTACTGGGTCGCATCATCCGGCGTGACAACATCCAGTTCGACGGCTTGGCGCGTGTCTCGCACGTGACCGATGCCACCGACTGGCGCGTGGAGTATCCGTTCGTGGTGCTGAACCCGGATACTGAAACGGAAGTCGCACAACTGGTGCGCGCATGCATTGAGCTCGGCCTGACCATCATCCCTCGCGGTGGCGGCACCGGCTACACCGGCGGCGCAGTACCGCTGGATAAGTTATCAGCCGTGATCAACACCGAAAAACTGGAGACGCTTTCGGCTGTAGAGTATCTGGTGTTGCCCGGCCTTGACAAACCCCATGCCACCATCCATTGCGGTGCCGGCGTGGTGACACGCCGGGTGATGGATGCAGCGGAATCCGCCGCGCTGGTATTCGCGGTGGATCCGACATCCGCCGATGCTTCGTGCATCGGCGGAAACGTAGCGATGAACGCAGGCGGAAAAAAGGCCGTGCTGTGGGGCACGGCACTGGATAATCTCGCTTCATGGCGCATGGTCACGCCAGATGGCCTGTGGATGGATATTGAGCGCATCAATCACAACTTCGGCAAGATCCATGATGCCGACAGCGCCAGCTTCCGCATCAGCCGTTTCGAAGCTGACGGCAAAACAGCGCATGGCACGCCGCAGATCCTCACGATACCGGGCACTGCGTTCCGCAAGACCGGGCTGGGCAAGGACGTCACCGACAAATTCCTGTCTGGCCTGCCCGGCATCCAAAAGGAGGGCTGCGACGGCATCATCACTTCGGCACGCTTTATCCTGCACCGTGCGCACACCCATACGCGCACCGTGTGTCTGGAATTTTTCGGCCAGGTACGCGATGCGGTACCCGCGATAGTTGAAATCAAATCCTACATGGATACACATCCTGGCGCGCTGCTGGCTGGACTGGAACATCTCGATGAGCGCTATCTAAAAGCAGTGGGCTATGCCACCAAATCCAAACGTGGCGCGCGGCCCAAAATGGTGCTGGTCGCCGACGTGGTGAGCGACGACGCGGACACAGCCGCGGTCGCCGCCTCGAAGATGGTGCACCTGGCCAACCTGCGCAGCGGGGAAGGCTTCATCGCCGTATCCGCTGAGGCGCGCAAAAAATTCTGGCTGGATCGCGCGCGCACCGCCGCAATCGCCCGGCATACCAATGCATTCAAGATAAACGAGGACGTGGTAATCCCGCTGGAGCGCATGGGAGATTACTGCGACGGCGTTGAGCGCATCAATATCGAACTGTCGCTGCATAACAAACTCAAACTGCTGGATGCACTGGAGGGGTTCTTCGCCGGCGAGCTACCGCTCTATTATCAGGATGACAAACAACTCGGTGATGCCGAGCTGCTCGGCAATCGCACGCAGGAAGCCAGGAAATTGCTGGCCGATGTGCGCAAACGCTGGCAGTGGTTACGGGACAATCTTGATGCACCTGGCAGCGAAGCCTCTTCAGCCATCGGCTACCAGCCACAGGCTACGGGCTCAGTGTTTCAATCTCTCCAGGATCACACCATCCGCGCCTCGTGGAAGCGCGAGATACGCGATCTGCTGCGTCAGATCTTCTCCGGAAGCACTTACCAGCCGATACTCGAACAGTGCAATGCAATTCACCAGAGCGTTTTGAAAAGCCGGGTGTTCATCGCGCTGCACATGCACGCAGGAGACGGCAACGTGCATACCAACATCCCGGTTAACTCGGATGACTACGAGATGCTTCAACAGGCCAATGCCGCAGTGGAGCGCATCATGCGGCTGGCGAAAGATTTGGGTGGCGTTATTTCCGGCGAACACGGCATCGGCATTACCAAATTCGATTTTCTCGAAGCTGGCGAGATCGCTGCATTCACTGCATACAAAAAACAGATCGACCCTGAAGGACGCTTCAACAAGGGCAAGCTGCTGACCGGCGGCAATCTGGAACGCGCTTATACGCCAAGCTTCAATCTGATGGAGCTGGAAAGCCTGATCCTGGAAAAGAGCGAACTGGGCGAAATCTCCGATTCGATCAAGGACTGCCTGCGCTGCGGAAAGTGCAAGCCGGTGTGCAGCACGCACGTGCCAAGCGCCAATCTGCTGTATTCGCCGCGCAACAAGATCCTCGCCACTTCGCTGCTTATCGAAGCTTTCCTGTATGAAGAGCAAACCAGGCGCGGCGTTTCCATCCAGCACTTCGATGAATTTTCCGACGTAGCCGATCACTGCACGATATGCCACAAGTGCCTGAACCCGTGCCCGGTGGACATCGACTTTGGCGATGTATCGATCAACATGCGCAATTTTCTGCGCAAGCAGGGAAAGAAAAAATTCAGCCCGGTCACTTCCGTCTCGATGCTGTTCCTTAATGCCAACGACCCGACCACCATCAAGCTGGTGCGCAAGATGGTGATAGAGTGGGGCTATAAGGCACAGCGTGTCGCTTATCAATTGGCCATGCGCTCTGGTTTACTTAAAGGGCAGGCCGCGCGTCCATCTGCGACGGCAGGCGGTGTCTCATTGAAATCCCAGGTGATCCATTTCATCAACAAGCCTATGCCGGGCAATTTGCCCAAGAAGACTTCGCGTGCACTGCTCGACATTGAAGATGATAATATCGTGCCGGTGATACGTAATCCGCGCAAATTAAACGAAGACAGCGAAGCGGTGTTCTACTTCCCCGGTTGCGGCTCGGAGCGCCTGTTCGGTCAGGTCGGTTTGGCGACTCAAGCGATGTTGTACGAGACCGGTGCGATCACCGTGTTGCCGCCCGGTTATCTTTGCTGTGGATATCCGCAGAATGCTTCGGGACAAGGCGAAAGGGCCAATCAGATCACCACTGACAACCGCGTGCTGTTCCATCGCGTCGCTAACACGCTGAACTATCTTGATATCAAAACCGTGATCGTGTCGTGCGGCACTTGCATGGACCAACTGCAAAAATATCAGTTCGACAAGATATTTCCCGGCTGCCGCCTGCTCGACATCCATGAATATATAATGGAGAAAGATATCAAGGTGCATGGTACAGCTGGAATAAGGTATATGTACCACGACCCGTGCCACTCGCCGATGAAGATCTACCAGCCGCAACAGGTGGTGAATCAATTGATGGGCACGGATGTCCCGCTCAATGAACGCTGCTGCGGCGAAGCAGGAACATTCGGAGTTACCTCGCCGCAGATCGCCACGCAAGTACGTTTCCGCAAGGAACAGGAGATGCGCAACGGTGCAGATGCGCGGCGCGCCGATGGATTTGAAGGCGAGGTCAAGATACTGACCTCCTGCCCCTCCTGCCTGCAAGGTTTGTCGCGCTACAACAACGACAGTGGTACCACAGCCGACTATATCGTAGTGGAAATGGCCATACACTTGTTGGGCAGGAATTGGATGGCCGATTATGTCACCAAGGCAAATGAGGGCGGCATTGAACGAGTGCTGCTATAAGTTCGAGGATTGTGGATTGAGTATTGATGGAAAAACTATTAAGCAATGGATTGGAATTATCTCGATCCTCGTACCAGAATCCTGATTTTCAATCATGTTAACGCCCCCCCTTGAACCGACTGACGACCTAGCCAATCCGGCTTTCAAGGATACGGCAAGTTGCACGGCATGGCTGGCGCAACTGCAGCTGACCAATCTGCAACCCGCGCACAGCCAGCTGCTCATTCAGATCAATGAATTCAACCGCTATCCTATGCAGGGACTGGATCGGCTGAACACGCTGGAACTGCTGCGCGAGACCGTCGCCTATGTACAGAGTAATTTCGCCAAAAAACTGATCACCAAGCCATTACCGCTGAACGAAGACGAAATGGCCGTGTTCGTAGCCATCGTGCAGTTATGGCAGGCATTGGTATTGGGTTACCAGCGCTGTTTGCAAGCCTATATTGCTGGTGATAAACAGCTCGCCAAACTGGGTGCCCTTCTATGTCAGCGCTGCCTGATGTATAGCGGGCTTGCTATTTTCGAGCACTTGCGTACCGGCTATC
>Ga0224495_10003284_pt1 | contig 10032 bp, 8 predicted proteins | sample SF_Jul11_sed_USG_FD_168128 | JGI IMG/M metagenome (GOLD analysis project Ga0224495, IMG submission 168128) | Sediment microbial communities from San Francisco Bay, California, United States - SF_Jul11_sed_USGS_4_1 | ecosystem: Environmental > Aquatic > Marine > Sediment | place: USA: California...
AATAACCTGGCTGAATCAGCCCAGCATCGGCACATCCTCGAACGTATGCGCAAAGAGCACCGTAAATGGATGGCCCGGAGTTATGATATAGGCCTGCTGCCGGAGGGGCAAATGCACATTCAAGCTGAAGGTTCAACACCATACGAAATTGCACGAGATCCCGGCAAATATTCTCAAAAGCGCATACTGGAGGCCGCCGAGCTGGTTAACAAAGGACGGGCAGTACTACCGAAGCTTATCGAGTTATTAGAAGACAGCGATGCCGGCGTTCGATATTGGGCTGCTGTTGCTATCAGCGCACTCGGTGATGAGGCAGGACCCGCCAAAAAGGCACTGACTAAGGCATTGACCGACGAAAATCCAGTCGTTCGATTCACCGCTGCCGGCGCATTATGCAAACTGGGCCTGTGTGAAAGCGCCTTGCCTGTATTGGCCGGAGGCCTTGAAGACCGGCGGGAAACAGTTGTCCTGCACGCTGCTCGTGAAATCCAAGGCATTGGTAACAAAGCCCGGCCGATTACCGAGCAGATAAAGAAAGCTCAGGCAGGATGTAAAAACCCGGATGACACATACAAAAATAATAATCACGCAATGTTTATCGACTGGGCACTGAAATACGCCCTGCAAAATTGCCGGCAATAAAAAACTCATAGAATTGAATACTCGGTTTGGAAATGTAGACCCGGCCTACCGGGAAAAAAGAAGCTACCTGCGGCTGCGCGGGATGCGAGAGAAGCCTTACTTGAACTTAATAGGTACAGAACCTCTCTCGTTGACCTTGGCCATGAACGTTCTTAGCTCTTCCAGCATCTTTCGCATTTCCTCGGAAGTCTCAACCAGGCTTTCGTACAATTGCGCATCATTTACCAGCTTGCCGGCTGAGCCCTTGCCGCTGTTTACTTTTTCCAGGGTCACGCGCATCTCCGCCAGCGTTTTGCCTAATTCTTCACTGGTTGCAGCAATAGACGTAACGAACTTATCTGCGTTGCCCTCAAAGCTTTTCAACATTGCAGTGCCTGTAACAGAGAATTTTCGGAATTCTTCGAACATATCTGTGGCTTTCCCGGATGCAACGGACAGATTGGCCAGAATCGACTTGAAGTCATTTTTGGCGTTGGGATCACCAACAACATCGTTAATGTTCTTCGCAAGGGCGGATAGCTTGTCAACCAGCACCTCCAGTTTTTTCTGGCTTTCCTCCGGGAAAAATTCACTGGTCATACCGGTCGAGCCCTGAAGCAGTGTTTCGGCGGCCAAAAAAGCATTCGGTTCATTCGGTGAGGGTATATTGGCGGGGTCAACCTTGAGGTCGATAAAACTGCTGCCCAAACCACGCGTCATCAGTTTCACCTCGACATTCGAGGGAATATTAGCGTGTTTCTTATCAATACTAAGGACAACCAATATTTGATGATACACCTGACCGGTATTCAAATCCCGACGCGGCTCCGGATACATGACACTTGACACTCTGCCTATTTGATAGCCGCAAAATTGCACGGGAGTGTCTTTTTGTACTCCGGGCGCAGTGGGGAATTGAACGAATACCGGGAATGAATTGAGTTTTGTGACGGCACCCGGCAAATCTCTGAACTGAAATATCAGCCATAGGAGCGCACCTAATGCACCTACTACGAAAATGCCTACAATTAAATTCCGCCTTCTTTCAGAGGTTTCATAATCACTCACTTTTTGCTTCCTTTCAAATTGGTCCGGCCTTCCAGAAACAACTCCCTTATGGCACGCAAAGGATAGCCGCTTTCGTTGAGTTTTCTTATCAGCTTAATTCGCTCAATAATTTTCTCATCAAACATCCGTCTGCCGGTCGGCGTAACTTCCGTCGGCTCGAGCAGACCGACCATGAGGTAGTATTGCAAAGACTGCCGGGAAATGCCAGCTTTTTTTGCGGTCGTACCTATTGGCATCAATTTTTTCTGACTCACCGTTTCACCGTTCCATTAACCGATATTCCAGCTTTTTTTACCAGAGCCAGCAGCGAAGCCCTTACCTGCTCAAATGTCAGCTGCTTTACTGCCTCTTTAAGGCCTGATTTATCTGATTTTCCCCAGTTCCGCGAAATCATGAGCACATAATCGAAGCCGGCGGGAAACTGGTCCTGGCTTTGTCGAAAGGCTTCCCTCAGAAGCCGTTTTAACCGATTACGCATAACCGCATTGCCCCAGAATTTGCCGACCGAGACACCCAATCGCGGGTGGCCGCAATCGTTTTGGGCCATATACAGAGTAAGCACTCTATCACTGGTGCGCAGGCCGCGGTCCAAAACGTCTTTGAACTGGCGTCCGCGAATGAGTCTCTTACTTTTCGGAAAAGAAAAACACATCAAAATCCCACCGTTTTAATTTTAAGTTCCTGTTTCTTAGTCTATAGACTGTTAATTCAACTTACCTGTTGTTATAGCCATCTCTTCTGCCGTCCTGCGTCTGTGCAGGACTTCGGCGCTTATTTTACGCAGTGCTTTGTTATAGTCCAGAACACCAACAAGCTCATCGCTCTGGTCACTGGCTACTACCGGTATATTTTCCAGATTATATCGTTTCATCCACTCCATCACCTCCTCAAGCGGCCTGTTCGGATTTGTTTTGTCCCGTACCGGCTCGGCAACATCACAGGCCAGCAGCCAGCCGGCGAATTCCCTGTTCGCAAACATCTCCTTAATATCCGGGATGGTGATCACTCCGATTATACGGGATTGACCGTCAATGACAGGATAGTACTCATTTTCAGAGGTGCTGAACACCTCGAGAATCTCTTGTAACAGCAGCTCCTGTGGGATACTTGTCGGTTCGGTATCCATTATATCAGAAACTTTATAAGTTTTTATCAGGTCGTCTTCGGTAATATTCAAGCCTACTTCGCCCGCTTTTTTTACGCCCACCTTAACCAGCATCGGCCCCAGTATTTCCATCAAAAATGTCGCTGTCATTACGACCATGATAATAGTATGCCCGAGAGCGGTGTTGAACTGCTGGCTGGCCAGGATAGCCAGACCAATCGCTACACCTGCCTGTGGCAACAGACAAATCCCTAAGTACTTACGAACAGTAACTGCCGAACCTGAATACCTAGCACCGAACCAGGAGCCGAATATCTTGCCGGTTGCCCGGAAAAGTGTGTATACAACTATCATTATAAGCGTCCAGATGCCTAATTTGCCGAATTGCATGTGGGCGCCTGCGAGCACAAAAAATGCGGTATAAACAGGGGGCGAGAATTTTTCGACAAGCTGAAAAGTGCTCTTACTCTGCCGGGGCATTAAGTTGGCAATCGTTATACCAAGCGCCATGGCAGGCAGAATCGGATCGATTTTAGGTATCATGGAAATTCCGACAACAAGCAGGAGACAGCTAATTGCAAATTCCAGAATTTTATCGTCGGCCCTTACAAACTTTAAAAGATAATACAGAAGCACACCTGCCAGGAATCCCAGCAGGATGGCTCCGAGAATTTCAGCCAGCAGTATAAGCGTTGTGTTAAATACTGAGCTTTGGCCGGTGCCAATAAGCGCCTTGGCTCCTGTTGCCGCACCACGGTAGAGCAGCAGCGCCAGCGCATCATCCAGTGCCACGATAGCCAGGACCGCCGCCGTCAATGGTCCTCTTGTTTTATATTCCCATAAAACATTTGCCGTTGCTGCCGGAGCGGTGGCCGAGGCGATGGCGCCGAGCAAAAGTCCCATTGCAAGCGAAGTGTGCACTCTATGGACCGCGTCGATGTTTTCAACAATGGAGGGCAGAGCAAGCCATACAATGGCTGAACCGGTAATCATGACCAGTAAAAAAGCCCCCAAACCCTGAGAAAAGAGGATGATGAAAAATTGCCTGCCGTACTTTTTAAATATCTCGGCCCGAAGCTCCGCTCCAATCATAAAACCTATGAGACCTAAGGCGAACATCATTAAAGGCTCAAGTGACTCAATGGTTTTTGGAGTTATGAGTTTGAGAACGTCACCCAGCAGTATGCCGACGACAATGCAGCCGACAACCTGGGGGATATGAAATTTTTGAAAAAGGCGTGCTCCAAACGTACCGCCCAAAATAATAAGTCCGAACAACAAGGCCAAATTAAAGTGGCCGAATATATCAGCGATCGCACTAACGGATGAATAAATCATATTAATCCATTTTCGAAATTATGTCCAAATTGTGCGTATCGAACACTATAGCGGTCCCGATTTTCCTGTATTTCTCTGAAACCGAAATCCTATGTATACTATCGGCTTTTTGCTGCCGTGACAACACCTCTGCGCTGCACTAAGCGACCTGCGAATCCCACAATGTTTAAAAAAATCCAATACATCTACCATCTTCACCCAAAGCAATATTAAGCAGGTGGCTTATGTGAACCAGCTTAATTAATGTTGGGTGAACCTACGATACTTAGAGGTCGGCTGAGCGCCACCATCTATGATACTTACTCTCCAGTTCTTGGAGCGGTGGAAATGGAAAGTATAGTAAGCTGTTATAGTCGCCGAGGAAAAAACCACTCTTGACGCAGCGGTACTGGTATTCTAACGGCTCTATTCTGTCAACCGTCTTCGTGTGTTTATCCTGACTATTCAGTTCCAGCAGACAGTCGCGGATGTGGTTCAAATGGTGATATGGCAGGTTGTCGGCGCATCCGTTTTCCGGATCTTCGGCCATCTCTCCCAGATTCATTTCCGCAAAGCATATCTTCGGCGCATAAATCGGCTTGGATGGGTCCGTAATAAATCGGCAAAATTCCTTTGGATTCAGAGAGCTGGCTATCAGAGGATGAACCGGACAAATCTCCTTGTAGAGGTAATAGTTTCCTTCAATTTGTGATGGTTGTTTCTCTTGTTGAAGCTTAAGTACCTGCCCATCCCTGGTTGAAAGATAAAGGTTATTTACAACCTCAAGAGGCACGTGCTCCAGGACACGATAGATGCTTATATACACGGAGTGCTTGGGTTGACCATCGGAATGGCGTACGCAACGGTCGGCAATGCTCGATAGATTAAAGTATTCGCTCTGAAAATCATTCTTAAGGTCGAAGTACATAGCCTGCCCCCCGGACCTCTTCTTGGTTCCCACCGCCAAATAGATACCGAAGGCAACGGGAGGCAGCATCGAGGCAATAAGGGCCTCCGGTGTCATTGATAAATATAGATAAATCTCATCCATAATCGTTTTCCTTTCCAATATATAACATCATTACAAATAACATCAAAAACACCGTCTGTCAAGAAACAGAAACCCAAAAACATTCGTCATAGTCCTGCATACCAAATTCCCGTTCTCACTGCGAAGGGACAGCCTCAGGGCCGGAGATGCCGTCCGCTATTTGCTGTTGTGACAATATCTCTGTGCTTGGCGACCGACGAGCAGCACGACAGCTCAAAACACCCACAAAAATGCCATCTTCGCTGGAAGCTGCGACCGGCAAATGCTTGATATCAGGGCTTCAAGTTTTTTTGAACGCGTCCCACAGTGGCATGTCCGGCGTCACCGTGGCGTTGACAGGCTCCATAATATCGAGTGCCACCAACCAGTCATTTAACGCCTGTGTTGTTAAAGTATTTCTGATACTGCCGTATATAGAGATCAGATTCATTCGGTCTTAAAGTTCGCAGAAGTAATTCGGTAAATCTGCATATTTTTTATCAATTTTTAGCGTCTCGCAAAATCTGTTTAATTCTGTTCAGTACCAGGTATTTCTCCTGCTTTTTTCAGTGCTATTTTTGTCAGAATCGGCCCGATTATTTCAAAGAAGATGCACGTGGCCGTAATGGTTGCAAGGACTGATGAACCGATTTCAAGGGCATGCGGAAGATTATATTTGGCGTCAAGTAAGGTAAACTCATGTTTTACAATAAGAGACAAACCGATAGCAACGCCGGCCTGAGATAGTATCCCCAATCCCACATATTTCTTAATCTTGTCCTCCATGTGACCAAAAGCAGCCCCGATACGTGCACCTCCGATTAAACCCGCCGAGCGCCCAAGTATATAAACCACCCCGATAACACCGAGAGCCGGCAGGGACGACAGCATCAAATGAGCACCGGCCAGGCAGAAAAATAAAACAAACAGAAGCGGCATCACATCCAGCAGCGGATTCGTAACGCGATGAAGCAGCGATTCGTGCCGTGTATTCGCAAAAACTAAGCCGACGACCATATTCGTTAAAATCAACGACAAATGCCATCTTATTGACAGGCCCGTACTCACAAGAATGAAACCAAAAACAAGAATTAAAATATCGCGTGTGCTTTGTAATCTGCGGACTAAATGATAGAACAACAATCCAATCGATCCCCCGACTATTAAACTCAGGCCGATTTCCCTGGCCGGGTCTAAAAGGGTCGCCAGAATGCCTTCTGAAACACCTGAAGCCTCCATTATCAAAAGTCTCTTGGCCAAGGCGGCTGCAAAGCCGAAAATGATAATTGCAAGCCCATCGTCGAATCCCACCACCGCATAAAGCGCCTTTGTCAAATTGCCTTTGGCCCTGTATTCCTGAATGACGGCAACAGTACCCGCCGGCGCGCTGGCCGGTGCCATAGAGCCGAAGATTAATGACATTGGTAAATCGCGGGTCAGCAGATATAAAGCAATAACGACTATAAAGAAAGCACCGAAAGACTCTGCGAAGATTATGGAAATGATTCCTGTACCCAGACGCTTTAAAGAGGATAGATTCAGCTCGGAACCGATGCTGAAGGCAACAAATCCTAAAGCAATCTGTGTAATAAACGAAAGCCGTTCCATCGAAGAATCGTCAAAAAGATGCAGGACCGAGGGACCGAGTATGACGCCGACAATCATATAGCCGATCAGGGACGGAAGTTTGGCAAACCGAACGGCTTTACCTGCATAAAAGGCAACAATCATCGCCGCGCCCAAAAGAGTCAGATCGGAAATATGGAGAAAAGACAAATTTGTTGTCATTGCTAAAGCTGTCATTTTCGATGTCCCGGAGGCTAAGTGCCCAGTGAGCCGGCTGCAAATGAAATGTCTTGAACGGTTACCATAACACTGCTGCTTTTATTGAGGTCACCGGTGACGCTTTCAATCCGCCGTATAGATTCGTTGGTCAGGTCTTTTTCCACTACCGCTACTATAATTCTGCTGAACTTACTCGGCTCATCGCTCCAGAACTCGGCAAACAGCGGCATTTTCACAAGATACGCGCTTGTATTTTCCACGCTTGAAACAACGAGTGAGCTCGACGGGATTCCTGTCAGAACCTGAAGTATCTCCTTGAATATATTTTCATCCTGAACAAACACATGGAGAAGGCTTTTCCCGGATTCACCGTTGGCTTCTATGTCGGATGCCGCTCGCCTTAAAAAGCATTGTCGTATACTCGCAGCCGTATCCTGGGCCAAAAGTTCCTCGACCACACCCGGCATAAGCAGTGTTTGTGAAATGACGGAAAGAAGCTTGACATGTTGATTTGATTCGGCTTTTGGAGCTATAATGAAGATTACAATATTGACCTTTTGCTCGTCCAAAGCCTTGAAATCCACACCCGATGGCACCGTAATTATTCCCATTACAAAGTCAGGTACGGATTTAAGACGACAGTGCGGAATGGCTATCCCTTTGCCAATACCTGTTGAGCCTGAGGCTTCACGGCTCTCAAGTCCTGAGACAATATCTTTTTCACGGACCTTGCTTAGTATTTCATTTTTCTTGGCTATACGCGCAACTTCCCGCAATACCTCTGCCTTGTCGGTAAATTGGGCATTAGCTACTATACACTCTTCTTTGAGAACATTAGCGATTTTCATTTCATGAGTTTCCTATATTTTGGTCTCTGCCTAAATGGATTTACCCAAATAGTCCTGTCATTTATTCCAAGAAGCCGATGCTCTATAAGCAAAGCTTATTTAACCTCAAAAAAAAAGAGAATTATAATACATATCGTTATTAAAAGTTCATTTGCACCCATAAAAAATGACGACCATGCCGGCATTGAGCCGCCTCTATAGATTGTCCGCCTCTTTCTGTTTGGCCAGAACTTCCGCACTGAGTCGACGACGAACAGACCTTTGCCTCAATATTCCTGCATGTGTATCACCATTGTCGGTTGTTACAACGGGCAGGAACTCGATGTCCAGATGACTGATTGTCTCCAATGCCTCCGACAGGGCCGTCTCCGGTGTGACCTTGGCAATGATAGGTTCTGCAATGTCAAGAGCTACGAGCCAGTCGTTTAGTTCCTGTGTGAAGAAGGTGTTGCGGATACCGTCCAGTGTAACGGCACCTATCACCTTGTCTGTGTCGTCAACGACACAATAGTAAAGGCTGTCGGTGTTACTTACGAGCTTGATGACCTCGCTCAAAGACAGTCCTGCTTTCATGACCGGTATGTCGGCATCCATAACATCGCCAACTTTATACGTCTTGATAAGGTCTTCTTCCGTGATGTTAAGACCTGCTTCACCGGACTTCTTAGAACCTATTTTTACGAACACGGGGCCGATAAGCTGAAGCACAAATACGCCGGATATTATTACCGACAACATCATATCTCTGAGCTGGCCTTCGAATTTTTGGCTTGCCACAAGCAGCAGAGCGATGGCAATTGTGCCCTGTTGATATAAACAAAAGCCCAGATATTTTCGTATGCTTGGTGTGGCCTTGGAATAAACCGCACCGAACCATGCACCTGTGGTCTTGCCAACGATACTTCCAATAATATATGCGGCAGCGAGGATTATGACTTGCAGGCCGAAATTGACAATTCTTAATCTGGCGCCGACAAGGACAAAAAACAAAACGTAAATAGGTGCCGAAAAACTGCGTACGAGCTTAAAACTTGACAGTACCTTTCTTGAACCGATATTTGTCAGCGTTGCTCCCAGGGCCATAGATGAGATAATAACGTCTAACTGTCGGGTTATCGCTACACCAATAATCAGCAAAGCTGAGCTTATGCTGAAAATCAACACTCTTTCTGGTTCGTTGGTTCGTTTGAGAATCCAATTAAGCAGTATCGCTGCAGCGATGCCTATTGCCAAGGAACCGAATATCTCATAGAAGGACGAAAATAATGCACCGAGAAAGCCTGCTTCTTCGTGCCCTACGACCACCCCGGCAACACTTACGCAGATAGCATACAAAATCAGGGCAAGGGCATCATCGAGCGCGACAATGGCTATCAGCATCGACGTAAGCGACCCGCGGCTTTTATATTCCCACAATACACTCATTGTCGAAGCGGGATCTGTTGCGGAACAAATAGCACCGAATATCACACCAACAGCCAATCCGGTTTTCCAATCGGAGAAATACCAGGTTGTCGCAAAGCTGAGCGTACCCACCAGAACAAAGGCCATCAGGCCTTCAAAGAGCAGGATTGCCATAACCTGTTTACCGAACTTTACAAAGATATCACGTTTAAGTTCTCCTCCGATCAAAAAACCGATAATTCCCAGTGCAAACATATTGAACGGCTCCAGGTCGGCGATTGTTTTGGGAGAGATAGTGCCCAGCAAAGGTCCTAATACTATCCCTATTGCAACATAACCCACGATGCGGGGGATATTTAATAGATGGAATATCCTCGCTCCCACTGTGCCGCCGAAAATGGCGATACCAATCAAAAGGATAATATTCAATTCTTCGCTTGGTGCCTGGATGTTCGCTAATAATCCATTCATTGCTGGACTCTAAAAGTCAGATGCAGAATAACTCATTATCGGAAAATATGCCTTTAGCAAATGCGTGGTAAAACGAGTAAAAAAGATTATGCTAATATTAAAATCCGCTTTGTCAAACGATTTTTCGTCGTTTTGGCAGACCGGAAGAAACCGGTTATTCTCCCCTGGCTGTCAAGCTACAGGTGTATCAGCGGGAAAAAGCTATTTAGAATTCTTATTTTTTGTCGGCTGTGATACCCTGCCAGTCGTCTGTTCGGAATGGTGTTGCCGGCAGACCTTCTTTGTTGTAGAGATTGCATACCGGATTGTTCGCCCACCCGTATCGCACAGCAACCGGCTCGCTAACTTCATCACTGTTGATAACAACCGTATTACCGTCTATT
>Ga0224495_10003285_pt1 | contig 10032 bp, 13 predicted proteins | sample SF_Jul11_sed_USG_FD_168128 | JGI IMG/M metagenome (GOLD analysis project Ga0224495, IMG submission 168128) | Sediment microbial communities from San Francisco Bay, California, United States - SF_Jul11_sed_USGS_4_1 | ecosystem: Environmental > Aquatic > Marine > Sediment | place: USA: California...
AGTCGATTGTAGCCGGCGATTCTTTCATCGCTAAGAATCGCCCGCTCAGCCTGATACGACGCCTGCTCAGGAACCAGCAAAATCAACGGATGTCCGTCATCGGCCTCGAGCAAAGCATTGACAATACCTTTTATACAAAGGCTCGTCTTGCCTGTACCGCTTCTGCCAAGAATAAATTGAACTGACATAAAAATACCTTAAAGACCGATTCACGCGAACCCGAACGCTTTTTACCACAAATTCGATGCCTTTTCAAACCAGATATTCCTTCCAATATCGAGATGAAAATGTTATAATGATAATAGTGAAAAAAATGGCGTTTACTAACATAGAAAAGCAACCGGCGACGGCCTTTACGGTCTTTCTCATCATATTTGTCTTCAACTCAGCCTGTCCGGCCGACACATTCACAAACCGCAAGACACAGGAAATCCTGCATGGCTACGCCACCAGCCAGACCAAAGACAGCGAAACCACCGTTTACACCAAGGAAAAAGGCAAGCTGGCGCTCAATCTGTCCCAGTGGCAGATAACAGGCGACCGCTTAGGCAGGAAAAATAAGGTAATCGTTCTTACACTCGATGACCTTTTTGAGCTCCAGATCGAAGCTGAGGCAATGCAAGAGGCCATAATCAAGTCCGCAGACGAAGGCCCCTTATTTATTTTGATAGAGATAAGCACGCCCGGCGGGAGGCTTGACCGGATCCAGCAGGTTTGCGGACAAATTACGAAAACCAAACACTGCCGGGTCATTGCTTTTATCAGAGGCGGCAGATATAGGGGCGCTATATCGGGCGGTGCCGCCGTGGCCTTTGCGTGCGATCAGATTTTTATGGAAGATAATTCCGTCATAGGTGCCGCGACACTGGTTGCCAAGATCGGAGGCGGACCAATAGACGTCAAAAAGGTCTATGGCGAAGATCTTGGCGAAAAGCTCAGCTCATCCTGGCGTTCCCACCTTGCATCGATGGCCGAGCGGCAAGGCCGACCGGGAATACTGGCAATGGCCATGGCCGACAGGGACATAGAGGTCATAGAGGTTTCAGAAGGCAATACAAGCATGTTTATTGACCCGGCCAACAAAAGACCTCAACAGAACACGGTCCACGTCTGGAGCAAAAAAGGGGCCCTGCTGACACTAACGGCACAGGATGCCGTTAAATGCGGCATAGCCGACAAAATATTCGATTCGCGAGAGCAGCTTCTGGGGTTTTTGCAGGCGGAAGACGCCCGGATTGCAATGAATAACGCTTTACAGAATGCCCGGCAGGAATTAAAAAGAGCAAAAGCCCAAATAGAAAGAATAAGAAAGTCCCTTGACCTCAAAACACAGCAGCTCGAATACGAGCATCCCGCACCCAAGATACTCAAAATCCTGCAAAGCGCAAGAAACGACTTCCAGATCCTGATAAAACTTGCAAAGAAATATCCCGATTTACAACTCGCCACATATCCTCTCGAAGAAGAATTGAATTCCATCGAGGCCGCCTACGACAAAATAAAAAGAACCACCCGAAGACGAAGATAGTTCTTAACCCGGATTTCCCAAGTAGTACGTGACATATAGACAGGATTTTGATAGTATAGAGCCTATGGAGACCATTCAAGCCAGTTTCGACTATCTGTTACGAGAGAACCCAATGGGTGAAGCATGCGAGGACGCTCTGAGGCTCGATTTTGACCGCAGATTGAAGCTCGAATTTCACGGAACCAAGATAACCAGCGATGCAGGTTTGCTTGCCTATCGCGAGCTTGATGAAGCCCTCGGTCTGACCTCAGCGATTGAGTCCGAGCTACGTGACATCCGAACGGGCAAGAACACTCAACACAGGCTTGCCGCTTTGCTCAGGCAGTCAATATACAGCAGACTTGCGGGCTATGACGATACGAATGACGCCGAACGTTTGGCTGTCGATCCTGCCATGCGGCATGTTGCCGGGGGCCAAGCTATAGAACGCTCGGCTACTTCCACCAGTGTCATGAGCAGATTTGAGACGGAGATACTGGCTCAACCAGAAAATCTTGCGTTCCTCATGAACCTGCCCGGCATGTGGGTGGACAGGGTTCACCGGCGAAAGCCACTAATGAAGCAGATCATTCTCGATATGGATAGCTCGGTAAGCCCGACCTACGGCAATCAGGAAGGCTCTGCCTACAACGGCTACTTCGAGTGCACCTGTTATCATCCGCTTTTCTGCTTCAATCAGTATGGAGATATGGAGCGGACCCTCCTTCGTAATGGCAATGTTCACAGTGCGGATGACTGGCAGAGTGTTCTGGAGCCGGTCATTGCCCATTATCGAGGCTATGATATCCTTCGGTTCTTCCGTGGGGATGCAGGCTTCGCCGATCCCGATGTATATCGCTGTCTCGAAGCAGAGGGATACTTGTATGCCATCCGCCTTATACCCAACCAAATTCTGTACCGCAAGATTGAGAATTTGCTGACTCGTCCCGTAGGGCGTCCGCCGAAGAAGCCGATTATCTTGTACCACAGCTTTCAGTATCAAGCGACAAGTTGGAACATGCCTCGAAGGGTCGTTGCTAAGATCGAGTGGCATGCAGGTGAATTGTTTCCGAGAGTCGGGTTCGTTGTAACGAACCTCCGGTGGAAATCCAGCAACGTGGTGAGGTTCTACAACAAGCGAGGCACAGCCGAACAGTGGATCAAAGAGGGCAAATACGCGTTGAAGTGGACTCGGTTGTCATGTCATGATTTCGTGGACAATCAAGTTCGTCTTCAGTTGTTCGCATTGGCCTACAACCTCGGCAATTTCTTGAGGCGTCTGGTACTGCCCAAATCGGTGAAGGAATGGTCGCTGCGAACATTGCGTGAAAAGCTCATCAAGATCGGAGCCAAGGTGGTCAAGCACTCGCGGTATGTGGTGTTCCAGATGGCCGAAGTGGCTGTGCCAAAGGCACTTTTCGCTGAGATTCTTGACCGGATCGGACGATTGAGAGCCAGCCCAGAACTTGCGGGGGCAGGATGATTCTCAACGGAGCGACAATCCGGATCACTGATGAGAAATCACCGGTCGAGGTACGTCGAAAGAGTGCCAAAATGCCGGATTTTCTGCGAACTAGCCCGCCTTGGGGGCTTTTCTGGAAGGGGTATGGGCTATTGGGGTAGCTGGACGTGTTGAAATCGAGGCCCCGATTATGGTATTGTTGACGGTGGCGCGTACAGGAGTATCGATTATGAACTTAAATGGGAAATCCCCGTTAGATTCTATATTGCTCTGCGTCTTCTCAACAAAGGTAAGAGGGATTAGTATTATAAGATTTGTGTGGCAAACAAGGAGTAGTTCGGAAGTGGCGTAAGAGCGTGTAGAAATGCCGTTTATGAAGTCAAATGGGAACTCTAAACATAATGCTTTTTTTAGCGATAATTATTATGGCTAATAGAGAAAAAGTGATTGTGGCATTGTCAGTTGTGTTCGGTAGTTTAGCTTTGAACGGGTGTGGGCGTCCTGCAACTGTACACCAGCCGCCCCCCAGGGAATTGCGGCAGCCAGACCAAATAATCGATTGGCACTTCGAGCGATTAATCAAGAAAGGCTTTCCAGGAGCGGCAGTCATTGTCTCGCAGAATGGCCAGATAGTCTACCAGAAGGGATTTGGGTACTCCGACGTCGAACATAGCATTCCGATAACCCCAGAGACAAAGTTCCGAATTGGTTCAATCACTAAGCAATTCACTGCAGCCGCGATCCTAAAGCTCCAAGAGAATGGAAAACTAAGCCTCGATGATAAGCTCTCGAAATTCATCCCGGACTACCCACGCGGCGACGAGGTGACCATCCACCATCTGCTGACTCACACATCGGGGATTCCAAGCTATACAATTAAACCAGACTTTATGAAAACAGTCACTTTTCAGATAGACCCACAGAAATTCATTGATTCTTTCAAGAACGACACATTCGACTTTGATCCAGGCGAGCAACAGAGGTACAGTAACTCGGGGTACTTTCTTCTTGGCTACATCGTCGAGAGAATATCCGGCAAATCTTTGCAGGATTACTTGAAAGTGGTATTCTTCGATCCGCTTGACATGAAAGATACCGGCATCTATCACCGCAATCTTAAGCTTGATCACGAGGCCGCGGGTTATTCCTATATCCATGGTCATGTCCGCAAAGCTATTGACTGGGACATGTCTCGTGCCGGTGGTGCAGGTGCCCTTTATTCGACTATAATTGACCTTTATAAATGGAATGAGGCGCTATTCAACGGAAAGGTGCTAAGTGAGTCAACCCTGAAAGCAGCCTTTACCCCCGTCGTACTTAACGATGGAAGCACAGTACAGTATGGCTACGGTTTCCACATAGACGAGATCTGCGGTATGGAGCTGATCCACCATAAAGGTGGCTTCGATGGATTTACCAACTACCTGATGCGGATCCCTCAAGAAAACTTCACCGTAGCAGTATTGGCAAATTGTAATCCTGGGATTCCCGGCATGGAGCCGTTAGCGTTGGCCAATTACATCGCGAAAGTTTACTTGTTCGGGCAAATGGCCAATGTCTCTCCCAAAGAGGACAAGACCATTGACTCTAAAATCTACGACGACTACGTCGGGCGCTATGATTATGGCAGCGACGATGTGCTCATCGTAACAAAACAGAGGGATCGACTGTTTGCCCAATTAACCGGCCAATCCAAGTATGAGATTTTCCCCTTATCAGAGGACAAATTCTTTTGGAAAATCGTTGATGCGCAGATCACGTTTGTTCGAGACGAAAAAGGAAACGTGACTCACGCTGTTCATTATCAGGGAGGGTGCACAAGGAAAGTACCCAAGCTAAAAGAATCAAAACCTTACCTTCGCCCGGACCGGCTTTAGAGACACTGCTGATTCGTCGGTATAGGCCTTTATATGAAATAAGTACGCTTAATACATTATTCCACTGCACCCTGCTCATCCATAGTCACTTTCTAATCCGCCAAAAACACTACCAAGCAAACGCCAAAGACTTAAAACTCAAAGTTTTTTTCCGCTCTTTGTCTTTTTAACAAGCTTCGCCGCTTCTTTTCCTCCAACCGCCGCAGACGCGCCCGCTCGGGCACTTTTGTCTTTTTCCTTACAGGTTTGGTCTTTAACGCCCCCCTCAATAACTCCTGTAATCGCTCTACGGCAGCCTGGCGGTTTGCCTTTTGTGTGCGAAACTTTTGCGAAACAACTCTTATTATTCCATTTTTGTCGGCCCGCGTTGACAGCCGGGCAAGTATTCGCCGCTTTTGTATATCGGAAAGGACCTCACACTCTGCCACATCAAAAAACAACGTTACCCGCGTATTGACCTTGTTGACATTTTGTCCGCCCGGCCCTCCGCTTCGAGATGCCTTAAATACAAGCTTATCCTCATCAACAAATATGTCTTTGGTTATTTCTATCATCTCATCTTTCCCAAAGCACCCGTGCTGTTATTATGAGGGCAGCGAAGAATCTCAACTGCACCATTGTAAATCATAGCTCATATATTGTAAATCGCTACATTTGCCTTTTTATCTTGAAAAAAAGATGAAAATCCTATAGTATTGACGAACCGTTTCAAACGTAAATTATGGTATGAACAATTCAGGAGGCAAAAATGAGCAACAGAGGCAAAATAACAATAGTAACGGCAATTCTTATAGCTTCAATCGGACTGATGGGCTGTACCCTTTTGACGATAGCCGCCGATCCGAAGCCTGAAATCGAGGAACTTCGGGCGGGCAAAAACTTCATCCCGACAAAGGTCTACACCGCCGAAGACGACCAACAAATCCTGAAACTCTTCAAAGGCCTGCGAGTTGCGGACGTATCCGACGGCATGGACAAGGTCGGCCTGACGAATACAGGTCTTATGTCACCGGAAATCCACGCCGCCTGGAAAGACACCATACATTTCAAGCACCGGTTCATCGGCATCGCCGTTACGGCCCGTTACGTCCCCACGAACAAATCCCCGGCACCGGCTATGGAGACCGAGGCATTTGACAAGTGGGTAGGCCAGTGGTACAGCAAGCTCTCGCCCGAGCCGTTTGTTCCGCTTATCCGCAAGGGCACGGCCCTCGTTATCGACGACGCCCCCGAAAGCGATGTAGGCTCCATCGGCTCAAACAATATTATGGGCTGGTACTCAAAGGGATGTGTCGGCGTCGTCACCAATGCCACCGCACGCGATACCGATGAGATCGCAACCGAAAAAGTCCCCCTTTATTTTCGGAAAGTGGGCAGGGGCATCCGGCCGGGCAGAAACGAAATCGAATCCGTCAACCGCCCTATCGTATGTGGCGGCGTTTTGGTCGAGCCGGGCGACGTCATTGTCGCCGATGGTGATGGCGTTATTGTCGTACCACGTTCAAAGGCCAAGGAAGTCGCCGAATACGCCCAGGCAATCCTGACCGGCGACAAGGCCGGACGAAGGCAGTTATATAAAAAGCTCGGATTACAACCGGACGATTCCGTCAAGTAACAGGAAGTGGTAACGTACTTCAGCCCCCGCGAATACCTCTTCAGAATTATAAATGACGTTACATTTTAAGCAGCACAAGTTTTGGCTGTGAAGCACCTTTAGCAGCTTCTTCTGTTTATTTCAAGTACCCTTATTTCGTTTCTCTTTTCCCTTTTCCAAATGTTTGGCTATCTGTTTTAGCTGTTCGTTCATCTTTTCGACCTGCCTGCCCAGCATGTCAAGCTGCTTATGTATAGTCTTCGAGCCAAGGATACTCGGAGCAAAAACAAGGAAAAATATCAGCGCTATCGCCCCACCGAACGCGATAAAACTCACACCCTGCCAAATTTTCTCTACAAGCTCATACATTCCCATTTCCATCGCATCCTGCCTTTATCTCATAATTGGTAACTGCACGCCATCGGTGTAATCGCAAGCGAAGCAACCTCAACTCTACCGTCTATTGCCTGTCTTCGGTCATTCACTATCTTTTTGACTTTCACCTTCCGGCTTTCGACCGGCTGCGATTGTAGTCTTAGTTTGTGGCTGAGCCTACTTGCCAGCATCCGGCTTCGCTCTCTTTACAACAAAGAAGTAGACTATCGCCCCAACAAAATAAAACTGCAAAGACAACAAGATCCCAGCAGCCCATATCAGCTTGTCATATTCCGCTTCTTTTGTAAGCGGGCAATAGAACTTCGACGCCGGCCTTTTCAAACAGTCAATAATCATAATAATCGAAAAGATAATCCCGGCAATTGCCAATAGCGTCGGCAGAGCTTCAGGGCCGAAGATCGGCGCTATCGGCCAGAACGGAAATCTGCATATAAACGCCATAATCATAATAAATACCTCCAACAAGATTCACAATCCCGGCCACAAAATAACCAAAACCACCACCGCCGTCAAACCTTATTCCCTTAAAGCCGCCAACGTGATTTTGCATCCATGCTTAAAATCCCTTAATCTTCCTTTAAAACTACATCATCATATTCAATTTCGAACCTCAGCTTGTGCTTGGCCTCTTCCTGAGCAAGTGACAAAAACATATCTGTTAATTCTTCATCCTCACCTACTGCGGCAAGATCCAGATAAAGCCTGTATGCCGCTTTTTCTTTCCTCATCGCCAAAACAAGCGCCTCGGCGTAATCCATATCCGGCTGCGGCTCCACATCAACTACATAATCAGCTATTTTAAGGCTCTTGACCTGTTCCGGCACAAGTAAAATTTGCCCACGTTTGATACCCTCCAGCTTAAGCTTATGCCCAAGCTCTTCGGTTGCAAAATTCTCAAATACCTTCTGCATCGCCGGATTTTCCATCCGCTCAGCCAACTTCATATAAAAATCCCGCGACTCTATCTCACGTTGAATTGCAAAATCTATAACTTCCTCAACAGATTCAAACTGACCCATCATTCGCCCTTTCTAATTCACAAATTACTGTTTTGCAGTACAAGTTTCCACCTATTCTTATTCAAATCCACAACATTCACATAACTAATTGAAAATGCAGGAAATGAAATGGAGACGAAGGGAATCGAACCCTCATTTCCGCGATGCGACCGCGGCGTGCTCCCGTTACACTACGTCCCCAATCCAACCTCAAAGAAGCCATTATATACAACTACATGTCAAATTCAACATACTCTTAGCTGACTTTGAGCAAAAAATCAGAACTTCCACTTCTGGTAACAAAATATTTTCCCTATCGGCTCGCGCTGCGGTTCTTTTTTGCTGTCGGCCGGATAGCCAATCGCCATCAGCTCAATAATCGCAACATCAGCAGGAATATCCAGTATGTCTCTCACATTATCTGTCTCGAACGACCCAATCCAGCACGTTGCCAGCCCCAACTCCGCCGCCTGCAATGCTATATGTTCAAGTGCGATAGCAACGTCAATAGGGCCGATTGCCTGCCCGCATCGCATCACATGGTCGCTACTGCTGCAGGCCGCTATTATAGCAGAAGCCTTCCGGAAGACCTCCGGCCGGTTAGTAGTATCGGCTACCAGACGCCTGGTTTCCTTGTCGGTTACTACCACAAAACGCCAATCCTGCGTATTCATAGCTGAAGGAGCAAGCCTGGCCGCCTCAAATATGCTATCGAGCTTTTCCTGCTCTATGGCCTTGTCATGATACGCCCGGCAGGAATATCTTTGACGAATGGCTTCAAGTACTGTCATAAGAACACCTCAAATTGCGAAAAATTTCTGTAAAGAAGAACAAAACTGTTACTTTACTAATAATAAAACATCAAAAATATTGACGCAAGCTCTAAAATATTGTATTTTTACAGTCAAGGCCCGGGCGATTAGCTCAGTTGGCTAGAGCGCCTGCTTTACACGCAGGAGGCCACAGGTTCAAGTCCTGTATCGCCCATTTATGAGGAGTTTCGGAAGTGCTTTTGTGTGTGGGATTTACGCGTGAGTACGCTTTGGCGGGGAAGGCCATATTTTGTGATGGAGCTTACCAAGGGCGTTTCTATCACAGAATACTGTGACAAGAACGACCTGAGCACTGAAGCTCTTTTTGAACACCCGGCATATTAATTACCAGTCTATGCGGCAAAAAACTTTTTTTTCGGTTAAAAACCAACTTTTAAATTACTTTTTCAGCCCAATTTTTTTGTTGTTATAGTTCAGAAAAAACTTTTCACCTTCATCTCGTTTGTTATAATTTAGTATCAGTTTCCTGAGATATAGAGGTTTTTATAAATCGCCTCAAAAAAAATGTTTACATGCTATTTAAGTGATGTGGAAGACGAATCGCAAGATTCCATTGTTTAATTTAAGCCACTTCCAATTACTGAGGAACGCCTGTCGACACCAACGAAGCAGTGATAATTTGAATTAATTTGAAACTCCTGCTAATATGTCAATTAACGAGCACCCCATGAGACTGGGAGATAGAAAGGGACAGTATGTTACAAGCAGATGAAATCTTCAGTAAGGCCGAAGAAATTGAACGCAAGGGAGCGAGGTTTTATAGAGATGCGGCACAGAGAGCACCGAGCGATGAAATAAAGCGTATGCTGCTTGATTTAGCAGCTATGGAGGACGGCCATCTGCAGATATTCCAGCAGATGAGGGAGGAGTTCCGTAATTGCAAAAAGGACAACGTGGCCCTCAAGTCTGATACTGATGTCGCCTCATATATACAAATGATTAGTGACTATGGCACAAGCGGAGGTGTGGAAAGTACTCTTGAGCAGCTGACCGGCAGAGAGACAGTGGAAGAGATATTTCGTATAGCCATTGAGGCAGAGAACAGATCGATTCTATTCTATGCAGGTTTGAAGCACATGGTCCAAACGAAGGCCGATAAGGATAGACTGGAAGCCATCATCAAGGAAGAAATGAGCCATTTTGTCAGCCTGAATCTCAGTTTAGCAACTTTTATATAGCGATCAATGTTGTATGGACTTCAGCTTACAGAGCTTCTAATCTTCCTATCCTACTTGGCTACTATGAATGTTTCAATCAGACTTTTTAATTTTCCGATATCCAGGTCCCGCTCGTATAAAGGTTTTTGATTTTCCTGATATATGCCGATATTTTCTTCAAAACTATTTTTATCCGGGTTTAAATAAA
>Ga0224495_10003286_pt1 | contig 10030 bp, 16 predicted proteins | sample SF_Jul11_sed_USG_FD_168128 | JGI IMG/M metagenome (GOLD analysis project Ga0224495, IMG submission 168128) | Sediment microbial communities from San Francisco Bay, California, United States - SF_Jul11_sed_USGS_4_1 | ecosystem: Environmental > Aquatic > Marine > Sediment | place: USA: California...
AACGACACCTTGTATCCCGCTGTTGCGCAACATCTTTACGGCAGCAGTGTAGAACCTGCGCCGTTCGCCGACATCAGCGGTCTTGAATACTACGACAAAGTAATAAATGTAGACCAAAGTCCGATAGGACGCACACCGCGCTCCAATCCAGCCACATACACCGGCTTGTTTACGCCTATTCGGGAACTGTTCGCAGGCGTTCCATCAGCGCGCGAACGAGGTTACGGTCCAGGCCGCTTCTCGTTCAATGTAAAGGGCGGACGTTGCGAATCATGTCAGGGCGATGGCGTACTCAAGGTCGAGATGCACTTTTTACCAGACTTGTATGTACCGTGCGACGTATGCCACAGTCAACGTTACAACCGCGAAACACTGGAAATACAGTACAAGGGCAGAAACGTTCACCAGATCTTGCAGATGACAGTCGAACAGGCACATGAATTTTTCAGGCCTGTGCCGGTCATCGCTCGCAAACTTCAAACCCTGCTTGATGTCGGTCTGGGTTATATTTCGCTTGGGCAATCTGCTACCACATTGTCTGGTGGCGAGGCACAGCGCATCAAATTATCGCTGGAACTTTCCAAGCGCGACACCGGACGCACCCTGTACATTCTTGACGAGCCAACCACCGGACTGCATTTTCACGACATCGCAATGCTACTCAAAGTGATTCACAAATTGCGCGACCAAGGCAATACTGTGGTGGTGATCGAGCACAATCTCGATGTGATCAAAACTTCCGACTGGGTGATCGACCTCGGTCCGGAGGGTGGCGACGGCGGAGGTCGCATAATCGCTGAAGGTTCACCCAGGGAAATCGCTCAAAACAAGCACAGCGTAACCGGTAAATACTTACGGGATGTGTTCGGGAAGACAGCTTAAAACCCTCTGCTATGCAAATTTCTGACAAACTCATTATTCCCGATGCCGAAATCGAAATGCACGCCGTTCGTGCACAGGGTGCAGGCGGCCAGAACGTCAACAAGGTCTCAACCGCAATTCATTTGCGCTTCGATATCGCTGCGTCGTCCTTGCCCGAGAACTACAAAAATAAGCTCAGGCTATCATCGGACAGTCGCATCTCCAGCGAGGGCGTGATCATCATCAAGGCTCAACGGTACCGCAGTCAGGAGAAAAATCGCGATGATGCTCTGACGCGTCTGCAGTCTTTGATTGAAAGTGCGGCCTACACACCCAAACACCGGACCGCAACCAAACCAACCCATGCCTCAAAGGCAAGGCGTTTGGAGAGCAAGACGCAACGCGGAAGACTAAAGTCATTGCGTGGAAAAGTCGATGATCAGCCAATTTGAAAATTGCAAAAAAGCCGGACAAGTCCGGCTTTTTTATACTTGAACAGTGCAGATTTTATTCTGTATCAACCGCTGTAGCCTCTTCCGGGCGATCCATCAGTTCGATCAGCGCCATTGGGGCGTTGTCGCCCTTGCGGAAACCGTATTTTAGTATGCGCAAATAGCCACCGTTGCGTGCTGCATAGCGCGGTCCGAGTTCGTCAAACAGCTTGGTGACCATTTCCCGGTCACGCAAACGGGAAAATGCCAAGCGGCGATTCGCCAAACTCGGATTCTTGCCCAGCGTCAGGATGGGTTCGGCAACGCGGCGCAGTTCCTTGGCCTTGGGAAGTGTGGTTTTGATGATTTCGTGGCGTAACAGGGACACGGCCATGTTGCGGAACATCGCCAGTCGATGACTGCTGGTGCGGTTGAGTTTTCTTAAGCCTAAACGGTGACGCATGATTTGCCTTTCTTGCTGCTTATATTGTTACGCCGCCTTAAACGGCAGCAACAGGCCAGTTTTCCAGTTTCATGCCCAACGACAAATTGTGCTCGGCGAGAACTTGCTTGATTTCGTTTAGCGACTTGCGGCCCAGATTCGGAGTGCGCAGCAGATCGTTTTCAGTGTACTGGATCAGGTCGCCGATGTAATGGATGCTCTGTGCCTTGAGACAGTTCGAGGAACGGGGTGTCAACTCCAAATCGTCCACCGGGCGCAACAAAATAGGATCAACTTTTGGTGCCTGTTCCTTCTCGACCACAGGTTCAGTGCCTTCCAGCGCTGCAAATACCGAGAACTGATCCACCAGAATTCGTGCTGCATTGCGGATTGCCTCCTCGGGATCGACTGCACCATTGGTTTCGATGTGCATCACCAGCTTGTCCAGGTCGGTGCGTTGCTCAACGCGAGCGCTTTCAACGGCGTAGCTCACCCTGCTGACCGGACTGAACGATGCATCAAGAGCAATGTGACCGACAGCGCGTGTCTCATTCGGAGACATGCGCGAGATCGCCGATACGTATCCGCGGCCTTGTTCAACCTTGATCTGCATGTCCAGCTTGCCACCTGCTGTAAGGTGAGCGATTACATGGTCGGGATTGATCACCTCGACATCTGCATTGCCACTAATGTCAGCCGCTGTAACCACACCCTGGCCTTCCTTGTTGAGGGTCAGCACCACTTCCTGAGTGTTATGCAAACGCAGCACCACGCCCTTTAGGTTCAGGAGGATATCGACAACATCCTCCTGCACACCATCTATAGTGGCATATTCATGCAAAACGCCAGCCATCTTCACTTCGGTCGGCGCAGCTCCTGGCATAGAGGAAAGCAGGATGCGACGCAATGCGTTACCGAGAGTGTGGCCATAGCCGCGCTCAAAAGGCTCCATCACCACTTTGGCCTGAGTACCAGAGATTCTCTGTACATCGATGATGCGTGGTTTCAAAAAATCATTCTTAGACATTCGCTACTCCGCGTTGGTTACTTGGAATACAACTCAACCACGAGATGCTCGTTGATGGTTGCAGGCAGTTCGGAACGTTGAGGCTTAGCCTTGAAGGTTCCCTTGAATGCCTTGGTATCCATTTCGATCCATTCCGGAAAACCACGCTGCTCGGCCGCCTCAATCGCCGCTTTGATACGCAGCTGCGTCCTGGACTTCTGCGCCACCTCAACCACGTCACCGGGTCGAACCTGATATGACGGAATATTTACGCGCTTGCCATTCACCAGCAAGCCGTTGTGACGCACCACTTGGCGTGCTTCTGACCTGGATGCACCAAAACCCATTCGGTAGGACACATTATCCAGTCTGGATTCAAGCATTTGCAGAAGGTTTTCACCGGTAATGCCTCGCTGACTTGCCGCCAGCTTGTATGTCAAACGGAACTGCCCCTCCAGCACTCCGTAGGTACGGCGCACTTTTTGTTTTTCACGTAACTGTCCACCGTATTCGGACAAGCGGGTGTTTTTTTTCTGCCCATGCTGCCCTGGAGCATAAGCCCTGCGCTCTACACCGCATTTGTCGGTGAAGCATTTTTCGCCTTTCAGAAACAGCTTTTCGCCTTCACGGCGGCACTGGCGGCACTTTGCATCTAGATTTCTAGCCAAGATTTACTCCCAATTGTTAGATTCGACGCTTTTTAGGCGGACGACAACCGTTGTGCGGTACTGGTGTAATATCGGAAATGCTGGTGATCTTAAAACCAGCCGCGTTTAAAGCACGAACAGCCGATTCACGACCAGGCCCGGGCCCCTTGATACGCACTTCAAGATTCTTGACTCCGCATTCCGCAGCAGACTTTCCAACTGTTTCAGCCGCAACTTGCGCTGCGAAAGGAGTACTCTTGCGCGAACCCTTGAAGCCATTTGCTCCGCTGGTAGACCAAGCCAAAGCATTGCCCTGACGATCCGTGATCGTGACAATCGTGTTATTGAAGGATGCGTGAACGTGCGCAATTCCTTCCGCAACGTTCTTTTTGACTTTCTTGCGCACTTTCGTGCTTGGCTTGACCATTGTTTATTCCTTGTAAACTTTTTTGGCGTTATAGCAAAACTTACTTCTTGGCTCCGGCAATCGCTTTGCGGGGACCCTTGCGTGTACGTGCATTGGTACGGGTACGCTGGCCACGGCACGGCAATCCGCGGCGATGACGCAATCCGCGATAGCAGCCAAGATCCATCAGACGCTTGATGTTCATCGTCGTTTCACGGCGCAAATCACCCTCCACCGTCACCTTGGCGACCTGCTCGCGCAATTTTTCTACTTCAGCGTCGGTCAGGTCTTTCATTTTTGTGGCCGCGTTCACGCCAGCCGCTGCGCATATATGTTGCGAGCGCATGCGCCCGATCCCATAGATTGCCGTCAATGCAATCACCGCGTGTTGATGGTTGGGGATATTGACCCCTGCTATACGTGCCATGCAGCTACCCTATCTTTTGAAAGTCGAAGATTATAACACTCAATACCGGCCATGCCAAAATAGCCATGGTTCGATCAACCTTGGCGTTGCTTATGACGTGGCTCGGTGCATATTACCCTCACCACGCGTTTACGAATTATGATCTTGCAATTACGGCAGATCTTCTTTACCGATGCCTGGACTCTCATTTTCTTCTCCTTGCCTGCTTTACTATTTAGCGCGGAATACGATGCGCGCCTTGCTCAAATCATACGGCGTCAATTCAACCGTCACTTTGTCACCTGGCAAAATGCGAATATAGTGCATACGCATTTTTCCGGAAATATGGCCCAATACAACATGGCCATTCTCCAGCTTTATTCGAAACGTTGCATTGGGCAGCGATTCCTCGACTTCGCCCTGCATCTGAATCACGTCTTCCTTCGACATTAGCTTGTCAACCCGCCTTTGAAATTAGCTTTCTTCAGCAAGCCTTCATACTGGTGCGTCATCAGATAGGATTGCACCTGCGTCATAAAATCCATCGTTACAACCACCATGATCAGCAACGACGTTCCGCCAAAATAGAACGGCACATTCCACTCCACCACCAAAAATTCAGGCAACAGGCATACCAATGTTACATATACGGCGCCAACCATGGTCAGGCGCAACATGATCTTTTCAACGTAGCGCGCTGTCTGTTCTCCGGGGCGGATGCCGGGCAAAAATGCGCCGCTCTTCTTCAGATTATCGGCTGTATCCTTTGGACTGAATACCAGTGCCGTGTAAAAAAAACAGAAAAACACGATCGCTCCGGCATACGCCAACACATAGATCGGCTGACCGGGAGACAACTTGTCGCTAATGTCTTTCAACCAGCTCATTTCTTGCCCGCTTCCAAACCAACCTGCTATCGTCGCCGGAAACAGGATCATGCTGGATGCAAAGATCGGCGGAATCACACCGGCCATATTTATCTTCAATGGCAAATGCGAGCTTTGACCCGCATATACCTTGTTTCCAACCTGACGCTTGGCATAATTCACAAGAACCTTGCGCTGGCCGCGCTCGACAAACACCACCAATGCTGTTACAGCAATCGCACCAAAAAACAGCAGCAAAACCAACGGTATGGAAAAGGCACCGGTACGCGCCAATTCCAAAGTGCTGCCAATCGCGTTTGGTAAACCTGCCGCGATACCCGCAAATATTATCAACGAAATACCGTTACCCAAACCTCGCTCGGTTATTTGCTCACCCAACCACATCAGGAAAATCGTCCCGGTCACCAAAGTAACCACCGAAGTCAACTGGAACATCGCACCCGGCATCGGCACCAAACCAGGCTGGGCTTGGAGCGCTACCGAGATACCGAACGCCTGGAATGTAGCCAACACCAAGGTGCCATAGCGAGTGTACTGGGTGATCTTGCGGCGGCCAGCTTCACCTTCCTTTTTCAACTGTTCAAGGTGTGGCACGGCTATCGCGCCCAACTGCATGATGATTGATGCAGATATATACGGCATGATACCTAGGGCAAATATACTGAAGCGCGACAACGCTCCGCCCGAAAACATGTTGAACATGCCCAAAATCCCGCTGGTTTGCTTCTTGAATAGGTCTGCCAATACCGCAGGGTCAATGCCGGGCACCGGAATATAAGTACCTATACGAAACACCAGCAGAGCGCCCAGCAAAAACCAAAGACGGCTACTCAGATCGCCGTATTTACCCTTGGTCACACCCTTGCCAGCTGTACTCACGTATCAACCTTGCTAAGCAATGCTTCCGCCAGCGGCTTCAATTGCCGCGCGAGCACCCTTGGTTACCAACACACCTTGCAAATTTATAGCGCGGGTAATCTTACCGCACAAAATGACCTTCGCAGTCATTGCACCCGCATTCACAACCCCAGCTTGCTTCAGTGCCAAGATATCGATACTGTCGACCGGCATTTTCTGCAAATCTGACAGACGCACTTGAGCCGTTAGGTTGCGTGACAGCGAAATGAACCCGCGCTTGGGCAAGCGGCGTTGCAGCGGCATTTGCCCACCTTCAAAACCGACCTTGTGAAAACCGCCGGCACGTGATTTTTGTCCTTTGTGACCCCGCCCGGCAGTCTTGCCCAATCCTGAACCAATCCCACGACCGACGCGACGCTTGGAGCGCTTTGCGCCTGGTGCAGGTTGAATTTTATTGAGTTGCATTTGTTATGCCTCGCACTTAACCATGTAAAACACTTTATTGATCATGCCGCGCACACAGGGCGTATCCTCCAGTGACACGGTGTGATTAATACGACGCAATCCCAAACCGCGTATCGTGTCGCGATGAGCCTGCTTGGTACCAATCAGGCTCCTGATCTGCGTGACTTTTATAATCTTGGCTTTAGCTTTTGTCATGGTTTACCCCAGGATCTCCTCAACGTTCTTGCCGCGTTTTGCAGCGATCTCGGACGGTGAATTCATAGCTTTCAGGCCGTTCAATGTTGCGCGCACCACGTTGTACGGATTGCTTGATCCGATACATTTTGCCAGCACATCACGCACACCGACTGCCTCAAACACCGCACGCATCGCACCGCCGGCAATGATGCCGGTACCTTCAGATGCCGGTTGCATTAACACCTTTGCTGCGCCATGCCTACCGATCACCGTGTGGTGCAAGGTGCCGCTTTTCAGGTTGACCTTGGCCAGATTACGGCGCGCTTCATCCATCGCCTTCTGCACCGCAACCGGAACCTCCTTGGACTTGCCTTTGCCCATCGCCACACGCCCGTCGCCGTCGCCCACCACTGTGAGAGCGGCGAAACCCATGATACGACCACCCTTGACCACCTTGGTAACGCGGTTTACGGAGATCATCTTTTCGATCAGACCGTCATCACGTTTTTCCTGTTGCTGCATTCTTCCTTGCGGCTTAGCCATCACTCAACTCCAATTAAAACTGCAGGCCATGTTCGCGCGCGGCTTCAGCCAGCGCCTTGACACGGCCATGATATCGATTACCGGAACGGTCGAACGCCACCTTGGTGATTCCAACTCCCTTGGCCTTTTCGGCGATACGCTTGCCCACAACAACTGCAGCAGCCTTATTACCGCCATTTGCCAGCGCCTTGCGAACATCGGCTTCTACGCTGGACGCACTAACCAATATCTTGTCACCTTCAGCGGAAATCACCTGGGCATAAATATGCAAATTCGTGCGGCTTATCGCCAAACGGACTGATTTTTTTTCAGCAATACGTGCACGGGTTTTGCGTGCCCTGCGCTGACGCGCTTCTTTTTTGATCAACATATCCGCCTCAATTATTTCTTCTTGGTTTCTTTCAAAATCACCACTTCATCGCTGTAGCGCACACCCTTGCCTTTATATGGCTCGGGTTCGCGGAAAGCGCGAATTTCTGCGGCAACTTGTCCGACTTGCTGCTTGCTTGCCCCCTTAAGCACAATTTCGGTTTGTGTCGGCGTTTCTACCTTTACGCCTGAAGGCATCTTGTAGGCAACCGGATGGGAATAGCCCAAGGTCAGATTTAACGTATCGCCGGCAGCCTGTGCGCGATAACCAACGCCAACCAGTGTCAGTTTGCGCTCGAAACCTTTGCTCACGCCACGTACCATATTCGCAAGCAAAGCGCGCACGGTGCCGGACATCGCATTGGCCTGAATGGAGTCATTTTGCGCCTTGCACTGCAGGGTATCGCCCTCGCGCGTTATGCTCACATCTCCCGAAAAGACCTGTTTCAAGGTACCGAGCGGACCCTTAATCGAAATTTCATTTCCTGTCAGCACCACCTCAACACTACCGGGCACCAGGACTGGATTTTTGGCAACTCTGGACATGTTTACCTCACTACGCGACTACGCACAGCACTTCACCGCCAATTCCATTGGCGCGAGCTTTGCGATCCGTCATCAAACCCTTGGAAGTGGACACAATGGCTATACCAAGGCCGTTCATCACCTTTGGAATCTCATTGGAACCTTTGTAAATACGCAGTCCTGGACGACTGATACGCTGGATCTTCTCTATTACTGGGCGACCGCTGTAATATTTCAGGCCGATTTCCAGCGTAGCCTTTCCAGCATCACCTGCAACGACATTGAAGCCATCAACATATCCCTCGTCTTTAAGCAGTTCGGCAATCGCCACTTTCAACTTTGACGAAGGCATCGACACTGTAGTTTTTTCCGCAAGCTGTGCATTGCGAATGCGCGTCAACATATCGGAGATCGGGTCACTCATACTCATTTAATTGCTCCTACCAGCTTGCCTTGACAACACCGGGAATCTCACCGCGCATCGCGAATTCACGCACTTTGATACGCCCCAATCCGAACTTCTTGAAAGTACCGCGCGGGCGGCCCGTTAAGGCGCAACGATTGCGCAGACGTACCGGACTTGAATTACGCGGCAAAGATTGCAGCTTCAAGCGCGCATCAGCACGTTCTTCGTCGCTTAATTTGGTATTTTCAATTGTCGCCTTCAGCAACGTGCGCTTAGCCGCAAATTTCGCAACCATTTCACGACGTTTTTGTTCACGATTGATTACTGCCGCTTTTGCCATTAGTTGTCCCTCATTTCTTGAGTGGGAGCTTGAAAGCCAACAGAAGAGCCTTTGCTTCTTCGTCGGTCTTAGCCGATGTGGTGATGGTAATATTCATACCACGCAACGCATCGATCTTTTCATACTCGATTTCCGGAAAAATGATTTGTTCTTTCACACCCATGTTGTAATTGCCACGGCCATCAAAGGACTTGCCGGATATGCCGCGAAAATCGCGAATCCGCGGAATAGCGACCGAGATCAAACGATCGAGGAATTCGTACATGCGGGCTTTGCGCAATGTCACCTTGCAGCCGACCGGATAGCCTTCGCGGATCTTGAAGCCCGCGATCGACTTCTTGGACATCGTGACAACCGGCTTTTGCCCGGCGATCTTTTGCATATCGCCAACAGCGAATTCCATCACTTTTTTATCTGCCACCGCCTCCCCGACACCCATGTTCAAGGTGATCTTTTCAATGCGCGGCACTTCCATAACGGATTTATAGCCAAACTGCTTCATCAGGTCCTTGGCGACCTTGTCTTTGTAAAACTCATACAAACGAGCCATGCTCTGTCACCCCTTAAGCGTCAATCATTTCGCCGTTGGACTTGAACACGCGAACCTTGCGTCCATCTTCCAGCTTCTTGATACCGACGCGATCGCCCTTCTTGGCAGCCGCGTTGTAGATCGCCACATTCGATATGTGAATAGGCAATTCCTTTTCCACTATCCCGCCAGTCAGGCCTTTGACCGGATTGGGTTTTTGATGCTTTTTGACCTTGTTGATGCCGCCAACCACCAGGTATTCACCGATGACGCGCTGCACGCTTCCACGATTACCCTTGTCTTTGCCGGTGATAACGATGACGTCGTCATTCTTTTTAATCTTGCGCATGTTTTCCTCTACTCGAACCTTCTTTGCCTAGATGTCTTCAGCACCTACAGCACTTCAGGTGCCAGCGAAACAATCTTCATGAATTTTTCGGTGCGCAACTCGCGTGTAACCGGTCCGAAGATACGCGTTCCTATCGGCTCCAGCTTGGCATTCAGCAGTACGGCGGCATTGCCATCGAATTTGACCAATGAGCCATCAGAACGACGAACACCCTTGGCCGTCCGAACCACAACGGCGTTGTACACCTCACCTTTTTTTACGCGACCTCGTGGCGCAGCATCCTTGATGCTGACCTTGATAACATCACCCACAGAAGCATAACGGCGCTTGGAGCAACCCAATACCTTGATGCACATTACTGAACGCGCACCAGTATTATCAGC
>Ga0224495_10003287_pt1 | contig 10030 bp, 9 predicted proteins | sample SF_Jul11_sed_USG_FD_168128 | JGI IMG/M metagenome (GOLD analysis project Ga0224495, IMG submission 168128) | Sediment microbial communities from San Francisco Bay, California, United States - SF_Jul11_sed_USGS_4_1 | ecosystem: Environmental > Aquatic > Marine > Sediment | place: USA: California...
CAAACAATTCTCTTAAGCAAGATGTATATATCAGAAGCATACCCCAAAGATACTGTTGAGCCGGGAGAAAACCAATCGCAACTGATGGGTCGTATTTGTGATTTGAGGAGAGAAGAATCACAAACCCTGAGGATTCAGACTTGGTAAAGGTTAACTCACGTGAGCGCTTTATAGCGCTCACACTCTATTCTTCAGATATCTCGCCCCAACGATGGCATCGTATATGGTGGTCGGGTTCCACCTCTCTGTCCTCTGGGATTTTTTCTTTGCATAGATCTATAACATAGCGGCATCTCGGATGGAATGGACAGCCTGAAGGAATGTTTGCAAGGTCCGGCGGGTCGCCAGGTATACCGCGAAGTCTTGGTTTCTTTCCAGCTTTGATCTGCATCATGGCAATTGTTGGGAATGATGACATTAAGCCCATTGTATAGGGATGTTGAGGATTATGGAACATTTGAACAGCTGCTCCTGATTCGAGAATCTTCCCAGCATACATCACTGCAACTCTGTCTGCTAATTCTGCAATTACTCCTGCATCATGGCTGATTAAAAGTAGGGAAACATCGAACTCCTCCTTGATCATTCGAAGTACATTCAGAATCTCTCTCTGCATGGTCACATCCAAGGCGGAGGTTGGTTCATCTGCTATCACCAAGTATGGCCCAGCAATTAGAGCCATAGCTATGAGGATACGCTGACTCTCACCTCCAGAAAAGCAACCTGGATCCAAAACAAATCGCAATCCTGCATCTGCAAGCTGAACAACACCTAGATACTCTAGAACTTTCTTCTTGAGTTCAAGGAGACGGACCTCTTCTTCATGCACTTCGATAGGTTCAGCTGTCTGATGACCAATACTGTGTTGTGGATTAAGGGCATGTCCAAGACCCTGAGGAATAAGACTGATTTCCTTTCCTCGGATCTTAATGAGCTCCTCCTGTGGCATTTTCGTGAGTTCCTTCCCTCTGAAACTAACTTTTCCACTAAGACCTGGTTTGTCAACTTCCCCCTGAAGCCCTTTATCGAAAGCCTTTCGAAGTTCAGGATCGCTAGATGCGCCGGCGGCGAATCTTGCTACTCTCTCAAAGAGACCCATTATGGAAAGTGCCATGCTGCTCTTTCCAGAACCACTCTCACCAAGTAAACCAACACACTCACCTTCTCGTATGATGAAAGATACATCATCTACTGCGCGAATGAGCCCTTTTTTCGATGGATAATACGCTTTGAGGTTCTCAACAATGAGTAGAGGATCGCCCTTGGTCATTCTTACACCAAGGCCCGCCATGAAAATGACGCTAATAAACAGTTTCAAAGGAGCACGAAATATGGTCTATGACAGCTAAAATCAGAATGTTTCCGTTTCCAAATTAACTTATGACGATGAATCTATCAAAAAAAAACGCCTCTCTTTTGGAACATCTCGCAATGATACACCTTTTTTTTGGTCTAAAAGTCATCTAAGCACCAAAACAAACGTGGATACATTATTTAATAAATAACCATATTTTGGTTACAAAATAATCATCTTCATGATTTTCAAGTTGCACGAACGTTATCCTACATTTCAGATTGAAGTATGTATGAATTGAATCATGGAAAGTTGTTTGGGTAACGTTAGCATACTCGGCAAGTATATTGTCCATAAAATTCTAGAAAATTACAAATCAGGTCCCGATTTGATGCACTTGAACGAGAAAAATTCGTACGCCAAATATGTGGAGTCGCTAAATACGGGAGACCATATTCTATCTTTCAAGTTGCAAAAGGACCATCTCTATAATTTGCTTAGCTTCTTTTCGTACCTGGTTATGGAGGTCGGCTTATGACTACTGAGAGACAACACAAATCAAAGGTCGGTGGAGGCACCACCGAGATCATGTCCAATGAAGCTCTGATTGTCGGTGGCGGCGTTGCAGGTATGCAAGCTGCCATAGACATTGCCAATCAGGGCTTTAAAGTGACTCTTCTCGAGAAGTCTTCTTCCATCGGCGGAGTAATGGCCCAGATTGATAAGACATTCCCAACATTGGACTGTAGTGCTTGTATTCTAACTCCGCGGCTTAGCGAGGTTTCTCGCCATCCGAATATTGATCTTCTCACATATTCTGAAATCAAATCAGTGACAGGTGAAACTGGAGATTTCCGAGTCAGAGTTCATAGACATTCACGTTATGTTGATGAGAGCAAGTGCAGTGGTTGTGGAGATTGTATCCCAGTTTGTCCAGTTGAAGTACCAAATAGATTCGATGGCAATCTTGGATTCAGAAAAGCTATCTATACGCCTTTTCCGCAAGCAACCCCCAATGTTGTCACTGTTGATAAGAAAGGCGAGCCAGCATGTAGAGCTACATGCCCTGCAGAGGTGAATGCCCAAGGTTTCGTAACCATGATGCGTCATGGAAAATTCGATGAAGCCTTGGAGATAGTAAGAAGATCAACTCCCTTCCCCGGAGTTCTTGGAAGAGTATGCATTAGCTTTTGCGAGGCTGAGTGCGAACGGGGTATGCTGGACGAGAGTATAAGCATCAGAAATCTTCACAGATTCCTTGCTGACTATGAACGTGCTCATGAGGTCGCCCCTGTTGAGGCAAATATCGATAAGAAAGAGCGTATTGCTGTTGTAGGTGCTGGTCCTGGAGGCATCAGCTGTGCGTATCAACTAGCTCGTATGGGCTATCCAGTAACAGTCTTTGAAAAACGTGAGAAGGCTGGTGGCATGTTGCGCTATTCCATTCCAGAATACAGATTGCCTCGCGAAATTCTTGATGAAGAGATTCAACGTGTTGTTGATATGGGTGTGAAGATTAAGACAGGTACAACTGTCAAGTCTCTTCACGATCTCCTTGAGAAAGGTTTCAAGGCAGTCTTCGTTGCCACAGGTGCTTGGGAAAGTAACAGACTTGGTATTGCGGGCGAAGAAGTTGATGGAGTAGTTCATGCTATCAAATTCTTAGAGGATGTTAATAATGGAGAGAAAGTGACAGTTGGAGACCGTGTGGTTGTAGTCGGTGGTGGAGATGCTGCTATCGACTCAGCACGAGTTGCTCGAAGACTCGGTGCAAAGGAAGTCACTCTCGTCTATAGACGGTCCCATGTTGAAATTCCTGCTATCCCTAGTGAGGTAGAGGATGCAAAAGCTGAAGGTGTCAAGTTTATGCTTCTTACAAATCCCGTTGAAATTCTCTCATCAAAAGGTCATATTACAGGCATTCGTTGTGTACGGATGAGACTTGGTGAACCAGATCACTCAGGACGACGCCGACCTGTCCCGATTCCAAACTCAGAGTTCACCATGGCTGTTGATGAGATGATTATAGCAGTTGGCCAATCTACTGACCCGAGAGGTCTCCAGACTGAGCTTGAATGCACAGAATGGGGTACAGTTAAGGCAGATCCAGTCACGCTTGCAACAAATGTACCAGGCATCTTCGTAGGAGGCGATGTATTCACCGGACCTAACACGGTTGTCAAGGCAGTTGGCCACGGTAAGCATGCCGCTACCTCGATAGACAGATACATACGCGGTCTTGATCTTATGGAGGGTCGAGCCAAGGATCGCCACCGAGTACAATCGTATGAAGTAGATAAAAGCAATATACCCGTTGAGGCTCGTGCGTCAATGCCCAAACAAGGTCTCGAGAGCCGAAAACGTGACTTCTCTGAGGTGGAGCTTGGATTCAATGAAGCACGTGCTGCTGCAGAAGCAGAAAGATGTCTTGGTTGTGCAGTCTGTTGTGAGTGTGAGCGTTGTGTTGATGCCTGCACTCGAGATGCCATCGACCACCATATGCCTGATGAAGTTGTGGACTTACATGTAGGTGCCATTGTGCTGGCAACTGGATACAAACTCTTTGATGTTGCTAAGTATCCCCAGTACGGATATGGCAAGATTCCAAATGTCATCACAGCTATGGAGTTCGAACGACTGATCAATGCAGCTGGACCAACACATGGACACCTTATTCGCTTAACAGATGGGAAAATTCCTAACAGCATTGGATTCGTTCAATGTGTTGGTGCAAGAGATGTTCAGAAAGGTGTTCCATTCTGTTCCAGAGTCTGTTGTATGTATGGAATCAAAAATGCTGTGATGGCAAAAGAGCACCATCCAGATGCTGATGTGACTGTGTACTATGCTGATATCAGGGCGTTCGGAAAGGGATTTGAAGAATTCTATGAAATGGCTCGAACACGTTTCGGTGTCAACTTCGTACGTGGCCGTGTTGCTGAGGTCATGGAGGGCAAAAAGAAAAACAAGCTAATTGTTAGAGTTGAAGATACTGAAACTGGCGACCTCCATGATGTTGCGCATGATCTTGTAATTATCAGTCCTGGAATTCAACCTCCTGAGGGTCTTGAGGACCTTGCTGTGGAGCTCAATATGGACCTCAGTGAAGAAGGTTATGTGCAAGTTCATGATGCAGTTTTAACACCTGTTGATACTGACGTACCCGGCGTGTTTGTTGCAGGATGTGCAGATGGACCCAAAGATATCCCTGATTCTGTAAGTGCGGGAAGTGCTGCTGCGATGAGAGCCACTATAATCCTGTCGAAAGTGGATAGGGAGGAATAATCACCATGTCACACGATGAAGTCAAACAACAACCACCAATCAACCACGCTCCTAGCTCGAACTTTGCCAAAGAAGTTGAGCAGGAGTTTTATGGAGATGGGATAATGAAATGCATTCAATGTGGGATGTGTACAGCTTCGTGCATGGTCGCAAGCATGACTGAACGATATCGTCCTCGAATGCTTATCCAGAAAATCCTTCTAGGCAAACGTGAGGAAGTCCTGTCTAGTGAGCTACCGTGGCTCTGCATGACCTGCAGGCTTTGTGAAGAACGATGTCAAGAGGACGTCAACCTATCTGAGATCTTCCACGCGGTACGTGAGATTGCTGCACGTGAAGGCTATATTCCTCAAGTCTTTAGGAACACGATTAACAAGGTCCTAGAAGATGGTTGGTTGCTCAATGATGCCTATACTGATTTTGTTGAGGACGACAGATCCGACCTTGGATTAGATCCCAAACTTTCCTGGAACAATGATTTTGTGAAGAAGATCAAGAAACGTTACTTTGAGGGAGTCACCAAAAAATGAAAGAGTTTGTTCTCTACACAGGATGCACAACTCCTGTTCGATTACCAGCATATGAAGCAGCAGTCACAGTAGTTCTTGAGAAGCTTGGTGTTCGTCTGATTCCAATGAAGGACGTCAACTGCTGTGGTGCGCAATATATTGAGTCTTTAAGTCATACTGCCTTTGCAGCAATGAGTGGGAGAATCCTTGCCATAGCTGAAAGCATGGACCGTGATATACTTGCAATCTGTGGCGCTTGTTCTGGTTCCCTCAAAGCTGTGAAGCACGACCTTGATAGTAATAAAGTGCTTCGTGCAGAGGTCAACGAGCTTCTGGCAGATGAAGGTCTAAAGTATACTGGTACTGTTGAAGTCAAGCATCTCCTCCAAATCTTCAATGAGGATATTGGTTATGATGCAATCAAGGCCGCAATTGTAAAACCATACCATGGCGTACGTTTAGCGGCGCACTATGGGTGCCATGTTACACGACCTCCAGAGATTGTGCATGTTGATGATCCAGAGAATCCTGTCATTATCGATACCATCATCGAGGCTGCTGGTGCAACACCTGTTGATTATGTTGGAAAGACCCGTTGTTGCGGGGGTCCGATGCTGGCAATGGATGAAGAGGTAGCAAACAAGATTGGTCTTGATAAGATTAAAAATATTCGAGATGAGAAGGCTGATGGAATCGTTACTGCCTGCGTGTTTTGCGATATACAATTGACACAGGTTCAGTTTGGAGACATGGCTGGAGATGAGCCAAAAATACCTGTTTTGACACTTCCGCAATTCCTGGGTCCGGCAATGGGCATTAATTTTGATTCACTAGGTATTCAACTCAATAAGATTGACCCACAGGCAATTTTACAGGAAATGTAGAGGAATAGACAATGACCGAAAAGAAACAAGCAGCATTGATCGTCGGGGGTGGTGTTGCTGGTATGCAGGCCGCGCTCGATATTGCAAGCCAAGGATTCAAGGTCTATCTAGTTGAGAGAACTCCCTCGATTGGTGGGAGAATGGCTCAGATTGACAAGACCTTTCCAACACTCGATTGTAGCGCATGTATCTTAACACCAAAACTTAGTGAGGTAGCACACCATAAGAACATCACTCTACTCACTTATTCAGAGGTTGGCACAGTCACTGGGAAGTCTGGAGACTTTCGTGTTCGAGTTAGGCGAAAAGCACGCTTTGTGAAGGAGGATCTCTGTGCTGGATGCGGCGACTGCGCAGCTGAGTGTCCAGTGGAGATTCCCAACGAGTTCGATATGAACTTAGGCTTTAGGAAAGCCATCTATGTCGGATTTCCGCAGGCTACCCCCAATGTATACACTGTGGACAAGGAGAACTGCATAGATTGTGGAAGATGTCTAAAGGTTTGCCAGCGTAATGCTATCGATCTGGAAATGAAAGATAAGACAATGGATCTCCATGTAGGAGCCATTATCGTTGCAACTGGCTTTGAGCTTTTCGACGTAAGTCAATATCCACGTCTAGGATACGGACATTATGCGAATGTAATACATGCAATGGAATTCGAACGGATCATTAACGCTGCGGGACCAACCCATGGACACCTCGTAAGATTAAGCGATGGCAAGAAGCCCCATAGTATAGGTTTTATCCAGTGCGTTGGGGCAAGAGATGTTCAGAAAGGTGTTCCTTACTGTAGTCGTGTATGTTGCATGTACTCGATTAAAAACGCCGTAATGGCACTCGAACATTATCCTGATGCTGAGGTGTGGGTTTATTACGCTGATATTAGAGCATTCGGGAAGGGCTTCGAGGAATTTTATGAGATGGCTAAGAAACGTTTTGGCGTGAAGTTTGTTAGAGGTCGTGTTGCTGAGGTGATGGAGGGTAAGAATACTGGAAACCTTGTTGTCAAGGTTGAGGATACTGAGAGTTCAAAGGTTCGCCTCATCGAACATGACATGGTAGTGATTAGCCCTGGTGTTATCCCTTCTGAGGGGATGCATACCATGGCCACAAAGATGGGAATTGAACAGACTGATGATGGTTATGTCCAGATTGACCACTCATTCTTTGGGCCTATTTTAACAAAAGTTCCGGGGGTGTTTGTTTGTGGATGTGCAGATGGACCTAAAGATATCCCTGATTCTGTAAGTGCGGGAAGTGCTGCTGCGATGAAAGCCACCATTATCCTCAGCAAAGGAGGAGTATAGATTGTCAGATGCGAAAGAAGAACCACGAATCGGTGTATTTGTCTGCCATTGCGGCCATAACATAGCTGGTACTGTCAATGTTGCTGCCGTAGCGGAGATGGCAAGACACCTACCACATGTAGCTTTTGCAACCGATGAGATGTTCATGTGCTCTGATGCAGGACAGACTCTAATCAAGGAAAAGATCAAGGAGCTCAATCTCAATAGAGTTGTTGTGGCAAGTTGTTCACCGAGGATGCATGAACCAACATTCCGTCGCGTAGTTGAGGAGGCTGATGTTAATAGGTACTTATTCGACCAAGTTAACCTCCGAGAACATGTGAGCTGGTGCCACTCAAGGGAACCCGAGAAAGCAACGGAAAAGGCAAAAGATCTCGTACGCATGTCAGTCGCCAGGGCCGCAAAACTGGAGTACCTACCAATTAAGTCAGTGGATGTCATTCCAAAGACTCTTGTCGTGGGAGGCGGCATTGCTGGCTTACGGGCATCTCTAGATATTGCAGAACGCGGCTTCGATGTAATCCTCGTTGAGAAAGATAGTCAGCTTGGAGGGAATGTAGCAAAGTGGACTCACCTCTTCCCCTCTGATGAGTCTGGTGCACAGGTTATTGGACCACTTATTCATGACGTGAAGAAGCACAAACGTATTAAAATCCTGGTAAATAGTAAGGTTTCAGAATTTGATGGTTATATTGGGAACTTCGGCGTTACGATTAAGAATCAAAGCACAGGGAAGGCGCATCGCTACGAAGTGGGTACTGTCATAGTATCTACTGGATTTGAACCTTTCAAGCCTGTTGGATACTACGGCTATGGAACCTCTCCCGATATTGTCACTCTTGCTGAACTCCAGGAGATGGAGCCAGGCAAGCAACTTCTCAAATCGAGTGATGGAAAGCCAGTGAAGAAGATCGTCTTTATTGGTTGTGTTGGTTCTCGAGAGCCAGGTAAGAAAGGTCATGAGCATTGCTCTCGACATTGCTGTTCTGCTACAGCAAAAGCTGCGGGAGACCTCAGAGACCGTGTTGATGAGGCTCTTGTTCTCTATCAGGATATCAGAACATATGGGAAGGGTCATGAAGAGTTCCACAGGCTTGCTAGGCAGAAGCATGTGATTTACAGTAAATTCCCTCAGGATGGGCACCCAGAAGTCGAAGTCAAGAATGGGAAGATCAAACTGAGGTGGTTCGATGTGCTCGGAGGAGTTGAGCTTCAATTTGAGCCTGACCTACTTGTGCTGGCATCTGCGATGATTCCACCGGTTGATATGGATGAAACTGCAAAAATGTTCAGCCTTACTAGAAGTGGAGACGGATTCTTTAATCCTGAACACATCAAGCTTGCACCTCTAACAACCCACACCGCTGGAGTAATGATTGCTGGTGCTGCTCAGGCTGCGAAGAACGCATCAGAGTCTGTGATAGATGCCAGTGGAGCCGCTGCAAAGGCAGTAGGCTTAATGGCTCAAGGCAAGGTGGAGATTGAATCGACGGTCTCGCACGTGCTACCAGATATATGCTCATCTTGCCACACATGTGTCACAGCTTGTCCCTATGGTGCAATTGCCATGGATGAGGAACATGACCCACCTGTTGCCATAGTTACAGAGGCTAAATGCAAAGGGTGCGGCACATGTGCAGCCGCTTGTCCAAGTAGTGCAATTGTCATGTATCATTCAACAGATGAGCAGATTCTTACCATGGTTGAGGCGTACTTATGCGCAACACCAGGACTACAAGGAGGTGGTTCAGTATGAACACCGAAGTATCCACATCAATGAAGACAGAAAAAGAATGGGAACCCCGCATAATAGCCTATTGCTGCAACTGGTGTTCATATGCTGGGGCAGACTTGGCTGGAACAAGTCGAATACAATATCCAACAAACGCAAGAATCGTCAGAGTGAACTGCACAGGCAGGCTCAGTCCTGAGTTCGTACTTGCGGCGTTAAACATGGGTGCTGATGGCGTTCTTGTTTCTGGATGTCATCCCGGTGATTGTCACTATACGAGCGGCAATCTCAAGGCACGTGCCCGATGGGCACTAATGGAAACAGCGATTGAACAAGCAGGAGTAGATCCAAGAAGGGTACGCTTGCAATGGGCTTCAGCTTCTGAGGCACAGATTTTCGCTGATGGTGTCAAGGCAATTGTAGAACAAGTAAGAGAACTAGGTCCAATCAGGAGTGAATGGAAATGAGTAAGATGTTTGTAAACTTCTTTAGTCAGAAACGCAGTGAAGTTAGAAAACAACGTAAGACGATTGAAGAGGTTCTGCAGGGCGGGCCCTCTACAGTATCCAAGATCGCAGAAGCAACTGGTTTCGAGAAGAACCTGGTTGTTTGGAATCTAATGGGCATGCTACGCTGGGGTGTTGTAGAGGTTGCTAGTGAGGAGGGTGATGAGCTAACCTACATTCTAAAGGAGGCTTAATACTGTCCAATCCCGTTTCTATCGCTATGGCTCAGGGCAGCTCTTGCTGGGGATGTTTCCAGAGCCTAGTAGATATTCATCTCAATCTAGCAACTGTTCTACCAGCTCTTGAGATAAAGTATTGGCAGGCGGTAGCTGATTTTAAACTCCATCACTTAGAGAGTTATAATGACAAGTCCATTGTAGTAGGACTCTTTGAAGGGATGGCGAGAACTGAAGAGGATATTCATCTTCTGAAGCTCATGCGTAACAAGTGTCAGATTCTGATTGCTTTCGGCTCCTGTTCATGCTTTGGCGGAATTCCAGGTCTGGCAAG
>Ga0224495_10003289_pt1 | contig 10028 bp, 6 predicted proteins | sample SF_Jul11_sed_USG_FD_168128 | JGI IMG/M metagenome (GOLD analysis project Ga0224495, IMG submission 168128) | Sediment microbial communities from San Francisco Bay, California, United States - SF_Jul11_sed_USGS_4_1 | ecosystem: Environmental > Aquatic > Marine > Sediment | place: USA: California...
CAGATGGGTCCCACCTGGCTTGGCTTACCTGGAACCATCCCAATATGCCGTGGGACTCCTCAGAGCTGTGGGTTGGTGACATCACACGGGCCGGCTCGGTCGGACATGAGCAGCGAATAGCTGGCGGTGTCAATGAATCTATCTGCCAGCCAAGGTACGCTCCTGACGGCACACTATATTTCGTCTCGGATAAGACTGGCTGGTGGAACCTCTATCGCTGGAAAGAGGGACGTGTTGAGATACTGTGCAAAATGGAAGCCGAGTTTGGAGTACCACACTGGTCCTTTGGGATTTCGACCTACGGGTTCGAATCGGCTGGTAGTATCATCTGCTCCTACATCAAAGATGGTAGTTCGTATCTAGCCAGCCTGGATACCTCAACCCGGCAAATCAGGGCGATCGACATCCCCTATACTTCCATTGCCTTTGTTCAGGCCACGCCGGGCGGCGCGGTATTCATCGCCGGGTCACCAAGTGAAGCTACAGCTATTATCCAGCTTAGCCGGGCAACGGGCAAGATAGAGGTGTTGCGCCGTTCCACTGAGGTCGCCATCGACCCTGGGTATCTTTCAATACCCCGGGCAGTTGAATTCCCAACCGGAAACGGGTTGACAGCACATGCTTTCTTCTATGCACCGAAGAATCGCGATTTTGTAGCCACTCAGGGCGAGCGGCCACCGCTCCTTGTTATCAGCCATGGCGGGCCGACTGGCGCAACCTCAAGTGAATTCAACCTGATGATACAATACTGGACCAGCCGGGGATTTGCCGTTACGGATGTCAACTATGGAGGAAGCAGCGGTTATGGAAGGGCATACCGCCAGCGGTTAAATGGGCAATGGGGCATCGTAGATGTGGACGACTGTGTGAACTGTGCGCAGTATCTTATCAAGCGCGGTGAGGTGGATGCTGACCGCGTTGCCATCAGAGGAAGCAGCGCCGGTGGTTACACTACTCTGGCGGCGCTGACATCTTCCAAAGTCTTCAAGGCCGGAGCAAGCTACTACGGCGTCAGTGATCTTGAAGCTCTAGCAAGAGACACCCATAAACTTGAGTCGCACTATCTGGACAGGCTCATTGGTCCGTATCCCGCTCGCCGTGAGTTATACAGGGAGCGCTCACCGATCAACTTCGTGGAGGGGCTTTCGTGTCCGGTGATCTTCTTTCAAGGGAACGAGGACAGAGTTGTCTCACCCAATCAGGCAGAGAAGATGGTGGATGCGCTTCGCCAAAAAGGGATGCCCGTAGCATATCTCCTATTTGAGGGCGAGCAACATGGTTTCCGGCGAGCGCAAAACATAAAACGGGCGCTGGACGCTGAACTCTATTTCTACTCCAAAATTTTCCGATTCCCATTGCCCGAGCCAGTCGAGCCGGTGCCGATAGAGAACCTGAAGTAGGCTTTGTTTCCGATAATATCTACGGGATGGTCACTTGGATCCGTCAGGTGCTTAGCAGGCGCAGTCTAATCCGCGACCGGGGCCGGGCATGGCACATTTGGGCGGTTTGTTCACCTTGGCCCAACAAAAGTCCAGAAAGTGTGCCCGAAGTAACAATTACCTGTTTTGTTACCTCACCACGCAAACCATTAAAGGATGCTTTTTATTGTCGCGAAGCTGGTTAGTTAGGCACTTTTGGAGACAAATTCCTTCACCCTGTTCCTGAATACATCTCTCGCCAGAAACACCCTTCGCTGGCGTTTGAGGCATTTAAGGCCAATGTCGGTGCCTACCCTCACTATTTCTCACTCGTAGTTGCTGCAGGGATGTGCTTTGCGCAACCTCCGGATCAAATACTTTTGATGAGGCAATAGAGGTTCGGGCTGATTATCATATTGGTTAAGGAACACCAAGCCACCCATAGCCTGAGCGTCCCGTGAGAGATTAGTAACGAGGCTGTTTGATTTTTGACTTTCCGTTCATCTTTGCGCATCTTGGAAGCCTTTCACCTCTAAATTTTGTAGTGCGACCCTTCAGGGCCGTGTAGCACGAGGCTAAAGCCTCGCACTATATTTTTGGACAGCCTTTTAACTAAACTAGAAGGCAAACGGCACCAAGAAAAGGTTATAATCAGGCTTTTCACGCAGGCCATGAAAGAATCATCAGGAAAAGCCAGAGACCCGTTACGAAATATCTTTCACCGATTCGAGCCTGAGCTATGGGTTATCACTGTCATTCAGTTTTTCACAGTAATCGGTTTCTCCATCTGTATGCCGTTTCTAAGTTTATATCTTTATCAGGACAGAGGTCTTTCCATGACTATGGTCGGAACCATCCTCCTGGCTGCGGGGCTTTGCTCAGCCGTTAGCCAGGCACTTGGAGGAGCGCTCTCGGATAGATTCGGCCGACGTCCGATTCTACTTACGGCTACTTTCGTAAGTATATTCTTATATACGGGACTAGCTGTCCTTATCGGGATTTCAGCCCCGGTGTGGGCCATTGTAGTTGCCTACATTGCTGGTCGCTCAACGCTTACCATAACACGTCCTGTGATCTCAGCCATGGTGGCAGATTTTACCTCAAAAGAGCGGCTAACAGAAGCATATGGAATCCTTCGTATAGGAGCTAACATAGGCTGGGCTGCTGGCCCTGCCATAGGGGGGTATCTGGCCACTTTTTTGTCCTATGGCTGGCTCTTTGGGGTTCCGGCTTTAACCTGTGGCATCGTTTCCCTCATTGTCTTTTTCTTTGTCCGTGAATCTTCGCGCAGAACGAATAGGAAGGTAGGCTTTCGGAGCATACTTCCCCCTGCCGGCGCCCGAGCCTTCCTGGTCTTCACGATGGTGAGTCTCCTGCTGTTCATAGTTATGGGACAGATGGCAAGTACTTTATCTATCTTCGCCGTGGATAGGGTCGGCTTCTCTACCGCGCAATATGGTCTATTACTGGGTTTGAACGGCTTGATAGTGATTTTCTTTCAATATCCGATGACTCTTGCCCTCAAGCGGCTGGCGAAATTCCGAGCTCTCATACTTGGGAGCCTGCTTTACGTGTTTGGCTATCTATCCTTTGGTTGGATTACACAATTTGGGTGGGCGCTGGGAGCAATGGCGATAATCACAACAGGCGAGATTATACATTCTCCGGTTACGCTCTCAGTGATAGGGGAACTCTCTCCACAAGATCAGAGGGGACGATATATGGGATTTTTCGGGTTAAGCGAAACCATAGGTATAGCGATGGGGCCACTGCTGGGAGGAATACTGCTTGATGCGTTCCCCTCTGACCTCAGACTCGTATGGGCACCCATCGCCTCGATAGCATTAATTGCTGCAATAGGGTACTACTGGTGGGCGCGCCGATTTCGTTCATAGTCTCCCGGGGGATTTCATATGAGAATCCGTCTCCCTGGAACGGAAGGCACTTTAGCTGAGCGTGCCTTTTCGCTTATACAGCCCTGCCCATGAGTAGGTCTTTTGTCTGACAGTTCTAGGGCGAGCAATGCAACCGACGATTGCACAGAGGCCTGTTTTGTTACTCACTTAGGCAGAAGACCGGAATGGTCAGTGTGTGCCTGTGATGGATAGCTTTTTGCCCGGAAAGTCAGGCTTCATATCGCAGGATAGCACGTATGCGCTGAAGCAGGGGCGGATGAGAATAGCTGAGAAAAACGTAAAAAGGATGGGGCATCAAGTTCGAGAGATTGCCTGCATAGAGTTTCTTCAATGCCTCGGTCAGATGATGTGGCTGTTCAATGGTCTCGGCCGCGAAGCGATCAGCCTCGTACTCGTTCTTCCGCGATAGCGCATTCATTACGACCGAGAGTACCATTTCCAGCGGGGTGTAGAGCAAGCCGAAAAACAGGATCCCACTGTAAACGGACTGCTGCTCCATATAAAATGCATCGTAGAGCCCGGAGCTGCCCAGGAAGATAGATAAGACAAAAAAGAGCACTCCAAAGTGAATAATGTTAATTATTGTGCCCTGTAGTATGTGCTTCTTCTTGTGATGACCGATTTCGTGTGCAAGTACCGCTACCAGTTCGGGCACCGTATGCTTCTCAATTAGGGTGTCATAAAGGGCAATCCGTTTGTTATGACCGAAACCGGTGAAGAAAGCATTTGACTTACTGGAGCGCTTGGAACCGTCCATCACGGAAACGTTCTTGATGGGGAAATCAACCGAGCTGGCGTAATTGAAAATAGCCTCTTTCAACTCGCCTGGCTCCAGCGGAGTGAACTTGTTGAACAGCGGCATAATCCATGTTGGAGCAACATACTCCAGAATCAGGGAGAATACAGTGACGGCAATCCAGCAGTAGATCCAGGCGTGGTAGCCTACATATTCAAATAAGGCCAGAATACCGCTCAGCAAGGCAGCACCGATCAGCACTGCCAGGCCCAAGCCCTTGATCCTGTCTATGAGAAAAGTGCGGCGGGTAGTCCTGTTAAAGCCGAATCTTTCCTCAATCACAAACGTGTGATAAATACTGAAGGGCAGCGTAAGAAGGCTATAGCCTATTAGCAGAATACCAATGTAAAACAGTCCGTTCAGGACAGGCGTGAAACCCGAGGACCTGACTATCTGGTCAAGATCATTGAAGCCGCCGGCAAACCAGAAAAAAAGCAGAACCACGAGGCTGAATGTACTGGTTATGAAATCAAAACGGGTATTAGTGCGAATATATTCCTGAGACTTACGATAATTCTCCGGTTGATAAACCCCTTCAAGCCCGGGGGGTAGTTCTGATCTCAGGGACTTGAGGTTAAGCAGGTTTGCAGCCACTCCTATCGCATACTCAAGGAGGAGGGCGAAAAGAATGACAAAGAAGAAAGGATTCATCATTGCTCAGCCGGTTACAGAACAGTGTATTACATACTGGCGCAGCCATCAACAAGGATAAGAAGGTCCTGCACAATTCAGCGGATTCTTACCCAACAATTCTAGCTTTGGCCTGAGCCCAAGTCAGTGACGGCGAAAGGCGCCAGCGAAAGTAATGCTAGGGGGTATTGACTGTACCCGCTAATTGGCTTACTATGACTACTAGTATGCCCTAATATGAGCACCGTTCTTGATTTGCTGCATTCTGGCTCTCGCCTCGGTCAGTTCATCCTGTGCTATAGATGCCACGTTGCGTTTTCCGGTAACTGAAATGGATGACAGGTTCGTAATTGAGAATACAGGCACTGTCTGTCGTATCACGCTTGTCAAGTCGTTCGGTGGTGAGCAGCAATTTGAAATAGCCGTCGGCAGAAATGTCTCAGCTAGTAACGCAACCCGGATGTTGAAGTTTCACGGACTATTTAAGTCACCAACGGAGCTAAGAAAGGATTAGGTATTTTGGAGAACAACGCACAGTATTTTGTATTAACCTTTGTGCCCTTGTTCATCGTTATTGACGCGCTGGGCATCCTGCCCGTCGTCATTTCTATGAGTCAGGACATGTCAAGGCGGGAGCACCACAAGATGATCCATGTGGCTACCATAACAGCTACCATTGTCGGTCTCATATTCCTGTTTTTTGGGCAGTTGATTCTGCGGGCGATGGGCATTTCGGTAGGTTCATTTGCTATTGCCGGCGGGCTTATCCTGCTGGTGCTTTCCATCACATACATGACAACCGGACGGATGATGCAAGTAATAAGAGAGGAAATGGTAGCCGTAGTCCCCATTGGCACACCTCTAACGGTCGGACCGGCTACAATAACAACGCTCTTGTTGCTGGCCACGCAATTCCCCATTTATATGGTCCTTTTATCCTTCGCTCTGAATATGCTTATTGCCTGGGCGATCTTTATGGTGGGAGGACAGATTGCTCGTTTCCTTGGGCAAGGCGGGCTGAAGGCAGTTTCCAGAGTATTTAGCCTGCTGCTGGCGGCTATAGCGGTAAGTATGATTATTAGTGGCCTGGAAATGCTTAACATACTGCCCGGGTAAACGGTTCAGGCTGATTAGATATGAGAGAGGGTTAGTTCATACTTCCTATTCGACGAGTCTATGACGATTTGCCCACTGCGACCTGATATTTATAGCTCATCAAAAATGAGCTAGCCAGATTACCAGAGTGTCTAACATCAATTTGCGTTGCTTCAACCGACTCGTTCTGGCTCTTACCTACCGCAGAGATTGTCCGACTCTTGTGAATCCAAATTTAGGAATTTAAACGGAATCTACTATATACTGACTCTTCGGGAGCGTCGATTTCCAGTAGTCTGGGTGAACAAGACAATGCAAGCCTACTATTAGCTAAACAGGGCTTATTTTACCTTCTTGCAGACACCAATTCCATTTTAAGCTTTGTTTTCAATCTTACTTCATCAATTCGGAAATTTCATCGGGAAGATAATCTATGCCTTCAAACTCTCTAACAACAATTGATTTAATTTTGTTTTTCAATTCTGGCTTAAGATTGGGATAGACCATTTCAACTCTTCCACCTATTGATTCACAATCGTCTTCAACAATCACGTCTGGAAGAGGTCGAATTCTTTCAACGACATCCTTGTATTCCTCTCTATTTCGACGATAGAAGATTAGACCATCGGGGAAAGCATATTTCTTCAGAACAAACTTGTCCTTTTCAACGTCTTTAGCGTTTTTATGAGAGCTTAAATAGCATATTCTTGCTCCTTGTCCCTTCCATTCCTGTAATTTCTTAACAGCGTTGCCGACAGGAATGTACGATGCGTAATCATGAAGAGATTCGTCACCCTCCATAACTTGTTTGACTGTTTCTTCTCGGGCAAGACCCTTGGCATTTTCGTGCATTATGGTTGTTCCGTGCAAGAAAACGAGTATTTTCATATTCATAGAGAGAATTCATTGACAAATCAAAGAATATAGAGAAGATAGAGTACTATAGTTGAGGGAGGTAGTCTAGTGGCTAGGACATATTAACCTGTTTTATTACTTCGCTATACAAACCATTAAAGGGCGTTCTTATCCTGGCGAAGCTGGTTAGTTAGTCACTTTTGGAGACAAATTCCTTCAGTCTTCTCTTGAGGACTTCTGTTGGCAAAAGAACCCTTCGCTGGCAGTTGAGGCATTTAAGGCCGATGTCGGCGCCCACCCTCACCACTTCCCATTCGTAGCTGCCGCAGGGGTGCGCTTTGCGCAGCCGGACTACATCACCGGGCTTTATTTCTATAGTCATTGATTTGCTTGCGGATTTTTTCAGCTACCTTTCTTGCCGCCTGGGCAAAGTCCTTTTCCTTTGAAGCATAAAGAATCTGCCTCGACACATTGATAATCGCTTTCTCGCCCCGGGCGTCCACTCCGTGGCCAACTGCTGAAGCCAGGTCCCCTCCCTGAGCGCCGATGCCGGGAATGAGCAAAGGCATTTCGGGGCAAATTGAGCGAACTCTTCTTAATTCGTCGGGATAGGTAGCCCCGACCACCAGGCCGATATTGCCATGAATATTCCATTCTTGGGCTTTTCGAGCCACTGCTTCGTACAGTGGTAGGCCATTGGTGCGAAGGTCCTGGAAATCTGTGGCTCCCTTATTTGATGTTCGGCACAGGATGAATACTCCTTTGTCGTGATAACTGATGAAAGGCTCTATGGAATCGAAGCCGAGATAGGGATTGACGGTAGCGGCATCGAAGTCCAGAACCGAAAAGAGAGCCCGGGCATAAGCCCTGGCGGTGTTGCCGATGTCGCCGCGCTTGGCATCGCCGATAGCAGGTATATCACTGGGTATATGTTTGATGGTCTTCTCCAGGATAGCCAGCCCTTCGGTCCCTAGAACTTCATAGAAAGCCAGATTGGGCTTATAGGCACAGACCAGATCGCAGGTAGCTTCGATAATCGCCTTGTTGAATTGCAGAACGTCTACTTCGGGCATAAGCTCGGGATCCGGGTCAAGTCCGATGCAAAGCCAGCTCTTGTTTTTTCGGCTGGCGTTAAGCAGTTTATGGGTGAACTTCATTCTATACCCCAGATAATATCAGGAGATGGACATAAATAAAAGCTCGGTCAACACTCTACCATGCCATTCTAAGTATTATAGTTGATTGCAGAAATGCTTACACAAAGGTCATTGTGAGGCTTACTTAGGCTCCATTCCTTGTCTATCAGCCAGAACTTTGAAAAGCACAAGTTTTGTTCTGAAAATGGAGGTAAAGTTAAGATAAGTGTATTGACAGATGAGAGATTTGTGATAAAATATTAGTGGCATGCGAGAAGCTCCTGTTCGACCTGGTCTGAGGCGATGGTGAGGCCGAACCCGTAGATGGTCGCTTTGGTTCGGCAGAGTCAATAGCGAAACCGACCTCGAAGGTGGGTGTTGCTATTTTGTTTTCGGGTGCTTGTTTGAAGAGTCTGGTCATAGAATGCTCGCAGATACTTGCCGCAGCACTGTGCTTTCCTACGCTGCAATGTTGGCTTGCCTATGCTTTAGCATTCCCAAAACAAAAGGAGGAATGTAATTGAAACTGGCATGTGAAAATATGAATATTTTTTCCGAAGGGAGGTGATGGCTTTCGAGGAGACGTAAAAAACAAATAAAGAAGCCGTTATGCCCCTGGTCGAGGGGCGATAAGGCAAATTTAGAAAAAAGGGAGTAAGAAAATGAAAAGAAAAGGTTTTAGTATCCTGTTTTCTCTGGTGCTGGTGATTAGCATTAGTCTGGCGATAGCGGTGCCAGTTTCTGCGGCTGACTTAGAAGTAGGTTCTGGCAAACCTTATGCCACCATAGCGGCTGCCATCTCTGCCGCTGCTGATGGAGACACAATAATTGTGTATGCTGGAACCTATGGGAAAGTCGTTGTAAGCAAGGAACTCACGATCCAAGCAGCCGCAGGAAACAGCCCCATTGTTGATGGAGGTGGGAGTGGAGCTTGCTTCGGCATATATAAAAGTGCGGGGCTGAGTAATGTGACTATTGAAGGATTTGAAATTAAAAACGCGAAGTTTGGTATTTGGATATATGGAGCAGGAGCCTCTTCAACTACCTATGACAACATAACCCTTTCAAACAACGACATTCACGACCATTCTGAAAACGGAATTCTAACGACAGATGTCACTGTTAATGTCCTCACTATCTCTGGCAATACCTTTAACAATAGTGGGATAGGAATCAGTTTTGATAGAGCCATAGTTGATAGTCTCAAAGTTGATGGGAATGAAATAACTAACGGCAATGTGGGGCTGGCTTTCTTCAGTGGCAGTTATAGTAGCGTCGAGGTATCTAACTGCTATTTTGAAGGAAATGCTTGGGAACATATCGATCTTGGAGCATGGGGCAAGTGGCCATCATTGTCAGGTATCAATATCGACACCTGTCAATTTTTAGCCGGTCCGTGGTGCGCCATATGGGTCGAGTCGCATTTCTCCGACTATGATGTTGTACTTAGGTATAATTTATTTGGTGTCGGCGATTGTGGGATTTGCAATAAAAGCACACACATTGTTGATGCTGAACTCAATTGGTGGGGTCATGTGAGTGGGCCATATGATGACAAAGACATGGATGGGTTAAGCCTGGTAAACACAGGTGGACTAGGAGATATCGTTGGTGGTACTCTCTGGTGCGGTGATGTTGATTATGTGGATTATGAACCATGGCTTGGCCAAGGTGGATGGGTTACCGGAGGTGGCTGGATTGACTCTCCACCCGGTGCATACATGCCAGGGCCAACAAACATCGCTGGAACCTTTACGGGGGCCTACACGTCCCGATTCACCAACATCCAGTGTGATCCCAATAATACACCAATTACGTTCACGGGATCAGTGGAAGTAACGGGTATCCAGCCGAACGGCGCAGTAATGATTGGGTTGATTGACCAAGGCCTTTACGACTCAGGTTCCTCCCTTTGGGAAACTTGGGGAAGCGGTGCATACCTCTATCTGGGCCGAATAGGCACCAATGTCCGAATTGGCCCTTCAGATGGCTTTATGGGTGGCGAACTCAACCAAGTGGGCGCTAACGTGCCATATGTGGACGGAGGCCCAAATCTGATCGAGTTCTCCATGACCATTTATGACGGCCAGATTACGGTTACCTATGAGGGTGTTGATTACGTGGACACATATGGGGGAATCGAGGATATGAATACAACAGACGCTTACTCAGGGAGTGAATT
>Ga0224495_10003290_pt1 | contig 10025 bp, 8 predicted proteins | sample SF_Jul11_sed_USG_FD_168128 | JGI IMG/M metagenome (GOLD analysis project Ga0224495, IMG submission 168128) | Sediment microbial communities from San Francisco Bay, California, United States - SF_Jul11_sed_USGS_4_1 | ecosystem: Environmental > Aquatic > Marine > Sediment | place: USA: California...
TCATCACGCACAGCGAAGTCGCCTTTCGCCCGCGTCGCACGCTGGTTTGCCGCATGGAGGACAATAGCGGCGAGTTATATCTGCGCTTCCTGAATTTTTATCCCAGCCAGCAAAAACAGCTTGCGACCGGCAAGCAGATCCGCGCCATCGGCGAGGTGCGCATCGGGCACTACGGGCCGGAGATGGTGCATCCCAAATGCCGTGCGGTAAATGATGATACCCCGCTGCAGCAAAGTCTTACGCCGGTCTATCCGACCACGGCGGGGCTGGCGCAACCCATATTGCGCAAGCTGATTGTCAACGCGCTGGAAATTTTGCCGTTAGCCGATACGCTACCGGACGCGCTGCTGCAAAAATTCAAGCTCACCGGCTTTGCGGAGAGCATCCGGCTGTTGCACAATCCTCCGCCGGATATTACGGCCAGTTCGTTGGAACAGCGCAGCCATCCCGCGTGGCGGCGCATCAAGTTCGATGAGCTGCTGGCGCAGCAACTCTCGATGCGCGTGCACCACCGCGAGCGCAGCAAACGCATCGCACCTGTGCTGGCACAGTATCAGAAGCTTACTACTCGCCTAATAAAGGGTCTGCCGTTTGCGCTGACCAAGGCGCAGCACCGTACCTTTGCCGAGATTAGCCAGGATCTGGCCAAGCCCCATCCAATGCAGCGCCTGCTGCTCGGCGATGTTGGCAGCGGCAAGACCATCGTGGCGGCGCTGGCCGCGTTGCAGGCGATAGAAAATGGCTATCAGGTCGCGCTGATGGCACCCACTGAGATACTCGCTGAACAGCATTACCTCAAGTTGCATGGCTGGCTGGCGCCCTTGGGAATTACGCCGGTTTGGCTGTCTGGAAGCCTGAAGAAAAAGGAAAAGCAACTTGCCACCGGACATATTGCCTCCGGTGAAACGCCACTGGCCATTGGTACGCATGCGCTATTCCAGGAACAGGTCAGCTTCCGCAATCTGGGACTGGCGATCGTCGACGAGCAGCACAAGTTCGGAGTACAACAGAGGCTCGCGTTGCGGAACAAAGGTAAAGCCTCCCAATACGCTCGCAATTCTGCTGAGCTTAGGACTGGAGCCGTAGACGAAGGGCAGGATTTTTCAGGAGATGTGGTTCGGCCAGTTCAGCACGAACAGCCAGGGAGCTTAGCCGAACCACACCAGTTAATGATGAGCGCAACGCCCATCCCTCGCACGCTGGCGATGAGCTATTACGCCGACCTCGATGTGTCGGTGATAGATGAGCTGCCACCCGGGCGTACGCCGGTGATTACCAAGCTGGTCAGCGATGAGCGACGTGACGAAGTGATAGACAGAGTGCGCGCTGCTTGTATGGCAGGACAGCAAGCTTACTGGGTGTGCCCGTTGATCGACGAGTCCGAAGCGCTGCAATTGCAAACGGCACTGGAGACGTTGCAACTGCTCACGCAAACTTTCCCCGAGCTGCGCGTGGGACTGGTGCATGGCAAACTGGACAATGCCGAGAAAGCGCGGGTGATGGCCGCGTTCAAGGCAGGCGAACTGCAATTGCTGGTGGCTACCACGGTCATCGAAGTCGGCGTGGATGTGCCGAATGCCAGTCTGATGGTGATCGACCATGCCGAGCGCATGGGGTTGGCGCAACTGCATCAATTGCGCGGGCGGGTAGGGCGAGGTGCGGCACAAAGTTTGTGCATCCTGCTGTATCAGCAACCACTCTCTGAGCTGGCGCGAGCGCGGCTGAAGATAATTTTTGAGAGCACTGACGGCTTCGCGATCGCACAACACGATCTACAATTGCGCGGCCCCGGCGAGTTGCTGGGTGCGCGCCAAAGCGGCGTGGCGATGCTGCGCTTCGCCGACATCAGTGCGGATGAAGATCTATTGAATAATGCGCGGCAAGCTGCAGATGAATTACTGCGCGATTATCCCGAAGCGGCAAGCGCGCACTTGCAACGCTGGATGGCGAATAAACATGACTTCTTGAATGTCTGATCTCATCTTTCAATCAATAGCGAATGTTGCAGGGAGTGTGAACGCATCCAGCAAAACCGTCCCTTTTCCCTCGTGGTGGAGGAGAATGAAGCAAATGGGCAACCTGTGCAGGTTGAATAACAATGCAGGATAAATTCTGGCGTGGTGAAACACTAGGTTGTGAACCCGACCTCGCACCTTGGCTGCGCGATCGCGGTTCGCTTACGCAGCGCATTCAGCAACGCTGCACCAACTTCAAAGTAGACAAGGTGCGCACCGGCCTCGCGCATATTGCGCTCGATGAATCTGTGCTGTTGGGCATGGCGCCGCCGCAACTCGCCTGGTCGCGCGAAGTGTTCCTGTATGCTGATGATCAACCGGTAGTGTTCGCGCACAGCGCGCTCGCTCCCGGGCATCTATGCCGTGCATGGTCAGCGGTGCGCGCGCTGGGTAACAAGCCATTAGGCGCATTGTTGTTTGCACATCCGCTGGTGGAGCGCAATCCGCTGCGTTACCGCGCGCTGCGCAATACACACCCGTTGTATAAACGTGCTGTTGTGGTGTTAAGTAATCCACCAAGCAGGTTGTGGGCGCGCCGTTCCCTGTTCTATTTGCATGGTGCGCCGCTGCTGGTCACCGAGGTGTTCCTGCCGGAAATCCTGCAACTGACCAGGCGTATTTAAAATTTTTGTATACCTTAACTGTCGTTTCCTGTTCATGAAAACCGCAATGATGATTCATTTCCAGCCGGGGCTTGCGGGCATTTGCAGGAAGGCTGTGATATTGGTATTGTTGTTTTAAAGGCGCTTCAAAAAATTCAAATTACGTCGCAATACTGTGTTACACATAAGAAATTACTCCTTGCATATCAAACATATGCTGCGTCGCAATTTTTCGTTCGCGCCTTGTACGCTAATAACCAACCACAGGACCCCCGTTCTTTGGCGGCCCGGGGGGATACCTGGAAGTATTATCAGGACTTTGAATTTTTAGAAGAGCCCATAAGTTTGTTATTCGTTCCCGCACCCGGAGAGAACAATGAGCGCAAGCAATAATATCGTGAGCACCTACATCAGGGGGCTGAAGGATATTGCAATCAGATTGATGGTAAATCCCGCCGGATTTTTCCGGGAAATGCCAAAGACCGGGGGGTTGATCGATCCCCTGCTCTTCCTTGTTATGACAGCGGTGCTGGATGTGTTGTTGATTGCTGCCCAATCCTTTTTTTCGCACGGTGCAGGGATTAATGGCATAGGCATGCTGCTCGGCAGCCTGATCATTTGGCCGCTGATCGCGGTGATTCTGAGCTTCTTTGTGGCAGGTTTGTTTTATGTGATCTGGTCGTTCATGGGTTCCAGCGAGAACTATGAAACCAGCTACCGTTGCCTGGCGTATGTGCAAATATTGTTTCCAGTCACGGTGCTGCTCAGCATCGTGCCATATCTCGGCTTGCTGGGCATTGCCTGGTGGCTTTACCTGATGGTGATTGTGTCAAGGGAAGTGCACAAGACAGAGATCAAGCCAGCCTTGCTGGTATTCGGTGTTATTGCTGTACTGTCCGGCCTGGTTTATTACAACTCGGTGTCCTCGGCCATCAAGTCAAAAGAACATTTGCAGGAACTCACCAAGGAGTTGCAGAAGATGCCCGAGAGGAGCAGCACGGGCACCCAGTAACCAGCAAAATCCTAGGCGCAAACCGCATTGTGAAAAAACTACCCAGGCCTTGAACGGGAGAAGCTGTTGGGGGCAAGAGAGACCATGAGTTATCATGTGTATCCTTTTGCTCGATCTCGCCAAACTTTTATTACCAGAGCATGAATCAAACATTGCCTACCCGATCGCGACTTGCATTGCTCCTCGGAGTATTGCTGACTATCGCCTGGCCGGGCGTGCTTTATGCTGAGCAGCCTGAGCAAGTGCCGGATGTGCCTGCTGCATCAGGATTCCTGCTGGTTGCCAGCAAGCAGATGGCGGATTCGAGGTTTCGCAAAACGGTTATCCTGGTATCCAAGCATGGCAATACCGGGCATGTGGGTGTCATCGTCAACCGTCCTTTGGACGTCACGCTCGACAAGGTTTTTCCCGAAAATCCGGCAGCCAAGAACTTCACGCTATTTGAAGGTGGCCCCGTACTGCCAAAACAAATTTCCTATCTGGTTCGCGGCTCAGTTTTCGTTAAAGGAGCCCTGGCGTTATCAGAAAACATCTATCTCGCCTATGACTTGCCGTTGCTGGGCGAATTGCTGAACGGAAAACGAGACTACAAGGATTTGCGCGTGGTACATGGCATGGCCACATGGGCTCCAAAGCAGCTCGAATATGAAATCAAACTGGGCGACTGGTACGTCGTGCCGCTTGAAGATGCGGACATATTTGATCGTCCGCCTGCTGAACTGTGGCAGGAATTGTACCGTCGCGCCACCCGCATTGAAGTGTAATATGCTGCACAGGCAAGGCTGAAAAATCGCACAAGGTAAAGAGGTTGTGACTTATCCTCCTAATCAGCTAACAGGAGAGGGTTTGCACGACGTTACAGCTCACTTCACACGCAAGTACAACTTTTCAACCATGGCACGAGCCCATGGTGTCTTGCGTAAAAACTTCAGACTCGACTTGAGACTGGGATCGTGGCTAAAGCAGCGTATTGGAACAGCGGCGCCCATCGCTTCCCAGCCCATGCGCTCGACAAGTCGCGTGACCATCATCTCAAGTGTGATGCCCTCCAGTGCGGGGCGGGTTGCCGGTTTCTTGATGGTGTCCATGCCGGTATTCTACAGATGAACGCCGCTTATCTTCCAATTACGCCTTTCGTCTGCTGCTGAATTGAGGGTAAATTCCTCTGGATATAATGCACACCAAAATGAGTATGTTGAGTAGCATTCATTAACCTGAAATCAGGCCTATAACACCATTAAACAGTCAGTTAGAGGGAAGGCGAAAAAATGGAAGAACAGGAAAAGTTGAAGTATCAGGGCTTTGTGCACAAGATGCTTGCCACGATGGTGGGAATGAAAGGCTCTGACCTGTTTATCACGGTAGGTTATCCGCCATCCGTCAAGCTGAACGGCAAGATTACCAAGCTGAACGATACGCCGCTTACTGTCGAACAGACGCGCAAAATGGCTCACTCCATTGCTTCGGAGAAACAGTGGCTGCATTACAACGAAACCAAGGGAGCCAACTTCGCCATTGCATTGGAAGGTGTCGGCCGTTTCCGTATCAACATATTCACGCAGCAGCAACGCACCGGAATGGTGATCCGCGTCATTACCACCGAAATACCGGATTTCGACAAGATGATGCTGCCGCCGATCCTGAAGACTGTCGTCATGGAAAAGCGCGGGCTGGTTTTGCTGGTGGGCGGTACCGGATCGGGAAAATCGACCACGCTGGCTGCGATGCTTGGTGTGCGCAATCGCGATTCGCACGGACACATCATCAGCATCGAAGACCCGGTTGAATATGTGCATACCCACATTAATTGCATTATTACCCACCGCGAAGTCGGTATCGACACGGTGGGCTGGTTCGACGCGCTGAAAGATACTTTGCGCCAGGCACCAGACGTCATCTTGATTGGCGAAATCCGCGATCATGAAACCATGGAATACGCGCTCAACTTTGCCGAGACCGGCCACTTGTGCATGGCGACCCTGCATGCCAACAGTGCCAACCAGGCGATCGACCGCATCGTGAACTTCTTCCCCATTGAAAAACGCGAACAGGTGCTGAACGATTTGTCATTGAACATGCGCGCCATTATCTCCCAGCGGCTGGTGCGCAAGATCGCGGGTGGACGTGCCGCCGCAATCGAGATATTGCTGAGCACGGCATCATCAAGAGATGCCATTGCCAAGGGCGAAGTCGGCGGACTGAAAGAAATCATGAAGAAGTCAGTCGAGCAAGGAATGAAGACGTTCGATCAATGCTTGTTTGAACTGTATGAGGCAGGCGATATTTCAGTGCATGAACTTCAAGTCAATGCAGATGCCAAGGGCGATTTGATGCTGCGCCTGAAGCTGCAAAGTCCGCGTTTCAGGACAGAAGAGATGGGTGGCGAAGCGGGCAGCCAAACTTCCGGGCTGTCTTTCGACGGACAGCATGGCACGGAAGCCGCCAAACCAAATGCGCCGGCAGAAGCAACAGGTTCCTTTAAGCCGATGCCCGTAGGAGAAGCAACCGGAGCGCAAAAGCCAATAACCGCAGCCGCAGCTGCTGCCATGAAACAGGAACTCAAGATATCGTGATGTCCGTAACACAAAGTGGATATCATGCGCAGCCAAACAATTTTCCTTCTCCATGAAAAGTGTGGCGAGGAAGTTGTGGAGTTTGGCCTGCACGCCGCATATTCAAATACAACTTTTTCGTTCTGGCATCTACCCACAGTTTGCCGCATAAATTTCAAACCCGGCTTGATGCCAGGTTCGGGTGTTAAGCAGCTATCGGAACTGCGGTGCCCATTGTTTCCCGTCCCAAGCGCCCGGTCTGCAATCTGCTCGTCATCCTATGCGTGATGCCCTTCCGGGGCGAGCGAGCATAAACCCACAAAGAGCAACCGGGATATTGTAGATATCTGATGTTGCTCGGCAGGTTGAATGCACAACATCGCAATTTCATTAAACTGCTGGCAGATACTGTCCGGTATCATTCCGTTGCTGTTCGGGTTCCGGCCGGACAAATCAAATAAAACAAATTCGTTTCGATTGATGCAATGACATTCACAGAAAAATTATTGCTGTATATGCAGCTCACACGCTTGAACCGCCCCATCGGCATCCTGCTGCTGTTGTGGCCGACATTGTGTGGGGTGTGGATTGCAGGTGCGGGGCATCCGGCCTGGAACATTGTGGTGATCTTTGTGTTGGGCACGGTGCTGATGCGCTCCGCCGGATGTGCGATCAACGATTATGCAGACCGCGATTTCGACAAGCATGTGGAACGCACCAAGGAACGACCGGTTACCAGCGGTCGTATTGCGCCGCACGAAGCGCTGTGGGTGGCGGCAAGTTTGGCGCTGACGGCATTTGTGCTGATCTTGCCGCTGAATAAACTGACAATGCTGTTGTCTTTCCCGGCGGTGTTCCTTGCCGCCAGCTACCCGTTCACCAAGCGATTTCTTGCCATACCGCAAGCTTATCTCGGCATCGCGTTCGGCTTCGGCATTCCGATGGCATTTGCCGCCCAGTTGGACAGCGTGCCGCCGGTGGCGTGGCTGTTGCTCGTCGCCAATGTGTTCTGGGCGATTGCCTATGACACCGAATACGCAATGGTGGATCGAGACGATGACATTCATCTCGGCATTCATTCTTCGGCCTTGTGGTTTGGCAAGTACGATGTGGCTGCAGTGATGGGTTGCTACGCGATCACGTTGCTGCTGCTGGCGTGGGCGGGGCTGCTGGCGGGGATGGGCTGGTGCTATTACGCTGGCTTAACGGTCGCAACAGGAATTGCGCTGTATCACTACATGCTGATTAAAAACAGGAGCCGCAAAGGATGTTTCAAGGCATTTCTGCATAACAACTGGTTCGGCGCGACGGTGTTTGCAGGAATCGCGGCAGATTACCTGTTGCGTTGAGATCAGGCTGTGGGGCAGGGCGGCTCTGCGTGGGTTGTTGGGGATTCAACCTCTTGCGACCACGGCATAGCCCCAGTGGGTGCTACCCGGCGTAAAAATATGGCGGGCAAAGTCTGCCATGCGATATTGCTCTTGATAGGGAGATGCAATGGCCGGTTCAGCCTTGCAGGTCGTTCAACAATGAGTCGCGAACCGCTGGCGGAACCGGCGCTACCGTGGCCTGATAGCTTGGATGATCGACACCCATACTTAATCCCGCACCCTGTTTCAGGGCGCGTGACATTTCCATTGTCAGTTCGAAGCGCAGGAAGTGTACTGCCGAGGTTTTCTGTTCTGTGGAACGCTCCAGGTCTTCGTCGGCGATCGCGTAAACACGATCAAAACCGGTCGCCTGCACCCACACGCGGTTCTCGATGCCAACCAGTTGGGTAAGCATGCGGCGGCGCTCATCGATGTTTTCGTATTCAATCATCATGGTCGCCTTCAGGTTGTTGCCGTCTGGTATCAGCGGGTTGTAGGTATCAAGCTCTTCCTGTATTCCTGCTTCCTCGAAGATCTTTTCCGCACGCAACATCTCCTGCACTTGATAGCGCATCGTTAGCTCATCTTCGAAGATCAGCGTGAGGTGGTTGCCCAACTCTACGTTGCGGTTTCTTTTGTGCGCCATTACTTCGGCGCGGAACGCGCTGCGTGCCTTGGCGTAGGTTTCCAGTGTCATGAGTCCGTCATGGGTAAGTTTTGCCATATTTTTCTCCCTTACTTAAAGGCCGTAGGCGATACGGATCAGTGTGATCGGGTGTTGCTTCTGAGCTGACGATGCGCCGATACCTTGCATGATGTGGCGTCCGGCAATCGCACAGTCCGAGCTCACATAGTCAGGTTCCGGCGCGGCCATCTGCTTGAATACCGGTTTGCCTATCTTCATCGAGTCCGCAAAAAATTCGCTTTTCACGCCCCAGGTGCCGTCGTGGCCGGAGCAGCGTTCCACAGTGGTGATCTCGGTGTCCGGCACCAGCTGCAATGTCTCACGGGTTTTCAGACCGAGGTTTTGCACGCGCAAATGGCAGGGCACGTGGTAAGAGACCTTGCCTAGCCTGTTCTTGAAATCGGTCTTGAGCAGGCCGTCCTTGTGACGCAGCATCAGGTATTCGAAGGGGTCATACATCGCCTCCGCGACGGCTTTCACGTCCTCGTCGCCGGGAAACATCAGCGGCAGCTCCTGTTTGTACATCAACGTGCAGGATGGAATCGCCGTGACGATCGCATAACCCTCGCGTGCCAGCTTGGCAAGATGAGGGATATTGCTTTCCTTGAGGCGGGAGACTGCGTCGAGATCACCCAACTCAAGCTTGGGCATGCCGCAACAGGCTTCCTTCTCGACCAGGCAGGTTGGGATTTCGTTGTGTGCCAGGATCGTGAGCAGATCGTGGCCTATGCCGGGTTCGTTGTAATTGATGTAGCAGGTGGCATAGATGGCGACCTTGCCGGGCGTGCGTTCACCGTTTCTGACCGGGAATTTTCTGATAGTGGTTGCATGGTTGCGGAAGGTGCGGTGACTGTATTCAGGCAGCCTGCGATCCTGATGTATGCCCAGTACGCTATCCATGATCTTGCGGGTAACCGCCGTGTTGTTGACCGCGTTTACCGTCTGGGTGATCACCGGAATCGAAGCCAGCTTGCCCAAGGCATCGGTGCTGGACAAGAGTTTGTCGCGGAAGCTGGTTTCTCCCTTCTTGAACTTTACTGCCTTGGCGCGCAACATCAAATGCGGGAAATCGAGGTTGAATTGATGCGGCGGTACATAAGGGCATTTGGTCATGAAACACATGTCGCACAAATAGCACTGGTCGACCACTTTCCAGTAGACCGTCCTCTCTACGGTATCCAGTTCGTTCGAGGGGCTCGCGTCTATTGCATCAAATAGAGTGGGAAAAGCATTGCACAGGCTGAAACAGCGCCGACAGCCATGACAAATGTCATAGACGCGGTGCAGTTCATCCATCAGCGAGGATTCGTTGTAGAACTCAGGATTCTGCCAGTCGAGCGGGTGGCGCTGCGGCGCTTCCAGATTTCCTTCGCGTGTGCTCATTTCGTTCTCCTGCGACTATTCTAAATATTGCATATTCTGCAATGCAAACCAATTAAGTCATCAAACCGTCATTCCCGCGCAAGCAATAATCTGGCAAAGGTATGGCTTCCGCGAAGCTGACAAGAACCACAGACGACCAGTTGATAAAACAACCAGCCATTCGGCCAAGCCGGCTAAATATGCCAGCAAAGCCGATGGCAATTCACGGGAGATGATATAAAACTGGCTTCCCGCTTGCGCGGGAATGGCGCAGTTATTGAATTTCCGCTATTTAATCCGCCAAGGCGTCCAGCGCCTTCTGGAAACGGTTGGCATGCGAACGTTCGGCTTTGGCCAGCGTTTCGAACCAGTCGGCGATTTCGTCAAAACCTTCGGCACGCGCGGTCTTGGCCATGCCCGGATACAT
>Ga0224495_10003292_pt1 | contig 10022 bp, 10 predicted proteins | sample SF_Jul11_sed_USG_FD_168128 | JGI IMG/M metagenome (GOLD analysis project Ga0224495, IMG submission 168128) | Sediment microbial communities from San Francisco Bay, California, United States - SF_Jul11_sed_USGS_4_1 | ecosystem: Environmental > Aquatic > Marine > Sediment | place: USA: California...
CTCATCAACCTTTTCGACGCTACTTCCTCAGAAATTCCAACGCGCCGTGCAATGACTTGGACTGTTTCCATGCTTCCGCCTAATTGACCTGCCATTGAAGCCTCTTCAGGCGAAAAGATCTTTTTCAGAATCAGAATCTCGACGCGAGAAAGGGTCCGAGGAAAGCCATTCGGAAGCTTATCTAACGCTTTTGCCAACTGCTCATAGATGTCTTGAGGCATCAATTCCGTCTCCATCGTGCAGTTTTTCAGGATTGTGACAGAATAGACGATAACGCTTGAAAAGGTTTTGATGATGAACTACGTGGCTGCCCAGAATGGTGTTTTTTTTCTCACAAGGTTCACGTATTCGTTTAAGGCTTCAACTTCGCTTGGCGTAAGCCGCGATTGAAACTCTGTCAATAGGGCTTTGGCATGTGTCTCCGGCACTTTCGTATATAATGTGTCACCTTCGTTGACGTGTCGTCCGAAAACTGGTTTATCCAGTGAGATTGCAACCTGCATGTCTGCTTTCGCTTCGGAAACCGCTTCACCCTTATCCTGAATTTGCAGGATTTCACCCAGATCTTCTCCATTGGCGCCCACCATGGGAACCTTAGGCTTGATGGTGCCAGCAACAACCTCGACCCCAAACACAGCAGGCTTCGCTCTGCGAAAGACAAAGCCTGGAAGAACCTTCAACTTGGCTGGCGTGACAAATCTCTCAAACTCCTTAGCTGAACGGGCTTCCCGCTCCTTCTGCATCCAGTCTAAGTAGTTATCAACAAGGTGATAGATGATGTTGTGTTCAAACACCTGCACGCTCTTGCTCTTGGCCTCCTCTTGCGCATCAGGCAGAATCTTGGAGTTGAAGGCGAGCACAACACCGTAAAGAGGCTCATGTTCCCTAACCACAGCTGCCTCTGTCACGTCTCGTTTGGAAACGTCGCCTACATCCGCCAAACGAATTGGAACGCCGTTGCGTTTCAAAATCTCAGCTATGGCTTCAAGTGAACCCAAAGTATCCGTCTTCAAAACCACGCCTTCAATGTCTGTTGCTATGCGAAGCCTCTCCACCTCATCTGAAACCATTTGCACAAACTCGTCAACACGGTCTTCAGATGGAACAACGTAAACAGGTGCACCCGCAATTGCCCCTTCCAGGCCAGGTGCCGCTATCTTAACACCGCTGGCAGCGGCAACCTCCTCCACAGAAGAAAACTTGTCCCTTGGGTCTCGAATCTCATCCAATGGTTTAGGGAGTAAGACTGCTCGCACCTTGGTCACAATGGGCTTATCTCTGCCACCTATGACAACAGTGTCGCCTCTCTTGAGTATGCCATCATAGACAACTGCGTTGACTGTAACGCCTAAGCCAGGTTCCTCCGTAACCTCAAGCACCGTTCCCCGAGCTGCACCCTTAGTGGTCCGCAACTGCTTTCGGAGAAACTGTTGCGTCAAACCAACCAAAACAGCCAAGACCTCTGGAATGCCTTCGCCGGTTTTGGCGCTAACCGGTACGATAGCAATGGTCTTGGTGAAATCTGTAATTTTGTCGAAGCGGTCTGCTCTGAACCCTTGCTGCGAAAAAGTGCCCATAATGCTATACAGGTGCTCATCAAAATCCTGCCTCACGTAAGTGTCTTGACCCTGATAAGACTTGACTAAAGGCTCCGCAGGCTTGGAAATCCACCCAGGCAGCCGGTCAATCTTGTTGGCAGCGACCAAAAAGGGTGTTTTCCTTGACTTCAATATTTCAACACATTCATAGGTCTGAGCTTCAAAACCGCGCAATACGTCGATTACGAGTATGGCAATGTCTGCTGCAGCTCCACCGCGCTTGCGCAAATTCACGAACGCTTCATGCCCAGGCGTATCAATGACGAGTAAACCTCGAATGTTAATCCTTGCCTTCCACTCCTTCAGCAAGGAACCAGTAAGCTCCTTAAGAGTTGCCACTGGAAAGAAACTGGCGCCTATATGCTGAGTTATGCCTCCTACTTCTCTAGCTTGCACGCTGCTCTTCCGAATCTTGTCCAGCAGGCTGGTCTTGCCACTGTCTATGTGACCGAGAACGCATACGATGGGTTGCCGAACAGGCATTTCGCCCAGCCCTCAAAATGCACCAACCGATTAGGACTAGCTTTCTTTCATCAAAAGATGTGTCTCAACGTATAAACAATTCGACTGTTTGAAAATGCAAGCGCTGAGCGTCTAGCGCAGTTCGGCTTTTTTCAGACCATCTAATATTCTTTGGAGGACAATATCGATAGGTGCGTCTACCTGTATGTTTTCGATTGTGACAAACTTGGCTTTTCTCTTCTTGTAATACACGATCAATGGTTCAGTTTGCTTTTCGTAGACTCTAAGGCGCTCTCTAATCACTTCAGGCTTGTCATCTTCACGCTGGTAAAGCTTTTCGCCACACTTATCACACTTTGAGTCAACCTTTGGCTTAGGTGAATACTTGATATTGTATATGGCGCCGCAACTTCGGCAAATCCTGCGATTCGATAGCCGTTCAACCACCACCTCATCGGGTACAGCTAGGTTGATTATGGCGTCGATTCTTGTCATTTCATCTAAGGCTTTCGCTTGCTCAACCGTCCGCGGATAACCATCTAAAATGAAGCCTCGACCGCTCTCAGGCTTGTTCAACCAGTTTTTGAGCACTTCATTGACTATCTCGTCGGGAACAAGTCTGCCGCTACGCAGATAATCCGCAACGTTCTCTCCCAAAACAGAACCCGTTTTAACTTCTGCGCGAAAAATGTCGCCGGTTGCAATGGCTGGTATACTGAATCTTTCAGCCAGTTTCGACGCGTACGTGCCCTTACCTGCGCCTGGTGGACCAAAAATTATGAGGTTCGTTTTAGGCTCGTCCTTTCTCTTCCTTTCCGTAGTATTTTGTCCATCGGAGCTTCCGTGAGTCTCGTCCAAGATCTAAGCTGTTTTTGCGGCATTTGCTGGAGCAGAACCAGAACAATGCGCCGTCGTTGCGCACGTACATCATGCCTGTTCCCTGTGGGAAGTCTTTGCCACAGAAGGAACAGCGGCGAAGTTTAGGCACAGGTTAATCCCTCACTTGGTAATGTTCATCTGACTTTCCTAGCTTCGCGCTCAGTTTCTCGCAGCATGAGTGTGTCGTTTTCCCGTATAGGTCCTTTCACATTTCGGGTGATGATACGTCCTTTGTCTCTTCCTTCCAAGACCCGAACTCTAACTTGACTGATTTCACCCGTCACGCCCGTTCTGCCGATTACTTGAATGACTTCGGCAGGCGTCAGACCTTCTTCCGCTTCTTCTTTTTCGCTTGTCCGTTTTTCAGCCGCTGTTTCCTTGGCATCTTTGCTCATTTGACAGCTGCCTTCTTGACGTCGTCAAGTCTTTTGGTGATCTCTTTAATAAGTCCGGTAGCGTCGCCTGCTTCAACTATACAAGCTGCAGCTGCTGGAACGTCAATCCCTATTGCTGAACCGATTTTCTGCTTGTTAGGCACGAAAACATATGGGATCTTGCGTTCATCGCAGATTAATGGTAGATGAGCCACAACTTCAGGTGGATCAACATCCTCAGCGATGATAACCAGCTTGGCTTGAGCTCGCTCCACAGCTTTGGTTGTTTCATTGGTGCCCTTTCTAACCGAGCCAGTTTGGGTGGCTAACTGCAGGGCTTCATAGGCGGCGTCCGCGACCTCTTTCGGGACGTCAATCTTTACATAGAACGGTTTAGACATTTTTGCCTCACCCCTTGATTTTCAAGTGCAGAGTCTTATCAACAACACGCATTTATAAGGATTTTCAGAATGACGCGAAGCGTATGATGTTCGACTCTATCCCAGTTCGTAATGGTCAAACTTGCTACTTCTCATATTATTGATTGAAGCTTCTTTTTCTTCTTAACATGCTGCGATAGACCACGCCGATCATTATACCACATAGCGTCGTGATTTCCATGGAGATGATTATCTTAGACTCTATGCTTAAAGGCTGATTGAAAACGGTTGGTGGAATCATTACCACGTCACTGGGCTTCCCGGTATCCCAAAGAATTGTTCCAAGAGGAAGAGTTTCGCTTGAGTATGAAAAGACCACTTCGTATGGATTCAGAAGCGGGTTTCGATGATACTTGGCGTGGACGCCGCGGTAAGGTGCGCCACCCCACACCCAATCATAATCAAGATAAGAGACGTCTCCTTGAATTGTCCAAGCTGTTTCAACGAGGTTCCATCCGGCTTTTCGCAGCATCCGTGGCTTCTCCAAGCGTGCTGACCAACAATTGTCTGTTATGATTTTGCTGCTGACGACCCCGAACTGGAAGTAATACGCATAATGCCCTAAGGGAAATCCAGTACCAGCCATGACTGTGCCTGCATAAAACTTGCTCGTGATGTTCTCGCAGTTTGGCAGGCTCACAACTTTGACTGACATCAGCGTCGTGTTGATCCCGAGGACTGAGATTGAATAGTGCAAGTATTCGTTTGAGTCCCATGTTGCGGTAAGACTGATCGGCGTGGCTGGATCTACGCCAGAGATTTGCCAAGTGTATGCATACACAAGTTCTGAAGTTGGCATTTGTAGAGGAGGCGAAGATTCTCGCGTTTCGTGCAGCCCGATGTCAATGAAGAGGCTTCCTGAGCTATCTACTACAGCCATCGTGTAGTAACCATAGTCGACATGCTTCAGTGCGTTGTCCTGCCCTTGAACAAACATGCCTGCTCCAAGCCAACTGTCCTGGGGAAAGCGACTGACATCTGTTGAAGGAAAGCTCACAGCAATGGATGTTGCGTCAACTCTTTCCCGCGTATACAGGTCGCGAGTGTCAACATTATAGCCTGCCACGTAGGGCTGATTCGAATTGAGCTCTATAACGTGGTGATTCTCTGTGGGAGTCAGTTTGACTGCTTCGGCGGCGCGAGCACTAGCAGTTGCGGCTAATGGTGCAGCGGCTAGTAGAATCATAAGCAAGATAACGCTGCTCCATCTCAAAGAGAAGCCCTCATTTTTCATCTTGGATAATAGGAATAAAATGGCTTTGGAAGCTTTAATTACCTCCATCACTGAATTTTTCACCATGACTCAAAGGTGCCCAAGTTGCAAGCGGGAAGTGCCAAGTGATTCTGTCTATTGCCCATACTGCGGCTATGGAATCCAATCGTGCGCCAAAACAACACAAGTGTCGGTAGCGGGCACTTTGTTCCTTGTAGCTGGAATTGCGTCGCTGATTTTCTTCATTCTGTCTTTCCGAGCCTTGTCACAGATTTATAGTTGGTATCCTTCGTCAGTTGCTGAAGACTGGATTATCTACGACCAGTTGATAACAGCTTTCTCTTTCACTGGTCTATTGTTCGGCTTCTCAGCTGGTTTGCTTTCGCTGCTAAGAAAAAGCTACAGATGGACTATGATTTCTGCAATCTTATGCACTGTGTCTGGCGCGGGAGCATGGACTCTATCAATGATCATCCCATACGCGTCCATACTTTACTCCTTTTTTTACTATTTCCTTCCTATTCTACTCACGTCGCTGATTGGAACATTGCTCATTTATCCAAGAAAAGCCGAATTCACGTAAACGCACCTAAAGGGCATCTGCAAAAAAAGAGTCGAACAATCTCTGCAACGAGAGCTTGCTTATGACGCCGTGCGAAACCAGAACCTGCAACGAGAAGATCGTTATCGGAACATCGGACTTGCCTTCAGAATAGAAGGTGCGCCACCCTCCATCCTTTCTTTGAACCTTCACTAAAGTCTCCAGCAGGCTCTTTATTCGTTTGTCACCTTTGTGGTACATGAGATTCTGCGGCGTCTCAAAGACCAAATGAGTCAACTCGTAAGCGTCCTCAACTCTTTCTTTCTCAAGCTTTGAAAGCAGATTAACTAGGCTAGCTTCGAACATTTTCTTTGCTCTGGATACAGTTGGGTGCTTCTTTCCAAGCATCGGAGCCAAAAAATCCCCAATGCCTGTAGTACTGTCAGGGTCAGGTCCATCTCGACCTACTACAGCGCCCCAGCCACCATCTGGCAACTCGCATTCTACGAAGAGGTCGATGATCTTCTTGAAAGTCTTCGTATTCTGCATTTTGAGCTGTTGCAGAAGTTTTCCGATTTGACACGTGTACCATGTTACGCTGCGGCTTGTCGACTCCCAAGTCATCCACTCTGGCAATATTATGGCAACGTTCTCATGCCAGCCGCCGTCCATTTCCTGCCATTTCAAGAGCCAATCCAACGCTGAAGCTATAATGTAGGAACGCCTGTCGAAACCCGCTCTGTTAAGAGCTTGTAGCACTCGGTATGTAGCCTTGATTGAGCTCGGCTGACCCTTCTGAAGATTTCTTGGAAAGCCAGCGTCCTTGTTCTGCATGGAAACTATTGACGTTAAACTGTCGAACCCAGGCTTGGTGCCCAAGCGGTCAATCGTGGTCAGGATTTGCAGAATGGATAAAGGATCACCTTTGCCAAGAATGAAGGGAAAAGGGTTCTTCTTGAGCTTGGTACTGGCGGACAAACCCAACACTTCCAAACCCTATTGGGGCTCGTGAATTTCATTTTTTTGGTCGCGCTATCTATCCAACGTGTTCAAAATTGACAACGTGGCGTAGACGGCTTCTTCAGTTCGAACGGTTTCAGTTGCTTGACGCGGAATAGTGTTCACAACGAAGTCAGCTTCTTCGTCGAGTTTAGCGTGCTCGCGGTCAAGGATTTCATAGAGTCCTTGAGTTGGAGCGCCAAATGCAATCAAGGTCTTGCGAGAATTCTTCCATCTCTGTATCAAATCATCCATAACTGTAGTGATCAGTTTACCTTTTCTTGAAGTTGCAATCACAAGATCGAACTGCTCAGTCTTGAGGAGTTGCCCAATTGGAGCATTTGAAAACGAGACTTTGTAGCCCCAGTAGCTTTTGATTGCGCTTGGATCTGCCAAGACTGCTTTGGGCTGTTTGCCTAATTCCGCGATTTTTATTGTGACACGGGTGTTTGTCTTCAGCTTGATGCTAGGAAGCAACGCTGGGTCTTCGATACCTATGTCTACGAACGAGCCTTCGTTTGATGTTGAGATTATCGCGCCTTCTCTGAATTCGTTTAGCTTCAGATCCTTTGTCCTGTTTGCTGTTGGATGATGTGCTGTGCGTAAAGGCGGGAGTGTTCCCGCATACTGTAATTCTGGCACTATCCTGAACAATCTTCGGCGCAGATATTGGGGAGTTTCCATGTAGGATAGAATGGTGTGAATGAGTTTGGTGTCTGCTTTTTGATCCCTATCTGGGGTGTCGGGGTATATGGCGATTTCATTGATCCTAAATGTGGCGGCTGCTCTGCCAATCAGCCCAATTCGAAAGGTCTTCTCTCGTAAGTGAGGAATGTCAGAGACAAATGAAGCGGGAATAGCAATTGCGTAGTTGAAGGGATGTTTTGGTGAAGCAGCCAACTTAGTGCTCTCTCTTCCCTAGAATGAATTCGTTAAACCACTGCTCTGCAACTTCCAACGCCGCAGGCTCTAAAGGATGCTTAAACGCGTAAGCCGAAACGCTTGTGAGAACTCCACCGATTCGACGATCAAGCGCCAATCTTACCGCCCTAATAACATCGAATAACACTGAACCCGCGTTCGGCGCGTCCACCGTGCTCAGGCGCAGATCAAGAAGCATGGGCACCTTGCCGAAGTAGAAACCTTTTATCCAGAAGAAGCTGTCACGCCGGTTTTCAAGGAAGTCAACGTAGTCTGTTGAGCCAGCGACCACGGAAGCCTTGTAGGGCAATACTGATTCAATCGACTTGGTCTTGACCGTGCGCTTGAGCTCGCGTGTGCGATCTAGAGTGTCCAGTGATTCGGTTCCGCCGCCTACGTCCAGCTGATATGTTTCTTTAATGCGCACGCCCTGCTCAGACAGCAACTTCAGCAGCGTCTTGTGCACCGCGGTCGACCCCACTTGATCAGCTAAGTCGTCGCCAACCAAAGGCAAGTCTGCCTTCTCGAATCTTTCAGCCCATTCCGCGTTGCTTGCTATGAACGTTGGGGTAACGTTGACAAAAGCGCAACCGGCTTTCAAAGCCTGCTCTGCATACCACTGTGTGGCTTTGACGGCGCCACTGGGCAAAAGATTTACTAGAACCTCTGCTTTGCTACGTTTCAGCTCTTTTGCAACATCAGCCTCTGGTTGAGGGCTTTCCCTGACCACTTTTTTCAGAAGCGGTCCAACGCCGTCTAAGATTGGTCCTTTTAGCACCTGTACTCCAAGTTTGGGTACGTGAGCGATTTTTAGTGTGTTGTTAGGTTTGGAAAAAATTGCCTTAGACAGGTCGTGGTCCACCTTGCGAGCGTCAATATCGAAAGCATTGACAAATTCAATGTCTCTGGGATGGTAGCCGCTTAAGAACAAATGTCGTAGACCAAGCGCTTGCTCCTCTTTCTCAGCGTTTCCGTAATAGCTTACGCCCTGAACTAATGATGAGGCGCAGTTTCCGACGCCTGCTAATGCAACACGGATTTTGAGCATAATGTGAACACCTGCGAATTGAATTACGCACGTATTGTGTATGTCTCTGTTCAAAAACTTGCTGTCTCAGCTCTTAATAACTCCGTTGAGACAACCGAAGCTGGCGTTGGCGGTGCTTATTTGTGAGTGAGCTAAAGACTTGGCTCGACGTAGCAGTAATACGATGTCCGAACTGTGGACGGTTTTATGCAGACGCATCTTGGTACGTGGTTGAAATCGGCTCGGATATCGAATGCGGCACATGCCACGAAACCTTCAACTCTAAAATGCATGGTGTGGATCGCGTAATGCTCCGACTAGGTTTGGATGCGAAAGGAAGAGTGAAAAACGTGGAAGTAGAGAGGCATATCTAATCTTTTTTGGTTTCTCAAGTGAGCAGTTTCTCTATTGGTGCATACTTTTCCTTTATTCCAGATTCCTGCAAGACTTTCTTCCACAGTTCCAAGCCTTTCGGGCTTCGCCACTTCGCTGGCGCAGGAATCCCAATTACAGTCAACTTGTCATTTTTCTTAATCTTCTCAGCAGAGACACAATTGCATGTATCATTTCTCACTGTAGTGATGATGTCAGGAGCAATTGCAGCGAGTTTTCCATCTTTGTTAGCGATTAAGAACTCGTTTTTAGCCTTCAGCTCCAGTTTTGATCCTTTGCAGTCGTGGGTGCCATTGATTTCAACAGTTGTCCAAGTAAATCCACCCTTGGTTTCGCGTTGTACCCTGTCCACACTCCCCTCAAAGAGTAGAATACCACTAGTTTCCTTCAAAATCGCCTTCAACGGATCGACAGCTTTTCGCAGAAGCATTCCCATTCTAATCGATGTTGAAAGCGTGTTCTGCACGGGCGAAGTCTTGACCTGCTTGCCGGTTAAGATCCGTCGAGCTGTGTAAGCCGTGTTGTTCCATTCTGTGGAAAGTACTCGACTGATTCTTTCAGCTGCTTTTGAATCCTGTGTCTGCTTAACCAACACTATGTTTTCGGCGTCGAGGTCTGCAACAACCATTGGCGCCAAGGAGATGTTGTCGAGAGTGTAAACCTTGAGATGCACTTCAGGCACTGCTCTACCAGCCCCATCAGCGTCAACCACGGGAATACCATGTCGGGCAGCTACATCCACAGCTGCCAAAGTGTTTAATCCGCCCAATTCCACTGGGATTACAGCGAAGGCTTTCTTGCCCAGAAAGTCTTCAAGCGTTTTTAAAGTCTTGACTGCGGCGTCGCTGTGATGGGCAGAGCTTGCGGTGGCGCCTACACAGGCAAAATTGATCACAATCTCGTCGTCTGGAACCTCTTTTGGGTCGATAAGTTGAGCTCGGCAACGGTTCTCAAGCAACCTCTCCGCTATGTTTAAACCTACTTGTGGGTCGCCTCCTCCTCCAGATGAAAAGATAGCTGCGCCTTCAACCAAATCGGTCAAGTCTTGTTGTGTAAGCGTCTTCACGTGTTTGGCACTTCCTATCTTGTGAGCATTTTCGCAACTAACGTAGATTTGCCTTTTGGCTGGTAGATTCGCTTGGTATCGAGATTTTCCATTCAACTGGTGGAAACGG
>Ga0224495_10003293_pt1 | contig 10018 bp, 8 predicted proteins | sample SF_Jul11_sed_USG_FD_168128 | JGI IMG/M metagenome (GOLD analysis project Ga0224495, IMG submission 168128) | Sediment microbial communities from San Francisco Bay, California, United States - SF_Jul11_sed_USGS_4_1 | ecosystem: Environmental > Aquatic > Marine > Sediment | place: USA: California...
CAGAGAACGATTTTATAAGACTAGCTACCGACAGAGAACCGATTTGAACAACCGTTTGCACAATACAAGACTTTTTGCACGATTGCCCAACTCGCTCGCCTAACCGCGGGTAGCTTGTCTCGCCCGTGTCAGAGCGCGGGGGACAATAAAAATGAAACGCATGTTATTCAATGCGACACAACCGGAAGAACTCCGTGTCGCCATTGTCGACGGTCAGAAACTCATCGACCTGGACATTGAAACCGCCGGTAAAGAGCAACGCAAGAGCAACATCTACAAAGCAGTCATCACCCGCCTCGAGCCCAGCCTCGAAGCCTGTTTCGTCGAATACGGCGGTTCCCGTCACGGTTTTCTCCCTTTCAAGGAAGTCGCTCCCCAGTATTTCCAGCCCGGCAGCGGCAATCGCCCCTCGATCAAGGAAGCATTGCGCGAAGGCCAGGAACTGCTGGTCCAGGTCGAAAAGGACGAGCGCGGTAACAAAGGTGCGGCGCTGACCACCTATATCAGCCTGGCCGGTCGCTATATCGTATTGATGCCCAACAACCCGAACGGCGGCGGCGTATCGCGCCGTATCGAAGGCGAGGAACGCAACGAGTTGCGCGAAGTACTGTCGCATATCGAAGTACCTAAAGGCATGAGCATCATCGCCCGCACCGCCGGTATCGGCCGCAGCGAGGAAGAGCTGCAATGGGACCTGAACTACCTCAAGCAACTGTGGGACGCGATTGAAAGCGCAGCAGATTCCGAAAAAGCCCCGTCACTAATCTATCTGGAAAGCAGTTTGGTAGTGCGCGCGATCCGCGATTACTTCAATCCCGAGATCGGCGAAATCCTGATCGACACCGAAGACGTGTACCAGCAGGCGCTGGCATTCATGAGCATCGTGATGCCCGACAACGTCAGCCGTATCAAGCGCTACGTGGACGATGTGCCGCTGTTCTCGCGCTTTCAGATCGAGCACCAGATCGAGTCGGCGCATGCACGTGAAGTACGCCTGCCCTCCGGTGGAGTGATCGTCATTGACCATACCGAAGCGTTGACTTCCATCGATATCAACTCTGCCCGTGCCACCAAAGGCTCCGACATCGAGGCAACCGCGTTCCATACCAATCTGGAAGCGGCAGAAGAAATCGCACGCCAGTTGCGCCTGCGCGACCTCGGTGGCCTGATCGTGATCGACTTTATCGACATGGAGAGCAGCCGTAATCAGCGCGACGTCGAAGACCGCCTGCGCGATTCGTTGCGCTACGACCGTGCCCGCGTGCAGACCGCGAAGATCTCTCGCTTCGGCCTGCTGGAACTGTCACGTCAGCGCTTGGCACCGAGCCTGGGCGAAGGCAATTACATCCCCTGCCCGCGCTGCAGCGGAATCGGCCACATCCGCGGTATCGAGTCCTCCGCATTACATATCCTGCGCATCATCCAGGAAGAGGCAATGAAGGAAACCAGCGCGGCAATCCACGTGCAAGTACCGGTCGATGTTGCCACCTTCCTGCTGAACGAGAAGCGTTCCGACATCCATCGCATCGAATCGCGCCTGAAAGTGGCGATTACGCTGATCCCGAACCCGCATATGGAAACGCCGAACTACACCATCAGCCGCCTGCGTCAGGAAGAGATGAGCGGCGAAACCATGCAGGCCAGCTACAAGATGGTGGAAAAACCATCCGAAGAAAAGCCTCTAACCGGAGCACAGGAACAACAGAAAGCCACACGTGCGCAAGCCGTCGTTCAGGGTATTACCCCTGCACAGCCCGCACCCAAGAAGGCTGAATCAGCTGCTCCATCGCTGTTCGGAAAATTCTTCGACTGGATCAAGTCGCTTGGCAAGGAAGACGAAAAACCCAAAGCCAAACCGGTATCCAGCAAATCACGCCATGGCCAGCGTCCTGAGCGTGGTGAGCGTAGCGAAGGCGGCAAGCGCCGTGGTCGCGGCGGCAGAGACCGTGGTGATCGTGATGAGGCACGCGGTCAAAAACCTGCACAATCCGAAGCTGCAGCACAGCAGCCGAAAGAAGTTCGTGAACCGCGTCAACCTAGACCGCCGCGTCAACCCCGCGTAAAAGAAGAAAAGTCCGCACTGGAAAATCAGGTTGCCGTAACAACTGAACAGGATGAAAACAGCACTGCGCCTCGCGAAGGTGGCTCTTCTCGCCGTCGAGGACGCCGTGGTGGTCGTAACCGCGAAAACCGCGAGCCGAATGTACAGGCAAACTCATCTGCAACGGAGAGCGCAGCAGCAACACCGTCAACACCGGCAGATATGGCACCCGCCAAGATCCAGCCAACTGAATATGTTGCCTACCCCGTTGGCTTTGCACGCCCCAGCGAGTATGTCGCCATGCCAACCATTGTTTCGCAGCCCGCTGTCGAAACAACGCCGGTGATAACTGCTCCTTCGCCGACCGCCGCAGCACCTGTCGCATCAGCTTCAGCGGCGACTGTTGTGCATCCAGTTTCTCCGGTAGCCAAAGGTAATTCTGGTCTGATCCAGATCGAAACCGACCCGGTCAAGCTCGGCAGCAATGCACTTACACCTGCCAGCCAGTCTGAAAGGCATCCACCGCGTCGCCGTCAACGTCAACGCGAAGTGTATGTGGAAAATGAACCCCTGGTGCAAATTGAAACCCAGAATCACGCCCATTGAGTTAAGTTAAGTTTTACGATTGATCAGCAGCCACCCGATGAAAGTCGGGTGGTTTTTTTTCATCTATTTTCTTCAAATCATCGACTTTATAAAATATTGCCCTGAAAGCCGATACCGAGCTTCTTGTTTCAACGCTATCCGACCTCATCTATAATAAAAGCCAAATGCAAGGGAGGTTGCCATGTCTACCGTCCGCACACCCGCAGTAGCCGGAATGTTCTATCCCGCCGAGCCGCAACAGCTTGCGCACGATGTGCGGCGATACCTTGCTGAGGCGACAACCTTCGACTTTTCTCCCAAAGCCCTGATCGTACCGCACGCCGGTTACATGTATTCCGGTGCCATTGCCGCAACCGCCTATGCCAGTCTCGAACATATGGCTGAAAAGATTAGCCGTGTGATATTGCTTGGCCCAACCCATCGTGTAGCAGTACGCGGACTGGCACTGCCGGGCGTGGATGCGTTTGATACGCCGCTGGGACGCATCATGCTGGATGCGAAGGCGGCAAACAGCATTTCAAATTTTCCGCAAGTCGGCACCAGCACAGAAGCTCACGCACTGGAGCATTCTCTGGAAGTGCAGCTGCCGTTTCTGCAAAGTGTGCTGGGCGAATTCACCCTGCTGCCGCTGGCGGTAGGCATGGCCAGTGCAGCGGAAGTAGCGGAGGTACTCGAAGCCATCTGGGGCGGTGATGAAACACTGATCGTCATCAGCTCGGATCTTTCACATTACCTGCCCTACGATACCGCCCGTGCTGTGGATTCAAAAACCGCCAAGGCCATCCTGAATCTGCAACAACCTGTACAGCATGATCAGGCCTGCGGTGGTACACCTATCAGCGGATTAATTGTAGCGGCGCAAAAACATAGACTCGTTCCGCATTTACTCGACTTGCGCAACTCTGGCGACACCGCGGGCCCGCGTGATCGAGTCGTGGGGTATGGCGCGTTTGCGTTTACCGAAAGGACAGGTCATGACTGAAAACGATCGTGGCAAGGGCAAGGTGCTCCTCGGTGTTGCTCGCAGTGCAATCGCCGAATCGCTGGGCTTGCCACACGAACCTGTCCAACAGGCAGACTGGCTGAAACAGCCGGGCGCAGTTTTCGTCACACTGACCCAGCATGGCCAGTTGCGCGGCTGCATCGGATCACTCGAGGCGCACCGCCCGCTCGCAGATGATGTCTATCACAATGCCTGCGCTGCTGCCTTCCAGGATCCCCGTTTCATGCCGCTTGAAAAAGAGGAATTTGCATTGACGCGCTGCGAGGTCTCGCTACTTTCGCCTCCCGAACCAATGTCATTTCGCGACGAGACAGATGCACTGGCGCAGTTACGTCCCGGCATTGATGGCGTTGTCTTTGAATATGGCAGGCACCGCAGCACCTTCCTGCCCCAGGTCTGGGAGCAATTGCCGCATCCGCGTGAATTCATGGCGCATCTCAAACAGAAGGCCGGACTGTCTGCCGATTTCTGGTCACCGGAAGTAAGGTTGTCGCGCTACACCGTGGAAAAATGGAAGGAGTAAGCCGTGGACGAACCGATCACGATAGACGAGCGGCACCCGACAAAATACTGGCACAAGCTCGATGACGGCCGTATCCAGTGCGACCTCTGTCCGCGCGATTGCAAGATGCACGAAGGCCAGCGCGGTTCCTGCTTCGTCCGCGGCGTTGCAGATGGGCAGATGGTGCTCACCACCTATGGCCGCAGTTCCGGTTTCTGCATCGACCCGATCGAAAAGAAACCGCTGAACCATTTCTATCCCGGCTCCAGTGTGTTCTCATTCGGTACCGCCGGTTGCAACCTCGCCTGCAAATTCTGCCAGAACTGGGACATCTCCAAGTCACGCGAAATGGACCGACTGATGGACAGCGCCACACCCGAAGCCATCGCACAGGCTGCAAAACAATACGGCAGCAAGAGCGTGGCCTTCACCTACAACGACCCGGTGGTGTTCTTCGAATATGCGCTGGATGCGGCGGATGCCTGCCACTCGCTCGACATCAGGACTGTCGCGGTGACTGCCGGCTACATGCACGATGCACCGCGCCGCGAGTTCTACGCGAAGATGGATGCAGCCAACATCGACCTCAAGGGCTTCACCGAGGATTTCTACCACAAGCTCACCGGCTCACACCTCAAGCCCATCCTCGACACGATAGCCTATGTGCACCACGAAACCGATTGCTGGCTGGAACTCACCACGCTGCTGATTCCAGGCCACAACGACAGCGATGCCGAACTCGGGGAATTAGCGAAATGGGTGGCGCAGGAACTGGGGCCGGACGTGCCGTTGCATTTCTCCGCGTTTCATCCCGACTGGAAGATGGCCAATGTCCCCGCCACGCCTCCCTCCACGCTGATACGCGCGCGCAAGATTGCAATGGATGCCGGATTGCACTATGTCTATACCGGCAACGTGCACAACATCGAAGGAGACACGACCTTCTGCCCATCCTGCCATGTGAAACTGATCGAGCGCGACTGGTATGAGATCAAAAACTATCGCCTGACAACTGACGGCCACTGCCCGGATTGCAAGACTAAAATTGCCGGGCATTTCGAAAAGTTGGGGCATGCATTTGGAGCACGACGCATTCCTGTCGTAATGGGAAGAACCCGATAAGCATATCTCTCCGGTTGTGTTACCCAACCATCGCCTGAGACAACCTAGAGGATCTGCTCTGGAGTACCGGAATCACTTTCCATCAGGGTGATTGAAATCTCGGCATCCATGGTGGAGGTTGCATCTCCCCTGAAGCTTCCGTGTGTCGGCGCCGCATCCCGGGGGTGCTCGCCCGCGGCCACCGCAACGTAATCGTCATTGACGGACAGACCGCGACTTGGATCGAATCCGCGCCAGCCTGCGCCCGGCAGGTAGACCTCTGCCCAGGCATGCATATCGCCGCTGTTCGCCGCATCGTCTCCAAGGCAATAGCCGCTGACAAAGCGGGCCGCGATGCCAACGCTGCGACAGATGTCGATGAACAGCATCGCGAAATCCCGGCAGGAACCCTTCCCCTGTTTCATCGTTTCCTCGGATGTCCATGCGTCGCCATCTTCACGCAGCATGTATTCGTAGCGCCGGTATATCTGCTCCGCAAGTTCAGTCAAAAACGGGATTGTTTCGTGCTTCACCGCCTGCATGATTTCCTGCGCAAACGCGGCCAAATGGGGATGCTCCCCTTCGGAAACCAGATAGTGCCCGAGCGCCCCGGCCAGATCCGCCTGGTACACCAGCGGTAAAGTTAACGCCGCATGGTCGGTGACAAAAAAATCGAACGGATTGCCACGATGGGTTTCCACCAGTATCCGAACTTCAATCAACAGGTTGTCATGCAATCCGTTGAACCAGATCGTTTCAGTGTTATTGCCGTACAGGCCCGAACAGTGGGTGATTCCACCGGGTTCCGGCATGATCTTGATGCTGTAGCTGCGCAGGGTCTGGCTGGCATCACTGCGCGGCCTGAGCCGGACCGTAAAGGGCTCCAAAAACACCGGCTGGCTGTAGTGATAGCGGGTGCGATGGGTGATCTTCAACAGCATGATGTGGTGGCTTATTTTTTCGCCAGCTTGGCAAGCGCCACATCCACCCATTCATCCGGCATCTCCTCCACCGACTTGCGCAGGCTATCCTGCCACAACTCGGGCAGGTGCTGTAGATCCTCGCGCTCGAAGCGATGCTGGACAATATCGAACGAATCCCGCTTGTACAACACCACATCAATGGGGAAATCGACATCCACGGCGCTGATGCGTGTCGAATCAAAAGCAAGATAGGCCATTTTGAGAGCCATATCCATTGGAGTATCAAATCTCAGCACCCTGTCCAGAATAGGCTTGCCATAACTCGACTCTCCTATCAGGAAATAGGGCGAACCCCTCCCCACCTCAACCCAGTTCCCCTGCGGATAGAGCATATAGAGTTTGTGCTCCTTATCCTTCTCCAGTTGCCCGCCGATGATCGAGAATAGGTTGAAATCCAGCCCTGCCTCTTTGAGCGCCTCCTTGTCCTCGTTAGCCACAACACGCACCTGTTCGGCGAATGCATTCACGGCCTTGTACAACTTGTCAAAGTGAGTGTCCTGTTCCTCCAACACTTCCTCGAAGTAGGTCAGCGCCTTGTCGCGTACCGAACGCAATCCGGACGTCATCAGGAACATCGAGTGGTTACCGTGCTGGTGTATCGTCACCTTGCGGGCGGTGGTACGTTCCGTGCCCGAAGTAAGGCGTGTATCGGAAACGCCAACGAGGCCTTCCTCGATCTTGAATGCTGCGCAGAATGTCATGAGTTTATTAAGCTTGAGATTGGGATTGATGTTGTGTCCCCGCGCTATTCAACGGTCGCATGGTGAAAAAAGTCTCGAAGATGGCATTGTCGACTTTATTCAGCCTGGATTGCAAGTCATCAAGAAACTCATGCAATCCTTCCGAGATTATCTCGTCTATTTGAGTGTAATTCAATTCCGCCAACATCCTGCCCAAACGTTGTTCCGCTTTATTGGAAAATGCATCTTCCGGCGATCCCGTAATCGCATGCAGGGAATGGGATGCACGATCAAGACAGGAATGAATAGAACGGGGAAAATCCCGATTCAAAAGCAGGAAGTCCGCCACCTTGGCAGGACTGATCTGTTTCGAATGCTTCCGATACATCTCCAGCGCACTGGCAGACTTCAACAGCGCAGCCCACTGGATGTTGTCGATAGCCAGTCCCACTGCACGCTCATCCGGCATCAGGATGTAGTACTTCATATCCAGAATACGGGAGGTTTTATCGGCGCGTTCCAGCAATTCCCCCACTTGCAGGAAATGCCAGGCTTCGCCGTGGGACATGGTCGCCTCGGTAATACCGTCAAACAAATGACTCTCCATTTTGATTGCCGTATAAAAATCGTGGGGGTTATCGAGCGCGGCCTTGTTTGCTGCTGCATCCTTCACCAGCAGATAAAAATGGTTGGCTTGCTCCCACATTTCCGAAGAAATGATCTCTCTTACCGAACGCGCATTCTCGCGGGCATGCCTGACGCAACTCAAGATCGAATTGGGATTCTCACGGTCAAACGTCAAAAAATGCATCACATTTTCGCGATTGGCTTCTCCGTATTTCTTGGTAAATTGCTCCAGGTCACCGGTAGTATTGATCAGAGGGGCCCATTGCTCTCCAAGCTCCGTCGGCATGTCCAGATTGAGATTCAGGTTGACGCCGACGAATCGTGCAACGTTTTCTGCACGCTCCAGATAGCGACTCATCCAGTAAAGTGAATTTGCAACTCGACTTAACATGCTCTACTACTCCTTGGTCTTGTACAACATCAAAAAATTATTCGCTCAACACCCACGTGTCCTTGCTGCCGCCGCCCTGGGAAGAATTGACCACCAGCGAACCCTTTTTTAGCGCCACTCGCGTCAGTCCGCCCGGCACGACATAGATATCTTTTCCGTAAAGAATATAGGGGCGCAGATCGATATGCCGGCCCTCGAAGTGATCCTCCAGCAATACCGGCGCACGGGACAGTGATAGCGTCGGTTGCGCGATATAGTTGCGTGGATTTTTCCGGATAAGCTCGGCAAATTCAGCCTGCTGTTCTTTGGTGGAATGTGGCCCCACCAGCATCCCGTACCCCCCGGACTCGTTGGTAGCCTTGACCACCAGCTTGTCGAGGTTCGCCAACACATATTCACGCTCTTTATCATCCGCACAGATATGGGTCGGCACATTCGGCAGGATCATGTCCTCACCCAGATAGTACTTAACGATCTGCGGCAAATAGGCATACACCGCCTTATCGTCGGCAATGCCGGTACCGGGTGCGTTGGCAAGTGCCACCCTGCCCTTGCGATAAACATCGATCAAGCCGGGCACGCCCAATACCGAATCGGCACGGAAAGTTTTTGGGTCGATGAAATCGTCATCAATCCTGCGGTAGATCACATCCACGCGCTGAAAGCCACGAGTGGTACGCATATGAACAAATCCGTCCATCACCACCAGATCGCTGCCCTCGACCAACTCCACGCCCATCTGCTGCGCAAGGAACGAATGCTCGAAATAGGCGGAGTTATACATGCCGGGAGTCAACACCACAACAGTGGGTGAGGACACATGCTCGGGCGCAAGATATTGCAGCGTCTCAAGCAGGCGCGCAGGATAGTCATCTACAGCCTTTACGCGCGATTCGCCAAACGCGACCGGAAACGTCCGCTTAAGCACCTGCCGGTTTCCCAGCATGTAGGACACACCCGATGGGCAGCGCAAATTATCCTCCAGCACATAATGCTGGCCGTCCTTGTCACGAATCAGGTCGGTGCCCGTAATATGACACCAGATTCCGCGCGGAACATTGAGCCCGACACATTGGGGACGGAATGAACTGGCCGACAAAATAAGCTCGGACGGAATCGCCTTGTCCTTGAGTATTTTCTGGTCATGGTAAATATCGTCCAGAAAAAGATTCAACGCATGAATACGCTGCTTCAAGCCGCTTTTGATATATGACCAGTCCTTGGCCTCGACAATACGCGGGATGATATCGAAGGGAAAAATCTTCTCGGTACCCTCTTCGCTGCCGTAAACGGTAAAGGTGACACCCATGTTGTACATGGCCGCTTCTGCAGCACGTTGGCGACTCAATATATCGCCATCCTTGAGCGACTCGATTCGCTCGACAAGAATCTTTGCCCCGGGACGCGGTACACCCGGCGACTGGATCAGCTCATCATAAAAATTTTCCGTCTCGTATGAATTGAAATTCAATGGCATGGTGAGAATATCCTCGAAATTTATTGGTTAATTCTGCATTTTAAAATTACGTGAAATCTATATTACTTCCCCTGCTGTATTTGCTTTGTCCTTGCAACGATGCGAACGGATTTTACCACATAATACTTTTATACAATAATATTTCATTAAAAAGTAAATCGACAATGCGATACAATCCGCCCAACATGATTGAAAGCAAAAAAATAATGCCGCTTATATTTCATCGACCGTCTTGGGAGCAGGCATGGAATTCCTGAAAGATATCTCTATCAAGCTGGACGCATGGGGATCAATCCACCTGTTTACGATGGGGGAAGCAAACGTCACTCCTTTTCGGCTTGCGGGGTTCGCATTAATCCTGTTCTTGTCATGGCGGATCTCAAACCTTGTCGAGAGCACTATCCGTCGCACCGATGAAGGGCGACTTTCAAAGTCTGGCGCCTATGCATTGGGGCGCATCTCGCGCTACACCATCTGGATTCTTGGCAGCTTGCTTGGCCTGAACTGGCTCGGCTTTGACATGAAGAGCCTGGCCATTATCGGCGGTGCAGTCGGTGTCGGAATCGGATTCGGCCTGCAAAACATATTCAGCAACTTCGTCTCCGGT
>Ga0224495_10003295_pt1 | contig 10016 bp, 7 predicted proteins | sample SF_Jul11_sed_USG_FD_168128 | JGI IMG/M metagenome (GOLD analysis project Ga0224495, IMG submission 168128) | Sediment microbial communities from San Francisco Bay, California, United States - SF_Jul11_sed_USGS_4_1 | ecosystem: Environmental > Aquatic > Marine > Sediment | place: USA: California...
TCACCATGGTCCTGGCGTCGCGCCATAGCTCATCGTACAGCTTTTTCAATTGAGCTAGTTCTTCATCTCCCATTCTTTCATCACCGAAGATGAATATACTGCACCAAATATATTTGCGTGATTCTAGAAATTAACCCGTATTAATTTCTAGTCTCGCGCGAGTCAAAACATGTTGCGCGCTAGAATAAGAGCGTGGAAGTACAGGGAATGTGTGTGAGGGATAAATTTTATCCCCAAACCCAAACCCTCTCTCCCACTCCCTCTCTCTCACTCTCTCTCCTCACTGTCACACACACGCACACACATCTCGAACCCCTCTCATTTGTGTCTCAAAATAGTACCATAGTACCTAGTACCATAGCATCATATGATATGTGATACGTATTACTTGTTAAATAACTGATAATTGGGGGTTTGAGACAAAAATAAGACAAATTAATATATCAGAATCCAGATATATAAGACAGGTTTGGGACGACGATACACACCCGAGGAGATCCAGCAGATCCAGGCCCTCATAGACGAAGGCCTCACCAACCGACAGATAGCCGCCAGGATCAACAGAAGCGAGGCCGGAATCAGAAACATCAGACACCGCACCAAACTCAAAGCAGACACAACGAAAACCCTCCAAACACTCCTCCAACGAGAAAAAGAACTCAAAGCCCAAACATCGCGTCTACAAAGAGAGGTTGACACCTTAACAACTAGACGAAATGAAATTCAGTCGGCCTTAAGAATAGATGAACAGGCCCTCAATCAGAGACTACAAACCACACTCATTAAATTGAAGGACAATAAACCGGAACTATTCCACATCAGCATAGAAGAACAACTAGGCAAACTAGCAGGAGAACTAACAGGAACCTTCCTGAAATGGTTAATACATGAATAAAAAAAAGGGGAGCACGTACGAATAGGAAAAAAAGAAAATTATTGAATTTGTGCCTCAATTTCGCTTATCCATTCTTGTACAATTGTTGTGTCCACTCTAGCTGCATATGAGATTCCAGCGCAGTTGTAGTTCCATCCCCATGAAGTTAAACCAACGATGGTATTCGTACCTGCGAGGAACACCGGCCCTCCTGAATCCCCGAAAGCTGTACCCCCCTTTCCTTGACCAGGATTAGCTGTAGTTTTGATGAAGTCATCAGTCAAGATATCTTTACTCGGGATCAATTGGGCTGGAGCGAAAAGGCGAACCTTCTCACCAACCCAATAAGGTGGACCGCCGCCATGTACTTGCTCCTGAACGCCATAGCCAACCGCGCGCACGTGCGATAATCTCATGCGTGTGGCATAACACGCGCGCTAATAACTAGTAAAACTAGCAGGAGAACTAACAGGGACCCTCACCAGTTGCCCGATATAAAAGGACCCACTGAGTTCGAGGATCTGCACTTCACCGATCTCGTGAGAGATTCCAGCGCGACCCGATTCTTCTACAGCGCGAAATGGAGCATTTTGACTCAGATTGAGGCTCACCCTGAGCCCCAGATGGGGCGATGATATGCGGCGCGAAAAACAGGCGGGGCATAGCACGGGTGAGGCTGTGAAGCCCCGCCTAGATCTGGAGGACGTGGAGGAGGTTTTCAGCTCGAAGGGACGAATCAGGATCCTGAGTGCTATAGCGGAATCTGGAGAGGTCAACATATCTCAGCTAGCGCGACGCGTGGGTATGAATAATGATAGCGTGGTGAGAGATATCGCGCGCGCGGCAACCAGCAGAACTGCGGCGACGATTAACACCAGGGCTATGACCCACAGAAGAGTCTGCGCGCGCGACGTGCCCACGTCCTCGCCGCTACTTGGCACCGATTATTATCTCCTTCACGTAGTTCGCGAAGGTGATGGACTCGTACCCCTCCAGCTCGTGTTCGAGGCCCTTGATCTCCCAGTCTATCTTATCAATCTCGTCGCATATGGTTACCAGGCTCGCCCTCGCCCTGCTCACCGTAGCGTCGTGGGCCTGCTTGTGCTTCTCGATCTCCGCCCTGAGGCTGTTGTAGCGCTTTGTGTACCCGTCCTTGATGGCGTTCTTCTCGCGCTGTATCTCCTCCTTGGCCTTCGTCTCCTCTTCCTCGAGCCTTTCCAGTTGGAGTTTGTACTTGTTTTTTATCCTTTGCTCATCTTCCTTGCTGAGCTTTCTGGGTGCGCTTGACTCGTACCTATCCACCAGGCGGTTCCGCCACCCTCTGAGTGAATCTACCTGTTCGGGGCTCACCCACCGCACCATGACCGTCCGGCCGTCTCTCATCTTGAAGCGAGCGCTCTTTCGGGCGAGGACAGACGTCCACACGCCCACGTCCGTGAAGTCCGCCGCGGTCTTTATGCCCATTCGCGAGAGCATGAAGCTCTTAACCATGCCTATGCCGGGGTTCTTAGAGCTGCTGATCCTGTGGCTCGATAACTGGGCTGCTATGTGGTCTCGCTGCTTCTCCTTGAGGAGGGTGTACCTCTCGTTCCTATCCTGCACCTTGACCTCCTTCTTCGCCTCGGACACCTGCTGCAGCCTGCTCCAGTGCGTCGATTCCCTCTTCTTCAGCTCCAGCTCCTCCTGGTTCTTCAGGGTCACGATCCTCTCCTTGAGCTCCTTTATCTTCTGGTTCACGTCCTCCTTGATCTGGTTGACGTTCTGGACTTCTCTGCGTATCTTCTCCTGCCGTGACCTGATCTCGGACTCGAGCTGCCTGACCCTCGAAGCCTTTTTGCCCCTCAGCCTAACGACGTCCCGGCCAAGGTAGGATGCCGCGATTATCAAGGCCATAACCGGGATGCCGGACGCGTAGCGGGCCAGCTCAAGGAGGGGCGCCTGGTATTGGACGTAGAAGCCTCCGACTGCCAAGGTGTAGAGCAGCGTCAGTGCCAGGGCCAGCCTCTCGAGCCTCATGTTCTTGGGCAGGCTCATGTGCTCGACCTCTTTGTTGGCCCATATCCAGGACTTGTCTCTTCGAGGAATCGTCACCTCTAGCCCGTCCATGGATATCTGTGGTATCTTGGCGACCTCGTTCATCAGCTGCCTTCGCCTGTGCAAGATCTTGTTCTCGTCCACGATGGAGGGTATGTCCGCTAGGTTGTACGTGTAGACGGCGTCCTTGAAGGTGTCCAGCAGGAGCTTAAGGTTGTCGTCAGGTATGTTCTCGAGAGCCCTGAACGCCTTTGATCGGTCGGGGTCGCTGTAGTCGGTGCTCCTGAAGAGGAGGCACTGGTCTCCGCCGTTCAGTTCCTCCCAGACCTCCGGTTTCCTGGCGAGGGCTAGCAGCGAGATGTATATGACCCACTCGCTGAAGTTGTCGACGTGGGGCCCGAAGTCCTTAAGCCTCCTCTCGGGGTGCTGGTAGTTTGTGTGCCCCACTTCGCTGCCTAGGAAGCCCTCTAGGCCGGGGACGAACATGGCGTCGTAGTCGATCATCTTCAGCTCCCCGCCTACCACCATTATGTTCGCGTCGTGGAGGTCGCAGTGGGAGACGCCGCGCTTCTTGAGCTCGCCCACCAGCTCCTTGAACTTCTGAGCCATATCCTCCATGGTCTGGCTATCGCGCCTGTTCTTCTCGACGTACCCTCCCAGGGTCTCGCCGTCCAGCCACTCCATCTTGAGTAGGGGGTGCCTCTTCCCATTCACCATTATACCCTGGTCTACATACTCGAACTTCACGAAGTAGGGTATCCTCTTCCGCTTGAGGAACTCCTGTATGGCCTTGTACCGCTTCTCTATGTCCCCGACGTCCCGCAGGAAGCAGCGGGCAGCGTAGCTCTTGCCTCCTTTCCTGATCTGGAATACGCCGGCGAAGCCCCCCGATATAACCTTAGGGAGCCCGAACACGCCGGAGATGGGTTTCCCGTTCCTCAGGTCTCTGTCCTTGAAGCAGAGGTCCGGCCTCTGTATAGCCTCCTGGTACTCCTGCAGGGTGGGCTTGGGCAAGGGTCATTCCTCCGCCAGCATCACCCGGGCGATGGTTACGTCGTCGTTCTTCAGGCTCCCCTCTCCCCTCAGACGATCAACGTAGTCCTTGAGCCTGTCAGTTTCGAAGAGCTCATCGAGGGTGGCCCAAGGCCTCCCTCCCTCCGCGTTCTGGTTCATGAACCAGTGGGCTATGGCGTCCGTCATCAGGTAGAATGAGTCGCCGAAGAGGAACCGGCCCGTCTTGATCCTGACCTTGGCCTCCAGTTCCTGGTTGTACGCCGGGTTCGACGATATGAGGTCGGGGCTGTTGCCGAAGGAGGATGCGTCGCTCACGGGGAAGGATTCTATGACGCTGTCCCTGAGCTGGAAGAGGCAAGAGTCCCCTACGGAGACGGACAACCAGCTACCACCCTCCGGCGTCTCATCGAAGAATGTGACGCCGAGCAGGGTCGAGAAGCTGCCCTTGAGAATGAGGTTCTCCTCGAACCATCTCAGGGGGTTGTTGTTCTCCCTCCTCCTCTGAATGTACTTCTCTCTCTGGTCGTCGTAGACGTCGATGCAGAAGTCGGTGAACTGGTGGATGTCCAGGTCGGTCCGGTCGAAGTTGACGTAGGAGACGGTGAGTATCCTGCTCCATAGCTTGCTGAGGAACCCCTCGCTAGCCCCGTCAGCGATGGCTATAGACTGATGGTCGCGCCTGATCTCCCCCCCATGCGGATAGAAAAAGTCCTCGTTCTCCCTGGGTTGGTTACCCTTCTTTGGTATTGAAAAATAGGAGGAGATCAGCTTCATGTAGGGTACTGCTCATCGCAGGTTTGTAGCTCTTGTCCCTATGTCTAGGAACTGGATCACTTTGACCATGTCCGAGTTGAAGATGAAGCCCCTAGACTCGTCTGAGACCCTGAAGCCCTCGCTCTCGGCCTCCATCCTGATCTTCTCGGGGAGCACGCTGGACATCTCGTATAGGAGTCGGGCGAACTCGTCGGGCAGGTTGTCGTTGGTGTCTGGGAACTCGATGGGCGGGGCCTTACTGGACGAGAGGTGCAAGTTGAAGAGGAGCACGTGGCCGTCGCTGCTCTCCAGCTGCATCATGCTCTCCGCCACACTCGATGGGTCCCCGTCAGTGGGCTCGCCGTCGGATATGTTTATCACGATGGGGGGGAAGCAGTCTGGGTGATCGTTGAGCCAGTCCGCCAAGATGCCCTCAGCCTTCTTCAGGGCCTGCTTCATGGGCGTGGGGCCCTTAGAGACAGGCTCGAACCAGACCGGGAACTTGACGGCCTGCTCCACGACGCCGCCGGCTCCGTCGGGCACCTTCTGCATCCTCTCCTCGATCATGAGAGGCCGGTCGCCTATGGTGCTTATGGGGACGAAGTTTTCCCCGGCCAGGTCTCCTCCGAAGGCCGGGCCCACCTTGGTGCCGTACCCGATGACGCCCACATAGAAATAGTCCCTTATCCCCTCGGCCTTGGCGCAGCGCAGCACGAGGTTCTGCAGCAACCGGTTTATGGCGTCGGCCACCGCCTGGGCCTTGGAGCCCAAGGACTCGCCGCCGAAGGGGTCCTCCATCGACCCCGACTGGTCGATCAGGAACAGGAAGCACGTCGGGTTACCCCTGCTTATCTCTACCGTGTACATTCTTTATCCCTAGTTACTGTCAACACCTTGAATATAAGAAACTCTGATCGCTAGAAAGTAGCTGCTATAGTAATTAAGACTACATACTTGGTTAATAGAGTGGAATTTAATGCATTTTGAATAAGTACTCTTTGCATCGTTTTCTATATATTTAAGTTTATTCTATTTAATATCAAGTTACTTTATTGATATGTGAAAAGTGTTCTATGGACCCATTCATGTTTATAGGGAACTATGCTTCATTTGTCGTCGTCATCGGGCGCGCACGGTCCCTCCTCCTGGTTGTCTGTGCTGAATCCCTGTGCGCCCAATTCCTTGAGGCGGTCAACGATCCTCTGAAGCTCATCGGCTAATCTGAGAACATCGTCCGCGGGGAGCTTACAGACTCCTCCCTTCGCGCGCGCGAGGGTTATGAAGTCTATCCATACGGGTGATCTGACTCATATTTGGAGACTTTCTTGAGTAAGCGTCTCTTTTTGAGATAACTCGCTATTCTATCATCTTGCGCGCCCTCACGGTAAACAATCCTAGGCGAAGGCTTAGGTCCCTTAGGCGAAGTCCTCAGCGCAGAAGACTGTTTTATGGCGCGCGCGCGCAACCAAACTCGCCGTATAACAACGAAACACCCAAAGAGGAACCATGAACTGAAGCCTCTGCTCGCATGGGGATATTCTGGGCTGCTTCACGTGGAGGCGGTTCCCCCCATAATCTTTTCTTCACTAAAACATCTTCCTACTTGTCATGAAGAAAAAGATCACAATGATAGAGGGAAAATGTCAAGGAGGTCACCACGTAGTAGGAGATAGCTGGGTTGTTGAATCAGTGACACCTAAGGGAATCTGCATCTATGCTTGGAATAGTTTATCCACCTATCTACTGCATTTAGATATGAACGGAGAGTTCTGGGGAGATGAATCCCATAAATTCAAGGTCCACTGCCCAGACCTGGAAGACGGTATTCTGCTAGAAATAGAAAAACTTCCTGAGGGGCACTAACTCCACCAACTTATTCCTCCATACTCTTTTCTTTACTTCACCCTTAATTATTATCAGAAACAGCTCATTCATCGCCATTGAGTAGAATCAGCTGAGGTCGTTGTCCCCCACCCGTACCCCACCAGTGTGTGTGGATAAAATTTAACCCCCGAGAACTGCGTTCTGGAGGAGTGGGAGGGCAAAACAGATGCTATTGCAGAGGTCACTGTCGTCGAGAGAAGATGATACGTTCTAATATTTCTTGCTCGCACGAGAGAAGTTGTCTTGAACTATTCTAGAAACTCTGCTACTTCGTCTACAGGCTTCCTGGGAGGTATCCTGCCCTTGTCATCCGAGTATCCGAGGGCTATGGCACCTGAGAGCTTCCACTCCTTGTTAAAGTACTTGACTATAGCTTCATCAGCGTAGAATACGTCGCCGATCCACAGGCTAGCTAGCCCCAGATCATATGCACGCAGGAGTATGTTCTGCATCGCCGCTGCGACACTATGTTCCTCAGTGACCCAACCATACTCCCCAGCATTCCAAACGATAATAAGGACAGGCGCCTGCCTCTGTATCTCAAGAGTCCAAGGGGCTGAACCCGCCTCTTCTTTCCCAAACTTCGACATGAACCGTTCAAGCTCTTCATAAAACATATCGTTGAACCTCTTCTTGGACTCCCCCGTCAGAACGGTGAATCTCCATTGTTGACCGTTCTTAGCGCTTGGAGCCCATGTACCCGCCTCTAATACCTTTTTCACTAGTTCTATTGGCACTGGATCGGGTCTGTATTTTCGGATGCTTCTTCTTCCTTTGATGGCTTCCATTAACTCCATCTAAATCAAGGATCGAATGAATCCTGAGCATGTAAAAGTTGGGTATAAACTTAGATGCGCGCGCATTTTGTTTAATATCCCACATGGAACACACGATGACCGCTTCTTGGTCGTCGGCTTTACCGTATACGTATCAGAACAGGCGCTCAATCCGCCGAGCAGGCCCATGGCCAGAACCATCTAGTCAGATAGACTACGTAAGAGGCTTCTGCTGGTACGTTAGCGCGCGCGGCAAAGCGTAGCCCACTTCGCCTAAAATGGGTGCGCGTGCATGAATCAGAAGGATATAATGTGCGCGAGTCTTAAGATGTGAATAAATATCACAGCTATTTCTTATTACCTCAAACGGTTAACGCGTGCGACTACATGGATGGCCATGAAGTGAGTTCGTTCGACGATGAGAAGATAGCCAGCGAACTGAAAGGGAACACCCTCAGGGCCTACTGGGCTCTCATGAACGCAAAAGACGGAGTCTTGGGCGTAAGAGAACTCCAGAGAAGACTGGGTTTCTCCAGCCCGGCTCTGGCATCCTACCACCTAAACAAGCTGACAGACATGAAGCTCGTCGTGAAGGAGAGGGGCGACTACAGGCTCGTGAGGGAGGTCAGGGTGGGCGTCCTCAAGCAGTTCATAAAGCTGGGCACGTTCCTGCTCCCCAGGTACGTCCTCTATGCGACGATGTTCACGACTCTACTGGCCTACCTCCTCGTGAACTTCAGGGAGTTCACATTCTACAGCGCCCTAGCCCTCGTTCTAGGAGTCCTCGGAACCGTGATCTTCTGGTATGAGACCGTCAGGGTGTGGAGGCAGAAGCCCTAGATTGCGGTGTACAAGAACTTGTACAAGGTGTTCGAAAGCATTTCATTAAATCCCTCGATCCCCATGTAGGCCCAGCAAAAATCGGAGGTTGAAATGAATGGAAACCAAGAAGTTGATCATCGCCTTCGTCTGGACGTTCGTCCTGGCGGCGATCGTAATAGTGTCTCTGGAGGGATTCGGCATGACGTTCGCTGGATACATGGTATTCTTCTTCATCGCCCTGGTGTCCACTGTCGCAGTGGAGACCATGATACCCGGGAAGGAGAAACCTGGAAGCGAGCTTCTGAACGAGCTTCAAGACATAAGGTCGAGGCTGGATGAGCTTACGAGGGGATCCGGCTGAATCGGTGAGAAGATCACGCTGCAAACACATGAAGGTGGAATGAGACAATGGCTTACGACAGAAACAGGGTGCTCACGTTCGGAGCCATAGGCATCGCCATAGCTGCGCTCCTCATTCTGGCGTTCATACCGGCCCAGAAGGAGATCGGGATCAGCCCCATGGTGGCGCTACAGGAGATACCCGGCTACGGGTTCCAGGTAGTCAAGATGAGCGAGGAGCAGGCCAACCTGATCCACCTCAACGTTACTCTGGAAAGCTTCGAGGTCAGGCAGGCAGACGGGGATTGGGCCGAGATCGAGATATCCGGAGGAAAGGTTTCCTTCGATATTAACAGGGTTCGAGAGGTCTCTTTCACAGCCGATGTTGGAGATCTCGAAGCCGGGAGCTATACTGCTATTAGGTTCCGTGTGGCCCGAGGCCTCGAGTCCACGAATGCGACACTGGATAACGGTGACGTGATAAGCGTCGATGTCCCGAGTCTTAAAATCGAGTTCACAACATCAGCGTTCGAGGTGGCCGAAGGGACCGAGAGCCTGCTACTGGATATGCAAATAGGATCGGGGCTTCTGTCCAACTACATGATTCCGCAGTTGCACCTCGCTCTTGGAACCTTGAAGCTTGAGATCGATGTTAATCCAGCTTAGTCGGACCCTGGTATATGTTAGAAGGATAAATCACTTCCTTTTTATATGGTGGAGCTGGGTGAGGTATTAATTCACTCATTACACCCTTACGCGCACACTTATTCGAAATTAACTTACAACATTATGATATAATGCGCGCACACGGCATTAGGGTCCACATTAGTTCAAATATTGGTAAGAGAAATGCATCTGATCCTCTCCTGTGATGCGTGTTATAGATCACTTGGCCCCATCGGCACATTCGATATTTCCAGCGCAAATCCGAAGAAGAGGCCGAGGATCAGGCCGACGCCCGTCTTGCCCACGACCCACCCGAGGAGTAGGCCGAGGACCAGGCAGACGCCGAGCTTCGAGCCGCGGAACCGTGTCGAGCCGTTCTCGTTTCTCATTGAGCCGAACAGCTTCCAGTCGAGCCAGTCGATGAAATCCATCAGGTACCTAGGGGACTTCTTCCTTGCTCGGTCCATGATGTAGATCATGCCGAACGAAAACAGATAGATGAGCGCGAGCACCCACCACGCAGATGGGTTATTCATAAAAATGTACGTCGTGATCATCGAGCCCACAACGAAGATACCGGCAAAGAGGTAGAACCCCCTGTCGATGTTCCTCTTGATGAAGCTTCGCCGGGCCGTCCTGGTGGCGGAGACGTAGTTCTCGTAGGTCTCGTCGAGGTCTTCGTGGATGTTGCGGAGCACGTGCAGCGCCTTCCTCCCCAGGACGGTCAGCCCGTATCTGCGGTCGTCGCTTCTCTCGATGAACCCCTCTAGCTCCTTTAGATGGTAGTTCAGGCGGCCCGTGGAGAGCCCTGTCTCGCCCAGGATCTCGCTGTAAGTGGCTCCGTCCTCTGAGGT
>Ga0224495_10003296_pt1 | contig 10015 bp, 6 predicted proteins | sample SF_Jul11_sed_USG_FD_168128 | JGI IMG/M metagenome (GOLD analysis project Ga0224495, IMG submission 168128) | Sediment microbial communities from San Francisco Bay, California, United States - SF_Jul11_sed_USGS_4_1 | ecosystem: Environmental > Aquatic > Marine > Sediment | place: USA: California...
GCCACCAACTCCTGGCTGTATTCGCAGACGCGGCAGAGCGAGCACCGCTATGACCAGGAAAAGGGTTATGTGTGCACCCTGAGTGCGGTGGTGATCAAGTCGACCATGGCCCATGTCGTTCATGTGGGCGACTCGCGGGTGTACTGTTTGCGCGGCGAGGCACTGGAGCTGTTGACGCGGGATCACCGCCACTGGGTTTCGCAGGACAAGAGCTATCTGAGCCGTGCGCTGGGAAGCAGCCAGGAGCTGGAAGTGGATTACCACGCGCAGCCAGTCGACAAGGGCGACCTGTTCCTGCTGGTGACCGATGGCATCCATGAACATGTCCCGCCGGATGTGCTGATCGGTTTGATCCGCGCCAACGCGGACGATCTGGACGCGGCCGCGAAGGCGATCACCGACAGGGCTTATGAACTGGGCAGCGGCGATAACCTGACGGCACAGCTGTTGCGGGTGGATGAATTGCCCAGCCGCGAGGTGAGCGAGATCTACCAGCAGATGACCGAGCTGCCGTTCCCGCCGTTGCTGGAAGCGAGGATGAATCTTGACGGCTACCAGATCATCCGCGAGGTGCATGCCAGCAGCCGTAGCCATGTCTATCTCGCGATGGATAGCGAAACGGGCACGCAGGTGATCATCAAGACACCCTCGATCGACCTGCGTGGAGACCCGGCCTACCTAGAACGGTTCCTGATGGAAGAGTGGATCGCGCGGCGCATCAACAGCGCCTATGTGCTGAAGCCGTGCCAGCAGATGCGCAAGCGGAACTACCTGTATATCGCCACCGAATTTATCGACGGCCAGACCCTGAGCCAGTGGATGATAGACAACCCGAAACCGGAACTGGAAACGGTGCGGGGCATCGTCGAGCAGATCGCCAAGGGATTGCTGGCCTTTCACCGGATGGAGATGCTGCACCAGGACCTGAGGCCGGAAAACATCATGATCGACACCACCGGCACGGTGAAGATCATCGATTTCGGCTCGACGCGGGTAGCAGGCATCATCGAGATAACCACCCCCATCGAGCGCCATGACCTGCTGGGGACGGCGCAATACACTGCGCCCGAATATTTCCTGGGCGAGAGCGGTACGCCACGCTCGGACATGTTCTCGCTGGGTGTGATCACTTACCAGATGTTGACCGGCAAGCTGCCCTATGGCGCACAGGTCGCCAAAACCCGGACCCGGGCGGCACAGGGCCGGCTGGCATACCAGTCGATACTGGACGATACGCGTGAGATTCCCGTCTGGATCGACGATGTCATCCGCAAGATGGTGCATCCCAATCCGTACAAGCGCTACGAAGAGCTTTCGGAATTCCTGTATGACCTGCGCCACCCGAACCAAGCCTTCCTGAACAAGACCCGCCCACCCTTGCTGGAGCGCAACCCGGTGCTGTTCTGGAAGGGTATGTCCTTTATCCTGGCGGTGATCGTGGTGGCCTTGCTGGCGCGGTGAGAGGTTGGGTTGTGCCGGGGCGAAAACCTAACCATGGTAAGGTGGACTGCCAAAAATTAAGCTGAAATGCCGTTGTGGGTAGTATTCTGCCGTGCCGCACGGTATCGTGCCGAAAGCGCCATGGGACAAGTTCAAAGATCACCCTTCCCTCCGCCCCCTCGTGGCCGGAAGCAGATTTCTGGAATTCCTTCTTGCACCACAGCGTAAATCTGCGACAATCCGCGCAATTCTTTAATCCCAACCCATTTGTTATCCCCGAAGGGAGTAAACTATGAAATTCCTTTTTAGCTGCGATGTCACATTAGCCTTCGGCAAATGTGAGTCTTCACTGAAACTTCAGACTGTTTTGCATTCGGCGAGCCTTCGAATACCACGTTGCCCATTATCAAGGAGCACTGTATGAAATTTCGTTTTCCCATCGTCATCATCGACGAAGACTTCCGTTCCGAAAACGCCAGCGGCCTGGGCATCCGCGCGCTAGCCGATGCGCTTGAGAAGGAAGGCATGGAAGTACTCGGCGTTACCAGTTACGGTGACCTGACCTCGTTCGCACAGCAGCAAAGCCGCGCCTCGGCATTTTTGCTTTCCATCGACGATGAGGAATTCGGGGCGGGCAGTAAGGAAGAAACCGAGATTGCGCTGAAAACCCTGCGCGCCTTCGTTGAAGAGATCCGTTTCAAGAACGCCGATATTCCGATCTATCTGTATGGTGAAACGCGCACTTCACGCCATATTCCTAACGATATCCTGCGCGAATTACACGGCTTCATTCATATGCATGAGGATACCCCTGAATTCGTGGCGCGTCACATCATCCGCGAGGCCAAGTCATATCTGGATTCGCTGGCACCGCCATTCTTCCGCGCATTGCTGCACTACGCGCAGGACGGCTCCTATTCCTGGCATTGCCCCGGCCATTCCGGCGGTGTGGCGTTCCTGAAATCGCCGGTGGGCCAGATGTTCCACCAGTTCTTCGGCGAGAACATGCTGCGTGCCGACGTGTGCAACGCGGTGGACGAACTCGGCCAGCTGCTCGACCATACCGGCCCGGTAGCGGCTTCCGAGCGTAATGCTGCGCGCATCTTCAATTCCGACCACCTGTTCTTCGTTACCAACGGCACTTCGACCTCAAACAAGATCGTGTGGCATTCGACCGTTGCGCCGGACGACATCGTCGTGGTTGATCGGAACTGCCACAAGTCAATCCTGCACTCGATCATGATGACCGGCGCAGTACCGGTGTTTCTGCGCCCGACTCGCAACCACTACGGCATCATCGGACCGATACATAAATCCGAGTTCGAAATGGAGAGTATCCAGAAGAAAATCGACGCGAATCCGTTCATCAAGGACAAGAACAAGAAGCCGCGCATCCTGACGCTTACGCAAAGTACGTATGACGGCGTGGTTTACAATGTCGAGATGCTCAAGCAAATGCTGGACGGCAAGATAGATACACTGCATTTCGACGAAGCATGGCTGCCGCACGCTGCCTTCCACCCGTTCTACAAGGACATGCACGCGATCGGCAAACACCGCCCGCGCGCAAAGCACTCGATGATCTTCGCCACCCAGTCGACTCACAAGCTGCTGGCCGGCCTGTCGCAGGCATCGCAGATACTGGTGCGCGAATCGGAGAACCGCAAACTGAACAATCATGTTTTCAATGAAGCCTATTTGATGCATACCTCGACTTCGCCGCAGTACGCGATCATTGCCTCGTGCGACGTGGCCGCCGCGATGATGGAGCCGCCGGGCGGCACCGCGCTGGTGGAGGAAAGTATCGCCGAAGCGATGGATTTCCGCCGTGCGATGCGCAAGGTGGACGAGGAGTATGGATCGGACTGGTGGTTCAAGGTATGGGGCCCGGACACTATTGCCGAAGAGGGTATAGGCTCGCGCGAGGACTGGATGCTGAAGACCTCTGACAAGTGGCACGGCTTTGGCAAACTGGCGGCCGGTTTCAATATGCTGGATCCGATCAAGGCCACCGTTATCACCCCGGGACTGAACCTGAATGGCAACTTTGACGACACAGGCATGCCTGCCGCAATGGTGACCAAGTATCTTGCCGAGCATGGCGTTATCGTCGAAAAATGCGGCCTGTATTCCTTCTTCATCATGTTTACCATCGGCATCACCAAAGGCCGCTGGAACACGCTGCTTACAGCCCTGCAGCAGTTCAAGGACGACTACGATAAAAATCAACCGATGTGGCGTATCCTGCCCGAGTTTGCCGCCAAATACCCGCAGTATGAGCGTGTTGGCCTGCACGATCTCTGCCAGCAGATACACGATGCATATAAAAAGCACAATGTCGCCAAGATGACTACGGAGATGTATTTGTCAGACATGCAACCCGCGATGAAACCATCCGATGCATTCGCCAAAATGGCGCACGATGAAATTGATCGAGTGCCAATCGACGAACTGGAAGGACGCGTCACAGCTGTATTGTTAACACCCTATCCGCCGGGAATTCCGCTGTTGATTCCGGGGGAACGGTTCAACAAGACCATTGTTGATTACCTGAAATTTGCGCGCGACTTCAACAAAAGATTTCCCGGTTTTGAAACCGATATTCATGGCCTGGTTTCTGACAAAGAGAACGGCAACCGTATTTATCACGTGGATTGCGTAAGATAAGTACTGCGGCTTTAGTAAAGGCCACGCTATCCTGACATGTATATGGAACGAATTAATTATGGAAATTAGAACCGTTAACCCGAGACCTTCAAACTGGTTCAGTTATGCCATTAATGCGCTATTCCTCGTCATGATTGTCATGGGTATACGCACCTGGCAGCAACGCGATATGAGCAGCGGGCTTGCGCCGCCCTTGCAGGGTAGCACACTCGCGGGACTCCCCTACCAATTGCCTTCACAACCAGCACAGCCTGTGCTGGTGCACTTCTGGGCAACCTGGTGCCCGATCTGCTCTGCGGAACAGGACTCAATCACCGCAATCGCGCAGGACTACCCAAACGTCATCACGGTTGCCATGAAGAGCGGAAAATCCGACGAGGTCATCCGCCACATGAAGTACCAGAAAATAGATTTTCCGGTTCTGAACGATCCGGACGGTGTTATATCCGGCACATGGGGCGTACATGCCTTACCTGCCAGTTTCATCATTGACCGCGAGGGGCAGATACGTTTTGTCGAGGTGGGCTACACCACAGGCATAGGCTTGAAATTGAGGTTGTGGCTTGCCGGGATTTGATTCAAAGCAAATAACTTTGGTCAAGATTTACCCGGATGACAGCCGCTTGGCACCCCTTGCTGAATAATTCGCTATCATGCAGCTGTTACAATCAAAGCTGCTTTATGATTCGCACAAATTATTGCGGCAAACCTGAAAATTATTTTTCAAACTATGGCAGAAATTAAAATTCCTTACGTTAGTCGTGTCTTGCTAATATCGACTGAGGTATTCCTGATCAGTTTTTTGGGGTACGAAGCAGGGAGTTTCATGAGCTTCGAGATGGGCAAGTATATCTCCCTGGATGTGCTCTATTGCCTGCCTATTATTCAAACAGCGCATTTGACTGCGATTCATGCAACGCGCCGGAACGACACGCAAATCTCTACTCTTGTTGGAATGGCAGTTGCGCTTGTCTGGAGCGCAACTGAAGTGGCAATTATCTGGCCGGATTTTCCGCTAGCCGTATTTGTATTGAACACGTTTACCCGCAGTGTGGCCTTCACAGTGATCGGTCGGGTGGTAATCAAATTGTGGCGAGAAAGGGAGTATGCTCACAAAGACTTGCTGACTGGATTGGCAACCCGCCTGGAACTTCTGGAAAGGTTGCAGGTAGAGCAGAACCGCAGTGAACGGACGGGCTCACCTTATTCTGTGTTGTTCATTGATATTGATCGGTTCAAATCGATGAATGACATATTCGGACATCGGATCGGTGATGAAGCTCTCGTAGTCTTGGCAAATATTTTAAAGGCAAGCTCCAGAAAAGCTGACGTCTCGGCACGCCTGGGCGGGGATGAGTTTGTTTTGCTGCTACCCGATACCGACCAACAATCCTGCGACATCATGATAAAACGTATCGAAACCTCTGCCAGACAAGCATTTGAAAAACGAATGTGGCCGATATCCGTATCCATTGGGAAGGCAACCAAAATCGGGAAAGATTACAAGGACGTGGAATGGCTGATCCAATCAGCCGATGAGAACATGTATGAGGCCAAAAAAAAGAAGCAACAAATGGTGCAAGGTACCAGTGCAAAACCTTCTTGATCCAGGACCAAATCATCCGGTTTTTACCGACCGGATATTCAGTGATGATGCATGAATGATCTTATTCAGGCAGGCAAATCTATCCATTCCAGCTGTTATAGGCAAACATCCACTCCATGAATTTATCTTTCGCCACAGGCCGTGCGATGCAGCATTCCTGAAAGATATGGTTCATTTGTAATAGGCAAGCATGGCTCATAGGAAAGTTTTGCCTCAGGATTGCTGCTCGACCAACAAGCAGCATGCAATGAATTCGATATCTGGACGCTAAAAGTTACCTGCGTTGATATGTCACAAAGTGAAATTCCAGCGGTTGCGGAATCTCTTGCATGCATCTCTTGCGTGAAATTTCCTGCCATGCATCGCGGCTAAATCGCGGAAAGTGCGCATCCCCCTCCACATCCTGCTGTATCTCGGTTATATACAATGTGTCTGCCAGTTGCAGCGATTGCGCGTAGATATCGGCACCACCAACGATGAATATCTGCGGATCGTCCGCACAAGCCGAAATTGCTTCCTGCAATGAATGCGCGATCAAACACCCTTTGATCTTCAAATTAAGGTCGTGCGTCAGCACTACCGTAGTGCGTCCCGGAAGCGGTTTTCCGATGGAATCGAATGTCTTGCGACCCATGATCATGTAATGCCCCATGGTCAGCGCCTTGAAATGCTTCATATCCTCTGGACATCGCCAAGGCAAAGTGTTGTTTACGCCTATGGTGCGGTTACGCGCCATCGCGACAATGATGGAAAGGCTCATACTGCTACGGGTGCCTTGATCGCCGGATGCGGGTCGTAGCCATCTAGCGTAAAGTCTTCAAATTTAAAGCCGAGGATGTCTTTGACTGAGGGATTAATCCTCATGGTCGGCAGCGGGCGTGGATCGCGGGAAAGTTGCAGCACCGCCTGCTCCATATGATTTGAGTACAGGTGCGCATCGCCGAAGGTATGCACAAAGTCACCCGGCTGCAGATCGCACACCTGAGCCATCATCATGGTCAGCAGCGCATAGCTGGCAATGTTGAATGGCACACCAAGAAAGATATCCGCACTGCGCTGATATAGTTGGCAGGAAAGCTTGCCATCCGCCACGTAAAACTGGAAAAAAGCATGGCAGGGTGCCAGTGCCATTTGGTCGAGTTCGCCTACATTCCAGGCCGAAACGATAATGCGGCGCGAATCGGGATTGCCTTTAATCTGATCCACTGCCATCTGTATCTGGTCCACCACGCGCCCATCCACAGTCGCCCAGGAACGCCACTGCTTGCCGTAAACCGGGCCAAGGTTGCCGTTCTTGTCCGCCCACTCATCCCAGATTTTGACACCGTGTTCCTTTAAATAGCCAATATTGGTGTCGCCCCGAAGAAACCAAAGTAGTTCGTGGATAATGGACTTCATATGGCATTTTTTGGTGGTTACCAGCGGGAAGCCGTGCTGGAGATTGAAGCGCATCTGGTAACCAAATATGCTGATTGTACCGGTTCCGGTGCGGTCGGACTTTTTCGTGCCATGGTCGAGCACGTGCTGCATCAAGTCAAGGTAGGTATGCATAACTCACAGGTTGAATGCCCGCATAATCTCGGCATCAAATGATTTTTCGAGATAGTAATACTAGCACAATTGACTGCCCCCCGTTCTTCCCAAAACACAAAAGCCCCCCCTTAATTGGCACTATTGTCCAAGGACAAGGCTCTGCCCGGCGCTATGCCGTAGCGCGAATTGTTCGCGGCGTTACTCAATCGGCACGGGATCAAGGTGGCTGAGTTAGCCGATTCATTTTCAATCCGCCAACCGTGGCGTAGGCGGATTGAACGGGGAAACTACAATCGATGTTTTCGAAATTCGCCAATTAATACGATACTTTTGAATGCGGCAATATTGATGCGGCCCCGACATAGCATCGTACTAAAAACGGGCGTAACATGTTTATTTGTCCGGATGAAAATCAGACATATCCTGTGCATCCGGCACTGGCATTCTGCCAATGCTCCTCACAACAAAGACACAACCATCTCATGTACTACGGTGAAAAGCTCAATTCCATAACCCATCTCGTCGGAGCGCTGTTTGCCCTGGCCGGTACTATCGTACTAATCGTGCTGGCAGCAAAGCAAGGCGATGCATGGAAGGTGGTAAGTGTTTCTATTTACGGTGTGACGCTGGTATTGCTTTACAGCTTCTCCGCCCTTTACCACAGCCTGCAGGGACGGATAAAGAACATCATGCAAAAACTTGATCACCATAGCATTTATCTGCTTATTGCCGGTAGTTACACGCCATTCTGCCTTGTTACATTGCGCGGCCCATGGGGCTGGTCGTTATTCGGCGTTGTATGGGGACTCGCCTTGCTTGGAAGCCTGCAAGAGTTGAGATCCAAGAAGGGAGCGCGCGTACTGTCCGTAGTGATTTATATCGTAATGGGTTGGGTGGCGCTCGTAGCCATGTTTCAATTGCTGCATGCGCTGGGGCCGGCCGGATTCGCATGGCTTGTGGTTGGCGGGGTATTCTATACTGTGGGTATCATCTTCTATGTGATCGACACCCGCCTCACACACGGACATGGAATTTGGCACCTGTTCGTAATTGCCGGCAGCGTATCCCATTACATCGCGATCCTGAATTATGTGCTGTGACTATCACGTTTTGCCCGGCACATTGCTTTTGGAAATATTCAGGCGTAGAGTGCCGCCCAACTCTTCCAATGAAAACGGAAAAAGGTATGACTCATGCTTAACAAAACTTCGTTGATTGCACTTTAATATCCGCACAGTCTTAATTTTCATGAGCCAAACATCTTCAGTTTGCCGATGCGAATAGTCACCGCCCCGGAATCCGCTCTCAAATGAAACGTATCTTTACCGTCATTCATGCGCTTGGATTGTTGCTGCTCGTATTCAGCTCCACCTTCATTCTCCCTGTCATTACGGCAATTATTTATACTGACCTGTCAGTGTTTCTGGATTTTTTGCTGGCAATGTTTTGCACTGCCGCCCTGGGATTACAAATGTCACTGTTCACACGGCATTACGCGGGGGAATTGTCGATCCGGCATGGTTATCTGCTAGTGACAGGCATCTGGGTTGCAGTTCCCGCTTTTGCCGCAATTCCGCTGCTGCTTGTTCTGCCCGGGCTATCATTTACAGACGCCTATTTTGAAACGATGTCCGGTCTGACCACCACTGGCTCTACAGTTTTAACCGGGCTGGATAATCTATCTCCCGCAATCAACATCTGGCGTCACGAACTGAACTGGTCCGGGGGGCTAGGCATTATCGTGCTGGCTGTGGCAATTCTGCCGCTGCTAGGCATAGGCGGGCGGCAACTATTCAAGGCTGAGACCCCGGGACCAATGAAGGATTCGGCGCTGAAGCCGCGTATCGCTGAAACTGCCCGCAATCTATGGATCTCCTATGTAATGATTACGCTGGTATGTGTCGGCGCGCTGAAATGGGCCGGAATGAATTGGCTGGATGCAGTTTGCCATGCCTTCTCAGCAATGGGATTGGGGGGGTTTTCCACTCACGACGCCAGTATCGGTTATTTCAACTCTCCTCTGATAGAGTTTGTATTAATCGTGTTCATGCTTGTCGCTGTGGTCAATTTCACGACCCATTACATGGCATTTCACAAACGCACTTTCACCGTATATAAAAACGACCCGGAGGCTTTTCCGACATTGATATTGATACTCGGCAGTTGCCTTGGCATTGCGCTATTCTTGTGGTCGCAGGGTATCTACCCGGATTTTTGGACTTCATTGCGTCATGCTAGCTTTAATCTGGTCTCCATCGCAACGAGTTCTGGATATTCAAGTGTGGATTATGCTCAATGGCCGATCTTTGCGCCTCTATGGATGATGCTGCTTACTGCAACCGCAGCCAGTGCTGGTTCTACGGGAGGTGGCATTAAAATGATCCGCACAATAATCCTGTTCAAACAAGCCGACCGCGAGTTTCTAAAAATCCAACACCCTGCGGCCGTAAACCCGATGAAGATAGGCAATCTGGTGATTGCCAATAATGTTGTTTTTGCAGTACTTGGATTTATTTTTTTATACTTCATGACGATAGTAATTCTGACCTTTCTCTTGCTCATCAGCGGAATGGATTTCATCTCCTCATTCACTGCAATACTTGCGTCGGTCAACAATTGCGGACCGGGCTTGGGAACCGTAGGACCGGCAAGCACCTATCAGGGACTAACCAACTTTCAGACATGGATATGTACCTTCGGTATGTTGATCGGGCGGCTTGAGATATTTACCGTATTGATCTTGTTCTCCCCACACTTCTGGCAACGCTA
>Ga0224495_10003297_pt1 | contig 10014 bp, 5 predicted proteins | sample SF_Jul11_sed_USG_FD_168128 | JGI IMG/M metagenome (GOLD analysis project Ga0224495, IMG submission 168128) | Sediment microbial communities from San Francisco Bay, California, United States - SF_Jul11_sed_USGS_4_1 | ecosystem: Environmental > Aquatic > Marine > Sediment | place: USA: California...
CGGCCAGAAGTACATCGTAAAAAATAAAAAAACAATCCATATTCGGGATAAAGAAAGAACCCTTGTAAACGATGTTGGTCTGATACAAATCAATAAGGTAAACGATGACAATTCCGAAGCCTTTGTAATTTTGGGCGATATGAATGAAAACAATGATCTGGGCTCCATGTGGGCAGAAGAAAAGCACTATTCGAATATTGCCTGGGAATTAGGCGCCCTTGGCTCGATGAACCTGCGATCCCTCCAGAATGGACAATTCTTTGGAGGCAAAATTGGAGTATACTCCGGAAACCTTTTTCAATTTGGACTGGCCGCCGACATATTTACCATGGGCTCTTATTTTGGAGTTACCCCTTCGCTGGAACTGCGATACAATATACATCTTTTCAAGGGGCTCTTTTTGCTTGCTGGTATTAATGGAGGACTTGAGTTGATGAGCGCTACCACAAATCTGCGGGTACCTTCGGCTACCCCCGGACCTTATACGGGAACCCGGGACGGCTCGGGCAACATTGAAGTCCCCAGTCAAAAAATAACGGTTCCCAGTTTACAACTTTCCGTTACTGCATTGGCAGGATTTAAATTATTTTTTGGACCCAATGTTTACAGCGTTCTTACCGTTGGTTACATTTACTCACAAGATGCAAACTGGAACTATATAGTAGATAAAAACACGCCGGCGGAACTCCGGCAAAGTATCGCAAACTATAACCCCTATATCGCCAACGCAGCAAGAAATGGCGCTAAACTGGATATTTCCCTCGGATACTTGTTTTAATTCCAAACAGTTTAATATGCGTATTTGTGTTTTCTGAGTTTCATATCATTGGCGGAGGGATGGCTGGCCTTACGGTCGCATATGCGTTGGCGAATGGCGAACGCACCATACATCTCTGGGAAAAAGAAAAATTGCCGTGTATGTTCAGCTCCTCCAAAAATGCGGCAATTTTTCGCACGTATGAGTCTGATCCGACATTGTCCATGCTTGTTAAAGAAAGTTATAAACAGTTGGGAGAACTCGAAAAAAAAGCGGGAACACTTCTGGATCGCTGCGGACTATTAATAAATCCGCTTGAGCAGGATTATTATGAAAATGCATATATAAAAAATAATCCGGAAATGACAGAACTAAGGAGCGTTGGGCAAACGATCCATTTGCCAGAAGGTCTGGATTTTTCCGGATACTTTTTATCTGCCAACGGAATAGTGGACATACATTCCTTGCAAAATTATTACATCCGGACTGCTTCAATGCAGGGCGCTGTTTTTCACTACAACCATGAAATAAACATGAATATTGAAGATGGCGCGGTTCAATTGTCAAATGGCAATTCCGGAAACATTAAAATGTCCGCCAATTCTCTCATTATCAATGCCGCCGGATCGTGGGCTGTCAATTTACTGAAAGCCAGTCATGTATGGACACCGCCCGTTGAGCCCTATAAACGCCATTTGTTTTTTATTCGATCCCGGGACAAAAAAACGGGTCATGTAAAGAAGAATAACGTACAATGGCCGGTTTTATGGAACGAAAAGCGGGATTTTTATCTACGTTCGGAGGGCGATGGTTTTCTGGGAACACACTGCGACCAAAGAGAAACCCATGCCGGAGATTATGTTTCTGATGAAAAGGAATTTCATCGATTTTTACCGTCGGCCATTTCCGTATTTCCTTTTCTCAAGGACTACCATATTGCCCGTTATTGGGCCTGTTTGAGAACTTTTTCACTGGATCAGATTCCCGTAATTGGTTTTGACCCCTTTATAAAAAATCTTTTCTGGGTCTCCGGTCTTGGCGGACGGGGAATTACGATTTCTCCGGGTTTGATTCCCGAAATCCAGCGCCTTGTATCAAGCAATTCATCAGAGACAAATGTATCTTTGAAAAATAATCCATACAGTCCCATCCGTTTTATTCATTTGTAAAGTCTTCTTCTCTTTCCGTACTCCGTTGGTTACAGACCTTCCCAGAAAAAATGCAGCAGCCTGGACAGATGCGCAGTCAATATGATTATTGAGGTTCATGCCCAAGCTCTTTCCAGTTTCTGCCATCCTTCCATATTTTGCAAAATATTATTGACACATTAGAATATTATAATTATCTTGTGCAAAAGGAGTTAATCATGAAACAAAATATGGGAGTTTTAGACAGGTCAGCAAGAGTCATAGCTGCGCTAACAGTTGGGGTTCTTTATTATTTGCAAATCATTAGCGGAACTGTTGCTCTTGTTCTGGGTGCATTGGCGGTTGTATTTATTCTGACAAGCCTGGTTAGTTTTTGTCCGCTTTATTTACCGTTTAAGCTAAGTACCAAAAAAAACAACTAAAATGGAATCTCCGGAAATCTGAAATCAAGGCTGGAGGGATCCCTTAACGTAAAGCCCGTCGGGAATACGGATACCAGTCCCTCCGACTTTTGAGAAAAAATTCCTTCCTGAAAAACCCAGGGAGAAAACCAAAATCAGGCCACCCCTTAGCGCAAATAATGCAACGCTGCTCTTGCTGCGGCAAGTCGTGCAATGGGCACTCTAAACGGGGAACAGCTTACATAGTTTAGTCCGGTTTTGTGGCAAAATTCCACAGACTCGGGATCGCCGCCATGTTCGCCGCAAATTCCAATTTCCAGATTTGCCCGAACTGACCGGCCAGCTGCGGTTGCGATTTCAATTAAACGTCCTACGCCGTGCAGGTCAATAGATTGAAAAGGATCGTTGGGAAAAATCTTGTTTTCAATGTAATACGGCAAAAACGCCGCTGAATCATCGCGGGAAATTCCAAAAGTTGTCTGGGTAAGATCATTGGTGCCGAAACTGAAAAAATTGGCAAATTTTGCAATTTCGTTTGCCGTAAGCGCCGCGCGGGGTAATTCAATCATCGTGCCGATGTGGATAACTATTTTACGCCCTTTTTCGGCAAATATTTTTTCTGCGATTTCATGAACCACTCCGGCTTGAATTTCAAGCTCATTGACATGCGTCACGAGCGGTATCATAATTTCAGGATGAGGTTTGTATCCTTTTTCCTCTGCGTCCATGGCGGCTTCAATAATCGCCTGTACCTGCATGCGGGTTATGGCCGGGTGCAGTATGCCAAGGCGGCAGCCGCGAAGTCCGAGCATGGGGTTGGCTTCGTGAAGAACGTCAATTTTTTGCTTCAGGTCTTCAATGGAAATTTCAAGGTATTTGGCGGCTTCCGGAATATCATCGCCTTTGGGTAAAAACTCATGTAAAGGCGGATCCAGCGTCCGAATGATCACCGGAAGTCCTTTCATTACCTTGAAGATTTCAAAAAAATCATTTCTCTGTAGAGGCAGCAATTTATCGAGCGCTGCTTGCCTGCCTTTATCGGAGTCAGCAAGAATCATTTGCTGAATATAGCGAATTCTGCCTTCGTTAAAAAACATGTGTTCGGTACGGCAAAGACCAATCCCTTCTGCGCCAAAAGCCAGGGCATTGGCTGCCTGTTCCGGTTGATCGGCATTGGTTCGGACATGGAGAGTTCGAATTTCATCTGCCCATGTCATCAAGTCATGGTAAGTCTGATAAACTGTGGATTCTTCTGGCTTCATTTCTTTGGACAACAAGACCTGAAGCACATCCGATGGTTTTGTTTTCAATTCGCCTTCTATCACTTCTCCGGTAGCGCCATCGATAGAAATTAAATCCCCTTCTTTTATGATTTTATCCGTTCCTTCTACGGCCATCATGGCTTTTTTGTAGTCAATCAGCAAATGACCGCAGCCAGCCACACAAACCTTTCCCATTTGTCTTGCCACGAGAGCCGCATGCGAGGTCATGCCGCCGCGAGCGGTTAAAATACCGTCGGCAATATTCAAACCCTTGATGTCTTCGGGCGAAGTTTCGATTCTGACAAGAATTACTTTCTCGCCCAGCGCGGCGTGTTCAACAGCATCGTGGGCATTAAAATAAACCCGACCACATGCAGCGCCTGGACCGGCATTTAAACCTTTTGCCAGAAGCCGGCCTCCTTCAATGGCCTTGCGTTTTTCATTTAAATCAAAAACGGGCCTTAACAACTGATTGAGCTGGTTTGGCTCAATTCTCAAAATAGCTTCATTTTTGGAAATTAATCCTTCCCGAACCATATCAACGGCAATTTTTACGGCCGCAAAACCGGTGCGCTTTCCAATGCGCGCCTGTAGTATCCAGAGCTTGCCTTCCTGAATCGTAAATTCAATATCCATCATGTCTTTGAAATGCAGCTCCAGTTTTAGCCGAATGGCATCGAGTTCATTATAAATATTTGCGTTGTCCTTTTTTAGTTCTGAAATAGGGATAGGCGTGCGCACTCCGGCCACAACGTCTTCGCCCTGGGCATTAAACAGGTATTCGCCATAAAAAATATTTTCTCCTGTGGCAGGATCCCTTGTAAATGCCACACCGGTTCCAGATGTATTGCCGCGATTTCCAAACACCATGGATTGAACGTTTACGGCGGTTCCCCATTCGGCTGGAATATTATTAATGTCGCGGTAAATTTTTGCCCGGTCGTTCATCCACGAACTGAAAACAGCGCCAATGGCCTCCCATAGCTGTTCCATGGGGTCTTCGGGAAATGGTTTCCCCAGTTTGCCTTTTACAGCCGCTTTGTATTCAACTACAAGTTCCTTAAAGTCTTCGGCAGTAAGTTCAGAATCAAACTTGACCTTTTTTTTATGCTTCCGGGCTTCCAGAATTTCTTCAAATGGATCGATATCGTGCTTTGTCTCGGGTTTGAGCCCAAGCACCACATCGCCGTACATTTGAATGAACCGGCGGTACGAATCATATGCAAATCTTTCATCTCCGGAAAGTTCGGCAAGAATTCTGGCGGTTTCATCGTTCATGCCCAGATTTAAAACGGTATCCATCATTCCAGGCATGGAAGTTCTTGCGCCGCTTCGCACAGACAATAAAAGGGGATTTTTTTTGTCTCCAAACTTTGCTCCAAGACGCGACTCTAACTGGGCAAGCGAAGTCATTAGCTGCTCTTGAAGCTCCGGCGGATATTTTTGGCTGTGGTCATAATAATAAGTACAAACTTCCGTAGTAATGGTAAAACCGGGAGGAACCGGAATACCGAGATTTACCATCTCGGCCAGATTGGCGCCCTTGCCGCCAAGCAAATCTCGCATAGCCGCATTGCCGTCGGCCTGTTCGCCTCCAAAAGAATAAATATATTGTGGTTTTCGAATTTTTTGCATAACTATTCCCTGTGGTTATATTTTATAAGCGTTACAATGCATCCCTGACGATATTCTTTATTCCGATGACATACGGGAAACAAATATTTCCTGTTCATTCTTCAATAAATTGCGAATTTATCGGGAGCAAGAGATTCCCTGTTTATACAAGATTGTATAAACACCAGCCATGAGCGCTCCAGATACATGCGGTTGCAGCCGCCCTGAGTGAAGTGCATCGGCCGTATTCGATAGTGCCTGGGCATGAACTCGAAATTCAGTCAATATGATTTAAATTAGCGCAGTTTTGGGGCGCCAAGCGCCCCAAAACTGCGCATTTTAATACATTTTGATCTGATTATAGAGGTTCATGCCCAAGCTCGCTATTCGGCTGCATGTCCACCTTGCTTTTTGTAATTTGATTGACGAAGTACTTTCATACTATTTTTTGACTGATTGCTTGGGCCCATAGCTCAGTTGGTTAGAGCAACGGACTCATAATCCGTGGGTCCTAGGTTCAAGTCCTAGTGGGCCCAATTATTTTTAAGGTAATTTCTGAATCCTGTTCAAATTAGAAATGCATCCCTTCGGGAAATCCGGAAATACTTTCTTGATAAAAATCTTGATGAGGTAATCACCCCGCTTTTTGTCAAGTCGGCGGGCATAGAGCCATATGTAGACCCTCTTTTTTTTGGAGAAAAATATTTTTTACCAACTTCGCCAGAAATATCATTGAAAAAAACCCTTGCAATGCAAAATGAAGGCTGCGCCGGGATTTATGAAATTGCGCATGTTTTCAGGGACGACGCTCCGGATAAAACTCATTTGCGGGAATTCACGATGATTGAATGGTACACAAAAAATTATTCCTGTCTGAATATGATGAACGATATAACAGATTTGTTGGCCAGCCTGGATCATGCGGGAATCGACGAAAAAAAAGACAGGAACAGGTTCGAGTCATATGCAGTTTTTTCGGTTGCGGAGATTTTTAACATCGCATACGGGGTCTGGCCAACATCGGGCTGGAGTTTTGAAGATTATTTTGAAGTTGCAAAAAATCATAAAATAATCCATAATCCGGCAGCGGTTGTATCCAAACTCCATAAAGAACATTTACAAATGGAAGTGTTTTCGATTCTATATGACCACGCCATTCAGAAATATTTTAAAGACAGATCCGAACTGTTGTTTATTAAAGATTATCCTCCATTTTTGAGAGGCATGGCCGAGCTATCCAATGAAGGATGGGCTATGCGCTTTGAGGGCTATCTAAGCGGCCTGGAGATTTGCAGCGGGTATCAGGAGATGTCCGATTCCAGTGAACTTGAAAATGTATGGAATCATAACAATGAAATTCGAAGTTTTCTCGGGAAAAAACCTCATCCGGTAGATCTGGAGTTGATTGAAGTTTCGAGGCATATGGCGGGCGTGGCAGGCATGGCTCTGGGGCTGGAACGTTCGCTAATGGCGCTGCACAACATACCCGATATTCAAAGTTTTAAACTTTACCGTTTCTGATAGGACGAAGATTTCATTTCCCATTGAGCGTTCGTTTTGGGGTCAAAACTTCCCCATGCTGATATACTCGCATCTTCTTTTTCTCCGGACAGATTCACGTTAATTTTGCCGGAATAATTTCTAATATCCAGATTTAATTTTTCCCAGATGCCCGCCATGTTTTTGTCGGGGGTATTTATTTTTGCGCCTTGAAAGAACAAGGCGCCGTTGCCGTTATAGTTTTGCATAATGTCCGCCGGATGTTCTCCTGAAGTGGAGAATCTGTAGTCTATTCTTAATTGCTGAAATGAACTGATTAGCCCCGGAGGCAGCCACAATCTGGAAAAATCATTTGATTCACTGGATTTCAGTTGATATTCTCCCCGAATCAATGGATAGCTGCTGCCCGTATCAATGGCAAAATAATATTTTTGGTCGCCTCCGCTCAGGGAAAGCTCTGCAAAATTATTTATGTATTTTATATTTCCGGACACCGGTATGCCATTGTCCTCGCTGGAATTTTGTTTCCAGGATTTTATTTCAATGTCATTATCCAGCGATGTTCGCAGCAGATATTTTTGAAACCAGACCCTTTCTCGCAAAATGGAAGGTCGCCAGCCTTTAAATTGATCGGAATTAATGTTTTTTTCCCATTCATTATGAAGCGTTTCATAGTAATCTTTAACATCGCTCCAGGATATATTTTCAGAGTCTATTTTCCCTGTTTCATTAACCTCAAATGCGACATCGCTAAATTCAACAAGGTCATTTTTTTTATAGTCGTTGTACTCAATTTGCGTATTAATGAGTTTTTTATAGGGATTTACGGAACCTGAAAATGTAAAATGCACATTGCTTTGCAGTTTATTCGCCCTGAGATTTCCTTTAAAAATATTGTTTTCGAGATCCAGAATAACTTCAGGAAATACAAGAATGGTTTTTTTTTCCGAATCCTTTAATTTCCCGGCATTAATGGACAATTTTCCATTCATCTGGCGAAACGTTTTATTTTCTTTATCTTCGTGGATGTCCAGTTGAATTGTTCTCAATCCTTCAAGGCGGTAACCGTACAAAAGGGGAATACTGTAATTGCTGTGATTGTCCAGAAGAAAGCTGAAAGTCTCCGGCCAAATGCTTTGACTTTTTTTTACATAATGACCGTTAAACGCAGACTTGTTCCAGTACCCTGAATAATCGACTTTTGTTTCGATGCTGTTTTCCTGAAATTCCAGTTCAGCGCGAAACCGGTCGCGATCGAAAATAAAGTGATCCGCATTGTCCAGAACAGAAATATGATTAAAATTTACAGACGATTTTATCGCCAGATCATTTTGTTTTTCGTTAATATGATTACAGGATACTTCTCCCTTTAAATCAATAAAACCATCCGTCAGTTTCAGATCAGGAAAAAACCAGGAAACGCGGTTTACCGGAAAGTTATTAAAATCCATTTTATAATCACCATGAAATAATTCGCAATGTTCGCACATCGACGGATGGTATACCAGCTTACCCTTGCCCCACGGAAGGTCATTGTATTGCAAAGAAAGTTTTACTTTTCCCTGCCTTGATTCAATAAAGCCTTTGTTTATCAAAATATTCCATCTTTCACGATCATAGTTTTGCTTTTCAAATATTATCGTAATCAAACTGGATTTTAGTTGTATTTCAAAATCTGGATTTTTTTTTAAATATTTGGTGATCTGAGTTGAAATATATTGATTCAACTGTTTTTCAACTGCCCAGTATGTCCAGCGGGCATCTTTTAAGATTATTTTTTTAATGACAAGCGAGTTGGAGAACCCGGACTTTATTAAATCAACCGACGCAATTAATACGGGAATTGTTAACATATTTTTGGATTTGGTTGAATCGTTAAAAGCGGAAACCCTGACATTGTATAAAAGGATATTGCCGTATCCGGCAATTGAAATTCCGTCACAGGAAATAATTAAACCGGAAGTGGATATGAATTTATTGATTTTTTCTTCAATTCCGCTTTTGTCGTTTTTTAAATGAAAAAAAACAGAAGGCGTTAGTACAAGAATGGCTGAAATAATGACAAGTGATGCGATTATTTTAACATGAGCAAGAAACCATGTAAAATATTTTTTTAAAAAAACAATCGCTAATTTCCATCTGCTGGAAATATCAAAGGCCATACTTAGTCCAATTTCTTGGACACGCTGATATTTTTGATTATTTTTGCGGCTAATTTTTCTCCGGTTAAGCCGTAATGATCCATGAGATTATCGGGTGTTCCGGACTGGCCGAATTGATCGTTTACGCCAAACCGGATTACTTTACAGGAAAGATTCTCTGCCGCGTATTCGCTTACCGCCGAACCCAGACCGCCAATAATATTGTGTTCTTCAAAAGTATAAATAGTCTTGACTTTCCTTCCAATATTGGCCAGAGTTTCTGTATCGAGGGGTTTAATGGTGTGCATATCGATAACAAAAGGCCGGATGCCCGTTGCCTTTTCTATTAGTCGGGCGGCTTTCCAGGACTCATACACCATGATTCCAGCGCCTACAAAAGCAATTTCGCTGCCTTCTTGCAAAGTAATGGCTTTTCCAATGGCGTAATGATCCTGGACATCATAAATCATGGGGATGCTTGGACGGCCGAGACGAATATACATGGGGCCTTTGTGCTCTACGGCAGCATGAATGGCTTGCCATGTTTGATTGTAGTCTGCCGGAACCACAACGGTCATATTGGGAATAACGCGCATAATGGCAATGTCTTCCAGAGCCTGATGACTGGCTCCGTCTTCTCCGAGCGTAATTCCGGCATGGGTGGCCACAAGCTTCACATTTTCATTGGGATAGGCAACCGTGTTTCTTACAATTTCCCAGGCGCGACCGGTTAAAAACATGGCAAATGTTGACGCAAAAGGGATTAATCCGGTTTGCGCAAATCCGGCGGCATTGCCCGCCAGATTTTGTTCTGCTACGCCAAAGTTAAAAAACCTCTCTGGAAATTTTGTTGAAAAACCTTTGGTTTTTGTTGACCCGGAAAGATCCGCATCAAGCACTACAACATTACTGTATTTTTGGCCAATATTTTCCAGAGCCTTGCCATAAGCGTCTCTCGTTGCTTTTTTTTCGAGGGAGTCGCTTAACGGATCGTGAATCAACATACGGCAATTCAGAATATTTAGACAGATTGCCAAACTATTTTTACCAATGATGAGGTTGATTAATGCTCCCAAACTCGCGCAGGTAAAAAGCTCGCGCCAATTTGATTTAACTGTAAACGACGATAAAACTATAATATTTCGCCCTTTCCGGATAAAAATTCCGGAGAAAGGAAAATATTTTTTCCAT
>Ga0224495_10003298_pt1 | contig 10012 bp, 7 predicted proteins | sample SF_Jul11_sed_USG_FD_168128 | JGI IMG/M metagenome (GOLD analysis project Ga0224495, IMG submission 168128) | Sediment microbial communities from San Francisco Bay, California, United States - SF_Jul11_sed_USGS_4_1 | ecosystem: Environmental > Aquatic > Marine > Sediment | place: USA: California...
TGCTTTGGAGAGCGGGATGCGCCGCTACCTGCAAGCAAAAATGGAAGCAGCCATGGTGCGTGTTGAAACGATGGTGAATGAAAAGATAGCAGATCAGCGTAAGCGACTGTCGACACGGCAGAGCGAGATAGAATTTTCGTTGAAATCAGCACTAGCGGAGCGGCAGGCACAGGTTGACAAGGTGCGGGCGGAGCTTGATGCAGCTCGTAACAAGTTGGAAGATCGCGAAAAAGTATTGGTAGAAGCGCAACAGCAGAAGCTTAAGCAGGACTCAGGCAAGCTGCTTAATGACTTGCGGAAGCGATTCTAGACATTCGACACACACTTGAATGGTTGAATTATATTCAATCTCGTATGCAGCTTCGAATCTTTTCAGGTTGAATTTCCCGCCGTTTTGGTGAAGTATTTATCGGGTTTGGATTGAAACTCTCCGGCGAGCCGTTATTTATTGTAGATACAGCGCTATTTTCAGCCCCGCATTGGGCTGGTAAGGTATTTAGAATGCTGCACACGGATGTGCCTTTCCGTTGATAATGTAATCTATATTAATTTATTATCGGACAGAACTTGCTGGCAGGTGAATAGTAATTCAATGCCTTGCAACTATTGATAGCCAACGGACTTTTTATGAAGCTGATTATCCAGATACCTTGCCTCAACGAGGCTGAAACTCTTTCTATTACGCTTGCAGCATTGCCCCGCAAGGTTTTTGGGTTTGACATTGTCGAATGGCTCATCATTGACGACGGTAGCCGGGACGACACTGTAAGAGTTGCGAAGGCGAATGGTGTCGATCACGTCGTGAGTCACTCTCGTAATCAGGGGCTGGCACGCGCCTTTATGACCGGATTGGATAGTTGCCTGCGCCTTGGTGCCGATGTCATTGTTAATACGGATGCAGACAACCAATATAACGCGGATGACATTTCCAATCTGACGGCACCCATTCTTGCGCGTCGTGCAGATATCGTGGTGGGTGCGCGACCCATTGAATCCATTAAGCACTTCTCTATGGCAAAGAAGCTGCTCCAGAAATTAGGTAGTTGGGTGGTGCGCGTGGCTAGCAAAACTGATATCCCGGATGCACCCAGTGGTTTCCGCGCAATGAGCCGCTCCGCCGCCCAGCGGCTGATGGTATTTAACGACTATACCTATACACTTGAAACCATTATCCAGGCGGGCCAGAAAAACATGGCTATTACCTCGGTACCCATCCGGATAAACAAAGACTTGAGACCCTCGCGTTTGGTGAAGAGCATACCTTCGTATATTCAACGTAGCATCGTTACCATCGTCCGAATTTTTATTATCTATAGGCCATTTCGTTTTTTTGCCACCATCGGGCTTGCATTGTTTGGCGCAGGTTTTCTGATTGGGCTGCGTTTTTTGTTGCAGTACTTAAGTGGGGAGGGCGGAGGTCACGTGCAGTCGTTGATTTTGGCTGCTCTATTATTGGGAATAGGTTTTCAAACGCTGCTGATCGCATTCGTGGCTGATTTGCTGGCGGCGAACCGGAGATTGATCGAGGATTTGCGCTACTTTGTCTTGGTTAACAATAAAGCCAGATCTGATGATATTGGCGGCAATGAGTGAAAAGGTTGAATTTGCCGAGGACCAGAGAGCCGACAAAGCAGTTAAACAGTTGCGGATGGTCATATGGGGCACTTTCGATCTCGGTAAGCCTCGGGTCAGAATTCTCGAACGTGGATTGCGTGAGAACGGTGTAGATGTGATCAGCTGTCACCGTGAGGTATGGACAGACATTGAAGATAAAAGCCAGATAAGTGGGCTGGCCCAAAAAGTCGCGCTTATCTTCAGATGGCTGTTTGCCTATCCATCCCTGGTATACCGATATTTAAGGCTGCCAAGACATGATGCAGTAGTCATATCTTATTTGGGCCATTTGGATGTGCTTGTACTTTGGCCATTCGCCAAGTTGCGCGGTGTGCCGATCATCTGGGATGCTTTTTTATCGCTTTACAACACGATCGTGGATGATCGCCGTTTGTTAAGTGCGCGTAATCCAATCGCCAAGCTGATATGGGCTTGGGAATGGATAGCATGTCGTGCAGCTGATCGTGTGGTTTTGGATACGCGCGCTCATGCGGATTATTTTGCGCAGACTTTCGGTGTGCCAGAATCAAGGCTGGCGGTGGTAATAGTGGGGGCAGAGCCAGAATCCTTCCCAAGTTTAGCGGAACCGTGTGCTACTGATCTGGCACCGATCGTGCTTTTTTATGGTCAGTTCATCCCGCTGCATGGCATCGACACAATCATTGATGCCGCACGTACAGCCAAAAATGAATCCATAGATTGGGTCATTATCGGGAGTGGCCAAGAGGAAGGACGCATCCGAGCGTTACTCGATGCAGATCCTTTGCCTCGTGTTAAGTGGATACCATGGGTGAAGTATGTCGAGCTATCCAGTTGGCTGTCACGTGCAACGGTTTGCCTGGGAATTTTTGGTGATACCGGCAAGGCTTCGCGAGTGATTCCAAATAAGGTTTTCCAGATTTTGATGAGCGGAAAACCACTGATCACTCGGGATTCGCCCGCCATCCGCGAACTGATCGAGCCTGGCCAGCCTGGAGTTTTGCTGGTGCCGGCAGCCAATCCCCAGGCTTTGGTCGAGGCAGTATGTTCGGCAATACACTGGTCAAAGCATGCTGGATTTCATGAACCGCTACGAAAACGAATCAGCCCGCATGGTGTTGGCAAAAGTTTCTTGGCAAGGATGAATTTTTTAACGTAGCTGATTGAGATATCCATGAACATTCATCCCTTATATGGCCCTGTTATATTGGAAAAAGGTTGGGTGCCTGCACCTAGCTTCCTGTTGCGGAGAGATCGCATCTTGCGACTTATAAATAAATTTTCAGCAGGAAAATTACTCGAAATCGGTTGTGGAGCGGGTACTTTGCTACACGAGCTAAACCAACGCGGTTTTGCCTGTGAGGCACTGGAGGCCTCGGTGCAGGCGCTTGAGATAGCGCGCCATGTAAATCCGAATGATGTAGTTTTTCATCAGACACCACAGCTGAACTGGGCGAGTAGATTCGACTACCTGCTTGCTTTCGAGGTTCTTGAGCATATTGAAGATGATCGCACAGCATTGGCGACATGGCACTCATGGATAAAGCCTGGTGGCTTTATTCTCATATCTGTTCCCGCGCATATGAAAAAATGGTCGCCATCTGATGTCTGGGCTGGTCATTTTCGTCGCTATGAACGTCTTGATCTTGCAGAACTTATGACTGCCGGTGGATTCACAATTGAGCATTTTGAAACCTATGGATTTCCACTGGCGAATGCGATCAGCCCGTTGCGTGCATGGGCACATACCCGAAACCTCAGCGCAAGGAAAAGTGCTAATAATAACAAACGCGCCTCTAACAATGATTTGAGTGGCATACAGCGAAATACCGAATCAAAGTTTTATCCTCTTCTGAAAAGTTTGCCCGGAAGAATGCTAATGCATTTGGCGTACCTGCTCCAAGGTTGGAGCTCAAAACATGACTGGGGTACCGGTTATCTTGTGCTGGCAAAAAGGAATGAGTAATGTCTGCACCCAACTAATTTGTCTTGGTGCAACTGCCCATCTGGAGTTTGCATCAAATTAAAATAAATATATTTAATTTCTAAAATTGAAAAACATGTGTTGGGCTGTGATTGTGGGTAGGGAACTCATCAAGTAACCTTGTTCTCTGCCTGCCGGGCGGTTCGGTACCGGTGAAATGGAGGCGTAATGGGGGAAGATTTCAAAAATAAGTATATTGCCATTGTCGCCTCTGGTGGCCGCACCGGAACGACTTTTTTCGGCAATCTTCTCTCCGGAATTATCGAGAATTCCTTTTCTGTACACGAACCAGACATGTTTGCGGGTTTTAATGCGCAGACTTGGAGTCGCATCAGGGCTTTTGGTTTTTACCACATGCTTATCGGACGCGTTATTGGCCGCACGGGAATACGCAACTTGAACCAGAAGTATTTGGCAGGTACGTTAAGCGAAGAACAGCTGGCGTTGGCTATCCGACAGCACCGTGAAAAATATTACGGCAGCATAAATGAGAGCTATATCATCGAATCCTATCCTCAATGGTACGGGGTATTGCCAGTATTGCCGAAGGTCTTTCCCCATTACAAGGTGGTGGGTCTGATTCGCGACCCGCGTACCTGGGTACAATCGATGGTCAATCAAGAAGGGTTTTATGGTGGTAATAAGCCGTTTCTTAAATTTCTTCATAAAATCCTTGATCCATTCATGATTGGTGACCAGGTCTATATGGCGCGTTGGCCAAATATGTCCGAGTTTGAAAAATCATGCTGGTTATGGACTGCCGTTACCAAGACGCTGCAGCATGCTGAAGCGCAGGATAAAAACATAAAAATTTTTCGTTATGAAGATCTTTTTCTGGCACCGGGACGTGATCAGAATATGGAAAACATGTTGTGCTTTATGACCAAATACGAGGATCGGATTTTTAAATATAAATTCGACCCATCGATACTCAATATAGTCAAAAATTCGTCCCAGTCAGCAAAAATGCCCCTCTGGCAGGACTGGCCGCAGGAATTATGCCTTCAGATGAATGAAATTTGCGGCAGCTTAATGCGGGACTGTGGATACGGGATGGAAAGAGAATGGCAAAATAAAATTGTAATAAAAAAAGAAGGACTCATTATAGGCTGAAAGGTGTCTAATGTTTCGGGGATGATTCATACGGCTTGTATAAATAAAGTGGGCATAGCGCCTTGATAAGCACTAGCGCTTTTCATAATTCGTCGGCTATTTCGCTTTATAAATATGAAAGGCTGGGTTGGGTAAACTAACAAGTTCCTCAAAGTGATCCAGAATATATTGCTGAATCAGCGGATGTGTGTTCTGGAAACGCAATTCATCGCGGCCATCAAGTGGATAATCTAAAACAATAACAAAGCCGGGCATTGAGGTTTTTATGCGTTTGATCTCCTCTTGTTCAAAAGCTTGGGAGCGAGGCCATACCGGAAAAATTTCCCACATCGGAGATTTTCGATCGAGTAGTGCGTAGGCACCGGGCAAGAAAGGTACAGCGATAAAGCTTTGGTTATCTGAAGTGTATTGGTGAGCCAAATTTCGGAGTAGCAAAATTTCATTAGCTGTCCGCGAATCGACCAGCAAATTGTTGCGGGAAATTTCAATGCGGACACATTGCTTTTTGAATTGACATTGCCAACCCGGATGAAATACAGGCAATACCCAAAGACTGGCTATACACAATACGATTGCTAATGGCCATTTGATCTTTGCTCGCTGTGTGGCAAAAATAACTAAGCAACCAACCAGCAGTGGAAAAATGCCCTGTGCAAGATGAACAATTCCAGCCCTGGAATAGGCGTATTGAGCATAGGGAAGAGCCAAGAATGACGCTGCAACCAGTGCGGGTTGAACATTTTTGTTCTGAAATTTTTGCCAGGTTACCCAAGCGATAGACAGAACTCCAAAAATGACAGTGGCGATATAAAACAGGCCGATAATTACTTGACGTATTACTGCACCAATCGGCAATGAGTCAAAGGCCACTCTCCAAGGCCAGGGAATTGGACGAGGAAGGTTTGTCGCTTCAACTTCAAACAAAAATCGTATGCTTTCCCAGAGTGCAACGGCAAAGCCAGGTACCAGCATCATCATAAACAATACAGGCATATAACCAAAAGTGAGCCCCGCTGCCCAAAGTGAAAACCCCTTGATTAAATTCGTGCCTTCGGTTCGTTTGATATTCAGCCAAGCTATGGTTCCAAGGCTCCCCGCAACGCCATATATGCCATGGTTGCGCCCAAAAATGGCTATCAAGCCAACACACACGCCAACATAAAAGTATCGTCTGCTTGTTGGATTCTGGATAAGAAAAGTCAATGCGCCGATTAATAGTATTGAGAGCGAGATATCAAACAGTTTGTGGCGGGGATACATCCACACTGCCAACGTTGCGGCGGACAGCAGTAAATACAAGAAATTTTGTTTTTTTACGACACGAGCGATCAACAAGAGTCCGACGAATAACCCCACCGCCTGAAATATTGCTACTGCACCCCGCAAGGGCATAATACCGTTATCACCCCACACACTCATGAGCGCAGCCGACCAGTAGTAACGGCCCGGATCATAAGACATGAAATCACGTATTGGGACCTCACCCAGCATTACTCGTTTGGCGCCATACCAAAGATAACCTTCATCGGATAGATCGAATCCCATGCTGCCCTGCCACATGAATAAAGCAAAAACAACAAAAGCGGCTAAGGCCAATAATTGGAGATGCGGGTATTTATCTTGAAAAGTGATTGGACGCATCGGCATATGTCGGCAGTAAAAATGGCATCAGTTCCATTGAGGGTGTGTGGCACTCTTTTCGTATGATATTAAATCTCACTATCAGCAAATGGTTGTGTTGTATTGCCATGTTTCATGGCACTGTTGACACTGGCAGCTGCTGTCTGAACAGCAGCTTGTCATCATAACACTTGAGTTATTTATATCGTGAATTCAGGTTCTAATGAATATTCTATGACCTTGGCGGATTGTCATTTTTTTTGGCAAGGAATATTCCAGCCTCCATGCACCAAAGCAACAGGCCTACTAAAGCAATTCGGACGGAAAGAAAAGCTGCTCCGACCAGAACACCGACTGCTATTGGCACAGCAAGCATAGGGGCAATGGCACCCATTACCATTTCTCGTATCCCTATATTGCCGGGCGTAACATTGACCAGCGCCATCAAATTTAGGATTACGGCCATCGTGACGGTTTCTCGTGGGGGAAGAGCATATCCAAATCCCTGGAAAAGGGACCATAAACCTGCCGAAAAGGTGAAAAACAAGCCAATGGTTATGAAAAACAGAGGCCAAACACATTTTGAAAAAGGTATTTTTGGTATATATCGTGCCATGATCAATACTAGGAGAAAAAGGATCAAGCTGGAAATAAACCAGACACCGGGCAAGAAAAGCCATACTGCACCCAGTATGCTAAATAAAAGGGAGTACAGGGAAGCAGCCACCATGAATCCTACGAAATCGATGCTGGTCACAGGGTAATGATTGGTTAGCATGCGAAGCATGAGCAGGGTGCCGGTTCGAAATGGCATGACAATGTTCAATACGGCCTTTTTCAGGGTGAAATAAACGGGAATCCGCCACTGCGGGGTTGCTACCCCTCGGTCAAAGAGGAATATTCGGATCTGGATCACTTGAAAAAGAAGATTTAGCAGGATAAAAGGCACCGACATTAATAGCCAAAGTGGTTTGATCTGCCACAATATATTTGGCGCATCAACCATGGCCCAGGCAAGGATCCCTGCAAACAGAGTGTATCCTGCCCAAGTGCGGAGGCGAACCCATCCACTAGTTGAAGCGATGTTCGGGAGCTCTGGCATGATCACAAATTCATCTGGTAGCAGATATGGAGTGGATCAAGATATTTCGAATGTAACCTGGAGAAAGAAATGTCACGGATTAAGTATCCAATTGCCCAGAAACTCGTTGATGATTCATCATTAGTTTCATTTTACCAAATTATGTCATTAGAAATGATCGTATCTCATTATGTCAAAACCGACGCGGCATAGTTATCGTGTGCGGCTTGAAAAAACTTCCAGTGAACTATTGCTTGCTTCGGTGCGCTACTATCCCGTGATGCAAAATTAGGTGTCACAGTAATATTATTTCATGGTTGCAAGCGTGGACTACCTGATTGGTTGTTGAAGATCGAATAACATTATGTCATTTTCTCGAAAAAGATAATTACCGCCATTCATTAAGGTGGCCAGCATATTTCTTAAATACAAACCTCGCTCCGCAGCTTTTCGGTAACCACGAATTGGACTTTTCATCCACCTGCGGTAGGTTATTCCCAGTGCGTCATTCTCGTTATATTTCCACAAAATATAACGTATTCCTTGTGCTTTAAAGTATTGAGCCATCTCTTCAGGGTTACCATTTAGGGGCATTCCCATCCACGAAGTGCTCAGGCCGCTGCTCATGATGGAGTAAATTTCATTTCTGGAAAAATCCAGATGCATCGGTGTGGGTATCCATGCAAGAATTTTTTGCGCCGGAGCTGCTTTATATTGGATTCCGCGAATTCTTTGTTGGGCATTTGAGGAGCTTGCGTTGTGACTGAAATTTATATAATCGTCCGCAACGGGAAAAGAAAGTGTCATGTGTTGATTATATGCCCGCTCGATACGATCAGAGAAATTACCCCAAAACGAAATGATAACAATCAACGGTATTAATAGTATTGCAGGAGATTTTATTCTGGGCAGGGTGATAACTTTTGATGGGGCAAAAGAAATGGGGGTAGACATGGATATTGCCATAAAGGAAAAAGGAAGCGCAGCGATCAGTATGGGGCAGGAATAACGAACCGACTGTTCAGCAAAGAAAATAAGGCCAAAGAAAAAATAACTTATGATACCAGCTACACATGAGGCTGCTGCGATAAGCAAGTAACCCCGTTGCATTGGAGTGACCTTGTCACCCATGATATTGGACAGGCTATATGCACCCGCTGCTGCTAGAATCATCACAATGATGCCGTAGCTGAAGAACGAATTTCCGTAAAGCAAATTGGCTGACGAAAAAAGGACCGATGGATTCCCTCGTATTATGCTGGAATGATTGACGGCTGTATTGGTCGTCGGGAGCAGGGTTTTTTGAAATACAGTGGCATAGTGTGGGGCATGCAAAAGGATCCAGGGTAATAAAGCGATAAAGGCTCCTAGTACGACAAAGCCGCATAATCTCAAGATTCTCGGCTTATCTTTTGAGAGCAGTAACAGTCCGGAAAAAAAGATGGCGAAATATGATAGAGCATAACTAATGAAAGTACCTTTGAGTGCGATCAAGCTGGCCAAGAGAAAGCCAAGTATCACAGCCGTTGTAATTGGGATCGCATTACCGTTTATATTTTCAAGCTGATCCAATAGATAATAGGTGGCAAGAAGAACCCCCAGAATCATTGCTGAACCCAAATAGACAACTGAGATATTAACGGTTTGTGGATTTATGACTAGGAATGCAAGCAGTGCGAAGACCATATAAATCCAATGCAGCCCGATTCTTTTACCTATTGCAATCAGTAATAGTCCGGTCAGGGCAAAGCTGAAAACTGCATCAAAACCCATTAAATATTCAATGGGGAACCCGAGCAAAACGAAGCCCTGCAAGAAGGCTTGTGCTCCCATTGTATCCTTGCCCAACACATCGAATGGGTTGCCTGCCAGTGTGCCGGTTTGCAACATTCTCAATGGTCTTGGCAAGTAAGTATAAAAATCATCGTTGATATTGAAGACCGGCGAGGGTAGCAGCGTAAACGCATAAAAGCTGACAGCGATGAAGAGTATTCCGATAGGCAAAAAACGCCAATAACTGGCTTTAGGCTCTTGCGTAACGATCATGTCGTTTGTGCGCCAGTTGGTTTGCCACACATTGATATTGTTTGAGCAATAAATCAAGAAATACACTAGCCCGATTATGAACAGGATGCCGAGGGCTATCGGAAAGGCAAGCTGCACCAGATTTAATACACCCCCGAGAAAGATCAGGATGGAGATACCGACGATAGACAAATAGGCAAACGAAGTATCATCCAGATTGGGGATATGTCTAACGATTGCATATCCCCATCCGCAACAGGCAAGCATAAGCAAAGTAAAAGCTATGATAGATATAAACGTCATTATGATGTGATCTGCTGTTGATTATATTAATGCGAAGAGTGAGGGGCAGGAGCGTAGCATAATACTTATGCCTTGGTCAGTTTCGGAGTTGTGTGCTGAATAAAACGCAGCAAACTAAAGAAATTGTATGCGCGAAGAGCGTAGCAGTGTAATGGTGGTAAAGCTCAGATAAACGAGAAAGCTTGCCAGGTACAATAAGCCGGTGCGCTCCAGAGTCATGCCTTCTTCAAAAAGCCACAATAGCAGCGCATACAGCGGTAACGACAACACCTCCCCGGCAATGATCATCCGGG
>Ga0224495_10003301_pt1 | contig 10002 bp, 9 predicted proteins | sample SF_Jul11_sed_USG_FD_168128 | JGI IMG/M metagenome (GOLD analysis project Ga0224495, IMG submission 168128) | Sediment microbial communities from San Francisco Bay, California, United States - SF_Jul11_sed_USGS_4_1 | ecosystem: Environmental > Aquatic > Marine > Sediment | place: USA: California...
TAGACTGTCTTGATTGTCACAGGGATGAGTCATTGTCAAAGCAGGATGCCAGTGGAAGAAAGATCCCCCTTTTTGTATCGGAAGCGGGCTTCAAAAATTCGGTTCATGGAGAGCTCTCGTGCTCCGACTGCCATACAAAAATAACGGATGATTCCCACGCCGAGGGTGGAAAGAAGGCTGCCGACCGGCGGGTGAGTTGCGAGAGTTGCCACGATAAAGCAGAAAAGGAGTATAAGCAGGGACTTCATTCTAAAATGATCATGAAAGGAATGGAAAGGGCAGCGAATTGTTTTGATTGCCATGGGAAACATAATATCCTTCCGAGCAAGAATCCGCGATCGATGACGCATGTTTCCAATATTGAGAAGACCTGTAATCGCTGTCATTCCAATATCGAATTTGTGAAGCATCATGCATTGGGGGGGGCCATTTCTGGAGAGGAGTTTAGGAGAAGTGTCCACGGGAAAACAGGAGAGGTAACGTGCACCAGTTGCCATGGGAGCCATAGTTTAAGGTCTCTGATCGATCCGAAATCAACGATCTTTCGATCCAATATTCCTCAGACCTGTGGATCCTGCCATCCGGATATTACCAAACAATTTGTGGAAAGCATTCATGGTGTCTTGGCCGCAAGAGGGAGAACGGATTCCCCCACTTGCACCACCTGTCATGGCATTCACGGCATTAAAGCGAAGGTCGATCCGGACTCTCCTGTCAATGAGAGGAGGATCGCTATGACGACTTGTCCTCAATGTCATGCGGCGGAGCGAATCTCCAAAGAATACAAACTCACGACGACAGCGGTTAAATCCTATTATGATAGTTTCCACGGTCTGTCTTATCAAGGAGGAGATACCTTTTCAGCCAATTGTGCCAGTTGCCATGGGGTTCATGACATCCGTCCCTCTTCCGATCCAAAATCGATGATTTACAAAGATAATCTCCAGAAGACCTGCGGGAGTTGCCATCCAGGGGCATCGGAGAATTTTTCGCAAGGGAAGATGCATGTCCTTGCCTCCATCACCGGGGATGAAATCGGGGATAAGATCGTGGGATGGGTGAAGATCATCTACATTATCTTAATTGTTATGGTCATAGGTGGATTGACCCTCTTCAACTTTACTGATTGGTTGAGAAAGACGGTCGACCGAGCACATTAGAATAAGGAGTGGCTCGATATGAAAAAATACCTCAGAATGACATTGAATGAGAGGGCTCAGCATCTCAATCTTGCCATCAATTTTACGATCCTCGTCATCACGGGTTTTGCCTTAAGCTTTCCGAAAGCCTTCTGGGTTTCTCCCATTACCGATGTTCCGGCAGGGATGACGATCCGGGGATTCCTCCATCGGCTCTGCGGTGTGGCCACGATTTTCCTGGGGGGCTATCACATTTTGTATTGTGCCTTCACGAAGAGAGGGAGGGGGATTATCAAGGATATGATCCCGGGGCTGAAAGATGCTATAGACCTCTGGGAGACATTGAAGAATAACCTTTTTATCAATCGACCAGCCAAAAAGCTTAAAATGCCTCGCTTCAACTTCCGTGAAAAGCTGGAATACTTGGGACTGATCTGGGGAACACTTGTCATGACCGTGACAGGGTTTATCCTATGGTTTGAGGTGGAATGGCTTAAATATTTTCCAAAATGGACGTTCGATGTTGCCCGGACGATTCATTTTTATGAGGCGATCTTGGCCACTCTAACGATCGTCGTCTGGCATTTCTATTCCGTCATCTTCAACCCTGATGTCTATCCCATGAGTTGGGCTTGGATTACAGGCGACCTAACAGAACATGAAATGGAAGAAGAACATGGGTTGGAGTTAGAAAGGGTCAAGGCTGAAGGGAAGGGAAAGCTGGTAGAGTTTGGAGAGGCGGCCGCCGTGGGAGGTGGCAGGGTGATTCCGCTCCTCCATCCCGATGAAGAAAAGAAGGGTTCTTCCGTCCGGCGGCTCTTTACGACGATCAAGGATTTTAACGAGACCATTAAGAATTGGAAAGGAACGTGAAAAAAAGGGGGGTGAAGGTTCATGACTGAGCACACGGAGAACATGCGAGAACGATATGGGCCTTATCCAAAGAAAAAAGAGAAGAAGAAAAATCGAATGAAAGAAGGGCGACTCTTCAAGAGGACTTATGAAGTGGTGAAATGGAAGACGGCCGAGATCGGCAGCTTTTCGTTTCACCGGCCATGTCTCGAACAATAACCCAAATCCCCCCAACCCCCTTTGCTAAAGGGGGGAGAGGGGGGATTATTATTCATCCTTGTTTTATAGCCCTATATATCCTTTGACTCCCACCATCCAAACCCCACCCAATCGAGAAAGGGATATATAGGGCTTTTTTATTCCCCGTTTCCCTTTTCCTGTTTCTTGTAGAGATTCAAAGAAAATGCTAATATTTTAGTTGTCCTATCGTATCATTCGATTTGAAGAGAACGAAAGGTTAAGGGAAGGGGATGTCTCTTCGAAAAACACCGAACCCCTGGGCTTCTATTCTTCTTGTCCTCTTCATCCTTTGCGGAAGTTTCATAAGCAAGGCGAGGGCGATGACCATCGAGGAGGAGAAGAAACTGGGGAAAAAGATTTTCCTCGAGATGGAGAGGGGCGTCGAATTTGTGAAGGATCCCACGCTTCAGGCCTTTCTCAACAGAATGGGCCAATCACTCGTCTCCCATCTGGATACGACCCCCTTTGAATTTAAATTCTATCTGATCAATGTCCTCGATCCGAATGCGTACGCCCTTCCCGGAGGGTACATCTTTGTGACGACGGGGTTGATCACCCTGGCTGAGAATGAGCATGAGGTGGCAGGCGTGCTCAGCCATGAGATCTCTCATGTCACCCAAAGACATGTGTCTCAGATGATCGAGAAATCGAAGCGGATGAGTATTGCTACGCTCGCGGCCATCATTGCAGGAGTCCTGTTGGGGGGAGGAGGAAAGGCGTCAGAGGCCACTACCGTGACCGCGGTGGCAATGGCAGAAGCTCAGGCCCTCAAATATACTCGGGAGAACGAAGTTGACGCGGATCAGAACAGTCTCCAATATATGCTCAAGGCGGGGTATGATCCGTCTGGGTTAATCACTTTTCTGACGAAAATACAAAAAGTCGGTCTTGCCTCGACCTCCCAAATTCCTACCTATCTTTCAACCCATCCAGTGACTGAAAATCGAATCTCCCTTTTAGAAAATCTCATCCAGATGGGGCGGAAAACAGGGGGCCCTTTCCGATCGATTGGGAATTTTAGAAAGATCCAAACGAAGGCATTCGTCGAGGAAAGAGAGGCTCAGGCGTCGATCACCCAATTCCAATCTGTGGTCGAGACGCGGCCTCAGGATGCGGAGGGGTATTATGGTTTGGGCCTGGCCTATCGAAAAATGGGAAGATTGGATAAGTCCGCGGAGTTTTTTCAAAAGGGAACGACGGTTGCCCCTGAAGATCCGGATCTATTGAATGAGTTGGGAATAGTCTATTTTCTATCGGGGAAGTTGGATCTTGCCATTAAAACCCTGGAAGCTGCTCAGTCCCTATTCCGGGCTCGAAGAGACTCCGTTGAAGATTTGTCCAACGTTTACTACCTTGGAAGGGGATATCAGGAAAAAGGGGAAATGGCCAAGGCTTTGCCCTTTCTGCTCAGGGGGAGAAAGGAGTTGCCCGAATTTAGCGATGTCCATTACCACCTCGGTTCCGTTTATGGGCGAATGGGCCAGAAAGGGCTGTCTCACTTCTATTTTGGAAAGTATTTCAGATTGAGAGGAGAGGGAAACAATGCCCTCACCCATTTCCGAAAAGCTGTTGATCTGCTCGAAAAGGGAAGTCCGGAAAGGGAGGAGGTCCAAAGGGAGATCAAGGAGCTCACAGGGACAAAAGAATCAAACTCCAAACACCGATAATCAAATAATGACCGAAATCTCAATGACCAAATTTCTAAGAAAAGGAAGGATAGGCGTACGTTTTGGTCATTTGGAAATTGGATCATTGGATATTCTTTGTAATTTCCCTGCCGGTAGGCAGGGGATTTAGTTATTGGAATTTGATTTATTGAGTAAGGCAAGGCTTCGGCCTTGCATGAGAACGGAGGTCGGATGAAATCCTTGGAAGATTATTGCAAGAAGGCGTTGGAGTTGGGGGTCGATGGAGCAAAGAGGATCGATCCTCGTTCGGTCGTCACCGCTGAATGGGTGAGGATGAAGTGCCAATTTGGATGTGCAGGCTTTGGGCTGACCCTCTGCTGCCCTCCCCATACACCAGCCCCGGACACCACTCGAAAGGTGATTGATTCTTATGAGAAGGCGATGCTACTCCACCGAAGGTTAAGAAAGGGGGAGAGAAGCAAGATTTTGAATGAGATTATGGTTCATCTTGAAATTGAGATTTTTCTCGATGGTTACTACAAAGCTTGGAGCATGGGGTCTGGTCCTTGTCGCCTCTGTAAAGAGTGCGATGTGACCGGCCCCTGTAAACATGGATACGAGGCAAGGCCTTCAATGGAGGCCTGCGGCATTGATGTCTTCAAAACGGCGAGAGACAACGGGTTTCATATTGAGGTGGTGAAAACCCATGATGACGAAAGGAATGTCTTCGGGTTGATCCTGGTGGAGTGAGGATGGTTCGGAAAGGCGATCGGAAAAAAGAGACGGCCAAAGGAGCCAAGAAGGATATCCTGAGGCTCAACCAGGAACTGTCGATCCTCAATGCTATTGGCCAGGTGGTCAATCAATCCATTGACCTCGATGAGATTGTGAACAGGAGTTTGGATAAAATCATGGAGATGACGGAAGTGAGATCCGCGGGCGTTTATCTTTTAGATGAACAGAATAATAACCTCGTTCATGTTGCCCACCGTGGATTTTCGAAAGTTTTCGTGAAAGGGATGAAACGAATTAAGTTGGGGGAGGGGGTCACGGGTGAAGTTGCTCAATCAGGGGAACCGCAATTCATCGATGACTATCCTGGATGTCCAGGGGCGATTCCCCTGGCGATTGAGGAGGGATTGAAATCCATGGTCGTCGTTCCGCTCAAATCGCGAGACAAAGTTTACGGAACGTTAAACATTGCGCGAAAGGAATTTCATCAGTTCACTCCCTTTGAAAAAAGCCTCTTCACCGCCATCAGTCAGATCATTGGAGGCGCAATCGAAAGGGCTTTTCTCTATTCGGAGAATGTCAAACGCCTTGAAGAACAGAGAACCCTCTTCGTGGTGAGCCAGGAGATTGCCTCTCGACATGAATTGAAACTGATTCTTCAGAAAATTATGGAGAAGGCCGCGGAGCTTCTCGGGGGAGAATCTGGGGAGATTGTCCTTTGGGATAGCCGGAGACAGAATTATGCTACCGCCATTGTCCAAGGGGTCTCGAAGTCATTGATCGGGAGGGAACTCTCTTCCCCGTCAGATGGTATTGTGGGTGAAATTATTACGAACAAAAAGCCTGTCCTACTTCACGATTATGAGCACCATCCTCGGCGATGGAAGGAATTAGATCCCTATCATCTGAAAGAAGTGGCAGGGGTGCCTCTCATCGTCAGAGAGATGATCATTGGAGCAATGGTGATTGGTACTTCTGATCCTCACAGACATTTTCAGGAGAAGGACATGGACCTCCTTATCAACTTTGCCAATCAGGCCGCCATTGCCATCGGAAATGCCAAACTGTATGAGGACTCATTAGAGAAAATCAAGCAGTTGACCACCCTCTACGAGGTGGGGAAGACGCTTTCATCCACGCTCGATCTGGACGAGTTGCTTCAGAAGGCCCTGGAACTCCTCCGGGACCGTTTCGGTTACCAGCTCTGTGTTTTTCTTTTACTCGATCAGGAGAAGAATGAGCTCTATGTTAAACAGGCCATTGGAAGAAATATTGAAGAGACGAAGGACATCCGATTTCGGGTTGGTATGGATGGTATTGTGGGGTGGGTAGCCAAAACAGGTGAGCCCTATTATGCTCCCGATGTATCGAAAGATTCCAAATATATGTTCGGATTATCCAGCACAAAATCAGAGGCGGTCTTCCCGCTCAAAATAAGGGATCAGGTGATTGGTGTGCTGGATGTCGCGAGCGATCAACTGATGGGGTTTAATGAGGAGGATCTGAAGGTTCTCTCCTCCCTGGCTGGGCAGGTGAGCATTTTTATCGAAAACGCCCAACTCTTTTATCAATTGAAGCAAACGCTTCAAGAATTAAAGCAGGCCCAGGACCAGGTCATCCAGGCCGAGAAGTTGAGGGCGATGGGAGAGATGGCCAGTGGTGTGGCACACGACTTTAATAACCTCTTGGCCGTTATTCTGGGGAACATCCAACTTCTGCTCCATCAATTCGACCGTCTCAGCCCTGAGGATATTCGTGAACGATTGAGAACCATCGAACAATCTTCAAAGGATGGCGCAGAGACGGTCCGTCGAATCCAGGAATTTTCTGGGATGAGAAGAGATAAGGAGTTCACCCTCCTCTCGCTGAATGAGTTGATTGCCGATGTGACAAATGTCACGCAACCTCGCTGGAAGGAACAGACTCAGAGAAAAGGCATCCGGATAGAATTGACCAAAAAGCTGGGAAAGATCCCTCGGATCCTTGGGAATCCCTCCGAGTTAAGGGAAGTCATGACGAATATCGTTTTCAATGCCGTAGATGCCATGCCCGATGGGGGAGAGATCACGATCACCACAGGTATCCAGGCGGAGGACTGGGTGGAAATAAGGATTGCGGATACCGGAATCGGTATGACCGAGGAAGTGAGAAAGAGGGTCTTTGATCCATTCTTTACGACCAAGGGAGTGACAAACACGGGGTTAGGCATGAGCGTCTCCTACGGGATTGTCAAGCGCCATGGAGGGGAGATCCTCATCGAGACCGAGGCCGGAAAGGGAACGACATTCATCGTCCATTTGCCAACAGGTTACATGAATGAAATACCTGATGAGAAAATGGTTAAACCCGTTCCAGTCACCCCACTGACAGTGGAGGCGGGTGGGGCACGGATCTTGGTCATCGATGATGAGGATTCCGTCCGGAAAATCCTTTACCAAATGTTGAAGGCAAAGGGTTACCAGGTCGTGGTTGCCTCCAGTGGTGAAGAAGGGATTGAGCGATTTAGGGAAGAATCTTTTGATCTCGTTTTCACCGACCTGGGCATGCCAAAAATGTCAGGATGGGAAGTGGGAAGGGCTCTCAAAGGGATCGATCCAAAAGTTCCTGTCGCTTTGATCACCGGATGGGGAGTGGAATTGAATAAAGACAAGATGAAAGAAAGCGGAATCGATCTGGTTGTTTCCAAGCCCTTTAACTTTGATCAGGTTGTTCGACTGGTTTCCGAAGCTATGGAGTTGAAAGAAAAAATCTAGCAGGTTGCTGAAAAATGGCCATCTGCTGCGTTTCCCTCATCCTTCGTCGTTGCGGCGTACAGCTAAGTACGCCTCACTCCTCAGGATTTCGGGGGCCTTGCATCTGGCCCTTTTTGAGCAACCTGGAAAAGATGAGTTTTTCGGCAGCCTGCTAGGATTTCCAGGTTAAGGCTGAGTTGAGATGTAGCCGCAGGCTTTAGCCTGCGAAATGTGAAGGCTGAGATGTTGGATCCAATTGCCTTGGCCGAGAAACTGAAAGAGATCGTTGGATCCGGGGAGAAAAGGAAATATTACCGCTTCAGGCCAGCCCCCTATTATGGGGGAATTGCCACTGCCGATTGTGTGGGGTGCTACTTAAGGTGCCTTTTCTGCTGGTCTTGGCATATTATCGTGCAGCCAGAGAACGTCGGCCGGCTCTATTCGCCAGAAGAGGTGGCTCGAAACCTCATCTCCATTGCCCTAAAGAAAGGGTTTCAGCGGATCCGGATCAGCGGAAATGAACCCACCCTTCATCGCCCTCACCTTCTAAAAGTTCTTGAGCTTATTCCCGGAGAGTTCCATTTTATATTAGAGACAAATGGAATTTTGATTGGTCATGACCCTTCTTATGCAGGGGAACTGTCGCGATTTAATAACCTCTCTGTCCGGGTCAGTTTGAAGGGAGCTTGTCCTGAGGATTTCACACGACTAACAGGGGCAAAGCCGGAAAGTTTTGTCCTTCAAATGAAAGCTTTGGAGAATCTGGTGGAGGCGGGCATTGATTGTTTCCCGGCCGTGATGGCGAATTTTTCCTCCCCTGAGGAGATTAAGAGATTAAGACAGCGGTTAAAGGCTATCCGGTCCGATTTTGCTGACTTCGAAGAAGAAGAATTGATCCTTTATCCTTTTGTTCAAGAGAATCTTCAAAAGGGTGGCCTTTCCTAACTCCGCACCCCGGACTCCGACCTCGTTTCAATTATCCCCATTTCCACAGGGCAATGACAAACGTAATTAGAAAGACGAAAACCAGATTCGTATAAGCCATGAAATAGAAGACCTTTTCATGGGCAGGCTTCTGAATTCTTGTTTCCGATGAGATCAATTCCCCGACGAGAGGCATCCCAAGTATCTTATCTTCCTCATGAGGGGCTGTTCTTAACGCCTCAGTCAGGTCGTTCCCTGCCAGATGCTTTCTGACATGATTTCCCTCGATCCAGAGCTTGCTTGCACTGACATCATGGATCTTCCCTTTATAAGCGATGTAGGCGGGCCTTTTCCCGTTGCCATCGAACCGAGAAAGTTCCTCCAGGGTAAACCGCGTTTTTTTCTCCAACGGGGCTTGGGAACTTCTTTTCTTCAATCTGGGGCCAATCACAAATGTCGCAATGGCTGCGGAGGCGACCATGATCAGGAAAAGAATGATTTTGATACTCAATAAAATCCCGAATTTCGTCGTATAGAAAGCATCCCAGCTTGAAATCCGCGCGATCGTCAGCGGTACACCCGTCATAGAAAGAAGGATGATTCCAAGCCATCCGAGGATCAATTCTCCTTTGGGGACGCCCTTGGCTGCGTAGGCGGGTTTCAAGAGGATGTGGACATACAAGATCGTTCCAAACCAGGCGATGGCGGTAAGCAGGTGGAGATATCCGATGATCAACCGGACCACCCTCTGGAAGCGGTGGAGAGGACGAAACTTTCCCCTAATTCTCAGGTCTTCCCTGAAATCCTCTCCTGCCCTTGTTAAATCACCTCCCGTTGCCTCAACATGGCAGATCCTGCAATCACGTCCTGTTTGCTCCGCATATTCAGGGGTAGAATGAGAAACGGAAGGGAGGGCGATGAAGGATAAACCGATTAGGATCCAGAGACAAATCTTCGGAAGAAACCGCATAGGCAACCAATTATAAGAGAAAAAAGATGGGTGAACAATAAAAATTCGATACTTCGACGGCCCCGAACCCCGGCCTTCGGGACGGGATAAAGAGTGCCGCTCAGTATCAACCCTGAGCAAACCCCGGGCCTTAGACCGGGGATAGTCGAAGGGTTGAATCGATTGTCATTCATCTCCGTTCTCCATCATCCCATGGTAGCCATCTTCGATGCCGAAGACCTCCATTCCTTTTTCGTAAATTGCTTTTTTCGTTACAGCCCGTATCACAGCATTGATGCCCGGGCAGTCACCCCCTCCGGTAAGAATAGCAATCCTGTTCTTTTTCATATGAATCGTGTTTCTTAGTTCGTGACCTTATGGATCTACTCTTTCTTCAATTTGCGAGGATAGCGGGTTAGAACCTTAGGTCCCTCGGAGCCAACCAGGACCGTATCCTCCACCCTTACTCCCCAGGGGCCTGTGTAGAGCCCACAGTTCCCAACTGCGATCACCATATCGGCTTTCAATGGGGGCGGTTCTTTTTCACCGTGGAAAAAGGCGTGCCCAGGAGGCAATGGAGACTCCTCAAATTCGATTCCCACACCATGGATGGGTGGCCCGAAGATATGACCGCCGTGCCCGCCTTGTTTAATCGTCCCATGAAGGGTCTGTTCCAGTTCTACCATTCCAACCCCTGCCTTGACCTTCTTGATTGTCGCCTGTTGAGCTTTTAGATATAGGTCATAAGCGGCTTGTTGCTCTGGCTTTGGCTTGCCCACACATATGGTACGACACATATCGGCGCT
>Ga0224495_10003302_pt1 | contig 9999 bp, 10 predicted proteins | sample SF_Jul11_sed_USG_FD_168128 | JGI IMG/M metagenome (GOLD analysis project Ga0224495, IMG submission 168128) | Sediment microbial communities from San Francisco Bay, California, United States - SF_Jul11_sed_USGS_4_1 | ecosystem: Environmental > Aquatic > Marine > Sediment | place: USA: California...
GTGCGTTCCTCCGGCAAAACCCCACAGCAGGCGAAAAAGAATCAGTGTCAGCACCGCGTAGCCGCCGTATAGATGCCACAGCATGGCTTGGCCGCCGGTCTTTGCGCTGTAGACCTGGAACCCGAGCAACAGAATCAAGAGCCAATGGAAGATTCGCACCGGCGCGTCCCATGCCCGCACGGTGATCATTTTCTGCTCTGTCGTCATTGGAATGCTCTCGACACGTTGTTCTCCGTCGGAGCAAACAGACCGGGACGCGTTCTATTCCCGGGCGTTCCACTTTCGCGTTCCGGCCAGACGTTGCGGCCACGGCCGGGGATCGTCGGGCGATCGCACCATAAACACCACAGATGCTTCGATCTCGCGAAGGCAAAAAAGGGGCGGGTCCATGCCCGCCCCTTCCCGATCTATCTCGCGAATTGCGGTCAGCGCAAACCTGCGGTGTATTCGGCGACCGCCTTGATCTCCTGATCGGTCATTCGCGCCGCAACACCACGCATCATGCCGTTCATATCGTTCGCACGCGCACCGGCCCTGAACGCCCTCAATTGTGCATCGATATATTCAGCGTACTGTCCGGCGATGCGCGGATATTGCACGGAGTTGCCCGCCCCGTTCGGACCGTGGCAACCGGCGCAGGCAGGTACCCCGCTCGTCATGTTGCCCCCGCGAAACAACTTCTGCCCCCGTGCGGCGAGATCTTTGTCCCGCGCCAGCGCCGGCTTGAGCGTCTGGGAGGCATAGAATGCCGCGACATTCTTCGTATCGATTTCGGAAAGTGCCGCCACCATGCCCTTCATGATCGCGTTATCGCGTTCTGCGGGCTTCGCTCCATTGGATTTGAAATTCATCAGTTGCTTTTGGAGATACTCGGGAATCTGCCCAGCGAGCTTTGGATTTGCCGGTGCCGTACTATTGCCGTCCGCTCCATGACATGCGGCGCAAATCTGCCCGGCGACTTGTTTACCCTTCGCGAGGTCTGCCTTGACACCCGCTTCAATTCCGGTTGCCTGCGCGGTGGCGGTCGCCGACCCTGCGATGAACAGAGCGGTGCCTGCATAGGCGAAGAATGTACGAATCATGTCTGAAACTCCCGAACTTCAAATCAGTGAGACGGGATTTTATTAGAATTTGCGTCTTCCGGCACCCATGAACCCATTCTCCGAACTCGCTTTTGTTACCTCGGTTGCCAGTCCCGATCAACTGCCGCCTCCCGACGCGGTCGAAGTGGCCTTTTCCGGACGCTCGAATGTCGGCAAATCGAGCGCAATCAACGCGATCGCTCATCGTAAACGGCTCGCGTTTGTCAGCAAAACTCCCGGACGCACCCAAACCATCAACTTCTTCCGCTCGGAGGACGGCACCCGGCTGGTCGATTTGCCGGGCTACGGCTTTGCGCGCGTACCGCAGGCAATGCGAGCCAGCTGGGAAGCACTGATGGTGGGCTATCTGGCCGATCGAAGTTGCCTGTGCGCGATTGTCCTGGTCATGGACTCCCGCCATCCTCTGACGCCCAACGATTTGCAGCTTCTCGACTGGCTGAGGCCGGAATTGAGCCGTGGCAAACGCCTGCTCGTCCTACTTTCCAAATCCGACAAGCTGTCCCGCCTGGAAGGTATCGCCGTGCGCCGCAGCGTGACCGAGCTACTCTCGCGCAGGGCGATTGTGGGTGAGGTGCGGCTGTTTTCAAGCTTGAACGGCGAAGGGGTCGACGAAGCCCGCGGGTTGCTCGAGAAATGGCTGCTGGACGCGGGCCTGCCCGCGTCCAGCATCAGGAATAAAGAACCCCCGGCAAAGGGGAGGCAAGCCGGGGGCGAAAGCGCCTTAATTGGGATTAAGGCAGCCCGCTCAGGGAGGAGAAGCGGGAGACGAACAAACGTCCGTCGATAAGATTCTGCCACCGGCAAATGGTTCCCAAACGGGTCCTTGCAAATTATGACGAATCTGCTTCGACCATGATTCAATCAGTGGTTTCTTTACTCTGAAAGGGGCAAGCGCATGACTCGAAGCATTTTTCCCTCGACACGCATGAGGCGCATGCGCTACGACGATTTTTCGCGCCGCCTGATGCGGGAGACTGTACTGACGGCAGACGACCTGATCTACCCGGTTTTCGTCATCGACGGAAAGAACCGGACCGAGCCGGTGGCTTCCATGCCCGGGGTCGAGCGCATGACGATCGATCGATTGCTCGGCGTCGCGGAACGATGTCTCAGGCTGCGGATCCCCGTCATCGCGCTTTTCCCGGCCATCGACCAGAAACTCAAGACGCCGCAGGGAAAAGAAGCGCTCAACCCGCGCGGCCTGATACCGCGAGCGGTCGCGGCGCTGAAGAAGCACACCCCCGAACTGGGCGTCATGACCGATGTGGCGCTTGATCCCTACACTTCCCACGGTCAGGACGGCGTCATCGACCAGTCGGGTTACATTCTGAATGACGTGACGCTGGAACTGCTCGTCAAGCAGGCCCTCGCACAGGCGCGGGCGGGGGTCGATATCGTGGCACCTTCGGACATGATGGACGGACGCATTGGGCGAATACGCGCGGCGCTTGAGAAAGCCGGGCACATTCACACGCGAATCATGGCCTACTCGGCGAAGTACGCGTCGGGCTTCTATGGTCCCTTTCGCGACGCCGTTGGCTCGGCGAAGAACCTCGGCAAGGGCGACAAGAAGACCTATCAGATGGACCCGGCCAATTCCAACGAGGCCTTGCGCGAAGTCGCCCTCGACCTTGCAGAAGGCGCCGACATGGTGATGGTGAAACCGGGCATGCCCTATCTGGACATCGTGCGCCGGGTCAAGGATGAGTTCAGGGTGCCGACCTACGTGTATCAGGTAAGCGGGGAATATTCGATGTTGCGCGGGGCGATTGCCAAGGGTTGGCTGCCCGAGAGTTGCGTGATGGAGTCACTCCTGTCGATGAAGCGGGCAGGTGCCGATGGAGTACTCACCTACTTCGCGCTGGATGCCGCCCAGGCGATGGCGACGCGCTAGGATTCGCGGGTTCTGGATTCAAGGTTCGAGCGCGAGCGCAAGCGTTCTCAGAAAGCGTTCCGCGTCCTGATACCCGATGACGCGCAGGCCGCGGATTTCGCGACCCTTGGCGTCGAAGAAGATGATTCCCGGTGGGCCGAAGAGCGAAAATCGCTTCAACAGGCGCTTGTGCTCCTCGGCATTGGCGGTGACATCCGCCTGAACCAGCAGCATTCGGTCGAGTTGCGCCCGCACCCGTGGATCGGAAAAAGTGAAGCTTTCCATTTCCTTGCAGGACACGCACCAATCGGCGTAGAAATCGAGCATCACCGGCTTGCCCGCCGCGCGCAGCACGCGTTCCAGATCTCCCAGTGAATTGACGCGCGTCCATTTCACCGGGCCCGCTGACTGGAGAGTACCCCCCATCAGGCCTGCGAGCGGACGCAGGGGTTCGCGTGCCCCGGAAAGCGCGCCGATCAGGAGCGCCACTCCGGCAACCAGCGCGATCAGGCCGGTTGCCTTCGCAAGACGCAGACTGGCCGGTGCCTCGGCGGGCAGTGAATCGAGCGCGCGAAGAAAGACCCCCGAGCCGACCAGCAGGGCTGCCCACAGGAACATGACCACCGGTACCGGCAGCACCGGCGCGACGATCCAGATCGCCACCGCGAGCAGCAACACACCGAAAAAGTGTTTGACCGCATTGACCCAGGCTCCCGCCCGGGGCAAGAGCGCCCCTTCGGAGACCCCGACCACGACGAGCGGCACCCCCATGCCGAGTGCCATGGTAAAGAGCGCCGCGCCGCCGAGGAGCACGTTCTTCGTCTGGCTGATGTAGAGCAGCGCGCCGGCGAGCGGCGCAGCCACGCAGGGAGTGACGATCACGGCGGACAACGCCCCCATGACGGCAACCGACGCGAGGCGCCCGCCCTTGAGCCTGCCGTGTGCCGCGTGCAGGCGATGATGCAGAAAATGAGGCAGCTGCAAATCGTAGTAGCCGAACATCGACAATGCGAGGGCGACAAAGACGAGCGCGAAAGCTCCGAGCACCCAGGCGTTCTGCAGTGCGGCAGCAAGCAACCAGCCGGAGTACGCTGCGGCAACACCCACCAATGCATAGGTGATTGCCATGCCAAGCACATACGCAAGAGAGAGCGACAGCGCGTGCATTTTGTTCAGGCGCTTGCCTTCGCCCGCGATGATCCCGGAAAGGATCGGCACCATTGGCAGCACGCAGGGAGTGAAGGTCAGCAGCAATCCGAAACCAAAAAAGCTCACCAGTACGAGGAGCAGGTTGCCTTCGAAAAGGCGCGCAATATCGAGATCACTGGCAAATATGGAAATCCGTGCGGTGGGTTGCACCGAACGGGGCGCCTCGCTGATGCCGGGGCGCGCGTCGTCCGGGAGACCGACATCGAGCGCGGCGAGCTGAATCGAAGCCCGGCTATCCATCGGCACATAGCACACGCCGCTATCGGCGCAACCCTGCGAAGTAACCTTGAGCTGCAAGCGGGTGGCTTGCGCGACGGATCGCTCCAGCGGAATGCGAATACGCAAATCCTTTCGGTAGGTCTCAACCTCGCCGAAGAATTCGTCCTTCTTGCGCGTCCCGGTGGGCAGTTCAGGACTGCCCAGCTTGATACCGGTTGGTCCTTCCACGGAGAATTGAAACCGCTCGCGGTACATGTAGTAGCCGTCGGCGATCTCGAATCGCAACTCGACATTGCGCGGATCGAGCGCAATGGCTGACATGTGAAAAGCCTTCTCGGGCTCAAGAAGATCGTTCGATGAACCTCCCCATTTGAATTGCGCGGGTACCGACGAGGCCAACAAGAATAGGGGCAGTGCGAGCAGGCGTACGAAGAGTTTCATGTTGCTCCGCTTGGTGGCGTCGTTTCGTCGGCAATCCAGCCGATGTATCCGGCCAGCCCGTGTTCCACCTTGACCGCGATGATCTCGGGAAGTTCATAGGGGTGTCCCGCGCGAATCGCCATCTCGAGGGCGGCGTAGCGCGCCTCGGTGGTCTTTATCATCATCGGGTGCTCCTCTTCTTGCTGCACCGCTCCTTTCCATCGGTACACCGATCGGCAGGGTGCCAGCACATTGACGCAGGCCGCGATGCGTTGCTCGATCAAGGACGCGGCGAGTTTCTCCGCCGACTCGCGATCGGGAAGATTCGTGAACACGATAAGCGTCGTCATTGGGCGTCCATTGCGTGCGGCACACCATCGTATACCGTCGGATAGGCCAACCTCAGGCCCAATTCGCGTTTTAGTTTCGCGTTCGACAGGCGGCGCGATTCGCCCATAAAGGACAGCAACTCCCCCGGGATGCGTCCGTTGGCGTCGATGCGGGCAATGCGCATCGGGCGTGGAAGACCCGAGCGATCGGCAATCAAGTCGAGCCAGTCACCCATTTTAAGTTCGCTGTCATCGCAGGCATTGTAGACGCCCGGTGAAGCATCGGAGCAAAGCACGCGAAGACAGATTGCCGCAAGATCGTCGGCGTGCACATGGTTGGTGTAAATATCATCGGCTTCGCGCAGCGCCGGCGTGCCCGCACGCAGACGTGCGAGCGGCAGACGATCGGCCGCGTAGATCCCGGGCACGCGCAGAATCACCAGGTCGACGTCGCCAGAGGTGCACCATAGTGCAAGCCTGCGCTCGGCATCGGCGCGGCGCCTGGCACGCGCCGTGCGGGGACTGAGCGCGCGGCCCTCGTCCACCCATGCGCCGTCGCAATCGCCGTATACGCCGCTGGTCGAGAGATACACGATCCGGGCTGGTAAAATTCCGTCTTCCAAAGCGGCGAGGAAATTCGCGATCCGCGTGTCGTGGTCGCCCGTTGCGGGTGGCGGCGCGCAGTAGAGTACCGAGTCGGCCCAGGAGCCCAGCCCGGCGAGCGTCTGCGGGTGATCAAGGTCAACGCCGACGCGGCGCGAAAGTTTGCGTGCCTCAATCGCGTCGGGCAATCGCGCGACGGCGCGGCGGGCGATGTCGCCGTAGCCGGCGACGAGTAGGCGCTTCATGATTCACATTTTATCCGGCGATCACAGTGAGCAAGATCAAGATTACCCTACAACCCAGTGGGCATAGCTTCGAACTCGAATCGGGCGAAACCGTGCTCGAGGCGGCGCTGCGCGAGGGGTTCGTCCTGCCCTATGGGTGTAAGAACGGCGCTTGCGCGAGCTGCAAGGGCAAGATCCTCGCTGGACAGGTGGACTACGGCGTCTATCAGGCCAAGGCTCTCAGCGAAGCCGAGAAGGCGGAGGGAAAGGCGCTCCTTTGTCAGGCCAGGCCGCTCGGCGACTTGGTCATCGAAGCGCGTACCGTCGGGGCGGCAAAGGACATCCCGATCAAGACCCTGCCCTGTCGGGTGCAGAAGATCGAACGCGTAGCCGACGATGTGATCGTTCTCGATCTGAAGCTGCCGGCGAACGAGCGCCTACAGTTCCTCCCCGGCCAATACATCGAGTTCCTGTTGAAGGGCGGCTTGCGACGCAGCTTTTCGATGGCCAGTGCTCCGCATGACGAGACGGTGCAGGTGCACGTGCGGCACGTACCGGGCGGGCAGTTCACCGACCATGTGTTCACCAAGATGAAGGAACGCGACATCCTGCGTTTCGAGGGGCCACAGGGTACTTTCTTCCTGCGTGAAGACTCCGACAAACCGATCGTCCTGGTCGCCTCGGGCACCGGCTTTGCGCCGATCAAGGCGATTCTCGAGCATGCGTTCAGCAAGGGCGTGCAACGTTCGATGACGCTCTACTGGGGCGGACGCAGGCCGACGGATCTCTATCTCGACGCACTGCCCAGGCAATGGGCCGCCGAGCATGCCAATTTCAAATACATTGGCGTCATTTCCGATTCGCTTCCCGAGGACGGGTGGACCGGCCGCACCGGTTTCGTGCATCGCGCTGTGATGCAGGATCTTCCCGATCTGTCGGGTCATCAGGTCTACGCCTGCGGCGTGCCCATCATGGTCGATTCGGCGCGGCGCGATTTTGTCGTGCACTGCAAACTACCGGAAAGCGAATTCTACGCCGACAGCTTTACGACCCAGGCGGACAGCGCAAAGCCGGCGTGACGCATTGCGGTGCTTGCGGTATTCGACCAAGCAACGCGATACTTCACGCAGACGTTCCTGGGGCAGAACCTATCGCACTCATTTATCGCGAGGGGCAAGGTCTGCGCTTTCACCAAGATAGGCAGTTCGTACACGTGAATCCGCGAGCAGCGTCTTGGAGTCCTCCGCTAGACTGATTTCGCCTGACTCCATCACGTAGCCGCGGCGCGCGATCTCGAGCGCGAGACGGGCATTCTGTTCGACGAGCAGGATCGTGACCCCGCGCGCGGCGATGTCGCGCACGATGTCGAAGATCTTGGCGACCAGCATCGGCGCAAGTCCCATCGAAGGTTCATCGAGAAGCAGGAGCCGGGGACGACTCATCAGCGCCCGCCCGATTGCCAGCATCTGTTGCTCGCCCCCCGAGAGCGTTCCACCGGTCTGTGCGCGCCGCTCCTTCAGGCGGGGAAAGATTTCGTATTGAAGCTCGAGATCGCGACTTATCTCGGCATCGGCGCGAACGTACGCGCCCATCACGAGATTCTCCTCCACCGAAAGCCGCGGGAAGATGCCGCGACCCTCGGGAACCATCACCAGACCGCGTCGCGCCAATTCGTGAACCGGCAGCGAAAGGATGTCCTCGCCGGCATAGCGCACGCTGCCCGAGCGCTGGATGGCCGATCCGCAGATCGCACGTAGGACTGAACTCTTGCCCGCACCATTCGCCCCGATGAGGCAAATCAACTCACCATCGTCGACCGTGAGGTCGACACCTTTTACGGCGCGAATTCCACCGTAGCGAACTTCCAGCCCCGTTACCTCAAGCAACACGGGGCGCTCCCAGATAGGCTTCGATCACGCGCGGATTGCCTTGCACCTCGCCCGGCGTCCCCTCGGCGATGCGCTCGCCGTAATCGAGTACCAGTACCCGATCGCAAATGTTCATCACCAGACGCACGTCGTGTTCGATGAGCAAGACGGTCACGCCGCTGCGTCGAATTTCCCCGATCAGGTCTGCCAGCGCAAAACGCTCGGACGGGTTCATTCCCGCGGCGGGTTCGTCGAGCGCAAGCAGTCTGGGTTCCGTGGCAAGCGCGCGCGCGATCTCCAGGCGCCGCTGGTCGCCATAGGGAAGCCCCCCCGCCGCCTCGTTCGCTCGTGCACGAATGCCGACGTAGTCGAGCAGCTCGAACGCTCGCTGTTCGATGTCGCGCTCTTCGGCGAGCGTCCGCGCGTCGCGCAGGATCGCCCCCAGCACGCCGGCGCGAGTCCTCACATGGCGGCCGATCATTACGTTCTCGAGTGCCGAGAGGTTGGCGAACAGGCGTATGTTCTGAAAAGTGCGCGCAATGCCCGCCGCAGCGACCTGGTTCGGCGTCAACCCGGTGAGCGACTTGCCCGAGAAGACGAACTCCCCCTCGTCGGCAGCGTACAGCCCAGTCAGTACGTTGAACAGCGTGGTCTTGCCCGCACCGTTGGGGCCGATCAGTCCATAGATTTCTCCGACTCGAATGCCGAATGAGATGTCCGCCAGGGCGCGCACGCCACCAAAGCGTCGGCTGAGTCGCGTCGCCTGGAGCAGCGGGTTCATCGCTCGGCGAGCTCGCGCTTGCGAACCGCGGAAGGCAGGAGCCCCGCCGGTCTATAGAGCATGATCACCACCAGCGCAAAGCCAAAGATGAGCATGCGGATGACTTCGGGCTCGATGAGCGATCGGCCAAAGAGGGCTTGCTGCAGCGGTTCAACGGTCCAGCGCAAGATCTCCGGCACAAAGGAAAGCAGCACCGCGCCTAGGATCACTCCGGCAACGTTGCCCATGCCGCCCAGCACCACCATTGCCACCACCATCACCGACTCGACGAGTACGAAGCTCTCCGGCGACACGAAGCCCTGAATCGCCGCAAACATGCCGCCCGCAACCCCGCCAAAGCTCGCCCCCATGGCGAAGGCGAGCAGCTTGATGTTTCGCGTGTCGATGCCCATCGCCCGCGCAGCGATCTCATCCTCGCGTATCGCCTCCCAGGCTCGGCCGATGCGTGAATTCTGCATACGCAGTGTCGCCACGATGATGAGCAGCATCACGCCGAGCAACATCCAGTAGTATTTCATCGGTCCGCTGATGGTGAATCCCGCCAGGCTATCGCTCGCGGAGAAATCGACGCGACCGAGCTGAAACGGATCGATTCCGGCGATTCCCTTCGGACCATTGGTGAGATTGAACGGTCGCGACAGATTGTTGAGCGCGATCCGCACGATTTCGCCAAAACCCAAAGTGACGATGGCCAGATAGTCGCCGCGCAACCTGAGCGTCGGCGCGCCAAGCAGAATGCCGAACATCGCCGCGAGTGCAGCGCCAATCGGCAAAATGATCCAGAAAGGGAGGTGCAGCCCAAAATGCGGGCTTGCGAGCAGCGCATAGGCATAGGCTCCCACCGCGTAGAACGCCACGTAGCCGAGGTCGAGCAGACCGGCGAATCCAACCACGATGTTGAGGCCTAGGGCGAGCAGCACGTAGAGCATTGCGAGATTGGCGATACGCACCCAGGATGTGCCGATCTGCGTGAGCGCGAAGGGTAGCAGCACGAGCGCAACGGCGAGCAGTACCAGCCCCGCGCGCAACGCCGCGGGATGTCGCTTCCAGCCCGCAAGGTTCACGCCCGGTCTCCGACCCGTTCGCCAAGCAGGCCAGAGGGCCGCAGGACAAGCACCGCGATCAGTACAAGGAAGGCAAATACGTCCTGGTAGTTCGAACCGAAGAGGATGAAGTGACGGTCCACAGCGCAACGCTCGGCGAGCGCGTCGGAGAAATCGGCGAAACGACACAGATCGGTCAGCTCGCCGATATAGCCGGCACCGAGAGCTTCGACGATCCCCAGCAATACGCCACCGAGCATCGCACCGGGGATATTGCCGATGCCGCCGAGCACCGCCGCGCAAAAGGCTTTGAGTCCTAGCAGAGAA
>Ga0224495_10003303_pt1 | contig 9999 bp, 6 predicted proteins | sample SF_Jul11_sed_USG_FD_168128 | JGI IMG/M metagenome (GOLD analysis project Ga0224495, IMG submission 168128) | Sediment microbial communities from San Francisco Bay, California, United States - SF_Jul11_sed_USGS_4_1 | ecosystem: Environmental > Aquatic > Marine > Sediment | place: USA: California...
CGACAAGGGCAGCGAACGTATTGCGGCCCTCGCGAGCGACGCTTCGGGCACCGACCTCACGCGTCCAGCGCCGTGCCAGCTCGTGCAGCGACGCGGCGACGGCCGTGGTGTGCGCAAGGTTGGTCTCGCCCGTTCCTGGCTGCCAACGGAGCTCGAGATTGGGCAGCGGCATCGCGCGCAGTGGGAGCGGTCCGACGACCGGCTCGACGAGCAGGTACAAGTCCGAGGTGCCGCCGCGGAGAACGAAGCCCAGAGGAATCGACCGGCGGGCTGCCGACAGGGCGCAGACGGTTCCGGTGGCCTGGAGCCCAAGCGACTCGCCGTGCATCCCGTCGAGCACGGACACCGGTTCGTACAGTTCCAGCGGCAGGCCCGCGAGCGCCGCAGCGGTCGGGCCGTCGACCAGAAGAGCCGCTCGCCCATGGGCTGCAAGCATGTGCTCGAGGGTCATGCCGCGTGCTAGATTGGCCGCACGTATGGGTGCAGCGAGCCCTTCTGCCCGGTCCCACTCGGCGAGAAGCACGTCGCGTTCGTGTTCGAGACCTGCCACCAGTTCTCTGTGCAGGCCCGCGGCCAGCGCTGCCCGCGTGCTCGGGGCACTGAACACGCTCGCGAGCATGGCTCTACGTAGGTGGCTGCCGCGTGTGGGATCTGCCGCGATACGAGCCAGGACGTCGAGTACGGTCGCGGGCGGGCGCCGGCTCGAGCGCAACGCTGCCAGTCGTAGCGCGCGGCCGCGCACGCGAGCGTCGCGCGGTGCCAGCATGCTACGCGCGCACAGATCCGCGAGCGGACTGGCGCCGACGACACCCTCGGCAAGCGCCCGAAGCAGCGCGACATCGACCGTGCCGGCGGGCGCGACGCCCGGCGACATCGCGACTGCAGTGCGAACGAGCTGCACGGCGTCTGTGCGCACGGGGTACTCCCCCGTTTCCAGTTCGGGATGCTGTCGCAGCATGGCGAGCACCGCCGCGGCGTCGAGCTGGGTCGCGACGCCCAGGAGCACGAGCACCGTCCGGGGACGCGTGCGCTCGGTCACGGCGCGAACGAGTCGCGCGGCATATTCCAGGGCCTCTGGCCGCGTCGCGTCCGTGCCTGTCGCCACGAGCACCACGTCGGCCTCCATGGGAAGGTCCCATTGGATGGCACGCAAAAGGCGTGGTGTCAGCCAGGGAGCCAGGTCCGAGCGCGCTAGGAGAAGGCCGACCGCTTCGCCTTCTCCGACGGGCTCGAAGGCGAGCGTCTGATCCGTCGGTCGCGGAGATAGAACATGCCAGGTGCGAGTCGCGGCCAGCGAGTGCGCGAGGGCGTCGAAGACATGCTGCCGGCCGGCTGTTCCTTCTCCCGTGACGATCACGAAGTGAACCGAGCGACTGCCGGCCATGACGACCGAGGCAACGCGGTCGGCGGCGGTCACCGCCGGCGTGGGCGACACCACGACGGTTGCCCCGTTCACGTCGACGACGCTGTCGAGCACGCTCGACGGGACCGTGTCCGCGCGGCCGGAAGCCGTCGTTCGCTCGGCGACCGAGCGCGCCAGGTGGATCGCGGATTCGTCCACGGACAGGCCGCGGCTCGGCCGCGGAACGCGCGTGCCCGAAGCGCCGACGCGCACGTCGTTTCCGATGGCCGCGGCCGCGTATGCAATGGGAACGAACGCGATGCGATTGTACAAACCGAGCGTCGGGCCCACGGGATCGTCTTCGTCGTCGTGCGCTACGAGCACCGGCTCGACGGTGAACGAATCGGCTTCGCCGGCGCCCGGCACCATCAGCGGATGCTCGGAATCGGGAGCAAGCCCGTCGCACGTGGCGCGCGCCATGGCGACGACGAACAGGTCGAGCAGCGCAGGTGGTAACGTGGCTTCCTTCACGAGCTCCCGGCCCGCCGCGCCCGACGTCGTTGCCGACGAGATCGCGTGACCGATCAGTTCGCGCAGCGCTTCGGAGACGACCCGCACGCGCAGCACGTCGTCGGCCCTGGACTTCTGCGCCTTGCTCACGCGCAGGCGCGCGGCGCGTAGCGCCGAACGAGGATTGGCGAGCACGTCGAGCAGGGACAGCACGAGCGTGACGGCCCCCAGGTCGTTGACCAGACCGAGGCTCTTGACGCGCGGCTTCTCGACCATCATTCCGCGCAGCGAGAGCGCAACGAGCCGTCGCATCACGCCGGCCTGCGACGAGGCCAGAGCGTCCACGCCGAGCGCTAGCGTGCCCAGCATGAGGTCGCCGGGCGAGGGAATGAAAGCGCCTCGCCTCGCTTCGGAGCCGTGCACCGCGCTTTCGATCGCGGACGCCGCGAGAGCGGGGACGCCGCGCAAGAGCGCAGCATTCGGGTGTGCGGAATCGTACGTGTCCAACCGCTGACGGAGGGACGAGCCGACGACGCGAATCGCTTGCGCGAGGGCGTCGTGGCGCAGATCGACGGCCGTGGCCCGTTCGGCGAACAGCGCGCGCGGACCATGGACCAGCAGGCGGGCGCGTTCCGGCGTGAGAACAAAGGCGTCCCAGATGCGGGTCGCAGCCGCGCGTAACTGCTCGTGGTCGAGCGGCACACTGCCGGCGCTCGCGAGAAGAACCGCGAGTTGCGTGGGCTGGCGTGTCGACGTCGTCGATTCGCCCGGTAGCGTCGCGTGCGTCGCATTCGGAGAGTCAGGGCTGGCCATGCCGGCTGACGTTCGACCACCTCGAGCCGCGAGGCAAGCGTTCCGCGCACCCACGCCCGCATTGCCCCGCGGACGCATCTGAGCGATCGTCGCGGCATGAGCCCTTGGCAGCGCTATCTCGACGGTCTCGTGTCGTGGCCCTCCCTCGGATTCTCGTTGGATGTTTCCAGAATCGAGCCTCCGGGTGCGTCGTCGCCCGCGCCGTCGCCCGAGCGCGTCGGCGCAGCGTTCGCGGCCATGGACGCGCTCGAGAAGGGCGCGATCGCGAATCCCGATGAAGGCCGCCGCGTCGGGCACTACTGGTTGCGCGATCCCTCCCTCGCGCCCACGAGCGAGATCCGCACACAGATCGCAGCGGCGTTGCGCGACGTGCTCGCGCTTGCGGCCGAAGTGCACGACGGATCGCTGCGTCCCGAACGGGGAGGGCGCTTCGCGAACGTGCTAGTGGTCGGTATCGGCGGGTCCGCGCTAGGGCCACAGTTCGTCGCGTCGGCGCTCGGAGCGCTTGCCGCGCCCGATCGAATGCGCGTGTTCTTCTTCGACAACACCGACCCCGACGGATTCGACCGCACGCTCGCGTCGATCGGCCCCGGGCTGACGGCCACGCTTACGGTCGTGATCTCGAAGTCCGGCGGCACGAAGGAAACGCGCAACGGAATGCTCGAGGCCGCGCGTGCGTACGAGCGAGCGGGACTGACCTTTGCCAAGCATGCCGTCGCCGTGACCGGCGAAGGAAGCGAACTGGACTGCACGGCCGCGCGCGAACAATGGCTGCGCCGGCTGCCGATGTGGGACTGGGTTGGCGGTCGCACTTCCGAGTTGTCCGCCGTCGGTCTGTTGCCGGCGGCGTTGCAGGGCATCGATGTGCGCGCGATGCTCCGGGGCGCGCGCGCGATGGACGCCGCGACTCGCGTGCCCGACGCGCGGACCAATCTCGCGATGCGCATGGCGCTCGCGTGGTGGACGGCGACGGACGGCGCGGGCCGGCGTGACATGGTCGTGCTGCCGTACAAGGACCGGCTCGAGCTGTTCTCGCGGTACCTCCAGCAGCTCGTGATGGAATCGCTCGGCAAGGAACGCGACTTGTCCGGGGCCGTGGTGCACCAGGGCATCGCCGTGTACGGAAACAAGGGAAGCACCGACCAGCACGCGTACGTGCAACAGCTGCGGGACGGCGTGGCCAACTTCTTCGTGACGTTCATCCGCGTGCTGCACGACCGCGACGGCGAGTCGCGGGAGGTCGACCCGGGCGTGACGTCGGGTGACTACCTGTTCGGGTTTCTCGAGGGCACACGCCAGGCGCTGTACGATAGCGGCCGGCCCTCGATTACGCTTACGTTGGATCGTGTCGAACCCGCGAGCGTTGGCGCGCTGATCGCGCTGTACGAACGCAGCGTCGGGTTCTACGCGTCGCTGGTGGGAATCAATGCGTACCATCAACCGGGCGTCGAAGCCGGCAAGCGAGCGGCAACGGCCGTGCTCGAGTTGCAGCACCGCGTGCTGGCCGCGTTGCGTGCGGGTGGAGAACACACAGCGGAGCAACTCGCGCGCACCGTGGGCACGAGCGAGACGGAGACCGTTTGGAAGATTCTCCACAGGCTCGCGGTTGCGCGACCGTCGCGCCGCGTTCGCATGGCGGGCGATCCGGAGAGTCCCGCCAGCGTGCGCTTCGCGTGGGAGGAAATGCGCCACGTCGAGGGCGGCGCATAGACGAAGGGCCCGACGATTGTCGAGCCCTTCCACTGTCCGTACCGCGATGGCCGTTGCGACTGTGTCGAACCCCTAGCACTTGGCTAGGTGGGGCACGGGTATCGGCGCATAAGGCTTCCCGGTGAGAATTCCGGGCCTGCACACAGCGCCGAGGGTTGTGCCCCGAGTTCGTGCATTGTAGGGGGTTCCGTAATGTCGCTGACGCACCTCGCAGAGGGACGGCGGATACTGTAACGCCCTGCGCGCAGACTGCAAGCGGGCAGCGCTACCCCTGCCGATCCCGCACCAGAGTTGTGGGCGGCCGATAGGGGATCGCTCCGCGTTTGCGATTGGTGGCCGCGGGCTGGAGCCCACGGCAACGGTGGAGCCTGGCGGCCTCGGAAGCGGACCCCTGCACGGCAAGCGTGCGGGTGGCAGTGCGAGCGTGTTCGTAGCGGTGAGCAGGTCGTCGGTCAGCAGGCACACAGCGGCGGGGAACCATGCGGCGGCCGCGCCGAAGTGCGCGGCACGACCATGCGCCGGGGCGTTGTTCGGTGTTTTGCGATCCGCGCTGAGTCGTCACGTCCAGCGGGCGTACAGATACTCCACGGTGTCGATGTAGTCGGTCGCGTGGCGGCAGAAGCACTCGAAGTCGGAGCGCAGCGCAGCGCGGTGGTTCGCCGAGTGACCCTCGAGGTCGCACTCGATGCCTTCGACGACGAGGCGTGGTCTCGAGCTACCGAGGTACTCCACGCGCCCGTGCGCACGCATCGCCGGCCAGCGGCGCAGGAACGCCAAAACGCCGGCGGTCGTGGGAACAGGCCCGCGTGATCGCACCACGCCGACCGCGAAGCCGAGGCGCAGCACGCGGATCAGGTCCTCGGCGGTGCGATCGGCAACGGTGTGTACGTGAAACCACGGGGGCTCGGCGCGACGAGCGGTGTTCGCCGACGACGGCGCAGAAGCGGCGACAGACATGGCCGCACACGGTGCACGCCGCGAGCCAACACGGCGTTCCTGCGAAAGTGAACGATGTCGCTCGGGACGACGGCGCTTGCTCAGCCCGCGCCATGGCGAAGGTCTACCCCGTCGCCGCGTCTACAGCGCTGAGCAGCGCTGCGGGATCGGGCACGGCCGTGGTCATCCCGTCGAGCGAGACGATCAGTCGCCCCATCTGACACACGCCACAGCGATCGAGGCAGTCACGCACGGTCACGCTGTGGTCTCGCTCACGAAGATCTTCGACGAGGCTCGTTCCGCGCGCGCCATGGCGCTGCAGGCTCATTTTGCAAAGATGAATTTGCATCGCGCAGACTGCATACACCCGGCCCGGTCAGATGAACAACGAACTCACCGAGTCGCTGTTGTGGATGCGCTTGATCGCCTCGGCGAGCAGCCGCGATACGGTGACCTGTTCGATCTTCGCGTGTCCACCAGCGGCCTCGCCGCGCATGGGAATCGTGTCAGTAGCAATGACCTTCTCGATCGGTGATTCGACGATGCGTGCCAACGCGGGCCCCGAGAGAACGGCGTGCGTCGCACACGCGAGAATGCGGCGCGCGCCACGCTCCTGGAGTGCTCGAGCAGCATTCACGAGCGTGCCGGCCGTGTCGATCATGTCGTCGAGGATCACACACTCCCGGTCTTGGACGTCGCCGATGATGTGCATGACTTCGGAGACGTTGGCGCGTTCGCGGCGCTTGTCGATGATGGCGAGACCAGCGTCGAGCCGCTTGGCGTACGCGCGCGTTCGCTCGACGCCGCCCGCGTCGGGCGAGACCATCACGGCATCGCGACCGACGCTGCTGCGCAAGGGCTCGAGCAGCACCGGGAGGGCAAAGAGATTGTCGACAGGGATGTTGAAGAAGCCCTGGATCTGCCCGGCGTGCAGGTCCATGGTCAGCACGCGGTTGATGCCCGACGTCGAAATCAGATCCGCCACGAGCTTGGCCGTGATCGGCGTGCGACCCGCTACCTTGCGGTCCTGCCGTCCGTAGCCGAAGTACGGGATCACAGCCGTGATGCTCGCGGCGCTCGAGCGACGAAGCGCGTCGGCCATGATGAGCAGTTCCATCAGATGGTCGTTCGCGGGCGAGCACGTGGACTGAACGATGTACGTGTCCACACCGCGTACGTTCTCGCCGATCTCGACGGCGATCTCGCCGTCGGAGAAACGAGCCACTTTCGCACGAGCGAGCGGCACTTCGAGATGCTGCGAGATTCCCTGAACCAGGCCAGCATTGGAATTGCCGGCGAACAAGCAGATCGACTTGAACATCGTCTCTCGCTCCGTCGTGGACGAGCCGTGGCGCGCAGACCGACACTCGACGGGATGTGAGTGTCGCGCGGCGTCTAGCATCCGGGTTCTGCAAGTGTCAACGTGCTCGCGCGCATGCGTGATACGCGCGTGAGATCGCAGCAATCGATCTACGGTACGGAGGCCGAGTAGCCACGGATGCGGTACACGAGACGGCCGGTCAATTCGCGCAACGCTTCTGTACTCGTCTCGAGCGCAGATGCCCGAGGCAACCAAGTGCTGTCCTGTAGGCGAGGATCGTAGGTGCGTGGATCGACCGGCAACGTGTCGACCGGCAACCCCGCTGCCTGGAAGCACTCGCGTGCTCGCTGCATGTGAAAACGGCTGGTGATCATCACGACCGAGTGCCATTCGTGCTCGCGCACCATGCGCGCGCTGTTCACCGCGTTGTCGTGCGTGTTGGCCGCGTTGCGGTCGAGCACGATGCGTGAATCGGGAACGCCCCAACGCACCAACTGAGCACGCATGGCGTCCACCTCGACGCCGCCGCTGGTGAGAAGCAGCGTGTGCGCGCGCCCCGAGCGAAACAGATCGTAGGCCACCAGAAGGCGCTCCACGCTCTCGTTGTAGGTCATGGCATCGCGATGGGACTCGAACACCCTGCGTTCGATCAGCCCACCGAGGACAATGGCTACGTCGTAGTCGATGGTGGGTCTGTATGTCTGCCGCGCAGACGACTCGACGCTGAGCATCAGTCGATTGGAAACGGGTTCGACGGAGAACGCGCAGAGAATCGCCACGGCACTGGCGCCGAGCCATGCACGTTTTCGCGCGCGCTCGGGGCGCCCGAAGGGAAGCGCGAACAGGGCGAGCACCACGGCCCACGTGAGCGGCGCGACGAGAACATCGAGGGTCTTCGACAGAATGTAGAACATCGAGCTGCACAGCATACCCGTGTGGCCCGACGGGGCGAAAGCGGGTATACGCCCGTCGCGTGTCTCCCCAGGCGAGGAAACTGGCGTATCGCATCGCCGTCACGCTTGCACTGTTGGGCGCGGTCGTCGTCGGCGCACTGCTCGCGGTCCGCGGAGCGCGCACGCGCCCGCCGGCACGAGCGCGGCGCGTGGTGCTCTCGGGTGTGCGCACGTTCGCTTCGCCGACTCGCGACGCTGGGCGCGCGGAGCCGGTTGCAACGGTGCTTCCGCCGGCAGACGCCGCGGCGCCCCGTCCGCCGTGGCCGCCTCCACTGCTCAACCCCTCGGCGAATCTTCGGATGGCGTGGGATCTCGCTCTAGGCCGGCCGAGCGCACACGAGATCTTGTTTACGTTCGACGACGGACCGAATCCTGGAACCACGGATCGCCTTCTCGGAATGTTGGACCGCGCACACTACAAGGCCGCCTTCTTCGTGTGCGGATGGCGACTCGAGACGGACGAACCGCTGCGCACGCGCGCACGCGCGCTCTTGCGCGATACCTTCGCGCGCGGACACATGATCGGCAATCACACGGTTCACCATCTCGACATGGCCAATCTCGCGCACGAGCGGGTCGTCTACGAGGTCGACCACAATGCCCAGTTGATCGAAGAGGTGATCGGTGTGCGGCCGCATCTGTTCCGTCCGCCGTACGGTTCGTACTCCGAGGACGTTCGTGATCGCATCGCCCGGCGGGCCGACGAGCTCATGCTCTGGAGCATCGATTCGCACGACTGGCAGATGGTCGGCAACGCGCAAGCCGTTGCCATGAACGTAATTCGACTGATCGGAAACATGGCTGGCGGCACAGTGCTCTTGCACGACACCCATCCATGGAGCGTGTCGGCCGCACAGATGATCTTCCGCTGGCTCGAGACCGAGAACCGCGACCGGCTCGCACACGGCCGCGAACCCTATCGCGTGGTCGATCCGGCGGAGTTCATCGAAGGGGCACGGGTTCGCATCCCGAGGATCCTCGCCGACCAGCAAGCGCGCCGCGAAGCCGACGCTCGCGCGGCTCGGCGCGCGCGCGACCAGGACGCGGCCGCGGGATCGCCCGGCGAACCGCAGTCCGACGCGGGCCCGCCCGCCCGCGAGCCGACCACGCTGGGGACCGCGGGCATGGGCTCGTCGGCGCCATAGACGCAATTCCCAGAGCTCCGATCGCAGGCTTTCAAAAACGAAATCCGACCTTCCAGTCGCGCTTCGAAACCGCACGGCGGCGTGCCAGAAACGCTCGTGGTTTCGCAAACGCGCGTCTCCAAACTGGCTGGCACACCGAGTGCATTGCTAGAGCATCAGACGGCAGCGAGCTGTGGCGCCCCCCCCGCCAACCTCGCTGCCGATCTTCTTTCTCCCATCGGCGTTCGAGTGCGGGGTCGCGGCTCGATGTGCTGGAAGCGGTGTTGTCGAAAGAGCAGACTCACCGCCCATGTTCAACGCGTCGGCTCACGTTCCTCTGCCGGTCAACGAACCGGTTGAATCCTATGCTCCGGGGTCACCCGAGCGCGCCGCGCTGAAGCAGGCGCTCGGAGAAATGGGCGCGGAGACCCTCGAACTGCCGTTGCTCGTCGGCGGGCGCGAGATTCGAACCGGCGACCTCGGCGAGGCGCGCAGCCCGCACGACCACCGTCGGGTGCTGGCTCGGTATCACAAGGCCGGGACCACCGAGGTGACTGCGGCCATCGAAGCTGCGCGCGAGGCGCAGGGGCCATGGTCGCGTCTGCCGTGGACGCAGCGCGCCGCGGTGTTTCTCCGTGCCGCCGAGATGCTAGCCGGAAAATATCGTCCCGTTCTGAACGCGGCGACCATGCTGGGTCAGAGCAAGACCGCCCACCAGGCCGAGATCGATTCGGCGTGTGAGCTGATCGACTTCTGGCGATTCAACGTGGCGTTTCTCGAACGCATCCTGTCTGAGCAACCGCAGAGTGCGCCCGGCACGTGGAATATTCTCGAGTCGCGCGCACTCGAGGGTTTCGTATTCGCGGTGACACCATTCAACTTCACGGCGATCGCCGGAAACCTTCCGTCGGCACCCGCGCTGATGGGCAATACTGTCGTATGGAAGCCGGCGAGCACGGCGGTGTACAGCGCTCACTTCATCATGCAGATCCTTCGGGAGGCAGGCCTGCCCGACGGGGTGATCAATCTCGTGTACGGCTCGGGGGGCGTCGTAGGGGACCCCGTGCTCGCGAGCCCACATCTCGCCGGGCTGCACTTCACGGGTTCCTCGAGCGTCTTCAACCAGATGTGGGAAACTGTCGGACGGAATATCTCGAAGTACAAGACCTACCCGCGCATCGTCGGCGAGACGGGAGGCAAGGACTTCGTATTCGTGCACACCAGCGCCGATCTCGACGCGGCCGCGGTGGCCATCGTTCGCGGTGCATTCGAGTACCAAGGACAGAAGTG
>Ga0224495_10003304_pt1 | contig 9997 bp, 9 predicted proteins | sample SF_Jul11_sed_USG_FD_168128 | JGI IMG/M metagenome (GOLD analysis project Ga0224495, IMG submission 168128) | Sediment microbial communities from San Francisco Bay, California, United States - SF_Jul11_sed_USGS_4_1 | ecosystem: Environmental > Aquatic > Marine > Sediment | place: USA: California...
GTAGTATTAAAAAATAAATAAATATTACAGAATTAAAGCCGATAGATTGATATGCATGTAAAAGAAAATATCATTGCCGATGATAATTCTCCGGATGATGCTGAAAACGATCAGGCAGAAAACCTAAGACGCCTTGTAGAGGTGAATGAGAAGGCAAATATTATAGAAAAACATAAATCAGGCTCAATGAAGCATGATAAAAGAAAAAATGTAAATACCCGTGTTATTACTGTAACAAGTGGCAAAGGTGGAGTTGGTAAAACATCTGTTTCCGTAAATCTGGCGCTGGCCCTGGTAAAATTAGGAAAAAAAGTACTGTTATTTGACGGAGATCTGGGCCTGGCAAATATTAACGTATTACTAGGAATAATTCCAAAGTTTAATTTATATCATGTTGTAAAAGGAACGAAAACACTTCAGGAAATAATAATTACCTTACCCGAAGGTCTCGATATTATTGCCGGAGCCTCTGGTTATTCTGTTTTGGCAAACCTTGACTATAATGAACGGGGAAGAATTCTGGAGGAGTTTGCAAAACTTGCAGGTTATGATATCATGATAATTGATACAGGAGCAGGGGTCAGTACCAGTGTTATTGGATTTGTGTTGCCTGCGGATGAGGTTATTGTTTTAACCACACCAGAACCGACATCAATTACCGATGCTTATGGAATAATAAAATCTATTGTTCTCGTGGCACCAGAAAAACAGATTAAACTTGTGGTAAATAGAACTGTTTCTGCTCTCGAAGCCCGAAAGGTAACCGAGCGGGTAATTAATATATCAGGTCAGTTTTTAAATGTAAAAGTTGAAAATGGTGGATTTATTTTTGATGATGAAAATGTTGGAAAGGCAATTCGCAAGCAAAAGCCATTTATGACCTTGTTCCCGAATTCGAAAGCGAGCGGTTGTTTAAGAGTGCTGGCAGGAAAACTTGTAAATAAACCAGTTGAATTTGATGATTCCCCGGGAATTTCAGGATTTTTTAAAAAGGTTTTTGGTGACAATTCTCCTAAATGATTAAAGAATTAATAAATGAAATCTCAATACGTATAGCAATATTATTTTCTATTATTGCCTATATAATTTCATTATTTACATCTATTGTTTTTGGTTCTACAATTCTTATGATACTGGTTAAACCTTTAATTTCTGCAATGGTGGTTGGCATAGTTGCTTTTGCACTTTATAAACTTATAAAAGTATTTGTACCAGAATTTACCGATGTGGTTGAACAAAGCAGTTCTCCTCAAGGGTCCACCTCGGAGGAAGAACAGATGTATGATGATATCCTGGGTGATGATTTGTACAGCAACCAGAAGAATGAAGCTGTGGGTGATGAAGAGTATGATAACCAGCTAGAGAATGATTCTTTTGACGATGAGCAAAAAAACGAGAAAAAAAAGAAGCCCAAACCAAGATCTTCAGGGAATAATATTATGGTTGAGGGCGTTCCCCTTGAAAAAGATCCGGATTTAATGGCGAAAGCTGTAAAGCATATTCTCGACACGGATGAGACGTAATAATGAAAAAGGTTGACGGGGATAATAAAAGTCATTAACTGGTACTATTCGACAAGTGATACAGGTTATTAATGAGTACAAAACCAAGCCATTATGATGAGACAGATGAACAGGATCTCTGGAAAGAGTATGTAAAAACAAAAAACCCTGAAATCCGTAAATACTTTATAAAAAAATATGCGCCACTTGTGAAGTACGTTGCCGGAAAAGTTGCAATCGGTATGCCTCATAATGTTGAGTTTGATGACCTTGTAAGTTACGGAAATTTTGGGTTATTAGATGCAATTGAAAAATATAATCCAGATAAAGAAGTTAAATTTAAGACCTACGCCATGACACGAATCAGGGGGGCTGTCTTTGATGAATTGAGAACTATAGACTGGATTCCCCGTTCCATAAGACAAAAGGCAAAACATGTGGAAAAAACCATTGTTGAGCTCGAGAACAGACTTGGTAGAACCGTGGAAGATGAAGAGATTGCCCAGGAACTCGAACTAAGTATGGATGAGTTTCATATTTTAGTGTCGAAAATCTCAGGAACAAGTCTGGTTTCTCTAAATGACATCTGGCATGGAAATGATGAGTCTGATGAACTATCTTTTATGGAGACCATTGAGTCACCATCGAACATGAACCCTGATGTAATGGTGGAGCGTGAAGAGACAAAGGATTTAATTATTGAATCGATAAAACGACTGCCTGAAAAAGAGAAAAAAGTTATTGTACTTTATTATTATGAAGATCTGACATTAAAAGAAATTGGGGATGTGCTTGAGGTTACAGAGTCCAGAGTCTCCCAGTTGCATACTAAAGCTATTATGCGTTTGCGTGGCAGGCTTGCGCAGATGAAAAACACCATGTAATTTTAGTGGAACATCCATCTAAAATTTTAAATCAGCTAAATATTCATGCATTAAAAAAGTTTGGTCAGAACTTTTTAGTGAACACCGATTCCCTTAAAAATGTTGAAACTATATTTGACAAAAACAAAACAATTCTTGAGATCGGTCCTGGAACAGGTAGTGTAACAGAATATTTATTAAGCAGAAATTTCTCATTGGTTTTGTCTGAAATAGACAATACGCTTGTACGTTATCTTGACTCCTGTTTGGGAAGCAGGGTTGAGATTATTCATGGTGATTTTCTTGAAATTGATATGGAGGCCATCAAAAGAAAAGGGGTTACCCAGATTATTGGGAATCTGCCATTTTATATTACAACACCGATTATAGAAAAAGTTATGAAAGAGATGCCTTTTATTGAATTGATGCTTATTGGTATTCAAAAAGAGGTTGCCGAAAGAATTATTGCGAAGAAAGGAAATTCTCTTTCATTATTTATGCAGATTTATGGCGATTCATCTGTTTTTTCCAGAATAAAAAGAGGAAATTTTTATCCGGCTCCTGAGGTTGATGCGGTCTGGCTCTTATGGAGGAGGAATCCACAGAGTGATTCACCAGTCGAGCTGGAAACATTAATACGCGGGGCATTTTGGGGCAAAAGGAAAAATATTGTAAATTCATTTTGCAAGAATCCATTTTTTGAAAAGTATGAATATGCGAAAAAGTGGCCTGAAAAAATTAAAGCTTTGCCCTGGTTACAGGAAACAAGTTATAGAGCCGATGCTCTGGAACTAAGTGATTACATAAAAATTCTAAATGAGATTAAAAAAATATTTTAACTATTGGATACTTTGGGATATTTACCCAAAATATCAGTTATCTGATGAAAAATAGACTGGGCATCCATTTGATATTTTTTTTCTATGCTGAGTATAGATCCATGTTCAATAAAAAGTTCAGGGTAGGCAAAGTTAAAAACAGATCCATGGAATTTATCCATCAGATGACTTTTTATCTGTTGCCCGATTCCACCGGTAACAATATGATTTTCAATTGTAAATACAAATTTTTTGTTACGTACTCTATTTTCAATTTCAATCCAATCAAGAGGCTTAATACTTCGCAGCGATAATATTTCACAGTTTATACCAGTTTTTTTAAGTTGTTCTGCTGCACTGACTGCATGAGTAAGCATTACACCTTCTGTAATTAAAATAATGTCCAATCCTTTCTGGATAACTTTTGCCTTAAAAAAATTTTCATCTGTTTCGGAAAATTTAAACTGAGTAAAGCTTTCTTTTTTAAAGCTTAATTTTGGAAATCTGACTGCAATGGGTCCATCATTGTATTGGTGCATGAATTCAAGCATCTGCATCAGTTCCAGTTCATTTGATGCTGATAATATTTTCAGGTTTGGAACCGGAGAAAGAAAACCGATATCATAAATCCCCTGATGTGTTTCCCCATCTCCTCCAACAATTCCAGCTCGATCGATAACAATTCGAACCGGTAGATTCATAAGGCAAATATCATGGATCAGCTGATCATAGCCTCTTTGCAGGAATGTTGAGTAGATACACAAAAATGGTTTTAATCCACTATGAGCCAACGCTGCACTGAAGCTTGTAGCGTGCTGTTCTGTTATGCCGGTATCAAAAAATCGTTCCGGATATGTGCCAGCAAAACTGGTTAACCCTGAACCCTCCATCATTGCCGGAGTAATGACACAAACCCGGGAATCTGCTGCTGCAAGTTGAGAAAGAGTTTGTCCTGCAAATTCGCTTAAAGGCCAATTAGCATCAGTTTCCAGTTTTGCAATTCCGGTGGCCTTTTCAAAAGGATTTACTCCGTGGTAGGCAGTTGGATCATTTTCTGCAGGTATATATCCCTTTCCTTTTTTTGTTACCAGGTGAAGAAGGGTAGGTTGTTCCAGATTTTCCAGTTTTCGAAACATATGTACCAGTTTAATAACATCATGTCCATCCAATGGGCCAAGGTATCGAAATCCAAGTTCTTCGAAAAATTGATGCTCAGTTAAAATTGATTTCATATTACTGGCAAATCGTAGAATCATACGGGTCGAAATTTCACCTATTATAGGAAATATTCGTAGAAACTTCAGCCATGAATGCATCCAGTTTTTGTAAAAGCGGGTATTAATTAATGATGTCAGAACATAACTCAAGGCACCAACATTTTTTGATATACTCATTTCATTGTCATTAAGTAAAACCAGAAAAGGAATTTTTAATCCCCCTGCATGATTCATTGCTTCAAAAGCAGTGCCCGTGGCGATTGAGGCGTCACCTATAATGCTGATTACACGATTTTTTGAACCCTTTATTTTATTGGCAACTGCTTCACCAACTCCCAGACTTATACTGTTTCCAGCATGTCCTGAATTATACGAGTCATGCGGAGACTCTTCCTTTCTGGGGAATCCGCTTAAACCTTTAAATTGTCGTACAGTGTGTAGTTGATTCTTTCTGCCGGTTAATATTTTATGTGTGTATGTTTGATGGCCAACATCCCATATGAATATATCTTCGGGAGAGTTATATGTATAATGCAGGGCAATCGTAAGTTCCACAGAACCCAGGTTGGAAGAGAGATGACCTCCGGACTGACTTATAGTATTTATCAGATATGATCTGATTTCATCACAAAGCTGAGGTAGTTGTTCTATCTTTAATTTCTTTAGATCGTCGGGAGAATTTATGGAGTCAAGCAAACTCATTTCTGTTAAAGTTGAATACCGTATTCATATATCAGTACAGGAATTGATTCTTTTATAATATAGACCACCCTGGTTACTGGTTCAATTAATGCTTCATCTATTTTCTCCGTAACCGGCTCCCCATTAATCTTTAAACATTTATTTTGCTGAATTAACTTGTTCAGGTTTTCAATAACATCTCCAGGGGCAAGAAAAAGTTTGTTTTTACTTTCCGGACATACAAGGATCTCGAGAAGTTGAGAATTCATAGGCAATGCTAAAAAAAATATACTCACCGTAAATAAAATTATGTTTTGATTTGTCGGGGTAAATTCTATTTTTTTTTAAAAAAATCAGATGAAATAAAAAGCTTGTCACCTTGTTAACTTGAATAATTTCATCATAAATGCATTTTTGGGGGCGTAGCTCAGTTGGGAGAGCGTTTGAATGGCATTCAAAAGGCCAGGGGTTCGATTCCCCTCGTCTCCACACGCTTTGAGTAAGCAATCATAAATACAAGAGGTATAGATATGAAGAAAAATGATATTGAAAAATTACTTGATAAAGAAGCAGATTCTCTGATTTCTCATAAATGTGAAAAGATATTAAAAGAAAAAATTATACATCCCGGAAAAAATTATATTGATCAGGTTATGGCTGCAAGCGACAGAACTAATCAGGTTTTACGAAATTTTCAGACTCTCTTAAATCATGGACGACTTCAGGGAACAGGTTATTTATCTATACTTCCTGTTGATCAGGGAATCGAACATTCAGCTGGAGCTTCATTTGCTCCCAATGCGGATTATTTTGATCCTGAAAATATTATAAAGCTTGCAATCGAAGGGGGAACAAATGGTGTCGCATCTACACTTGGTGGCATGGGACTTGTTTCCAGAAAGTATGCTCATAAAATTCCTTTTATAGTAAAAATTAATCATAATGAACTGCTCACTTTCCCTAATAAGTTTGACCAGGTGATGTTTGCTTCTGTCAAGCAGGCATGGGATATGGGGGCTATTGGTGTAGGCGCTACGATATATTTTGGTTCAGAAGAATCTACGCGACAGATACAGGAGGTAGCGGAAGCTTTTTCGTATGCTCATGAAATGGGAATGATAACCATTTTATGGTGCTACTTAAGAAATAACGGGTTTAAGATAGATGGAAAAGATTATCATACAAGTGCCGATCTGACCGGACAGGCCAATCATCTGGGTGTTACTATCGAGGCAGATATAATTAAACAAAAACTTCCCGAAATAAACGGTGGTTTTAAAGCAGTTAACAAATCAAACAGTTATGGGAAGTTTTCTGAAAAAATGTATTCAAATTTAACCACAGAGCATCCTATTGATCTGGTACGATATCAAGTTGCCCATAATTATATGGGTAAAATCGGATTGATAAATTCAGGTGGAGCAGCTGGGGCCAACGATTTAGCAGATGCTGTCAGAACTGCTGTTATCAACAAGCGCGGAGGCGGAATGGGTTTAATTAGCGGAAGAAAAGCCTTTCAAAAACCTTTAAAAGAAGGTATTGCTATTCTAAATGCCATTCAGGATGTATATCTTGATTCAGATATAACAATCGCTTGATGAAAGGTCAAGCACCTGAGTGTTGATCTACAATTTTTCTCAAAGAGATCGGATCAAATGGTTTAGAAATCCATCCGTATGCACCTAGGGACTTTGTCTTTTCCTTGTTTAATTTATCTGTTTCTGTGGTAAGGATGATCACCGGTACATTTTTGTAAGCTTCATATTTGGGATCAGTCTTTAATATTTTTAAAAACTCATACCCATCCATTACAGGCATATTTAAATCACATAGTATTATATGAACACTTTTCCCATTCAAATAGGTTAAAGCAGCTTCTCCATGCCTTGCTTCAATTACATTATAACCCGCCTCTTCAAGAATTTCCCTAATTACTTGTCTTAATGATGCTGAGTCTTCAATTGTCATTACAGTTTTTTTCATGTGTTTTCCTTTCGAAATAATGAATTACAATTTATCTTTATCAGGATTAATCTGTAAAGAATAAAAATTCTGCTTAAACCGTAAAAATAAATGATTTTTCAGGTTGAGTTGTCATTTTGATTTAATGCCTATAATCTCAAGAATGAGAGATGTTTTATTAAAGTCCATATCTTTTTAGACCAATATTGTATTAAGGATGAAGAATGGAATTTTTAAAAAAATTTAATGATTTATATTTTCATGAGCAGCTTTTGAGCTGGGTAATAATCGGTTTAATTTTTATTGTAGGTTTAATTTTCAGAAAACCGGTGAAATTTATTATACGAAAAGTAGCATATTTAATGTTTCCATCATTTGTAAAAAATCTTTCTGAAAGTGAAAGGATGCAGATTTCCGAACCAATTGCATGGACTATTTTATCGCTTTTATGGACAATATCATTGGAATTTATCGATACAACCGAAGCTCAATATAACATTATTCACAGAGGTGTGGGAATAATTTTTACTTTTTCATTCATAATACTCTTGATTCGTGTTATCTATTTATTTACGTCAAGGATGGAATCTCTCTTGATGAAAGAGGATATCATTATTGATAAAACCATGGTTCCTGTAATAACCAAGGTTATTAAAGTCATTGCAATTATTATTATTGTCTTAATTGGTATGCAGAACCTTGGAGTAAATTTAATGTCTCTGATTGCAGGATTGGGGTTAGGAGGCCTGGCTTTTGCTCTTGCGGCAAAAGATACTGTTTCAAACTTGTTTGGGTCAATGATGATTATTATAGATAAGCCATTTAAAGTCGGAGACTGGGTTATCATGAATGATGTTGAGGGGTATGTTGAAGAGATAGGATTTCGCTCCACAAGAATCAGGACATTTTATAACTCTTTAGTAAGCATGCCCAACTCTATTGTTGCCAATATACACATAGACAATATGGGCAAAAGAAAATTTCGAAGAGTAAAGTTTAACATGGGTATTACTTATGACACAACCCCGGATAAAATAGAAAAACTAACATCAGGTATAAAGAAAATTATCAATGATATGGAAGAAAGTGAAAAAGATAATTGCCATGTTGTTTTCAACGAATTTTCAGATTTCAGCTTAAATATTTTAGTCTATTTTTTTATTCATGTAGATTCATATGCAGATGAGTTACTGGTAAAGGAGAAGCTTTTATTATCCATACATACGCTGGCGAGGAAAACAAAAATTAATTTTGCTTTCCCGACGAGTACAGTTCATATTTCCAGGAATTGATTATCTTTATTTAGATCATGGTCTTAAACTGAGCTGTTAAATCATGATGTCTCTGGGTTTTGATCCGATTTGTGGTCCGATATATCCGCGAGCTTCGAATGCTTCTATAAGTCTTGCTGCCCGATTGTATCCTATACGTAATCTTCTTTGCAGGTAGCTTGCAGATGCTTTGTTGCTTTCCTTAATAATATTCCAGGCCTCATCGAATAAACTTTCATCTTCCGCCTCGAGTTCACTTAAATTTGCCTTCGGGTCTTCAAGTGTGATATAAGAGGGCTTGCCGCTTTTTTTTATCATTTCTACAACATTTTCCACTTCAATATCTTCTACAAGTGGTGATTGTGCGCGGATAAGCTGAGCTTTTGAAGGGTGCTTAAAGAGCATATCCCCTTGTCCAAGAAGTTGTTCCCCACCATTTGAGTCGAGGATGGTTCGCGAGTCAGTTTTTTGAGCAACCTGTAATGCTATTCGTGCAGGACAGTTCGCCTTTATTAATGCAGTAATTACATCGACGGAAGGTCTTTGAGTAGCAAGAATTAAATGAATTCCGACAGCACGTGCTTTTTGAGAAAGACGAATAATACTGGATTCGACCTCCTTTCCGGCTACCATCATCAGATCACCCAACTCATCAATTAAAACAACTATATAAGGCATAGGTGCTATTTTCGATTTTTTACTGTTTTTGTTGTACGTTTTTATTTTTTCATTATAAATAAAAATGTCACGTGATCGCATTTCAGCCATGTCTTCATAGCGTCTTTCCATCTCTTCAACAGCCCAGTTCAAGGCTAAAATGGCTTTTTGTGGGTCAACAATTACAGGGTGTAGCAGATGCGGAATGTCATTAAAATGGGATAACTCGACCAGTTTGGGATCAACCAGGAGCAGACGTACCTGTTCGGGACTTTTAGATAATATTAAACTGGTTATAAAAGCATTAATGGCCACTGATTTACCTGAACCTGTTGCACCCGCAATTAGAAGGTGGGGCATTTTACACAAATCTTCCAGAAGAAGGTTTCCTGATATATCTTTGCCGAGGGGAAGAGGTAAATTACCTCCGAATTCTTTGTACTCTTGATGATTCATTATATCCCCAAGTAGTACGCGAGCTCTTTTCTGGTTTGGTATCTCAATTCCAATAGTAGATCGTCCAGGAATGGGGGCCTCGATCCTTACCCGTATTGCTTCGAGAGCCATCGCCAGCTCATCAGAAAGACTTAAAATCCTGTTCACCTTTATTCCAGGTGGTATTTTTAATTCATATCTTGTAATAATGGGACCTTTCTGCAAACCCACAACCCTTGCTTCTACTCCAAACTCTTCAAGTGTCTCTTCGAGTTTTTCAATAATTTTCTGAGCTTCTGCAGGGTTTTCGTAATTATCAACTGTTTTGTCTGTTTTTAAAAGAGTAAACGGAATGTGGTATTGCTCAGCATTTTTTATTTCAGGAGTAACCGAAGAGGGGATGAAGTCACCATGATCCAGTATGTAGTTTTTAATTTTAGAATCTGAGTCATGCTGATCAGATTCTGATTTTATTTCAGTTTTCTTGTCAAATGAGTGATTTGGGAAGCTATTTTCTTCTTCTGCTTCTGCTTCTGCTGCTGCTTCTGCTGCTGCTGCTGCTGCTGCTGCTGCTGCTGCTGCTGCGTCTAA
>Ga0224495_10003305_pt1 | contig 9996 bp, 11 predicted proteins | sample SF_Jul11_sed_USG_FD_168128 | JGI IMG/M metagenome (GOLD analysis project Ga0224495, IMG submission 168128) | Sediment microbial communities from San Francisco Bay, California, United States - SF_Jul11_sed_USGS_4_1 | ecosystem: Environmental > Aquatic > Marine > Sediment | place: USA: California...
CAGGCAACTGCCGCATCTCTTTCAGCTGCGCGGGAGGCTTCAACTCCCGCTGCTGCTCGATCCTTTCTTCCTCCCGGCTGCGCTGCCTTTCCCTCTCCACGGCAGGCTGCTGCGCATCCCGGCTCCTTTTCCTGATCTCGGGCTGAGGCACGACCGGCTTCTGTGGCTGCTCCGTTTTCCTTTCCTCAGGCAACTGCCGCATCTCTTTCGGTTTTGGGGGCATAGCTTTTTCGGGCTGTTCAGTTTCAAGTTGCCGCTTGCGTCCGACAGGCGTCGTCTCCGGTTCTTCGGTCCTGACGCCGGTTCCCTTTTTAGGGACTTCCATCCTTCTGACCGGCATCGTCCCCGGTGTTGCCTGTGGCGCAAAAACCGACCTGTTCGGCTCTCTGACAAACCGGCGTTTTTCCTTTAATACCTTCACCTCTGTCTCCCTGACTCTCCTGGGAGGTTCCTTCGCTTTTGGAATCTCCCTTATGACCGGTATCCTGGTAGCCCTTTCAGGTGCGATCCTGGGCCTGCCGACGTTTATTCTCTCCTTCAGAAAAGGGTTTTCCCTGACCTTGATGTCCTCACGCTTGCCCCTCAGGAACGTATCGTGAGGAACCACGGTTACCGCGTTATTCACATGGACGTTCCGGTAGACTTTCTTTACCACAACCTTATTGATATTCACATGTGTGATATTGACGCTGTGAGGGCCGTAATGACCGTACCCGTAATACGTCTCTCTCGGCGCGAGAGGCACCCACGCAACATACGTCGGCGTATACACCCAGCCCACATATCCGGGCCCCCAGTAAACGGCACCCCTGGGAGGCGGCACCCAGCACCATCCGAAAGAGGTGACAAATGTCCATCGTCCATAGTGATACGGGGCCCAGCCCCACGGCTCATGTGCTATCCATACGTAATCTCCGCCTATCCACACCCACCTGCCGTGGCGGTAGGGAGCCCAGCCGGCCGAGATATACACTGTGGGTGTCCAGACATACCCGTATGCGCCCGTGTATATCCATCGTCCGTTGTTGTCAAAATCACTCGCGTACCCCTCCAGTTCGTCCGGGAGGTACTGTGAACTGTAGCCCCTTTCCTCATATCTTTTGTCTCTGTCCCTGTTCCATTCTTCCCATTCATCCGGGCTTCCAAGCGGCGAAAGGTCGGCGTAATCATCTCCGAGAGAGAGCATCCTGCCCGCGCCAACCCTCGTTTTGCCGCTTCTGCTCTCCGCGTACAAGGCGCCCCTGAACACGGAAACATCCGTATCGCCGTTTTGTGCCACCGCGACATTAAATCTGGCCGCGTCATACACCCTTACCGACGCGACCGGGCTATCCATCTGGATAATGTTGTCCCTTCCCCCGCTGAAGTTCACATACGCCTGTCCGAGGCTCAGGTAAAACTGAAGAGAACCCTGTTCAGCGGTTAGGATCTCGAGGGCGGATTCTTCATCAAGCCTGACAGCAGTTCCGTTTCGTGCCTGGATCTCTGCGCGTGATCCTTCGGGCACCCATATGCGGTCACCGCCCCTGAGCGGCATGTTGACCGCGGCAGGAACCCAATCAGTGGTATCCTCCGTTATTAGCTGTACATCGCCGTCCACAAGACTTATCCGCAGTTCGCCAAGGTCCTCAGCCATCGCATATGACGGCAGAAACATAAAAATAAAGAGTATGAATGCTTTTGTTATTTCCCCTGCTTTCATTTTTTCCTCCGGTTCAGTGCCTTATGCTTATTAAACATCAGATCATGCTGATATGTTACAACTTTTTTTCTCACCGCCGTCGTCCTTTTTGAGATTATTTAACCAGCAGTTTGTGAAGGGACTGTGAACTTTTTCTTCGACCGCCGTCATTTCATAATTCTTCACAATTGCCGGGCGTTTCAGGGAAAATGAAGCGGTTCCCGGGCAAGCTTTTTATTCCGGAAACGGAATTTCAGCGTCCATGTTCCTGAACTGTTTATAAAGGAGGTATCCTCCCCAGGCAAATGCGGCGATCATCAACAGGGTCCCGATGCCATGCGCGGTCTTCGCGAGCGCATGATCGTACTGAAGCAGGCCGGATTCACGGAGAAGGTATTCCCAGTCATGGTAATCATCCACGTCGCGTCCGGTAACGCCTCCCAAAAGTATCATCCTGAGTTCCCTCGCGTCATTGATATAGGGCGCGAGGTCCATCATGCTTTCTCCCGTCCACCAGAGGGATACTGATGCGCCGAACGTGTCCCGGGTCTTCAGAAGAAAGGTGAGAAGGCAGATCATCGGGACAAGAAGCTGCATAAGGCTTCCGCCCAGTACTCCCATGAACCGGCCGAAAGGGCTGAAGATCAGGTGGCCGGCTTCATGAAAGGGAAGATTGATAAGATGCATGAAACTCTCTCCCGCGTAATTGCCCTCTATGGAGGAGAAGATGAACTTCAGTCCCCATCCGAAGATGAAGACGAAGAGCAGGACTCTGCCGGCAAAAGGAAAAAGGTGCACTTCGGGTTTGACGTAAAGAAAAAGCTCCCTGAAAAATGATTGCCACGGGGCTCTTCGCGTTTCCCCGGCGGTCGGAGCTTCAGGAGAAGCCGCAGTTGAAGCCGGGCCGGCCTGATGCTTCTGTTTCAATTCATACTTGGAAAAAATGATGCCGCATCTCGGACATTCGGCTTCCGCAACAGGCTGCTCAAACCCGCACTTGGGACATTTCATTCTTCACCCTTGTCTTTCATCGGAATGAAGCGTACCACCTGAATATCCCTGTTTTGAACATGCACCTCATCATTTTACCATAGTGGAGAAAAGACTATCGGGAAGAAAACAAAAAACCCTGCGGCATAACCGCAGGGCCTGTTAAATCCGATGTTGTCTATCCAGGGATATTCCCTGTATCTTAAAATTTTACCTGCGGGGTTTTTTCTTCTCCCTGGGGGATCTCATAGTATTCCGCGGCAGAGACGCCCGCGATCGAGGCAAAAAATCTGCCGAAGAAGGTCCTTCTGTAGGTATTGAGCGACTGCACCGCTTCATTGTACCTTTGCCTCTCGACCGCTATTCTGTTCTCCGTGCCTTCCAGGCTGTCCTGGAGTTTATTGAAGTTCTCGTTTGCCTTGAGCTGCGGATATGTCTCCCTCAGGACGAGAAGCCTTGAAAGGACCCCCTCAAGCTGGTTCGAGGCCTGAATCTTTCCCTTTACGTCCTTTGCCTGAAAATATTTTGTCCTCGCCTCGGCGATATTCTCGAATATCTCCTTTTCATGCTTGGCGTATCCCTTAACCGTCTCCACGAGATTCGGTATCAGGTCATATCTCCTCTTCAACTGGTTTTCGACCTGCGCCCATTTGCCCTTCACATTCTCATCCATGGAAACGACATTGTCATATCCTGTCCTGACCCAGCCGAACAGCCCAAGACCGATCACTGCCAGAACAGCTGCTGCAATCAATGCTATCTTCAACCCTTTTCCCATTAAAAACCTCCCTTAAACAGAATATTTAAATGCATGGTTATACTTCTTTCCCTTTTCCAATGCTGAATATATTTTTACCATATAAACTACCAGCCCCCGGATGCGCCGCCGCCGCCGAAACCGCCTCCGCCTCCGCCAAAGCCGCCGCCTCCGCCAAAGCCTCCGCCTCCGCCAAAGCCGCCGCCATCGCCCCATCCCCTTCTTCCGCCGCCCATTGAAGAAGCGAACAGCAGCAATAAAAACAGACGAGGATTGGTTATGAATAAAATTATGGCTCCAATAAATAACAGCAGGGTAAAGATCATCCCGACAATGCCGCCGCCCTTTCTTGTCTTGCCTGCATATACATCCCTGGTGAACTTCGGCATGCCTGTTATATCGACTCCTTCGCTTGCGGCTATTTCGTTTGCTGTGGCAAGGGTCGCGGCGAAAATTCCTGAAGAGTAGTCACCTTTCTGGAAATAAGGAACGAGGTACTGACGGCCTATCGTCCCGACAAGGCTGTCAGGAAGCACCCCTTCAAGCCCGTAACCGATCTCGAAGCGATATTTTCTGTCTTCGTAGGCAACAACAAGCAATACCCCGTTGTCCTTCCCTTTCTGTCCCAGTTTCCACCGGTCATGCGCGGTGGTCAGGGAAAATTCCTCGAGCGATGCCCCTTCGAGTGACTGAACCGTCAGAACGACCACCTGCGCGGTTGTCTTCTGTTCCAGTTCCTTAAGGTACCCGTTTAAATTACTCTCGACCCCGTCATCGACGATGCCGGCCAGATCCACCACATAGGCGGATGGCATCTGCGGCACCGGCGGCACAACGGCAAAAGTCGCCGATGCAAAAACAAAAAAGAAGGCGATTACAATGCAGAGAGACTTATACCTGAACTTCATCAATAATTTTCCCTATCTTCTCTGTGGCAGAATAGTATTCCTCAAAAACAGTGACGAGTTCATCTTTGCCGGGTTTGATTTTCCCCTTCTTTATATCGATAATCTTGCTGAATATGCCGCCATTCACGCCGGTAGCAGCGGAAAGGGCGGTGATAACATCATATTTCCCGACAGGCCGCTCCTTTCCCATAAGATAGATGATCCCTCTGAAAAGCGGCATATAGCCTGAAATTGAACTCACAAAACGTTCGGTAAGAATGTGCTTGTCACCCATGGAGGATACATAGCCCTGCCTGAGACCGATCAGTTTGGTTTTTATCTCCCTTTCGCATTGATGCCGCAGGTCTGAAGTCTTTATTGCAATATCTTTGAGAATATCCTCACCAAAGACTGTTTCATGGATGAGCTGAAAGTCCAGAAATTCGATGGGAAACACATCGAGTGAACCGGAAATATATTCCGGCGTCATGATAAGCGGCGCGGCCAGACCCTTTTTCCGGTATTTCTTCCCCAGCGGCGCGACGAATTCCACAAACTTCAGATCCATCGCCTTCAATACAACGATACTGTTTATGTCCGAGGTCTTCTCATTAAAATCCTGCGTCAGTGAACTGCCGACAATATGGATCGAATGTATATTATCAGGATATCCGCTGAGCAACTCCTGAAGAAAAGGTTTTACCCTTTCGGAAACGACAGGTGAAAGTCTCTCCAGCTTTATAGCAGCCATTTCTTACCTCCATTCTTAATTTGCAAGGCACCGGTGGCCGGCAGCCATCCGGATCTGCCGCACCGCAGAAGCTCATGGAAACCACCTCACGCCGTGTATCGTGAACCCCTGAAAAGAATTGTCCCTGCCAGGTTAAATTAATAATTGTTTATCACAGAAACAACGAAGTACGACTATTACTGATTGTAATGAATGAAAATTTCAGTTTATTTTATGAACAGAAGAAACTATAACTATCCTATTATAGTTATTATAAGCGCCGAAGTAAAATTGCGGACCACTTACCGCAAGCGCCGGCACTCTGCAGAAAAGATGACACCGCCCGGCAAAGTGCGCTGCGATAGCGCCCCGTGTTGAACTGAGCGGTTCGTACGCAGGGACCTCTGCCCGGGAAGGAAGACGGCTCCGGGACGAAGCCGATCGTTCATGGCCGAACCGTTTTGTATCTCATCACCGGAGGCATTCTCTTTTTTTATTCTTCGCTTTCCTCCTCCGGGAAAAACGATGAGTGCGCGCTTATTTCTTTCTTTGTTGAACTCGTCATTTCATGCTTTTCCTGACACTCGATGCACCGCAAGGCAAACGGCATGACATTCAATCTTCCAACCGGAATGTCCTCTTCGCAATCTTCACAGATTCCATAATCGCCGTCATCAATTTTGCGAAGAGCTTCTTCTATGGCCTTTAACTTGAACCGCTGACGGGTCAGGTTTGCAGCCTGCAAGGAGTCCCTTATTGCGACATCCGCCAAATCACCGTCATCAGAAACTCCGTTGTATTTCCCGCCTGCATCCAGGATTTGAACGATTTCCGCCTTTGATTCCCTGATAAGATTCAGCCGCATGCCTATCAGTTTCTTTCGTACTGCTTCGAACTTATTTTCTTCATTTTTCAAGTTTTACCCCTTACATACCGCTTCATGAGGATTGTATCTTTGTGAGATCTGCAGTTGTTTCAGATATTCAGCTACACCTGCTCCAAGCTGACCGATAGATCCCGGTTCTTTCGCTGTTTTCCCAGTAAATAATACATGTTTAATGCCTGTCGAATGAAAGGTTCACCAACAACTACCGGATTATGCAGCCGATGAGAAAAAAAATAAGCATTCATATATGAATGCCCCAGTTTCCCCTGTAGTATATCACAGATGCGGAGTGCGTAAGCAATCTGCTTAAGCAGCCGGCTTCCAAATTTCAGGGGTCATGCTTCCCATTGTCCCGTATTCAATCAGTGTTGGCGTGACGATCACTACGCAATAATCAGGATCGTCCGGGCCGGAAAAGAAATCTGTCAGTGCGTCAAACCAGAAGTCATGACGCTCGGCTTTGTCCGTCGAAATTTTGGCAGTTCCCTGCACCTGCACCCAATGACTTGCCGTCTCGATATCCGTAACTCCCAGCGACAGGTGCACATTCGGGTTTTTCCTTATCTGGCCGACCTTTCTGGTCTCTTTGTGAGTGCAGAAACGGAATACCAGTTTATTGTCGGCTTTTCCGACGACATAGCGGACCCAGGGCTTTCCATCCTCCGTAATGGTCGAGAAATTCATGAGCTGCAACTCTTTTGACAGAGCAAAAATTCTTTGCTGTAAATCATTCATGCCATTCCCCTTTTGCTATGATTCTGCCGAGCATCGCCTGCACTCTCCTCTTGTCCAAAGCATATCAGTCGCAAGTGGAATGCGCCATCCATGCGTACACTCATCCGCGCTTTTTTCCAAGGTAGAGCCATGCGTTGATCCCGCAGAGGAAAATGGTGAAAAGAAAAATAATGCTGCCGGAGAGCTCTATATACACAATCTTTTCCACATAGTGGATGATAAACGAGCCGGTATAGGAGAGGGCCGGATCGTGCCTCTCCCTGAGCCAGACCTCAAGGTGTGTGAACGGACAATACCAGGCAAAGACATTGAGAATGACGGCAAAGGCAAGTCCGGCGATATGGACAATCTTTACAGCCCTGTATCTGGTTCCCCAAAACGCCCCGAAGATTAAAAAGAGTATCCAGAAGAAATGGACAATGACAACGATGTCGGCGAGTATCTTGTAAATCATGTGGTGACCGCCTGATGTATGCCCCATTATAGCAGGTATTATATACGCGATGATGAAAAGGCCCTTGGTAAACCCGGCGTTGTTCTAAACTCGATATTTCTCCAGAAACTGCTGCGGCGTTACTGTCCTGATGCCCATGTGTTCCTTTATGTCAACGACTTCCCGGTCGCCTGTTATGACGACATGCGCCTTCAATGCCACGGCACATTCAATGAACTTATCATCAGCAGGATCATTTGCTTATCAGACGTCGCCTCCAACCGCTTCGTTGGCTGATGCCACCCCCAGCCACTCAAGGGCCTCCTTCAAATCGGTCGTTGTAATGACATTTCCTCCCCGGTTGACTGCAACGTTCTCGCCAAACTTATCCGGCATCATCTGTTTTTCAGAAAGGAGAAACGCCGTACGCGTGCCCCGAGTCTGTGTCTCGCCCACATATGCGGCGATTTCGAAACGTTCTATGACGGGGGCGGATTCAAATTGCAGCATACCGGTGATGTCGACAAGCGTCCGTTTCTTGTCATGCTTCCGTCCGGCCTGATCGATTTCATCAAACAATTCCTTGGCCCTTTGCACTTCGAAAAGCCCGAAAACTTTGATAAACAGGTAATCATCCCTCTGCTCAATACTAATCTTGAGTGTTATGTCTCCCCTCCTTCAGGTACAACGCAGTTCAGAAGAGCTGCGTCTTTTTGCCGTGTCCACCATAGACAACTTCTTTAGCCTCACCGTCTCTAAAGCTGCACCGAAGCCGACCTGCTCATTAATCAGCCGGCGGGCTTCAGTTGCATGAAAAATAACCCGATTGACTCCCTTTCCATGGCGTTATTATGTATTTTCCAAAATTATTTTTCTACACTTTTTTCTGCACCGAGCAATTCCCGACAGGGCTTCCGACATTTCATAAGCGCAGCTGCCCCTCGAACTTTCCCGTCAGACCGCCCGCAGATGTCGCCGTCCGGAAAAGATGAAGCAGCCCCGGCAAGGATAATTTATGCACTGGTGATAGCGTATCTGTCAGCGTTAAAAACCTTTTTTTTCAGAAGGTTTGCCCGCTATAACCGGAGGACACGCTTAACGAAATTAAAAATAATAAATAAGAGTATAACCTGAAATTCAAGTTGACAATTTATTTTATGCTTTATAAAGTACAATTCTAATTAAAGAGATCCGTGCTTCACGGGAAGATGCGGACGCGACAACAAAGCAGTCTTTTTGCGGGCATCCTTAGCACACTATAATGTGAATCACCAAAGATATATGAAAGGGACCGTAATATGACACAATCCAGATTTTTTCAGGTTTCTCTTTTTCTGCCTGTTGCCGTATGGGGTTTTGCCTTGATCATTTTCTCCCTTGTGCTCAGCCATGACAATACCGTGATCTGGCAAAATCTGTACAACGGACACCATATATTTGTCCCCTATCTCATTTTTGCCGCTGTGATATGGAAACTGGCGACCAATAAACCTTATGGCATGTTGATGTTTATGGCGTTTATAGTGCCGCTTCTATGGGGCTTCTTTTTTACTCTTTGGTATGTAGTGGTGACCTATATTCAGGACGGGAGCATTGAGGACTGGTTTGTCCTTTCGATTATGGTTTTTTGGGCGACCTTTGTAGGGTTTCTTTTTGAGATCATTCCTTTTTGGGTCCTCAGCAAATTTAAAACCAGATTCAAAGCTGTCGAAGAGCAAAATAATGCACTGTCAGCTCAGTGAAGTTTTCCCTGTCTTTTTGCATAGAGCGCTTCAAGACAAGTCAATGATATTATCGGGTGGGCTGTTTTGTTCCATTACCCATGGCGGCACCAGCGGACTGTCTGAAAAGATCGCCTCTGTTAATCTCAGAAGCCATTCGTATTCAGACCGGTGGTTGGGGTGCGCGGCGGCGAGTTGGCGGACGCGGTCCTGCGCAGCATGTCCCCAGTAGATATTCAGCGGGTTTACAATAGTAAGCCCATCAAAATACAAGACACCCCGCTGGATGTTTCTCAGACGCACATCCCACCACTGAGGCGGAATCCTGATGTCTTCACACAGTGCAACGCACGGCCATCCCGCGCCTTTTTTACGCGCTGCAGCCTTTGTCAGTGCTTCCGATACAACATAGAGGTTGTCGCCTTCAGATACTTCAATATGCCGTCCGCTGCCGACACCGCCTCTGATCAGATAATCGCCCTTTAAAGTGACCACATGAAGAGTCACAAGCGCGCCGATAAGTTGACCAAGATTTTTGGACGTCAGCGCTATCGCATCAGAATATATTCGGACAGTCACCTCAGGGCTGAATTCACGATGCCATCTCCAGTTGTTGAGGATTTCGCGGCATTTTTGAAACGCGGCGTCAAAATCATCTGCCACCTTCGCCCCAAAGCCCGGGACATCTGCAAAAGCAGCATAACGCACTTCCGCCGACGCATGCTCGAAGGGGTCTCGTTGTTCGGGTTTATCGTCTGTCATATTTCGTTATTATATCAGCACCACCGGCTGCGTCACCAGTGGGAGGGTAAGGCGTTGCATTGTTGTATTCGCCTGTCAATAACTAAAATACCCCTATGCTCAGCCTGATCCCGCCACGTGGAACGAGACGCGGCACCAGCCGCTTTACAGGATGATCACGGCAAATCGCGGAGCGCAGACGGCAAATGCCGAAGCAAAGCTCTCTGTGATTTGATATAATGACAAAAAGTCCGATGGAACTGCGAATCTCAATACAGGTTCTTCTTTGCCGGGTGATCCTCGCGTGCGTCCTTGTCACAGGCACCGTCAACGTTGCCGTTGCTTCACACACCGATGACCAGTTTATCGCCGGATACGCCACGGCAGTTTTGGAACGGGAATTTCATATCTCCGGGGCCACGGTGCGCGTCGAGG